>VOFG01000876.1_pt1 | contig 67636 bp, 95 predicted proteins | sample 5384171 | NCBI WGS metagenome assembly VOFG01 (sample SAMN12384726, study PRJNA508395) | human gut metagenome | isolation source: healthy gut F | host: Homo sapiens
GAGCAGGCCTACTTCCAGCCCACCATCGACGCCATGGCTTCCGAGGCCAGCGATCTGGGCCTTGGTGAGAACGGCAAGTACGCCCTGGCGTGGATCAAGCTGTGGGTCGGCAGCTACAACGCCCAGACCGATGACGGCCCCATCTGCAACACGCTGGTCGACAAGTCCGCCACGGATCAGTTCGGCCTGCTGGTGTACTCCAAGCTCCGCTCCGTTGAGGAGTCCGCCACCGTCTCCGTGAACAACGTGAACGTGGCCGCTTATCAGGACGGCTACACCGGCATCGGCGGCTTCGGCTACTGCCACTATCTGTTCGTCACCGACAACTCTCCCCTGCCCTGGACCGCCTGCGCCTTCATCGCTTACATGACCTGCACCGAGGACGGCTTCTCCGCCTGGGGCAAGGACATGGGCGGCTACTCCTCCAACCCCACCGTCGCTGAGGCCATCGAGGCGACCTACGGCCACCAGAAGGGCGGCTACGTGGATGGCGTGGACACCTTCCCCGCCAAGGACGACCACGGCTATGAGTGGTGGACCAATCAGGGCAAGCTGGTGCTCGAGGATCCCGAGTACTGCAGCTCCGTGGCCTTCACCGTGGGCAGCTGGATCGAGCTGCTGACCAAGTACAGCGCGGGCTGATCGTCCGGCGCGGTACGCTGACTCACGCGTAAAAACGCCCCTGACGGGTGCTTTCATGACCGTCAGGGGCGCTTTTTCTCCCAAAATCCAGAAAAATCCAGCGTTTTTTGGTTCGCACACCGCCGCTGGCGGTCCTGTGGGAGCGGTCCTGCCGCGGCCCGCACAAGTCTGGGAAAGGAATGGTCATCTATGAACCAGTCGTCTACTGTGAGCACCGGCAGGTCCACGATCCGGCTCAACAGGATCAAAACCTACTTCTCAAAGCCCCATAATGTCATCCTGCTCATTATGGGCATCGTGCTGACGGTGACCACCGTCGCCCCCATCGTCGCCATCGTGCAGGATACCTTCAAGATCCACGCGGGCACCATCGACGCCCACCTGACGGGTCAGGCCAGCGGCTATACCCTCGTCAACTACATCGACCTTTTCACCAGCCGCCTTGCCATGAGCAACCTGTGGATGCCGCTCATCAACACGGTGCTGCTGGCGGTGGGCACCTGCGTGGTGGCCATCCTGTTCGGCGGTGTGTTCGCGTTCCTCATTACGCGCACCAATCTTTCCTGCCGCAAATACTTAAGCTCCATCTTTATCTTCCCCTACATCATGCCCCAGTGGACCCTGGCGGTGGTGTGGCAGAACCTTTTTAACTCCAATGCCGTCACCGGCACGTCCAACGGCCTGCTGGCCGCCACGCTGGGCGTGCAGATGCCGCTGTGGTGGTGCAAGGGCCTGTTCCCCAGCCTTGTGGTGCTGGGCCTGCACTACGCTCCCTTTGCCTACATCCTCATCGGCGGAATCTTCCGCAACATGGACGCGAACCTGGAGGAAGCCGCCACGATCCTGGATACCGCCCAAGTGGAAGACCATGTTCAAGCATCACCCTGCCCATGGTAAAGCCCGCCATCCTCTCCACCATTCTGCTGGTATTCGGCAGCTCCATGGGCTCCTATCCCGTCCCGCACTATCTGGGACTTGCCACCCTCGCCACCAAGTATGTATCCATGAACTCCAAGTATACCGGCGAAGCCAGTATCCTCGCTATCATCATGATGATCTTCGGCGTGGCCATCATGCTCCTGAATCAGATGAGCCTGCGCAGCCGCAAAAACTACACCACCGTCACCGGCAAATCCGGCCAGACCTCCAAGATCAATCTGGGACGGGCGGGCGCGCACGTCATCGCCGCCGTCCTTATCGTCATCACCTTTTTCACCAGCATCTTCCCCATCGTTTCCTTTGCATTCGAGACCTTCCTGCCCAACCCCGGCGATTACAGCTTCCTATACACCGGAGACGCCGACAACCTGACCGTCAAATGGTGGACGACGGACGAGAACATCACGGAAAACGGAATGTACGGCCAGAAGGGCATCCTGCACAACGAGACCATCTGGCACGCCTTCCGCGGAACGATCCTGGTGTCCGTGTGCTGCTCCCTGCTGGCCGGCACCATCGGCACCATGATCGGCTACGCCGTATCCAAGACGAGGCGGAGCCGATGGGCGAACTACGTCAACGCGGTGGCCTTCCTGCCGTATCTGATGCCCTCCATCGCCGTGGGCGTGGCGTTCTTCGTTCTCTTATTCCCAATCAGTACTTTAACCTGTTCAATACGTACGCTCTGCTCATCATCGCGGGCACCATTAAATATATCCCCTTCGCCAGCCGGGCCAGCCTGAACTCCATGCTCCAGCTCTCCGGCGAGATCGAAGAGGCCGCCATCATTCAGGACATTCCGTGGAGCAAGCGGATGACCCGCATCATCATTCCCATCCAAAAGTCCTCCATCATCAGCGGCTATCTGCTGCCGTTTATGACCTGCCTGCGCGAGCTGAGCCTCTTCATGCTGCTGTGCGTCCAGGGCTTCATCCTCTCCACCACGCTGGATTACTTTGATGAAATGGGTCTGTACGCCTTCTCCAGCGGCATCAACCTCATCCTCATCGTCACCATTCTCATTTGCAATGCCCTCGTCAATAAGGTCACCGGGCCAGCCTTGATAAGGGAATAGGAGGTTAAACCATGCCAGAGATCAAACTTGAACACATCACCAAGCGTTGGGGAAAATTCTACGCGGTGGAGGACCTGAACCTCACCATCGCCGATAACTCCTTCGTCACACTGCTAGGCCCTTCCGGCTGCGGTAAAACTACCACCCTGCGTATGATCGCGGGCCTGGAAACCCCCACCAGCGGCCGCATCACCATCGGGGATCAGGTCGTATTCGATAGCGATGCTTGGCATCAATGTTCCCGCCAATAAACGCCGTGTCGGCTTCCTGTTCCAGAACTACGCCCTGTGGCTCGACTTTGAAACGAAAAACGCTGCAAGGCTGGCAGAAATTCTGAAAGCGCCCGCCGAGGTCGTCCTCGACGAGTGCCGCGACAAGGACGGAAATCTGGAGGAGAAAAAGGCCATTCTCAAGCTGATCGATGCCTTCACGCTGTCGCAGTATACGGCAAAGAAGCTCTACGAGCTACCATCTGGAATCCGGCAAGGACGGCAGAAACAAGCCGCCGCCCGCTCCTGAAGGTCGATGCAGGCCGGAAGAGCGCTGCCGACGCGGGCTATACGCTCGACGAGGAATACCGCTTTCTCTGCAGGGACGGTGAGGTCGTCATGCAGACCCGCAAGCTCACCAAGGAGGAGATCGATCTGACCGTCCGCCGCGTGGCCCGCATCGTCAAGATCGGCATGTTTATGGACCGCTACCCCGCCGAGCTTTCCGGCGGCCAGCAGCAGCGCGTCGCCATCGCCAAGAACGCTGGCTCCGGAGCCTACGGTTCTGTTCATGGATGAGCCGCTGTCCAACCTCGATGCGAAGCTGCGCCTGGAAATGCGCTACGAGCTGCAGCGTCTGCATGTCGAAACCGGCTCCACCTTCGTCTACGTCACGCACGATCAAATGGAGGCCATGACGCTGGCGACCCAGATCTGCCTTATCAATAACGGCGTCCTTCAGCAGTATGACGCGCCGCTGAGCGTCTATCACCACCCGGCAAACCTGTTCGTCGCCGACTTCGTCGGCAACCCGTCCATCAACTTTGTGGAGGCCAAGGGCAGTCAGGGCGCCGATGGCTCGCTTGATCTGACTGTCCTTGGCGGACTCAAGGCCAAATTCGTCCCGGCGAAGCCGGTCGATATGCAGAATGGTTCCGTCAGCGCGACGTGGAAACGGAAAAGCGCGCCGCAGAGCGGCAGGAAAAGGCTGCGCAGAAGGGCTATGTGGAGAAGGGCAACAAGGACGAACCCTTCCGCTACCACATCGCCAAGGTCGAAGAGGAGGACGACTCCCTGCAGGAAACGCCGGTCATTACCAATGAGGATCTCGTTCTCGGCATCCGTCCCGAGTTCCTCGACATTGCCGACAAGAGCAGCCTCGAGGGCGAGATCTACGGCGCCATGCCCACCGGTATGGAATCCACGATCAAGGTCCGCGTCGGCGGCTTCCTGCTGACGGGTGTGATCTTCGGAAGCTCCCCTGTTTACCATCGGCGCAAAGATCCCGCTGTCCATCACCGGCGATCAGATCATGCTGTTCGACCGGAAAACCGGCGTCTGCATCACCTCCGGGAGCCTGAAATTCTGATTTTAAGAAAATCTGAGTATGCAAAACGTCCTGCCGAAAGGCAGGACGTTTTGCATACTTGATTTATTCTGCGGCCACCGTCGGGGCGGCATTGAGCTTCCGGAAGCAGCACAGGAAGTAGATGGTCTCCGCCAGTGCCGTGATGGCCCATGAGAACGCATACAGCAGATACAGCGAAGGGATCGTATGGAAATGTGCGAATATCGTATAGACCCAAATGACGCGGAACACACAGGAGCCGAGAATGACGATCACCGTCGGTACAAAGCTCCGTCCGATGCCGCGGCAGGCCGCGATGGTGCAGTCCATGAAGGCGCTGATGGCATAGGAGAAGCACATGATGCGCATTCTCTGCATGCCGGCGGCAACGACAGCCGGGTCGTTTGTGAAGATAAACAGGAAGCCTTCTCCGAAAAACAGCAGGCTCAGGCCGATCAGCGCGCCGGAAAGGAACGAATACGACAGGCTGATACGGTAGCTTTTTATCATGCGTTCGCGGTTTCCGGCGCCCCAGTTCTGTCCCATAAAGCTCGAACAGGCTGTGTGGAACGCGGCCATGACGTTATAGACGATGGAGTCCGTGTTCGCTGCGGCGGAATTGCCGGAGACCATGATCGAATCAAAGGAATTGACACCGACCTGAATGAACAGGTTGGCAATGGCGAAGATCATATTCTGTACGCCCGCCGGAATGCCGAGCGCCAGGATCCGTCCGACCTGTTCCTTATGGAAGCGGATGCAGCGCGGGATCAGGCGGCAGCTGTCCTCGAGCCGGAGCATGTGCCAGATAACGAGGACAGCCGACAGATACTGAGAAAGAATGCTGGCCAGCGCCACGCCGTCCGCCGCCATCTTGCAGACGATGACGAAGAACAGGTTGAGGATCACGTTCAGAACGCCTGCAATGGTCAGATAGACCAGCGGCCGCTTTGTGTCGCCGTTTGCGCTGAGGACGGCATTGCCGAAGTTGAAAATGCCGAGCGCCGGCATACCCAGCGCATAAATGCGGAAATAGAGCACCGCGCCGTCGATCAGATCGTCCTTGGTTTTCAGGAGCTTGAGCATCGGCTCGGCCATCGTCAGGCAGAGCACCGTAATGATAAGCCCTGCCAGCGTACACAGCAGGAGCGACGTGTGGACCGCCTCCTGCGTCTGCTTTTCCTGCCCAGCGCCAAGGTGCTGCGCCACGCGTACATTGACGCCGCAGCCCATGCCGATCAGGTAGCCGGTAAAGAGCGTGACGAGCGTCGTTGTCGAGCCGACGGAGCCGAGCGCCGTCGAGCTGGCAAACTTGCCGACCACGGCCACATCCGCCATATTGAACAGCACCTGAAGCAGTTGTGAAAAGATCAGCGGAACGCTGAATAGGAATATATTTTTCCAAAGCGAGCCATCCGTCATGGGAATGGAGCGCACACGCCCGGAAGCCTGCCTTGCCATGTTGAAGCACCTCGTAAATCAGAATTTCTTCTCTGGCCGAAACCCGTATATTATAGAGTGTTCCATTCAAATCGTCAAGCGCTGTTTTGCCTCATTTCCTGTCCGCTTTTCCGGCGCTTTCTGTCCATTTCGCCCTACTTTCCGCTCTCTGCCAGAATGCCGCGTTCCCGGCAGACATTTTGCAGATACCTTTGCAGCATAGCGATCTCCGGCTGCTTCAGCGTCTCCCTGCGGCAGATGAAGCACAAACAGACCTCTGTCCACGGTGTGAGCGGCACCGCCGCGACCTGATGATAGGCCGCAAAGGATGCCGGGCCAAGCGCGACGCAGCGGCCGCTGCGCACCAGCTTCATGCTTGTCTCCACACCGTCGGAGCGGTAGACGCGATTGAGCGTGATCCCGTGGCGGCGACAGGTCTCGAGCAGCGTGGATTCCTCCGCCGACCCCTCCAGCCCGGAGGTGATGGCGCAGCCCTGAAGCTCATAGAGGGAGATCGACGTCCTCCGGCTGCGCGGATCGTCCGGCGACAGAAGGACGCACTGCGGTTCGCGGATAAGCGGGCAGATGGAAAGCTCCTTCTCCAGCGCGCCGATATTCGTATCCGGCAGCCGGTCGAGCGCCAGATCGAGCGTACCTCGCCGGAGCTGGCTGATAAAGTCCAGTCCGACCTCCGTCACGAACGCAACATCCAGATCCTCATGCTCCTCGAAGAACTGCGCGATCTGCTGAAACAGGTCGTTGGAGTAGACACGCGGCCCATGCCGATGCGCAGGCGCTTACGGATTCCAAGCGCACTCTTCTGGACGTTCGCCTGAAACTCCTTCCATGTCGCGCCATACCCGCCGCCTGCTCACAGAAGCGTTCGCCCTCCGGCGTCAGCTGCACACCGTGCAGCGTGCGCGTGAAGATCGGATAGCCAAGCTCCTGCTCGAGCCGCCGCAGCTGCTGCGACATCGCGGACTGAGACAGGAGCAGCCGCTCCGCCGCGCGCGACACATTCTGACACCGCGCGACCTCCAGCGCATATAGGACCTGCGTCATGGTCATACCGTCCGCCTCCAAAATATAAGTTTGACTTATATCATTATCATATTATAATATTTTACACATTTCACGTCCTCCTGTAAAATAAAAATATCAGCATAATAGACAAATACGATCTGGAAAGGTGGTCATCGGTTTGGAACACGTTCTCCTCTCCGGCAATGAGGCCATTGCGCGCGGCGCTTATGAAGCGGGCGTCATGGTCTGCTCTGCCTACCCCGGCACGCCCAGCACGGAGATATTCGAAGAGCTGCCCAAATATCAGGACGCTCTCTACTGCGAATGGGCTCCCAACGAAAAGGTCGCGGCGGAGGTGGCCTACGGCGCGTCCATCGCGGGCGTCCGCAGCCTCTGCGCCATGAAGCACGTCGGCGTCAACGTCGCGGCAGACCCGATCTTTACAGCGGCCTATAACGGCGTCGGCGGCGGTTTTGTCGTCGTCTCTGCAGACGACCCAAGTATGCACTCTTCCCAGAATGAGCAGGATAACCGGCATTATGCCCGCGCAGCGCGTGCTGGCCATGATCGAGCCGTCCGACTCGCAGGAGTGTCTGGACTTCATGCAGGACGCCTATGAGATCTCGGAAAATTTGATCTCCCGGTGCTCTACCGCATCACGACCCGCGTTTCGCACTCCAAGAGCCTTGTCCGCTTCGGCGAACGCACGGAAAAAGCAGTCCCGCCCTATGCCAGAAACATCCGCAAATTCGTTTCCTCCCCGGAAACGCCTATCTCAACCACGCCAAGGTCGAGGAAAACCTCCGCGCGCTGGAGGAATACGCCTGTACTTCCCCGCTCAACCGCATGGAGATGAACGGCGGCAAGATCGGCGTCGTCACCGCGTCCATCGCGTATCAGTACGCAAAAGACGCTTTCCCCGAGGATACCTCCTTCCTGAAGCTCGGCATTACCAATCCCTGCCGATGGCGCTCATCCGCGAATTCGCCTCGAAGGTCGAAAAGCTCTATGTCATCGAAGAGCTCGACGCCTTCATGGAGGAGCAGATCCGCGCCGCCGGTATCCCCTGCACCGGCAAGGAGCTGACCGGCAAGCTCTACGAGCTGAATCCGCAGCTGCTGCGCGAGCGTATCTTCGGCGACGCGCCCAAGACTGTAGACGTCGGCGTCACGCCGTCTCCGCGTCCGCCCGCGCTGTGTCCAGGCTGCCCGCACCGCGGCTTCTTCTACACCATGTCCCGCCACAAGGACTTCGTCGTCGCGGGCGACATCGGCTGCTATACTCTCGGCTTTGCGCCTCCTTTGAACGCGCTGGACAGCTGCGTCTGCATGGGCGGCGGCTTCACAGTCGCCATGGGCATGGCGAAGGCGTTCGAGCGCGCCGGACAGACCGACAAAAAGGTATTCGGCGTTCTGGGCGACTCTACGTTCTTCCATTCCGGCATGACCGGCGCGGCGGAGATCCGCTACAACGGCGGAAACGTCATTCCCCGTCGTGCTCGACAACTCCATCACCGGCATGACAGGCCATCAGGACAACCCCGGCTCCGGCTTCACGCTGGAGGGCGATGTTGCCGAAAAGCTGAAGATCGAGGACATTCTCACCTCCTATGGCTATGAAGCGGGTCATCATCGTCGATCCGCAGGATCTGGCCGCCATGGAGCAGGCCGTGCGGGATGCGCTGGCCAGCGACGTGCCCGCAGCCATCGTCACCCGTCGTCCCTGCCTGCTGATCAAGCGCATCAAGCACAACACCGCTCTTGCGAGGTGGATGCCGACAAGTGCATTGGCTGCAAAAAGTGCTTGAAAGTCGGCTGCCCAGCTGTTATGATGGAAAATAAAAATCCCGGATCGATCCCACGCAGTGCGTCGGCTGCACGGTGTGCGCGCAGGTCTGCCCGAAGGGCGCCATTTCCAGAAAGGAGCGCTGAGAAATGAAGCAGACGAAACATGCCCTTTTGGTGGGCGTCGGCGGTCAGGGCGCGATCCTGACGGCCAAGGTCCTGGTCAACGGTCTGATGCAGGCGGGCTATGACGTCAAAATGTCCGAGGTCCACGGCATGAGCCAGCGTGGCGGCAGCGTCTCCACGCAGGTGCACTGGGGTGAAAAGGTCAATTCCCCGTCATCGGCAAGGGCGCGGCGGATATCATCGTCGCATTCGAAAAAATGGAAGCCGTGCGCTATTCCGATTATCTCAAGCCCGACGGCATCGCCGTCATCAACGATTACGCCATGCCGTCCTCGACGGTCGCGGCCGGTATGTGCGAGTACCCCGAAGGCTGTCTGGAAGCGATGCAGAAGCATTTCCGCTGCTTCTCTCTGAACGCGGAAAAGCTCGCGCTGGAGCTTGGCAACGTCAAATGCGCCAACATCGTGCTCTTCGGCTCGATGGTCAAGGCGCTCGGCATGACCGAGATCGACTGGGGGAGAGCGTCATTTCCGACACCGTCCGCCCAAATTCCGTGAATTGAATCTGAACGCCTACCGGGCCGGATTCAACGCCGTCTGACAGGTATCCATATGAAAATTCTTGTTATCAACCCCGGCGCGACCTCCACAAAGATCGCTGTTTTCGACGGAGAAAACGAAATTTTCCGCAGCTCCGTCGAGCACGCGGCGCAGGATCTCGCCCATTTCGAGCACGTCGCCGATCAGATGCCCTATCGCAAGGCGCTCATTCTCAAGGCGCTGGACGAGGGCGGCGTTTCGCTCTCGTCTCTGGACGCCATCTGCGGCCGCGGCGGACTGCTCCGCCACATCCCGTCCGGCACCTACCTGGTGACCGACCGCGTGATCGAAGACATCCTGCATCCCTTCTACGGCGAGCACGCCGCCAATCTTGGCGCGTACATTGCCAGAGAGCTGGCGGATCCGCTGGGCATTCCCGCCTTCTTCGTCGATCCGGTCTGTGTTGACGAGCTGACGGAGCTTGCCCGCGTCTCCGGCCTCAAGGGCATCGAGCGCGAGAGCTTCTTCCACGCGCTCAACCAGAAATCCGTCGCGCGCAAAACGGCAAAGGCCCTTGGCAAAGCCTACGAGGACGTGAATCTGATCGTCCTGCACCTCGGCGGCGGCGTTTCCGTCGCCGCGCACGAGAAGGGCCGCGTCGTGGACAACTACAACGTCAAGGACGACGGCAGCATGGGGCTTGACCGTCCCGGCGCGCTGCCGGTCAACGCCGTCGTGAATCTCTGCTTCTCCGGCAAGACGAAGAAGGAGATCAAGAAGCTCATCGGCTCCGAGGCCGGTGTCTATTCTACCTCGGAACGAAGGATTTCCGCGAGATCGAGCGCCGCGCCTTCTCCGGCGACGCGGAAGCCAATCTGATCTTCCGCGCACTCGCCTATCAGCTCTCAAGGACGCTGGTGCCATGGCCGCCGTGATGCACTTTGACGTAGACGCCATTGCCCTCACCGGCGGCATGGCCTACAGCGAACGCGCTTCTGCGAGGAGATTTCCTCGTATCTGAAAAAACTCGCGCCCATCTACCGCTTCCCCGGCGAGGAGGAAATGAAGAGCCTTGCCGAGGGCGCGCTCCGGGCGCTGGAGAGCGGCCATTATCAGCTCTACGACCCGAAGGAGGAAACCGCATGACTTCCATTTCTCAGCTGCTCGAAAGGGCAGCCGGTCTCGGCTCCGGACGCATTGCCGTCGCTGCCGCGCACGACGAGGACGTTCTTCGGGCCGTCTGCGCCGCCAAGCGCGAGAACATCGCGCAGCCGATTCTGGTCGGCCATCGGGACGAGATCACCGCGCTCTGGAAAAGCTCGGCGAAGCTCCGGCGGAATTCCGCATCATCGATGCGGATACCGACGCTGCATGTGCGCAGCAGGCCGTCGCCTGCGTCACGCGCGGCGAAGCAAATTTCCTGATGAAGGGCATCCTGGGCACTGCCGACCTGATGCGCGCCGTTTTGAACCGCGACGCAAATCTTCGCACGGGACGGCTTCTGAGCCACGTCATGCTCTATGAGCCGCAGGGCCATAAAATGATGCTCAACACCGACGGCGGCGTGAACACCTTCCCGGACCTGGAGAAAAAGGCGGACATTCTGGAAAACGCCGCGCAGACGCTCTGTGCGCTGGGCTATGAAAAGATCTACGCCGCCTGTATCTGCGGTGCAGAGGTCGTCAACCCAAAAAATTCCGTCCATGCTGGACGCGCAGGCGCTGGCCGGAATGACCGAACGCTGGGCGCCCTACAACATGGAGGTCTACGGCCCGGTCGGTCTCGACCTCGCCGTCAGCAAGGAGGCCTGCCGCCACAAGCACTACGACGTTCCCGGCGCGGGAGAGGCGGATATCCTGCTCGTGCCGGACTATGAGGTCGGCAACGCCATGGGTAAGGCCATGAGCATTTTCGGCGGCGCAAAAATGCCGGCATTATCGTCGGCGCTAAGGTGCCCATCGTGCTGGTGTCCCGGTCCGACAGCGCGGAGACAAAGCTTGCCTCCATCGCGTTCGGCGCGGTCACCGCACACCATTCCTGACAGGCAGCAAATTTTTAAGGAGGCGCAGAATCAGATGTTTGTGGATTCGATGTATCAGCTTGGTTCCAAGCGCTCGTGCATCCGCGAGCTGTTTGAATACGGTCAGCAGAAGGCCCGCGAGCTTGGGCCGGAGCATGTTTTTGACTATTCTCTCGGCAATCCGTCCGTACCGGTCCCTGCGGAGGCAGGAAAGGTGATCGAGGAACTGGTGGAAACAGAGGATACGCTCGTTCTGCACGGCTATACCTCCGCCTCTGGCTCTCTGGACACCCGTGCCGCCGTTGCTGATGATCTCAATGTGCGCTATCACGCGGGTGTGCGCCCGGAAAATCTCTTTATGACCTGCGGCGCGGCTCCCGCACTGGTGAGCATTCTTCGCGCGCTGGCGATCCCCGGCGCGGAAATTCTGCTGCTCACGCCGTTTTTCCCGGAGTATGTGCCCTTCTCCGAGGCAAACGGTGCAAAGCCCGTCATCGTTCCGGCTGAGGAGGGCTTACGTCTGAACGCGCAGAGCGTCGAACGCTACGTCACGCCGCACACGCAGGCCATCATCGTCAACTCCCCAACAACCCTCCGGCGTCGTCTACACCCGCGAGGAGCTGGAGGCGCTTGCGGAGATGCTGCGCCGGAAGGAAGCGGAGTACGGCCACCCCATCTACATCATCGCCGACGAGCCGTACCGGGAGCTGGTCTATGACGGCGTCGAGGTCCCGTTCATTCCGACGATCTACGCGGACACACTCGTCTGCTACTCCTGGTCGAAGTCACTGAGTATGCCCGGCGAACGCATCGGCTACGTTCTCGTGCCGGACGCCGCCGCCGACAGCCATGAGCTGCTCTGTGCCATTGCCGGCGCAGCCCGCGCCCACGGCCACGTTTGCGCGCCGTCCCTCATCCAGCGCGTCATTGCGCACTGCGCGCATATGCGCCCTGACGTCGCGGCCTACGACCGCAACCGGAAAACGCTCTACGAGGCCCTGACCTCCTACGGCTATTCCTGCGTCAATCCCTCCGGCGCGTTCTATATGCTGGTTCGCGCACCCGGCGGCGATTCGCAGGCGTTCTCTGACCGGGCGAAGCTCGAGGAAAACCTCCTGATCGTCCCCGGCGAGGGCTTCGGCTGCCCGGAATATTTCCGTCTGAGCACCTGCGTCAGCCATGACATGATCCTGCGCAGCCTTCCCTCCTTCCAGCGGCTCATTCAGAGCACCTGAGTGGGATTGCCGCCCGCCTGAACATCCAAAGACTTGCCCGGATGGCGCCTTGCACCATCCGGGCATTCCTGTTTTATTCTGCGGAAGCCGCTTCCGCTCCCGTTCGCAGCTCCGCGCCGCCCCATTCCACGACGGTAAAGCCCCGGCGCTCGGGCGCAGACAGCTCCTGCGCCGGAAGCTCGACTGGCTCGTCCAGCGCCGTCCACGCCATGAATACGCGGAGCATCGTATCTGGCTCCGGCGTGACCGTCAGCCGCGCCGACTGTGTGTAGGCGTCTGTCTGGAACGCGATCAGGTTATACGGATTTTCCTGCATTTTCGGCAGCCAGTAGATGATGAACTCATTGGCCTCCGTCCGCGTCAGCCCCAGTGCGTCCAGCGCCTCCTCCAAAAACGCGGCGGTCTCGTCTCCGGGCACGCAGAAGCCCCTTGAAAGGTCGTACTCCGTGTCGTCCCGGCCCTCCCAGTAGAGATAGCTGTAAGTCTGTCCGGATGCATCCGTCAGCGTGCCGTCCGGCGCAGCGCTGACGTGCCAGCCTCCGTCATAGGCCGGATAGGTGCAGGTCAGCGTTCCGGCATAGTCGAGCTGCACCGTAACGTCCATGGCCGCCTCCGGTCTCAGATAGATCACCGGCTTTGCGTCCGATGTCTCCTCCGGATAGATGTAAATGACCGGCTTCGCCGAATACTGCTCCTCCCGGCAAATTTCTTCATCCTCGTGCGTACAGCCGCCGAGCAGCAGCGCCGCCAGCAGGAGCATGCCCATAAAAGCTTTTTTCATCGTCTTTTCCTCCCTTTTTGCTTTTACTCTATCAGACGAAAAGTTCCGCTTTTCTTACAGGCTTTTCCGCAATTTCCTGTGGATTGCAAATTTTCATCTCTATGATACAATCTCGGAAGAAATTACGCGAAGGGAGGCGCTTCCATGCGTCTGCTGTTTCCGATGGATGCCCAAAATTACGACCCCGCATGGCGCGTTTTTCAGCGCGATTCCGCGCGGGCCATTCTTCTTCGCGGCGGAAGGGCCGCCATGATCTACAGCCGGAAATATGACTACTATAAATTTCCCGGCGGCGGGATCGAGCCGTCGGAAGCGCCTGTCCAAGCCCTGCTCCGGGAAACGGAGGAGGAAGCCGGACTGCGCATTCTTCCGCAGAGCATCCGGGAATACGGCTGCGTCCGCCGCATCCAGAAGTCCGACAGCGGAGCAGCAGAAATTTTCCGGCAGGACAACTTTTTACTATCTCTGCGAAGCGGCGGAGGATACCATCTGCCAGCGGTTGGATGCCTATGAGTCGGACGAGGGGCTTCACGCTGGAATGGGTCGATCCGTTTCACGCCATTACGGTAAACCGCCGCCACGCGCACGGCCCAGCCGATCTGGCCATGCTGGAGCGCGAAGCGCTGGTTCTCGAGGCTCTGATCCGCGAGGCATGGCTCCCCAGCGGCGACCCGCAGCGGCTCTCCCTGCCAGGCTCTCGAGCCGTTACGCAGTCCGGCCGCTCACGCGCGCGGACATCCCGGCGCATTATGCGCTTTCCAGCCGCAATATGCTTTTTTATGAGTATCACAAGCCGTTCGTCACAGAGCAAAAGCATTCTCGAGGATCTGTCGCGCTTCCGCCCGGAAAGCAGGCCGCGGATAAGTTCTATCTCGGCTTCTTTATGGGGAGACCGTCTGGCCGCCGTCATGGATCTGATCCTCGACTACCCGGAGCGCGGCATCGCATTTCTCGGCTTTTTTCATGATGGAGCCGTCGCTTCAGGGGCTGCGGCGCGGGCAGCGCGATCATTCAGGAATGCCTTGCGTACCTTGCCTCCATGGGATTCCGTAAGGCGCGCCTCGCCATTGACCGCGGCAACCCGCAGAGCCGCGCATTCTGGACGAAAAACGGCTTTGCTCTGACCGGCGAGAGCCGCCCGCACGGCGATTCCGCCTATCTTCCGATGGAACGTTCGCTGAACGCTTGACAAAACAGGAAAGAGGATTTTTATGCAGGAAATTCAATTGGGCCGCGTTTACCGGCATTTCAAGGGCGACTATTATCTTGTGGAGGCCGTCGCGCACGACTCTGAGACCGGCGCGCCGTGCGTCATCTACCGCAAGCTCTACGGCGACGGCGGGCTGTGGGTGCCCCCTGTCCATGTTTCTGAGCAAGGTCGATCAGGAAAAATACCCGGACGCGCAGCAGGAATACCGCTTCGAATTGCAGGATATTCCGAGCGTCGCCGGTCACTGAAAGGATAACGTAAAATGGAAATTACTGTCCGATATGCAGACCGCGCGGAGCTTTCCGCGTGTCAATGAGCTGCGGAAAATGGTAAACGAGCTGCACGCCAACGGCCGTCCGGACATTTTCCGTCCCGGCTTCTGTGCAGAATTGCAGCAGCATGTCTATCAGAAATTTGATTCCGACGCCGCCGATGTGATCGTCGCGCTGGCAGACGGCGTCGTCTGCGGCTTCGCCATCGCCGAGTATATCGACCGCCCGGAGTCTCCCTATATCTTCGCAAGGCGCTTCTATCACATTGATGAATTCGGCGTGGACGCGGCCTTCCGCCGCAAGGGCGCTGCGACCGCGCTCATTGCCTTTTGCCGTCAGGAGGCCGCGCGGATGCGCTTTGACCGCATCGAGCTGGATGTCTGGTCGTTCAACGAAGAGGCCCTGAAATTCTATGAAGCCGTTGGCTTCCAGACGTACCGCCCGCTTGATGGCGCTGCCGACCGTCACAGAAGGCAAGCAAGCATGACGCAGCCGGGATCGTTTACGGTTCATACCGGCCATGCCGGGCCGCTGTTTACGCGGAGGCCGGGAGTGGCTATCCGCTGCTCCTGCTGCACGGAAACGGCGAGGATCACACCTATTTCTCGGCGCAGCTCCGCTTCTTCTCGCAGTATTATCACGTTTTCGCGCCGGATACGCGCGGACACGGAGCCTCCCCCGCGCGGAAGCGGCCCCTTCACGCTGGAACGCTTTGCGGACGATCTTCTGGAATTCCTGCATGCGCAGGCGCTGACGCGCGTACATCTGCTCGGCTTTTCTGACGGCGCGAACATCGCCATGCTGTTCGCCCTCCGCCACCCAGAGCTGGTTGAAAAGCTGATCCTGAACGGCGGGAATCTCTCGCCAAGCGGGATCCGCCCCAGTGTGCAGCTTCCGATCGAGCTTGGCTATCGCATTGCGCGCCTTTTCGCAGGAAGAAGCCCGGAGGCCCGGAAGCACGCCGAGCTTCTTGGCCTGATGGTAAACGAGCCGCATATCCCGCCGGAGACTCTATCCGCGCTGACCATGCCCGTTCTGGTACTGGCCGGTACGCGTGATATGGTTAAGCGCCGTCACACGGAGCAGATCGCCGCCAGCCTGCCGAATGCGCAGCTTCAATTCCTGAACGGTGACCACTTTCTTGCCGCAAAGGAGCCTTCGGCCTTCAACGAAGCCGTCCTGCGCTTCCTGCAGGAAGCGTGACCCCGAAAATAACAGCAGCCCGCTGAGCAGCTCAGCGGGCTTTCACATTTTTCCTGCGGTATAGTTCTCAGTCCGCGTACTTCCCGTCCGTTCAGGCCCCGATCAGGCTCTGGTCAAATGCGAACAACGCCTCGTTGATCTCAAATACGTTGTAATTGCCGCGCTCCACGAAATATTCCACGATAATATCGAACTTGCTGGCATGAGACAGCGCAAAGCCCGCCTTGTACAGCATATCCTTCATTTCCGGCAGCGGGAGTTCCAATGCCAGCGCAAACGCGATCACCGTCGGCTTGGACGGCTTATAGCGCCGGTCTGTGCGGATCTTTGAGAAAAGCTTCCGGTCGATGTTTGCCTTTTTGTAGCACTGCGCGTCAGTCATCCCTTCTCGTTGATCTTCCGCAGCAGCATCTCCGAAAAGCTCTCGTCGATCTCATCCAGCGCATCTTCGAGCGAATACGACGCTTCCGCGGACGCCTGCGACGCCCTGCTGCAAAGGCTCCGGTGCCTTCGCGCGGAGTGTATCCATCCAGGAATCATTGCGATCGTCCTCAGCCTCTGCAAGCGACGGCATCCGTATCCTCGGCTCCCGCCGGACGGCGCGTGCATCCGCGTACCGGTCGTCGATATAGGCGGTGATATCGGAAAAGAGCGCTTCGCTGATCTGATAGGCCGCCCGGTCAAAGACAACAAGATAGACCAGCATCTCATTTTCCAGCAGGAAGGCCCGAATGGTCTCAATCGCCACGCGGAGCGCCTGATCCTTCGGATAGCCGTAAACGCCGGAGGCTATGAGCGGAAACGCGACGGAACGGCAATGCCGCCCTGGCAAGCGCAAGCGACGAGCGGTAGCAAGAAGCAAGGATATTCTGTTCGCCGTGCCGTCCGTCCCCCAATGCGGCCCGACGGTGTGAATGATGTATTTACAGGGCAGCCGGTATCCCCGCGTGAGCTTTGCATCTCCCGGCGCGCATCCGCCGAGCGCCGCGCACTCCCGCAGCAGCTCGCGCCCGGCGGCACTGTGGATCGCGGCATCCACGCTGAAGCCGTCCGCACCGAGCAGTGTCTCGTCCGCGGCGTTGACGATGGCGTCCACCCGCATTCTGGTGATATCGTTTCTGACGATCTGAAGCGGCATTTCTCTTTCTCCCTTCCGCCATTTATGATCATATCATACCAGAAACATACAGGAAAATCCAGTTCGTAAAGGCCGCCGCAAATAGGAAAACGCATTTTTCTTTTCGCTATTGACTTTATCTGGGCAAAATGATATATTGAAGCATCGATCAATCTGAAAGGAAAACGCCATGCGGAATAAATCTGTCTCATTTCTGCTGATATTTCTGCTCGTCTGCTCGTCATTTACAGCGTGCTCAGCCAAGGACGATCCTGCCGATGCGCTCCTTGATACCGCATGGGACGCGGCCGGCGCGCAGCCGGAGTACTTGACACAGTGGCCTGATAATGTTTTTACTGAGAAAATCGTTCCGCCGCAGAGTGGCTCGGTCGATTACGCACTGGATTATACCGATTCCGGCCGGTATGCAATATTTATCAAGGATATTTCCTCGGAAGGATCGGAGGAATATGTAAAAGAGCTGGAAAGCATCGGATACTCGAAACACGCTCCGCCGCAGGCGGCGTATCTGTTGGAAGGTTGTTTGAGGGCAATGAGGCTTATTTAAGCATTTCGTACTCCGAAGGCATCCTCGGCTTGGTCATCACACCGAAAGAGGATCCTCGCTAATGGTTTCTCGGCTCAGCCAAGCTGTCAGGCTCTGTCGGCGCCGTGCTGAAAGGCTGCCCTTCGAAGAAGGGCAGCCTTTCAGCATATCTGTGGCTTACGTCAGTATTCCTGCGAAAAAATGTCTTGCTCAACGCAAAAAATTTCTCGCTGCCGGTCACATTGGGAGTTGGAAGAATACACCCTAGTTAAAATTCTAAAAACCACGCCGCGACGCAGGCTTTCCAAATTGGACCATGCATTCAATGGGAGCTGACCAGTGAAGCGGCCTCGTGGGTATGTTATTGGAGCGGCGGCAATAGACTTCCGCAGCACTCTGTGGTAAAATACTGCTGAACACGCCGCGCAATCAGAAATCCTTGTCCGCGTTCAGGCTGAAGCTCTCAAAAACGTGCTGCGCAAGCTCCGCATACTGCGGCGCCAGCTCCTCGCGGACGGAAAAGGTCAGCGCGTAGCAGTGATCCCCGTCGCGCAGGATATCTGCCCGGCAGAGCCTACCGCCCCTCCTCGCCTGTCGCATACCACGCGAACTGCGATTCCGGCAGTCCGCAGCGCCGGGTATTCAAAACCTCCAGCTGCTCCGGGTCGAAGCCGGACAGTCGGCGGATCGCGCCGTCCGCGTCCGAGGACAGCAGGACCTGCGCCGTGATCTCGTAATCTCCATCCGCCTGTTCATAGACTGTCGCCGCGCCATTCTCCGAAAACGCCGAGACAACGGCGTCCTCCGGCACATCAAAGCTGATTCGGTAAGCGTCCTCCGTCCAGACAGAGACGGTATCCGGCAGCACGTCATCCACGGTCTCCCACACCGTCTGCACTGCACACCCGCTTAGGAGCGCCAGCGCCGCCGCTGCGGCCAGCAAGCATCGTACACGCTTCATCACAACACCTCCAGAAAAGGATTTCCTGTCATGTACATCTACCTGCTTATAATAAATGCAGCCGCATTCATGATTATGTGTCTGGACAAGCAGCTTGCCAAGCATCATCAACGGCGCATCCGGAGGCGACGCTGCTCGGCGCAGCGTTTCTGGGCGGCAGCCTCGGAAGCCTTCTCGGAATGCTGATCTTCCGCCACAAGACGCGGAAGCCGAAATTTTATATCACCGTTCCCCTGCTGCTGGCAGTCCATCTCTATGTGTTCTTTGTGGTCTACGGTGTCCAGCCGCTCGCATGACGCCCGAAATGTCGCTCAATAGGCGCTGATGGGCAGGGACTCGTCGTCCGTTCCCTTGACGACCTTGCGGATCTGGATATAATAGCTGTAGTCCGGGTTGACCGCCACGAGCACACGGTCTCCCGTCTTGTGGCCCATGACGGCCTTACCGACGGGCGATTCCTTGCTGATCAGTCCCTTGAGCGCATTCTGGCGCAGCGTCGTGACCAGCTCGATCTCCTGCTCCTCGTCGTCCTCCTCGATATAGATCGTCACCTTATCGAAAAGGCCGATCTCGTCGGCATTGGAGCTGACGTCGATCACAGTCGCCGTTTTGATCATCCGCTCCAGATAGCGGATGCGGCTGTCGTTGCGGTTTTTCTCGCGCTTGGCCGACTTATACTCGAAATTCTCGCTCAGATCGCCGAATTCCCGCGCGGTCTTGACGTCCTCAATGAGCTTGGGACGCAGCTCGATCCGGCGGTATTCCAGCTCCTCCTGCATTTTTTGATATCCACCGCCGTCAATTCATCATGCATGACGACACCTCGTTTCTAAATTTTTGTATCTGTATTGTAGCACATCCACAGAATTTGTAAAGCCGTCCCGCGCGGACGGCTGGCCGGAAAGGGAGCACTCATGGAACCGATCGCACACATTCATACGGACTTCCCCACCAAATTCGGCGTCCCGCGTCAGAGCGGCCTTGCGTCGGCGCTGGAATCCACGATCATTTTTGAGCCGGAATACCGCAATCCCGACGCGCTGCGCGGGATCGAGGGCTTTTCGCACATCTGGCTCATATGGCAGTTTGACCGGGCGATGCGTGAGGGCTGGTCGCCGACCGTCCTCCCGCCGAAGCTCGGCGGAAAGACGCGTCGGCGTATTTGCAACCCGGTCTCCCTTCCGTCCCAATTCCATCGGACTTTCCAGCGTCCGTCTGACCGGCGTGGAGCTGCACACGAAGGACGGCCCCGTGCTGCGCGTGTCCGGAGCCGATTTGGTGGACGGCACGCCGATCTTTGATATCAAGCCGTATCTTCCCTACTCCGACTGCCACCCGGACGCTGTGGACGCCTTTGACGGCAAACGCAGCGCAAAGCCGCTCACGGTCGTTTTCCCGCCGGAGCTGGAGGCGCTGATCCCGGAGGAAAAACGCCTTGGCCTGCGTCAGACGCTTGCCTGCGGGCCGATACCGGGCTACCAGCACGATCCGAACCGGCGCTACGGCTTCAACTTCTGCGGCCGCGACGTCCGCTTCACCATCGACGGCGACACGCTGACGGTCGTGGAGATCGTCATGCTGTAAGACCTCCACAAAACAGATCATACAGAAGGCTGCACGGCGGAGCTTCGCCGTGCAGCCTGTTCTTTCATATAAGCGTTATTCGCGCTGTCTCTCAGTCCTTGTTGAAGATCTTGAAGATCTCGTCGATATCGTCGATATCCTCGGTGGGCAGAGGCTTCGCCTTCTCGCTAGCGGCGGAATACGCGCCGATCTTGTTGGCGGGCTGCTGCTGCGCCTGCTTCTTGTCATCGAAGCCCGTAGCGATAACGGTCACGCGCATCTCGTCCTCAAAGGTATCGTCGAACGCAGCGCCGAAGATGATGTTCGCCTCTGGATTCGCGGCTTCCATAACGATATTGGCAGCCGTCTCCACATCGTCGAGACCCAGCTCGTTGGAGCCGGTGATGTTGATCAGCACGCCCGTCGCGCCGTTGATGGAGGTTTCAAGCAGCGGGCTGGAAACAGCCGCCATTGCGGCCTGCTCCGCCTTGTCGCGTCCGGAGGCAGTGCCTACGCCCATGTGCGCGTGTCCTGCGTCCTTCATGATGGCGGAAACGTCCGCGAAGTCGAGGTTGATGATGACATGCTCGGAGTATGCGACCAGCTCGGAGATGGAGCTGACAGCCTGCTTGAGAACGTCGTCTGCAATGCCGAAGGCGTTGGCAAAGGTGATCTTCTGGTCTGTGACAAATTTCAGGCGGTCGTTCGGGATGATGATCAAAGAATCGACCTTGTCGGAGAGATTGGCAATGCCGCTTTCCGCCTGCTTCATACGGTTGGCACCTTCAAACTTGAAGGGCTTGGTCACGACGCCGACGGTCAGAATGCCCTTGTCATGCGCCAGCTGCGCAATGATGGGGGCTGCGCCCGTGCCGGTGCCGCCGCCCATACCGGCGGTGATGAAGACCATGTCGGTGTCTTCCAGCGCCTGCGCAATGGCAGTCCTTGGACTCCTCCGCGGATTTCTGGCCGATCTCCGGCTTGGAGCCTGCGCCCATGCCGCCGGTCAGCTTTTCGCCGATCTGGATCTTATTCTTGCACTTGGATTTGTTCAGATCCTGCTTATCGGTATTGACCGCAACGAACTCGACGCCCTGAACGCCGCCCGCGATCATTCTGTTGATAACATTGTTGCCGGCGCCACCGACGCCGATGACCTTGATCGATACAACCTTCTCTGTAAAGTCTGCCATTTGTTCTCCTCCTATGTATGTCACAGCATCAAAAACTGGAAAAACGCATACTGAATCAATTATTCAATTTATTGTAGCTCGAAAATGGCTCTGGGTCAATAGAAATTCTGGAATTTTCGCGGATTTTCGCCGCGTTTTTCCACGATTCACTCCTGAGAATAGAATCTGGCCCCGCCTGGAAGTCGGAGAGCTTGCTGAGGATCACCGTCAGGTAGTCGATCTTATAGCTTAGCTCCTCCGTTCCGCCGAGGCGGATCTCGTAGCGTCCGTCGTACTGGAGGACGATGTCTACTCCTTTTCCGTGTTGGTCGACACGATATGGTCGAGAAGTCCCGTCCCGTCCAGCCCGCGATCACCGCGAGGGCCGCGTTGAGCGAGGCCGGGTTCGTCGCCGTTACGACGCTGCCCACCGTCGGGCTGTTGACCGTCACGCCGAGGATGCGCGGGATGCGTTTGCCGTCCGCCTGAATCGCCGAGTTGTCCGCGGCAGAGGCTTCTGCGGCCGTATCCCTGCCCGCGGTGTCCGCTGTATCGGAGGGCTGCTGCGTCTGTTCGCCGGATGCTGCGTCCGGGTTTTCGGAGGGCTGCTGCGCCTCATCTTCACCGGCATTTTCGCTGTCCGGGTTTTCGGAGGGCTGCTGCGCCTCATCTTCACCGGCATTTTCGCTGTCCGGGTTTTCGGAGGGCTGCTCGACCGGCTCCTCCACCGGCGCTTCTGCGTCCGGAGCCGTCGGCTCCGCCGTCAGCGCGCTGCCTGGAGCGGAATCCGAGATCTGCTCCAGCGCCTTGCCGACGGAATTGATGAGCCACGTCGTGTTGGTATCGGTCGTCACGGCAAACGTCGCGTCGCTCTCCCTTGACCTCGATCACGATCTTATCCGGCAGGAAGCGGATGATGCTGACCGTCTCCACATACGGAAGGCTCGCCTTGATGCTTCCGGCGGCAGCCTCCTTATTGAGCGTGAAGAGATTGTCGCCCTTCTGAATGCCGGAGGCGCTGCGGATCTCCTCCGCAGAGTAGATCGCATTGCCCTGCACCTCCACCGTATTGACCTTGAAAAAATCGCCACGCCGAAGATCACCGCTGCGACAATCGCCGCCATGATCAAAAGCCGACTGCCAACGCCGCTGCTGGGGCGGCGCTTTCCGGCGTCGCTTCGGCCGCTTCTGCGGACAGGCGGTGATTTACGTCCTTGTGTGTTCATGGATCTGCTCCTTTCCCGCCCTGACCGGGACCTTCTTCCGGGCGCGGCGGACGGCTGTATCCCGCCTCCGGGCGCTCCCGCGTATTGGTTTATTATACACGAACGCTCAGGAGATTTCCACCGTTTTTATGTCAGCGCCGAGACTTTTCAGATTCTCTTCCAGTCTATCATAGCCACGTTTGATGTGTTTTACACCGGACACGGAAGATTTTCCTTCCGCGCTGAGCGCCGCGATGACCAGCGCTGCGCCGCCGCGCAGATCCTCCGCCAGAAGCTCCGCGCCGTTCAGGCGCTCCACTCCCAGTCACGACGGCCTTTCTGCCGTCCACGCGGATGTCTGCGCCCATCTTCCGTAGCTGCTCCGCGTGGCGCAGCCGGTTTTCAAAGATCGTCTCCACAAACTCCGTCCGTCCTTCCGCGCGCAGAAGCGCGGCCATCAGCGGCGCCTGTGCGTCCGTCGGGAAGCCCGGATAAGGCCCCGTCGTCACGCGCTCCAGCGCTTTCAGGCGTCCGGCGCAGGAAATGCGCAGCACATCGTGCCGCTCATTGACCGTGCAGCCGCTCCGCGCAGAAGCGCGATCAGCGGACGGCAGGTCTCCGCAGACGCCTGACGGAGCGTAACGTCTCCGCCGCAGGCCGCAGCCGCGCAGAGATAGGTCGCCGTCTCGATCCGGTCCGGTAGGACGGTATAGGTCGTTCCATGCAGCGGCGCGCCGCCGCAGACCGTGATATGTCCGCCGCCCGCGCCGGATATCTCCGCGCCAGCGCTGCGCAGGAAGCCCGCCAGATCGACGATCTCCGGCCCCGCGCCGCGTTCCATATTTCCGTGCATCCGGTGCAGCCGGTCGCCGCCAGCATGGCGTTCTCGGTCGCGCCGACGCTGGGAACGGCAGCGCGATTTTCGCCGCCGGGGCCAGCGTCTGTGCCTTCGCGCAGACGTGCCCGCCCTCCATCTCCACCTCCTGCGCCCATCGCGCGGAGCGCCATCAGATGCAGGTCGATGGGCCTTGCGCCCAGCGGGCAGCCGCCCGGCAGCGCCAGCCTCGCCTTTCCCCTTCTCGCCAGCACCGGCCCGAGAAACACGATCGACGAGCGCATTTTTCCGGCCAGCTCCACGGGGATCTCGCAGCCGTCCATCCCGGATGCGTCCACAAAGGCTTCCGCCCCGGCGCTCCGAACGGCAGCCGAGGCATTTCAGAATTTCTAGTGCGGTATCCACGTCCTCGATCTGAGGACAGTTATGTAGCACACAGGGACTTCGGCACAGCACGGCCGCCGCCAGAATCGGCAGCACACTGTTTTTCGCGCCGTGGATGGGAACCGTCCCATACAGCGGCGCGCCGCCGGTGACAGACAGAATCTGCATACGCATTCCTCCGCATATTGGGCTTTTTCTGCCCATCCTATGCGGAGCTGCCTTTTATCGTGCCTTTGCAAGCTCCATCGCCACGTCGTAGATGCGTTCCGCCGCGTCCACGACGGCCATTTTATGCGCCGCGCTTGTCATGCCCGGCGGCGCCCGGATCTCAGAACGGCCTTCGCCGTCTCATAGATTGTCTCGCCGCTGCATTCCGACTCGCGCAGCACGATCGCCGCGCCGTGCTTTTCCAGCACGCGGGCGTTTTTCTCCTGATGATTGTCCGTCACGTTCGGCGACGGGACCATGATGCAGGGCGTGGAGACCGCAGCCTCGCTGATGGTGGCCGCGCCCGCGCGGCAGATCACAAGATCCGCCGCCGCCATGACCAGCGGCATATCGTAGATAAACTCCCGCATTTCCACATCGGGGTGTCCTTCCAGATCCACACCAAGCTCTCTGACATACTCCGGCATCCAGCGCCAGCCGTAGGAGCCGGTCGCGTGGATGTGGCGGAACGGCTCGCCGTCGCGGCATTCGCACTTCATGAATTCCGCGATCTTCTTGTTCATCTCCCGCGCGCCGAGGCTTCCCCAATAGGACACGACCAGCGGCTTGTCGCCGAGGCCGAGCTGTCTGCGCGCCTCCGCCTTGTCCATGTAGAGGAATTCCTCCCGAACGGGCGTCCCTGTGACGATCACGCGCTCCGGGCTTGTGTACTGCCTGCGGCTGTCCTCAAAGGAGACCATGATGCGGTCCACCGACCGCTCGACCATCCGGGTCGTGAGTCCGGGGACGGCGTTGGATTCATGCACAGCCGTCGGCACCCCAAGCCGCGCGCCCATTTTCAGCGCCGGAAAGCTGGCGTAGCCGCCCGTGCCGACGATCACATCCGGGTCGAATTCCCGGATGATGCGCCGCACCTTGCGCATGGAGCCGGACATGTGCAGCAGCGTCGTCACGTTGTGCCAGACTGCCGCCGGGGTCAGCTTTCGCTGATAATTGGAGATCTTCAGCGTTTCAAGCCGGAAGTTTTCCAGCGGGACGAGCTTGTTTTCCATGCCGTCCTCCGCGCCGATGAAGAGGATCTCGCAGTCTGGCTTTCTCTGCCGCAGCATGTTCGCCACGGCAATGGCGGGATAGATATGGCCCCCTGTACCGCCGCAGGTAAATATGACCTTCATCCGGCCGCCTCCCAATTACGAAACAGATTTTTGATACAGGAAATTGTTGTCGTTCTGGCGTGAAACGCTCAGGATAAGTCCGACCTCAAAGAGCTGAATCAGAAGCGCTGTGCCGCCGTAGGAGAAAAACGGGAGCGAGATACCGGTCGCGGGCAGGAAGTTCGTCACGACACCGATGTTCAGGAAGGTCTGGAGCGCAAGATGCGTCGTGATGCCAGCAGCCAGAAGTGCGCCGAAGCGGTCGCGCGCATGCATGGCAATCCAGTAGCCGCGGATGATGAGCATGGCAAACAGGATCAGCACGGCCATCGCGCCGATATAGCCCAGCTCTTCGCAGACGATCGGGAAAATATAGTCGTTGTGCTCAAACGGAAGATACAGATATTTTTGACGGCTGCCAAAGCCGAGGCCCATCAGTCCGCCGGAGCCGATGGCATAGAGCGACTGAAGGATCTGATAGCCGTCGCCGGTCGGATCGGAAGCCGGGTCACGCCACGCCGTAACGCGCGCGCTGGCATAGCCCATCGTCGCAAGGTAGATCGCCGCGAACGCACCGACCAGTGCGCCGCCGATGAGGAACCACTTCATCTCCACACCGCCGAGGAACATCATTGTCGCACCGAGCGCAAGAATAATCAGGACGCCGGAGAAATGGCGTTCCAGCGCGGTCAGTCCGCAGATGACCACCAGAATCGCCGCATAAGGCAAAAGGCCGTACCGGACGGTTTGCATTTTATCCCGGTAGACCGACATCATGGACGCAAAGGCCATAATGATCGCCAGCTTTGCGACCTCCGAGGGCTGGAAGCTGAAAATACCGATCTGGATCCAGCGCTTCGCGCCGTATCCGTCTGTGCCGAACAGCGCAACAAGAATCAGCAGGAACACGGAGCCTGCCAGAATAATCATGGAAACGCCGCGCCAGATCTGATAATTGATGCGGCTGACAAAGAGCATGATACCGATGCCGACCAGCGCAAACACAGCCTGACGGGCAAAATAGTAGGTGGAATTTGCTCTTTATCGGCGTAAGCGCGCGCATAGCTCGCCGAGAACATCATAATGACACCGATCGTGACCAGCAGGACTGTCAAAACCAGAAAAGGCACGTCGAGAAGTCCGCGCTCGTCCGGGATCAGCTTGGTTTTTGCTCCTGCTGCCGGGGAAGATGTCCTCCCGGTCCAGCGCAGGCATGGAGGCGGAATTTGCATAGGCCGCTCCTTTCAGGGAAACTCAGAATCGGTTCATGACGCCGATCCCGGCGAGAATGCACATGACGCAGGTCACGGAAACAAAAACAGTCCAGATCTTGACCTCACTCCAGCCGGACATTTCAAAATGGTGGTGGATCGGCGTCATTTTGAAGAAGCGCTTGCCGTGGGTGAGCTTGAAATAGGTCACCTGGATCATGACGGAGAGCGTTTCCAGAATGTAGACAAGGCCGACAAGGATCAGCACCAGCGGCATATCCAGCGCGAACGCCATGCCGCACACGGCAGCTCCGAGGAACAGGGAGCCGGTATCGCCCATAAAGACCTTTGCCGGATGGAAGTTGTAGCACAGGAAGCCCGCAAGTCCGCCCGCGATGGTGGCCGGAAGCAGCGCCAGCGCCGAGGAGCCGGAATTGGTGCCCCACATATATGCAAACACGGCGAAGAACACCATGACCGGGAGCGTCACGCCGGACGCCAGACCGTCGATGCCGTCGGTGAGATTGACCGCGTTCACGCAGCCGACGATGACCAGCACGGCAAAAATCAGATAGACAATCCAGTTGATCTCGAAGCTGACGTTCCAGAACGGGATATACAGGTCGCAGGTCAGGTTGCCGTTATGCCGCAGGAGCAGCAGATACGCGACCGCCGCCGCCAGCTGGAGCAGGAATTTCTGCGCCGCCGTCAGGCCAAGGTTTCTTTTCAGCTTGACCTTGATGAAGTCGTCCGCAAAGCCGATCAGTCCGTAGACCAGTGCGAAGGCAAACACCAGCAGATGGGTGTACTCCCCTTCCAGCATGTCCTTCCAGCCGAACGCGACCGTGCAGATCAGCGAGGCCAGAATGAACATAATGCCGCCCATCGTCGGCGTACCGGCCTTGCTGTTGTGCCACTTCGGGCCGATCTCCCGGATGGACTGCCCGGCCTTGAGGGCGCGGAGCATCGGAATGGCGATCCTTCCAAAAAGCACGGTCAAGGGACAAACGCGCAGACCGCTGCGAGCAAAATAAGCATGAGGCTTCTCCTCCGTATTCCATAGCGCCGCAAAGGCGGCGTTTATTTCTCTTCGTCCAAAAACAGATGCAGCGCCTGCTCCATCTTCATGCCGCGGCTGCCCTTGAACAGCAGCACGTCGCCCTCTGCCGCGCGGGTGCGCAGAACGTGGGCCAGATCCTCGTGCGTGTCGAAATGCTCCGCGTTTTTCGGAGCCATGCCGCCGGTGATCGCACCGGTCACGGTGCGCAGGGAATGATGACCGTAGGTGAAGAGCATATCCGCCTTCGTCGCGGCGATGCGCCCGATGCGGTAGTGCTCCGCGCTGCTGCGGTTTCCAAGCTCCAGCATATCGCCGAGGACGGCGATGCGTCTGCCGGTCGTGTGGTAATGCTGCCCAGCACCTCCAGCGCGGCCTGTGTCGATTCCGGGCCGGCGTTGTAGCAGTCCTCAATGATCGTCATGCCGTTCTGCGTGTAGATTCTTCTGCCGCATTCCGGTATTCCGGAAGCCCTCCAGCTGCGTCTGGATCTTCTCCGGCGGCATACCGAGCAAAAGCGCGACCGTGACTGCCGCGAGGGCGTTATACACCGAGTGCCGCCCTGCGGAAGGCACAAACAGCTCGAAGCGGTGCCCGAGGCCGGAGACCATGAAGCGCATTCCGTCCTCCAGCTCCTGAATGTCGGTCGCGACTACGTCGCAGGCCGCATTCTCAATGCCGAAATAGCGCTTTTTGTGTCCGCCGTCGTTTCTAATGTTCCACAACAGCGGCTCGTCTCCGTTGAAAACGCCGAGGCCGCTTTCCGGCACGCCGCGCAGGATCTCCAGCTTCGCCTGCAAAATGCCCTCGCGGCTGCCGAGATACTCAATGTGCGTCGTGCCAATGTTCGTGATGACCGCAAGGTCCGGTCTTGCGATATTCGTCAGGTATTCCATCTCTCCGAAATGGTTCATGCCCATTTCGAGCACCGCGACCTCCGTCCCCTCCGGGATGTGGAGAATGCTCATTGGAAGTCCGAGGTTGTTGTTATGGTTTCCGTCGGTCGCGCCGTGCGGAACTGCCCCTGCAGGACGCAGGCCGTCATTTCCTTCGTCGTTGTCTTGCCGACGCTTCCGGTGATGCCGACCACCTTCAGTCCAAGGAGCTGGCGATAGCCCGCTGCGATCTTTCCATAGGCCAGCAGCGCGTCCGGCACGACAAGGCACGGAAGTCCCGTCTCGACCGGATGCTCGACCAGCGCGGCAGCCGCGCCGTTTTTCGCCGCAGCTCCCAGAAAATCGTGGCCGTCCACACGCTCGCCCTTCAGCGCAATGAACAGATTTCCCGGCGCGATGGCGCGGGAATCCGACTCAACGCCCGTGATGCGCGTCTCGCCGCAGCCCTCCGGAACGTCCCGCCGCACCATGCGGCGATCTGGCTCAAAGTCAGTTCTTTCATTTTTCTCTCCAAATGCTCCGCTACGATCTCACGTTCGTCCATATGTCTCTTTTCGTGGCCGACCTCCTGATAGGTCTCATGTCCCTTGCCGCAGAGCAGAATGATGTCGTTCTCCCTGGCATGGTCGAGCGCCCAGCCGATGGCCTCCACGCGGTTTTCGATCACGACCGGCTTGTTCTTTGCGTCCTTCATGCCCTCCACGATCTGCGCAATGATGGCGTTCGGGTCCTCCGTGCGCGGATTGTCCGAGGTCACGACGCACAGGTCGGCCAGTCTCCCGCCGATCTCGCCCATGACCGGACGCTTGAAGGGGTCGCGGTCGCCGCCGCAGCCGAATACGGCGATCACCCGGCCCCTTGCAGAAGCCGCGCGCCGTTTTCAGCGCGTTTTCCAGGCTGTCGGGCGTATGGGAATAGTCGATCAGGACGGTATAATCCTTTCCGGGTGTCGGAACGACCTCCATCCGGCCCTTGACGCCATGCGCCTGCCGGAGCGCCGCCGTGACCTCGCTCAGGGAAAGCCCCAGCGCAAGCCCCGTACCGATCACGGCCAGCGCGTTGTACACGCTGAACGCGCCCGGAATGCGCAGCTCCGCGCGGCTGATCTCGTTTCCGGTCACAACGTCCGTCTCCACGCGGTCAGACTTGAGACGGATGTTTTTCGCCACAAGATCGGCGGCGTTGTCCTTCGTGGAATAGGTCAGGATGCGGCAGGACGCCTGCCGGCGGATACGGTCGCAGTAGAGGTCATCCAGATTCATCACGCCCACGTCGCAGCGCTGGAAGAGCTTCGCCTTCGCGTCGCAGTAATCGAGCATCGTCTTGTGGAAGTCCAGATGATCTTCCGTCAGATTTGTAAACACGCCCACGCGGAAATGCACGCCGTCCACACGGCTGAGCGCCAGCGCATGGGAGGACACCTCCATCACGACGTGCGTGCAGCCCGCGTCGCGCATCTCGGCAAAGAGCTTTTGCAGCTCGATGCTCTCCGGCGTCGTGCGCTCGGTATCAAGAACCTTGTCCCCGATCATGTTCTGGATCGTGCCGATCAGGCCGACCTTCGCGCCGAGCGTTTTTCCAGCACCGTTTTCAGCAGATACGTCACCGTCGTCTTGCCGTTCGTTCCGGTCACACCGATCATGGTCATGGAATCTGCCGGATGGCCGTACCAGTTGGCTGCGGCCATCGCCAGCGCGTGGGCGCGCATTGCCGGTCAGAACATATGGCACATCTATCTGCGGCTTTTTCTCACAGATCACCGCCGCCGCGCCGTTTTTGACGGCAGCGGGAATAAATTTATGGCCGTCGGCCGCAAAGCCGGGAACGGCGACAAAGAGTCCGCCGGGCTGGACCTGGCGCGAGTCGGCGCTCACGCCACTGATCTCCAGCTCCGGAGAAGCCGTGCATTCGATTACCTCGATTCCTTCCAAAAGTTCCTGAAGCTTCATTCGTATCTTCCTTTCTCAGTCCTCAAGAGAGCTGTGGTCGGTAAATTCTACTGTTATTGTAGTACCTCTGTCAACCATGGTCCCCGGCTCGACAGACTGGTACGTCACGGTCGCATAGCTCGTGGAGTCCGTGCCCTTTGCCTGCACATAGACGCCCGCGTAATTCGCCAGCCAGTTGACGTCCGCGACCGAGTGGCCGATAAAGTCGGGACCTCCACCTGCTCGGTGGTTTCTCGTAGTCAAAGTACAAAATGACCTCGGAATTGCCGGGAAGCTCGCACCTGCCGCCGGGATCTGATCGGTGACGATCGCGCCGTCTAAGCGTCCGGCACGTCAGGCTTCTTTCCTGAGCGCCGCCTGCGCTTCCTCGAGCGTCATGCCCGTCAGCTCCGGCATCTTCACGTTGATACCGCGGATATCGTCCGACGAATAGTCCGGCTCCACGCCGAGATACGGCAGGATGTCGAGGAAAATATCACGCACCGTCGGCGCGGCCATCAGGCCGCCGGAAATGTAGTAGCCGCTGGGCGTGTATTTGGTGTTGCCCTCCTGGTATTTCGGCGTATCGAGCGCCACAAGAACGAGGTACTGCGGATCGTTGATCGGCGCGACGCCGATGAACGAGACGATCTTGTCGTCGACCGGTTTGCCGTTTTCATCATAGGTGTCGATCTTTTCGGACGTGCCGGTCTTGCCGCCCACGCGGTAGCCGGGCGTCTTGGCGCCCTTGGCGGTGCCCTCGGTGACGACCTTTTCCATCAGGTCGCGCATCGTGATCGAGGTGCTCTCGCTGATGGCCTGCCGCAGGACCGTCCGTCCGTTTTCCAGCACGACGTTTCCGTCGGCGTCAAGAACCTGACTGACGATATACGGCTCGAGCACATAGCCACCGTTCACGACCGCCGCGATGGCTCTCGCCTGCTGGATCGGCGTGACGCGGAAGGTCTGGCCGAACGCGCCGGAAATGACCGACGCATAGCCCTGACTCAGCACGTCCAGACCGAAGAAGTAGCCCTTCGATTCGCCCGGAAGATCGACGCCCGTGCGCTCCATGACGCCGAAGTCCTTGGCGTACTCATAAAAGCGCGTGCCGCCGAGCTGAACGCCGATGTGGCCGAAGGCGATGTTGCAGGAATTGCCCAGCGCCTGCGCGGTCGTCTGCGCGCCGTGACCGGCTGCCTTCCAGCAATGGACGATCTGCTGGCGGTCGGCGATCTTCTCCGCGCCGCCGCAGTAGTAGGTGTCGTTCAGCGTCGCCGCGCCGCAGTCCAGCGCCGCCGCCAGCGTCACGAGCTTGAACGTCGAGCCCGGCTCATAGCCGTCGGAGACGCAGCGGTTTCTCCACTGGCGCAGGCGCTCCGCCGCCACCGCCTGATTGTATTCCGTTTTTGCCTTTTCAAACTCCTCCGTCCCCTTTTTGCAGGCGGAGAAGCTGCTGATACTGCTGCTCCAGACGCTCGTTCAGAACGTCGTCATAGATTTTCAGATGTTCGTTCGGATCGTAGCTTCCCAGCGTCGCCATTGCGACGATCGCGCCAGTGTTTACGTCCATGACGATGCCGAATGCGCCGTTCTGGATCTCGTAGCGGTCGATGGCCGCCTGAAGATTTTTTTCCAGATACGCCTGCACCGTCGTATCCATCGTCAGCACAAGGCTGTCGCCGTCGCTGGCGTCGTAGTATTTCTCATAGGTAAAGGGCATTTCCGAGCCGTAGTTGCCCTTGCTGGTGACGACCTTGCCCGCCGTACCCTCCAGATAGGAGTTGTAGTAGGCCTCGAGTCCCTCCGTACCGACGTTGTCGTCGCTGACGAAGCCCAGCAACTGCGCACCCAGCGAGGAATAGGGGTAATAGCGCTTGAGTCCGTCTCCAGATAGACGCCCTTGATGTTGCCGTCGTTGATGAACGCGCGCACCTCGTCCGCAAGCTCCTCGGAGATCTTCTTCTGAATGATCTTGTAGCGGTAGGCCTTATCGGCCGCCTGCTGACGGACGAAATCCTCCGTCACGTCCAGAATGCCGCTCAGGCCCACTGCGATCCGGTCGAGCAGGTCGCTGTTCTCCGGCGTTTTCATCTCCTCCGCGATCTCGTTGGGGTCGATGAACACTGTCTCCACCGTCGTGGAGCCGGCAAGAATGTTCATGTTCCGGTCGTAGATCTCACCGCGGGAGGCCGTCAGCTTCGTATACCGGGTCTGGTTGTTGATCGCAAGCTCCTCATAATAATCGTGATCCACGATCATGAGCTTATACAGCCGTCCGGCCAGCGTCAGAAACAGCGCGACGCCGAAGAAGCCCAGCAGGATCCAGATCCGCGTCAGGATCGTGCGGCTTGCCCGGCCTTCCTTCTTGTCCTGCGCGGGCGTCTGCCTCTCTTTTTCGATTGTGACCGTCCTTCGGACGAAGTACTTTGAGTGCCATTTACCTTGCCTTTCCCGCTGCTGTGTAAAACAAGGGCGGTTATCCTCATCCAACCGCCCTTGCCAAAACCTATTATCACGGCTGCACCGGCTCACGATGAATAAGCATGTCTGCGGCAGCCGTGTTTCACACCGTCTGCTTCATTCTATGCCGCCGAGGGCCGCAGATATGCGATCAGATCTGAGATGCTTTCTTCCACCGCGCCGATGATCTCTCCGAGAATGTTTGTCTTTTCCTCCTCATAGATCTCCGCTCTGTCCGACCCGGACAGGCTGACGTAGATCACCTGATCGTCTCTTGGCGCAGACATGCCCAGCTCCTCCGCCCGCTGCTGCACGACCTTGAGATCGATCTTGCTTTCATATTTGCTTTCCAGCAGCGTCTGCTGCGCGGTCAGCTCGTTGAGCTGGCTTTGCAGCTCGCCGACTCTCGTCGTGGCCTCAAACAGCTGCACATAGCCGAAAATGACGAGCACCAGCATCAGAGCCGCCGCCGCCATGCCGAACAGCGTAAACGGCGCGACCGCCGTCTTGACCTTGACGCGCTGACGGCGCTCCGGGAGCGTGCGCTCCTCCGGGAGGCCCTGCCGCTGCGGCTGCCGGACGGCGCTGCCGTCATAGTAATTTTCCGTTCCGTTCGGATAGCGATAGACGTTGGAGTAGACGTCGTATGCTGCGGCTCCATTCGTGCCATAGCGTCTGTTTTCTGCCATGCTATCGTTTACTCCCTTCTATCGCCTGCCGCGTCTGCGGCGGCTGTTCAGATTTTTTCCGCCACGCGGAGCTTCGCGCTGCGTGCGCGGGGGTTTTCGGCAAGCTCTTCCTCGCCGGCCGTGACAGGTCTTTCGCGTCACGATCTCAATACGCGGCTTTCTGCCGCAGACACATACCGGAAAGCTCGGCGGGCAGATACAGCCCTTTGCGGCCTCCGCCATGGAATTCGTTTTTCACAATGCGGTCCTCTAACGAATGGAACGTGATGACCGCAAAGCCTTCCGCCCGTATCCAGGCGGTCGACTGCCGTTTTCATCATGCGGCTGACGCAGTTCAGTTCGTCGTTGACGGCAATGCGGATGGCCTGAGAGCTCCGCTTGGCCGGGTGCTGCTTTTCGCGCAGCGCCTGCGGCGGCATTGCGCCGCGGATGACGGATGCAAGCTCCAGCGTCGTCTTGATCGGATGTTCACTGCGTGTGCGTTCGATGGCTGCGGCAATGAGCGGTGCGTAGCGTTCCTCACCGTACTCGAAAAGGATGCGGCGCAGCTCCTCGCGGGGCCATGTTATTGACGATCTCATAGGCCGTCAGCGCGTCGTCCCGGTTCATCCGCATGTCGAGCGGTGCGTCGGTCATATAGGAGAAGCCGCGTTCGCCGTCGTCCAGCTGCGGCGAGGAAACGCCGAGATCGAACAGCATTCCGTCCACCTTGGGGATGTCCAGGGAATCCAGTATTTCGCCAAGGTCGGAGAAATTGCCGTGTACCAGCGTGACCTTGTCCACGTGCTCCTTCAGCCGCTCCCGCGCCGCGTTCAGCGCGACCGTGTCGCGGTCGATGCCGATGAGGCGTCCGCCGATCAGCCGCCGGCAGATCTCGAGCGAGTGCCCCGCTCCGCCGAGCGTTCCGTCCAGATAAATGCCGCCCGGGCGGATATTCAGAAGCTCGATGGTCTCGTTCAGGAGAACGGATTTATGTGAAAATTCCATCAGAATCCAAGCTCCTCCATTACGGCGGTCAGGTTCTCGGGCGTGAGCGTCTCCTGCTCGAGCTTGTCATAGGCCGCGCTGTCCCAGATCTCGGCATGGCCGCCCTGACCGATGAAGGTCACATCCTGCCGGGATACCGGCATACTGGCGAAGCTCCGTCGGAATGAGGAAGCGTCCCTGCTTGTCCGGCTCGCACTTCGCGGCGTTGGCAAAGAGGAAGCGCATCTTCCGCGCCTGCGAAATGGGAAGCGCGTTGTATTTGTCCAAAATGGCCTGCCACCCGGACTCCGTGTAGACCGACAGGCAGTGGTCGAGGCCCAGCGTGACGTAGAACGCCTCGCCAAGCTCCTCGCGCAGCTTCGAGGGAACGAACAAGCGGCCCTTCGGATCGACCGTATGCTTGTATTTTCCGTACATTCCCTCTCACCTCGCTCCATTTTCATCTTTTCTGCTCCACTTAGCTCCACTTCACTTATATAATAAGGGCCGCACCCTTAAAATGCAAGTCCTTTTTGAAAATTTCTGCGCAAAATTAACCCGATTTTTTAGGCAGTTTTTCGCCGTTTTCGTATTTTAGAACGTTTATTTAAGAATGACAAAATGTAACGGAAGGGCAGGCGCTTTCAGCCGCCTGCCCCCATAGTCTCCAGCACCGAGATCCCGTTTTCGTCCGCCGCGACCGTCAGCCTGTGCGGCGCATCCTTTGGTGCAGGCGCTCGGAAAGCGCCGTTTCGACCATGTCCTGAATGCGGTGGCGGACACTCCGCGCACCGCTGTCGTCCTGGCTGCACAGCGCGGCAAGATACGGACAGACCTCCTCGCTGATCTCCAGCTCCAGGCCCGCGCAGCGCGGCCCTCTGCACCATCTGCCGCAGCTGCCGCCGTGCGATCTCGGCAAGGTCGTCCTGCGAGAGTGGACGGAAGGTCGTGATGCAGTCGATACGCCCCAGAAACTCCGCCGGGAACGCCTGCCGAAGAATTCGTTTTGTCCGGTCCTGCGCGCTGCCGGGCGTGAAGCCGACACCGTTTTTCACCGATTCTCCGCTTCCCAGATTGGAGGTCATGACGACCATGGTGTTCTTGAAGTCCACCGTCCGGCCGAGAGAATCCGTCAGGATGCCGTCCTCTATGAATTTGCAGCAGCAGGTCCCGTCACATCCCGGTGCGCCTTCTCCAGCTCGTCGAGCAGCACCACACTGTACGGACGCCGGCGCACCTTTTCTGTCAGCGTGCCGGCCTCGTCATGGCCGATGTAGCCCGGCGGCGCGCCGATCAGGCGCGTCACGGAGCTTGGCTCCATATACTCCGTCATGTCGATGCGCACAAGACTGTCGCGGCTTCCATATACGACGTCCGCCAGCGCCTTGCACAGCTCCGTTTTCCGACGCCCGTCGGCCCCATGAACAGCAGCGACGCCGCCGGGCGCTCCTGCGTCCGGCCATGCCGCTTCTTCCGCGCAGAACCGCCTTGCGCGCCGCCTCGACCGCCTGCATCCTGCCCCGACGATCCGTGCAAGGTCCTCGCTGCAAAAGCCGCTCCTTTTCCGTCTGGCTGCCGTCAGCTTCCCGCCCGCCGGAATGCCGGTGCGCTCCGCGACTGTCTGCGCCACGTCTTCGCGGTCAAGCGCCCGCCCGCGCAGGCTCTGGGTCACGCTCATCTGCTGGCGTATCAGCGTTTGCAGCCGGTCGCGCAGGACTGCCGCCGCGCTCATACGTGCCCCTCGAGACCGCCTGCGCCAGCTCCTGCGTCAGCGACTGCGCGCTTTTTTTCTCCATCCCGCCGCATCTACCGTGCCCCGGTCAGCCAGATGCGCGCGGCGCTTCGTCGAGCAGGTCGAGCGCCTTGTCCGGCAGAAAGCGGTCTGCCAGGTACCGGCACGAAAGCTCCACCGCCGCATCGATGGCCTCGTCTGCGTGATGCGGATGCGGTGATGGCGCCTCCAGCCCGCGCGCAAGCCCAAGGAGCATTTGCTTTGCCTCCTCACGCGACGGCTCGCGCACCACGACCGGGCGAAAGCGGCGCTCGAGCGCGGCGTCCTTTTCGATATACTTCCGGTATTCTGCCAGCGTCGTCGCGCCGATCATCTGAAGCTCGCCCGACCCAGCGCAGGCTTGAGCAGATTCGCTGCGTCGATCGCGCCCTCGGCGCTGCCCGCGCCGACGAGCGTGTGCATCTCGTCCACGAACAGGATCATGTTCCCGCAGCGGCGGATCTCAGCCAGTACGTCGCGGATGCGTTCCTCAAATTCGCCGCGGTATTTCGTCCCAGCGAGGACGCTCGCCATGTTCAGGCAGAACAGGCGCTTTGTCCGCAGCGGCTCCGGGACGTTCCCGGCGGCGATTCGCTGCGCGAGTCCCTCCACAATGGCCGTTTTCCCTGACGCCCGGTTCGCCGATCAGCGCAGGATTGTTCTTGTTTTTCCGGCATAGGATCTGCAAGACGGCGGATATCTCCTTCTCGCGTCCGATCACAGGGCGCTCCGCGACGCCTTTTCCAGCATATTTTCACAGTATAGCTCCAGCAGCTTCGTAGTGGTTTCCCTCCTGTCGTTTTGTACCGGACGCGGCAGCCGCAGACTGCTGTAGGCATCGGAAAAGACACAGTTCAGATCCGTCCCGCCGCCCAGCAGAATGCATGCCGCCGTACACCGCTCCTCCCGCGTCAGCGCGAGCAGCAGATGCTCCGGCTCGATGCGTTCCATATTCAGCATGGCCGCCTCTAAGCCCGCCTGCCGGAGCGTCTTTTTCGCCCTTGGAGAAAGCCCCTGCAAAAGCGGTACGCGCCTGCTCCCGCGTCCGGTCTGCGACAGCAGGAGGCTGCGGAAGCTCTCCGCCTCCCAGCCCGTGCGCGTCAGCACGCGGCAGGCCGCAAGCTGCTCCCGGCGGAACATCGCCAGCATCAGATGCTCCGTCCCGACATAGCTGTGTCCCATCTCCCGCGCCAGCGCATACGCCTCGCGCAGGAGGCTCTGCGTGTCCTCCGAAAGCGGCCGTTTTTTCAATCTGCGTCACCTCATTTCCAAGAAATTTTCGCCGCGGCCTTCTTTTTTTATACGGCATCCACGAAAAAAACATTTTTTCCATTTCGGCGCAGAATTAACATTTGCTTTTTTGAAAAACCGTGATAGAATAAAAGCGCATTAAAACAGATGGAGGTGCTATTATGGCATATGTTATCAGCGACGCTTGCGTCAAGTGCGGCGCTTTGTGCAGACGCTTGCCCGCTCGGCATCATCACCGAGGGCGAAGACAAGTACGTCATCGACGCCGATCAGTGCGTGAGCTGCGGCACTTGTGCTGCGGAATGCCCCAACGAGGCTATTTCCGAGGAGTAATCATGTACATGGCAAAGAGCCTGTGCAATTTTGCACAGGCTCTTTTCAATATTTCACTTTCAGGAGGCGTTATGGTCGAGGAGCTTTGGAGCGGCATCCGGATGCAGTACAGCGCCGGACAGTTCCAGCTGAGCACAGATTCGATGGTGCTGGCGGATTTTGTACGCTTCCGCCGCGCCCGTCTGCGACCTCGGCTGCGGGTGCGGGGCCTCTCGCTTTGCTCTGCGGAAAATATCCGCAGGCGCAGCTTACCGGCATGGAGCTTCAGGAGGAAGCCGCCGTGCTTGCGCAGGAAAACGCCGTGCAGAACAGCCTTTCCGACCGTCTGCGTATCCTCTGCGGCGATCTCCGGGAGCACCGGACGCTGCTTCCGCACAGCAGCTTCGACGCCGTCGTCTCCAATCCGCCCTATTATCCCGCCGGGAGCGGCGGCGTCTCCGATTCCCCGGCGCTGGCTGCGGCGCGGACGGAGCTTTTCTGCACACTGGACGATCTCTGCGCCTGCGCGGCGTGGCTGCTTAGAAGCGGAGGGCGTTTTTTCGTTGTCCATAAGCCGGAGCGTCTCGCGGAGCTGATCTGTGCGCTGAGCCGCCGCCGTCTGGAGCCGAAGCGCCTGCGTCTGGTGCGCCATCAGGCCGGTGGCCCCGTTTCCCTCGTTCTTCTGGAAGCGCGGTTGGACGGCCGTCCGGGGCTGCAATTTGACCCGGACCTTTGTCTTTACGACGCAAGCGGAGCCGAAAGCGCGGATTTCCGCCGAATCTATCATCATCAGGAGGCTTGACATGGCCGGAACGCTTTATCTTGTTCCCACGCCGATCGGCAATCTGGGCGATATCTCCCCGCGTGCGAAAAAAACGCTCGCGGAGGCGGATTTCATCGCTGCGGAGGACACGCGGGTGTCCTTGAAGCTTCTCAACCATCTGGAGCTGAAAAAAGCCGCTCGTCAGCTATTATGAGCACAACAAAAATGAAAGCGGCCCGCGCATCGTCGAGCGACTGCTTGCCGGCGAGAGCTGTGCGCTTGTGACCGACGCCGGTTCCCCGCCATCTCCGATCCCGGCGAGGATCTGGTCGCGCTCTGCGCAAAGGCGGGCGTGTGCGTCTGCGCCATTCCCGGCCCCTGTGCGGCGGTCACGGCGCTGAGCATCTCCGGCCTGCCCACCGGACGGTTCTGCTTCGAGGGCTTCCTCTCCACGAACAAAAAAAGCCGTCGGGAACATCTGGACTCCCTGAAATCCGAACGGCGCACGATGATCTTCTATGAAGCGCCGCACAAGCTTCAAAATACGCTCAAGGATCTTACCGACGCCTTCGGGCCGGAGCGTCGCATCAGCCTCTGCCGGGAGCTTACCAAGCTCCATGAGCAGATCTTCGCATGACGCTCGGCGAGGCCCTCGCCTACTACACGGAAAACGATCCGCGCGGCGAGTACGTTCTGATTCTGGAGGGCGCGGCCGAGGCCTCCGAGGAAGCATTGACGCTGGAGGACGCCGTCTCGCTTGCGCTGGAGCGCATCGCCTCCGGCGCGTCCAAAAAGGATGCCGTCCGCGAGGTCTCCCGCGAGACCGGCTTCCCAAAAATGCGCTCTATGACGCCGTCCTGCGTATGCAGGACGCAGATTGAGCTTTCCATAGAAAGGAGCACCGCTATGGCGACCTCTCCCGATTATATCACCTATGTCTGCGACCAGCTGGCGGGCTTTCAGCCGCTCCGATACCGGAAGATGTTCGGAGAATATATGGTCTATCTCTCCGACCGGCCCATTCTCACCGTCTGCGACAACACCGTATACGTCAAAATGTATCCGGAGCTTGCGCAGCTGCTGGACAGCGCGCCGTGCGCCGCACCGTATGAAGGCGCGAAGCCGCATTACATCCTCGATATCGAAAACCGCCCGCTGCTGGAGCGGCTCATTCCGCTCCTGGCGGAGCTGACGCCGCTTCCGAAGCGGAAGAAGGCTTGACCGCCGATTATCCGAATAGAAAAAAGTCCGCAGTCTTTCGACTGCGGACTTTCGCATATTCATCAGCTTGCTGTGTTCATGCTCAAAGCACAAGGCCCTTCTGAAGAATGATGTTCGCGTAGATGGCGCTCTCGCCGGACTGAAGGATGCAGTAGCACTCCTTTGCGCGGTCATAGAACTCGAAGCGCTCATATGCGCCGCCGAAGGCCTTCTCGCCGCGCTCGTCATGCTTGGCGACGATTTTCTTGTATTCCTCCCAGACCGGGATCTCCTTATCCTTGTCGCAGTCCATCTTTTCCATCAGCATGACGGGCGTTTCGACGTAGCTGTCCAGCGGGAACACCTCGAGGATCGCGTCAAGCAGCTCCGGCACGCCGTGTCCGTCGGCACGCAGGAAAATCGTATTGCCGCTCTTCGCCATCGAAGCGCCGGGGAAATTGCCGTCTCCGATGCACAGGCGGTCGCCATGGCCCATCTCGCTGAGTACCTTCAAAAGCTCCGGGGAAAGGATTTTGGGAATCTTCTTGAGCATTGTTTTTACCTCCAAATATTTTATCAATCCTGTAAATGGAACGCTTCCTTGATCTCTTCGATCTCCGGGTCGGTGATGTGGACGATCGGCCCGATCTCCTGTGCGCTGATGATCGAATGTGCGGTGGACTCCATGACCTCCAGCCGGTCAAACGCCTGAAGCAGTGAGCCGCCGGTGACGATCACGCAGTCGTTTTCCACCATCACAGCCGGGCAGCTCGGCACAAATTCCTTCGCCATCTGATCCGGATTCGTGTAGATCTCCTCATACGGGATCTTCTTCACATCACGCAGAAGGATATAGCTCTCCGGAATGGTGCGCGCGTCGAACGCCGCATCCGTCACGGCAAAGGCCATCGCGTGGACGGGATGCGCCAGCAAAATCGCCTGAATGTCCGGGTGCGTCTCGTAGATCTTCTCATGCAGATGCACCGCGCGGGACGGCGTCTTACCAAGCTCCTTCATGCCTGCCTTGACGCGGACAAGATCGTCCTCCTCCAGATAAGCGCGGTCGTAATTGAACGGCGTGATGACGAAGCTGCCGTCGGACAGGCGGACGGAGTACGTGCCGTGTGTGGCGGTGAACAGGCCCATTTTATACGAGCGGTGGATGAGCGTGATCATGTCGCGCCGGGCGGCCAGCTCCTCGGACGAACGGCTGTTGGGAATGAAAGTCGTCCATCTTCGTATGTGGAAATTCGTCTCGCTCATGCGGTAGGCGTCGGCGGGAAGCTCGTGGATATTGCCGAGCTTGCTGGCCGAGCACCTCAAGCGTCGCGGTATAGTTGAGGGTCTCAAAGCGCTGGAATGCCGTGAACATATCCGGCGCGCCGATGCAGACGCCGTGGTTTTCCAGCAGTGCCGCATCGCAGCCCTCGAAAAGACCTTGCCGACTCCACACCAAGCGCCTCGCTGCCGGGAACGGCGTAGGTCGCGATCTTCATCTGCTCACAGATATGGCGCACGGACGGGATCAGATCAAGATCGGGCAGCTTGCGGACGATGGAGAACGCCACGAGCGCGGGCGGGTGCGCGTGCAGCACGGCGTTCAGATCGCGTGCGCATACGGTAGACACGGAGATCGTGGAACGGCAGCTCGGACGAGGGCTTATGCGGCCCGATCACGGTGCCGTCCGGCTGACGCAGATGATGTCGTTGCGGGTCAGCGTCCCCTTGTCCATCCCGGCAGGGGTGATCCAGATGTTGCCCTGGGTGTCGCGGATGGAAAGATTGCCGCCGGACATGGTGGTCAGGCCCTTGTCATAGATGCGCTGCATGAACATGACAAGCTGGTCTGCCCGTCGCAATGGTCGTGCCCGCATGCTTCGGCGTTATGGTCATCGGCGTGCTGGGCCCCATTTGTCCTCGGTGAACGCAACATCTGCCGAATCGCCGTCCAGCTCTCTGCGGACGATCGAATTGGGGTTGAAATCGGTCGTCAGGAGCACGCTTCTCGGCGCGTCCGACGTTTTCATCACGACCACGGCCTCGCTGATGCGGAAAATATCCTACGAGCCGCCCGGATTGTGGCCGTTTGCAAAATCGACCAGCGCATCAAACGCCTCGCTCTTTGCATTTTCGCCTTCCAGCTCCGATGCATAGGCGTCGGCCATTTCCTTCCATGATTCCTCGAAGCAGCCAGATTTTCGTAGGATGCGGACACATCCTCGAGCTGTGCCGTCGTATCTGCAAGCTCCTGCTCCAGCTCGCCGGCGCGGCTTTCCGCAAGCTCGGCGCGTGTCTCCGCGTTTTCCGCGCGCTTCTGTGCGTTCTCAAGCTCCTTCTCCGACTGGCGGGCGTCTGCGCCGAATCTGCGGCCTCGCTGCTCAGCTGCTCGTTCTCGCCGGCGCTTTTGCGGCTCTGCAAATACTGGTAGGCATTCAGGCCGAGCGCTGCCGCGAGCAGCACCGCCAGCACGATCAGCAATGCCGGACTTCTTCCCGTTCCGGGCTTGGGCGCAGGCTTTGGCTGCGGCACAGGCTTCGGTGCAGGGTCCGGTACAGGCTTCGGCTTGGGCGCGGGCTTCGGCCGCGGTGCCGTCTGAACGTTCGCGCCGCAAAAGCGGCAGGAATTTGCTGTTCTGCGGCAGCTCACTGCCGCAATAAGGACAGTTCATACGTTTCTCTCCTTCTGTTCTTTTCTTCTGTTGTCTGATGTTATTTTATCATCTTTTTCCCCGATCTGTACATATCCAAATACGCATTCTTCAAACAAAAGCAGCATGGCACGGCATCGTAAGCGCACGCATCCCAAAAGCGGCGGCGCGTCACAGGATGCGCCGCCGCTTTGTTTTCTCTATTCAGGACTGCGGATATCGGATCAGGTCATAGAGCGCGCCAAATTCGCCGAAGCGCCGCGTTCCGGCAAGCTCCATGCCAAGGCGGACGCAGAGCACGCAGAAATCCTCAGCCAGCAGCGGGATCACATGGCCGAAATTGCCCTTCCAGTGGCAGCAGGTGCCGGGCCGGAGCAGGATCGCCGGAGAGCTTTACCTTTTCTGTCATTCTTCCTCACATCTCCATTTCCATATCCATTTCCGGATGCTCTGCGCCTGCCCATATCGCGTTCGCTGTCATCCAGATCAGCAGCGCCGCATTGCCGGAGTCCTGGCTCAGTACAAAATCCATTGTCGAGACCTCCGCTCCGGCCAGCTTCCGGATATCAGGGATCAAAACAAAAATGATCTGCCACGTCGGCATATGAAGCACGAACATCCGGCGCGGCAGGACCGTTTTCCTTGTCAGCACGGCAAAGGCGCTGCTGAGAGTAAGAAAGGAGCATTCCCGCACCTATACCGGCCGCCGGGAGGTATGTGCTGCTTCATACTTTGCTCTTTCGTCTCTTGGTTAGTTGGCTCTAACCGCCATGTCATGGAAAAGCCGCTCACAGGCGGCGATCTCACTGGTCTCCCTCTTGCTTCGGGTCTCTTCCGCAGCTTCCATGGCACGGCCGGACTTTTTGATTATATTTCAGCACCGAAATCCCGCTTCTTCAAGGCAGGCGCAGAAAAACATACGAAAATATGTCAGATACCGCGCATATCAGAAGCCCAATAGCAGGATCTCTTTTTGAAAAGCTGCCGTCTCCCCTGCGGCTGCATTTTTAATTTTGAATTTTTCAAAAACGGGCTTGACAATTCGTCAGATTATGCTATAATAAGCGAGCTGTTTGAGAAACAAGCATGCTGCTGTAGCTCAGTCGGTAGAGCGCGTCATTGGTAATGACGAGGTCGGCAGTTCGAATCTGCCCAGCAGCTCCAGAAAAATCCTTGAAACCGCAATGGTTTTGAGGATTTTTCTTTTTTCTGTAAAATAGTTTTTTCTGAGGCTTCCAACAAATCTTCCAACAAAATAACCCGTGCAGCCGCTACATGGCGGCAAGCAGCTTGACCATCTCCGGCCTTTCTGCAAGAACTTAAAGAACTTTCTGCATCTCCCCTGTCGGCACGAGCGCTCCTGGAATTGGTGCCTGAAAAAATTTTTTCGTCCACCTTCTGCGCCAGAAGCAGTCGTTCCTCATTGTTCGTATGCGCATATACCTCCGTCACCATGCGTGCCTGCGCGTGACCGGTGTCGCCCTGAACCGCCTTGATGTTGCCGCGGCTGATCTGGAGCTTGATAGAGGTGCTGCTGTGCCGCAGACTGTGAAACACAACGCTCCGCAGCTCGTTTTCCTGAATAAACGTCGACAGCATTTGGTCGATCTGCCGCGGCTCATACGGGTGGCCGCCCGACTGTGCAAGAACCAAATTAAAATCCTTGTAGTCAGAGCCAAGCAGCATCTTCTCTTCGTCCTGCCGATTCTTCGTCTCGATCAGTGCCAGTGCAACGGTTTTCGGAAGGAAGACCGTGCGGACGCTGCTGGCTGTTTTCGGCGTTTTTAATGTGAGCATTGTCTTGCAGTTTGTCCGCTTCCACTCCGGAAACGTAAAAAGACTTTGCTCCGGCCGCGCTTTTCCAGTGCCTCCACACTGCTCTTTTCACAGCATTTGGATTTCACCCTCTCACTTTACAACGGACTTTTTTTTCTGCATTTATTGACTATCCTAATTGTAAAATTTCTATGAATTAAGCTAATATGATTAGCTTGCAGTCATTGTACTATACATATTAGTTTAAGTCAAAAGCCGGTTTGTGGGAAAATATTAAATAAATTTGCTTAGATTTTCTTGACGAAATTAAACATATCTGCTATACTCGTTATCAAAGACAACCGACACAGGAGTGGCTATTATGGCGATTGGTGAACGCATCCACTTTTTCCGCACGATGCGGGGTATGACGCAGAAATACCTTGGTATGGCGCTGGGTTTCCCGGAGAAATCCGCAGATGTCCGCCTTGCGCAGTACGAGAATGGTTCCAGAACGCCTAAAGCGGATGTGACCGCTGCGCTGGCACAGGCGCTTGACGTTTCGCCCAAGGCGCTGGACGTACCGGACATTGACTCCTATGTGGGGCTGATGCACACACTGTTCACGCTGGAAGACCGTTACGGGCTTGAAGTCTGCGAATGCGAGGATGAGGTGCATCTGCGCGTTCATATCCACAAAGGACGCGACGCAGCGGAGCTTCACAAAATGCTTGCCGCGTGGGGCAAAGTTGCAGCCAAGCTGAAAGCGGGCGAAATCACCAAAGAAGAATACGACTGCTGGCGCTACCGCTATCCTGAACTTGACACCTCCGGTCAGTGGCACAAGATCACGCCGTCGCAGGAGCTGAGTGATCTGCTACTTGAGGAAATGAAGCATGAATGAATATGTTTTGTAAGCACGGAGAATTCAGCGGCAGCGATTACCTTGAATTCAGAAAAGGAAACTCTGGTGCCGGTAGGAAGTTTCTTCGACAAGATTCACTGTATGTGCTGGACAGCGCATTTTTCTTCTTTCTGGAAAGAATATTCCGAGAAATCATTACATCCTTTGATATGTTTGAAGATACTTGTGTTACAAGAAGAGAGTGGCAGGAAATCATGCATCTGAACATTCCTGAGATTGTACCCTCTGAATTTGTAAACGAAGCTATGGAAACTCCTCGTCGCGGAAAATGAAGTCCGCCTCGCGGAGCGTATCCAGCTTCTCCTTCGTGATCTCGCCGATCACGCGGATGGCAAGTCCCGGGCCGGGGAACGGCTGGCGCATGACCAGATATTCCGGAAGTCCAAGCTCCCGGCCAAGGCCGCGCACCTCATCCTTGAAGAGCATCCGCAGCGGCTCAATGATCTCCTTGAAGTCCACATAGTCCGGCAGGCCGCCTACGTTGTGGTGGCTCTTAATGACCGCCGAATTGCCGAGACCGGACTCGATCACATCGGGATAGATCGTACCCTGAACGAGGAAATCGACCGCGCCGATCTTCTTGGCCTCCGCCTCAAAGACCCGGATGAATTCTTCGCCGATGATCTTCCGCTTCGTCTCCGGGTCGCTCACGCCCGCGAGCTTGCCAAGGAAGCGCTCCTCCGCGTTCACGCGGACAAAATGAATGTCCCATTTGGAGAACGCCGCCTCGACCTCGTCGCCCTCGTCCTTGCGCATCAGGCCGTGATCGACAAAAACGCAGGTCAGCTGATTGCCGATTGCCTCCGCCATCAGTGCGGCCGCGACCGAGGAATCCACACCGCCGGACAGGGCGAGCAGCGCCTTTCCGGTGCCGACCTTCTCACGGATCGCGCGGATCGCAGTCTGGCGATAATCCGCCATCGTCCAGTCCCCTGCCGCCTTGCAGACACGGTAGAGGAAATTCCGCAGCATCAGCGCGCCCTGCTCCGTGTGGTTGACCTCCGGATGGAACTGCACGCCGTAGATTTTCCGCGCTTCGTCGCAGATGCCGACGGTCGGGCAGGCCTCGGAATGCGCGCAGAGGCGGAAGCCCTCCGGCACCTTCGCCATATAGTCGCCGTGGCTCATCCATGTGACGCTCTGCTCCTTCAGACCATGGAACAGCTCGCAGCTCGTGTCAAAGAACGTCTCCGTTTTTCCGTATTCCCGCGCGGTATCCTCCTGCGCAGCCGTGACCTTGCCGCCGAGGTTATGGGCGATCAGCTGACAGCCATAGCAGATACCGAGGATGGGCAGACCCAGTTCAAAAAATTGCCGGATCGACCTTCGGCGAGCCTTCAGCGTAGACGCTCTGCGGGCCGCCGGTAAAAAATAAAGCCGATCGGCTGGAGCTTCATCAGCTCCGCCAGCGGCGTAGTACAGGGCTTGACCTCGCAGTATACGTGATTCTCACGCACACGGCGCGCGATCAGCTGGTTGTACTGTCCGCCAAAATCCAGAACAATGACGCATTGCTTTCTTGCATTGTAAAACCTCACATTAAAATAATATTTCAACATGATGTTAGCATTTCCATTTTTCCTTGTCAATCCCTTTCCCCACAGCCGTCATTCGCAAAACGAATGGCTGTCATTAGCTGGTCACGGAGCACGGAACGGCACAGAGGCTCAAAATTCGGCATTGACAACCGAAGGGTCAGCGATTATAATACCTCAGTAAAAATTAAGGGATGCTCTGGAACGGGAGCTTTCTTCCGCCCAAGCACCCTTTTCCGTTTTGCAAAAGAGAACGAATGGGAACGATATGAAAAGACGTACAAGACAGCAACGAATTTCATACCGGCGTTAAGACGCTCAGCATCTGGAGGGGTTTTCACCGCCTCCGTGCTGAGCGTCTCCTTTTGGGAGGAGAGAATTTATGAAACAGGTAAAGTACATTTTGTCACAGGCGGCGTCGTATCCGGGCTTGGCAAGGGCATCACTGCCGCGTCGCTCGGACGGCTTCTGAAGGCGCGCGGTCTCAAGGTCGCCGCGCAGAAGCTTGACCCGTATATCAACGTCGATCCCGGCACCATGGCCCGTATCAGCATGGCGAGGTCTATGTGACTGAGGACGGTGCGGAGACCGACCTTGACCTCGGCCACTATGAGCGCTTCATCGACGAGGATTTAAACAAGTATTCCAATCTGACGACCGGTAAGGTCTACTGGAACGTCCTCAACAAGGAGCGGCGCGGCGAATAGTGCAGGTCATTCCGCATCACGAACGAGATCAAGGATTCGTCTACGCCGTCGGCAAAAACCGACGCGGACGTCGTTATCACGGAGATTGGCGGCACCATCGGCGACATCGAATCCCAACCGTTTCTGGAGGCCGTTCGCCAGGTCTCTCTGGAGGTCGGCAGGGAGAACAGCCTCTTTATCCATGTGACCCTTGTCCCCTATCTGCGCGGCTCCTGAAGAACATAAATCCAAGCCCCACAGCATTCCGTCAAGGAGCTCCAGGGCATGGGCGTCAGCCCGGACATCATCGTCCTCCGCTGCGACGAGCCCTGGAGGAATCCATCTTCAAAAAGATCTCCATGTTCTGCAACGTCAAGCCCGACTGTGTGATCGAAAATCTGACGCTTCCCGTGCTCTATGAGGCGCCGATCATGCTGGAAAAGAGCAATTTTTCCTCCGTCGTCTGCCGGGAGCTTGGCATTGACGCGCCGGAGATCGACCTGACAGAATGGAACGAGATGCTCTCGCGCATCCACAACCGCAGCAAAACCGTGACCATCGGCCTCGTCGGCAAATATCCAGCTGCACGACGCCTATCTCTCCGTTGCCGAGGCGCTCCACCACGCGGGCTATGTCACCGGCGCGCACATCTACATCAAGTGGATCGATTCGGAGACCATCACGAAGGAAAACGTCGCGGAAACGCTGGCAGACTGCTCCGGCGTGATCGTCCCGGGCGGCTTCGGCAATCGCGGGATCGAAGGTAAGATCATTACTGCAAACTACTGCCGCACGCACAATCTCCCCTACCTCGGCATCTGCCTCGGTATGCAGGTCGCCGTCATTGCCTTTGCCCGCCACGCAGCCGGGCTTCCGCTGGCCGATTCCGGCGAATTCAACCCGGATTCTCCCAATAAGGTCATTGACTTCCTGCCCGACCAGAGCGACGATGTCAACAAAGGGCGGCACCCCCTCCGTCTCGGCGCATATCCCTGCCACATTCTCGAAGGCACGCAGATGTTCCGCGCTTACGGCAAAACGGAAATTCAGGAACGGCACCGTCACCGTTACGAGTTCAATAACGACTACCGCCAGCTTCTGACGGACTGCGGCCTGGTCGTAAGCGGCACCTCGCCTGACGGACATATCGTAGAGACCGTCGAGGTACCCGAAAACGATTTCTACATCGGCGTGCAGTATCACCCTGAGTTCAAGAGCCGCCCCAACAAGCCGCATCCGCTGTTTGTCGGTCTCGTGCAGGCGCGCTTAAAAAATCCGAAGCTTCCGGGATAATTTCAGTCTCTTCCCGTTGTGTTTGGAAAAATCAGATTTTGTCTGTTTTTTCCTGTCAGTTTCAGCACAAATTGGCAGTCATAATGCCGTCGCGGCTGGTAAAACTACGACTGAGGAAATCACAATTCGATTTTCCAACAAACTTGAAAGGAGGAGAACAAATCAAATGACGAACCGTAACAGCAATTCTATCAACGTTCCCTGAAGCCCGCGAGGCCATGGACAAGTTCAAAATGGAAGCTGCATCTGAAGTCGGCGTGGATCTGAAGCAGGGCTACAACGGCAACCTCACCTCCCGCGAAGCCGGCTCCGTCGGCGGTCAGATGGTCAAGAACGTGTGCCCCATACGAACCGCGAGATTTACAAGAAAAAACCGGATCATGGAGGGGCATATGCAGGCGGTGCGGTACATAGTGCGGATCAGCGTATAAAGAAAAAGCACGAACGCTCGGAAGAAATAACCGGAGTTCGTGCTTTTCTTATGCAGAAATAATTTGCAATCTTTAGAGGTCGCCTGAATAGATAACCACACCGTACTGTCGAATCAATTCATTTTATCCTTTTATTGGAATCTACGTCAATACTGCATCATTTTTATGCGACCTCTTTATAACGCTTATAGACATATTCATAAATTCGCTGAAGATATACGGAAATACTCGGTTCATCGTAGCAGGCAGGCAATTCGCTCCATAGGTCATCACGAATCAAATTGTATACGATCGAGCGAGTCTCTTGCTTGTCTGTCCAATGGTCGAGTTCGGCAATTTTGCTTTTCACTTTTTGCAGAAGTTCAACCGCCACAGCCTTGATTTTCCGAATATCCTGCTTAGAGAGGTTCTCAGAGAACAGCAGATCATAAAGAGACAACTCCTCGTCGCTGGAGAAACCCTCACGGACATACCGTCGTTCTTCCTGATCCATGTCTTTTTACAATCTGCATCAGTTCATCAAAGGTTTTCTCAATCGTTGCGCGATCCTGCAGGCTGTTATAGTCCTCAATGATCTGCTGATAGCGTTCATGATATATGATGCGATCGGGATTATTCAACAACATGGAATCCAATCGGCTACGGATCAGTTCTGCGAGGCCTTTCATTACCAGATTCTTTTTCTTTGTCTTGGCAAACTCGCGGCGCAGTAAATCAAAGTCGATCTGGCTGATGTCAAACTGTCTGGAAAGAACAATTCCAGAAGCGGTCTCCTCCACATGGACGTATTCGCTGATGATATTGTTGATCTCCACCATCAAATCCACATTAGAGGCTGTTTTCGTTTCTTCTTCAGTTCGCCGTAGATGGCGGTAATTGCCTCATATCGCGTGCGCACTTCTGGTGCAATATCCCCGCGATCGGTATATTTTATCAGGCGCGACAGTTCTGAGGCATAGGTTAAAAAGGTTTTCTTTTCTTCAATTGTGGCAGAAACTGCATTCGCTGCCGTTTGTATCTGCTGCAGCTTTTCAAAATCTTTTGCATCAATCAGCGTTTGTAGAGAAAAGCTGTGTCCCAGAAGGAAAGCTTTCCGCTGCAGCGACAGTCTCCAAAATCCGGGCAATCAGTTTTTCCTTATCCACCGTCGGGTCAGCACCACCGCTGCCGTTCACATTGGCAGTATAATCAGCCAGCGCCTTCGAAGCGCCTTGACGATGCCGATGTAGTCAATGATCAGGCCGTTGCTTTTCCCTTCTGCCACGCGGTTGGCACGTGCAATGGTCTGCATCAGCGTATGGGCTTTCAGCGGCTTGTCCAGATACAGGCAGGACAGGCACTTCACATCGAAGCCGGTGAGCCACATGGCGCAGACAAACACGACCCGGAGCGGGTTGGCAGGATCTTTGAATTCCTTGTCCAACTCCCGCTTTTCCATTTTTTCGCGGTGCGTCTTGATATCCAGGCCCCACTTTTGGAAGGTCTGGATCTCATTTTGCTCCTGACTGATGACCACAGCCATTTCCGTTTCCTGCATCCATTGCAGCTTGCGTTCCAGCTCCTGTGTCTCCTGCTGCGTGGCGTGCTTGATGCTGGTTTTCAGCGCTTCAATTTCAGCAGCCCAGTATTTCTGCGCCAGATCATACATCCGCACACAGGTCACCTTGTTCAGGCAGACAAACATAGCCTTGCCGCTTGTCCACAGGTCAGAGTAATGACCGACAAAATCTCGGGCAATGGATTCCAGACGCGGAGTCGCTGTCAGTAGGTGGATTTCTTTTGCAAACTCTGCTTCCAGCTTGTCCTGCTGATCTACATCCAAATCTGCCTGCTCAATGGCATCCAGAATGCGGTCTGTAATTTCCGGGTTGTCTTTCACATCCAGAATTTTCTCGCCGCGGTTTTCGTAGTACAGCGGCACAGTTGCACCATCCTCTACAGCTCGCTTGAAGTCATACACAGATATGTAGCCACCGAAGGTGCGCTCGGTGATGTTATCGCTGGACAGTAGCGGAGTTCCCGTAAAACCGATGCGGGACGCCGTGGGCAGAAGGCGAACCATATTGTTCTGCAAAGATGCCGTACTGACTACGGTGGGCTTCGTCCGACATGATGACAATATCGTGGTCGGGATAGATTGGCTCCACATCCGTCTTGTTGAACTTTTGGATCAGCGTAAAGATGAAGCTCGGGTTGCCTTTCAGTTTATCGATCAGGTCGTCGCCGCTGGACGCAATAAACTGGCTTGCTTTTTGCTTTTCCAAGAATACCACAGTTTTCGAAGGTGTCGCTGATCTGTGTGTTCAGTTCGTCGCGGTCGGTCAGGATCACGATAGTGGGCGAGCCGGAGAACTTTTGCGGCGAATCTTCTGCGCCAGAAACACCATGGAATAGCTTTTTGCCGCTGCCCTGGGTATGCCAGAACACGCCCAGCTTACCGTTGTTCAGCTTTCGGGCTTCGTAGGCTTTGATTGCCTCGTTCACGCCGAGATACTGGTGGTTCCGGGCCAGTATCTTTGCCGTATGTCCTCCGGAATGGTCAAAGAGGATAAAGTTTTCCAGCAGATCCAGGAAATTTTCCTTTTTGCAAATGCCGCGAAGCATGGTTTCCAGCGCCACGCTGCCCTGTTCCTGCTCAGACAGACGCTTCCATTCATGGAAGAACTCATACTTGCTGCCCAGCGTACCGACCTTGGCTTCCGTTCCATTGGAGAGGATCAGGAAAGCGTTGTAGTAGAACAGATGGGGAATGGTGTCGAGATAATCGGTGTAGTTGTTGGTGTAGGCATCCTGCACGTCCACCGTGTTCTTCTTCAGTTCGATGAACAGCAGAGGAATTCCATTGACGAAACCGACAATGTCCGTGCGGCGGCGGTACAGGTCGCCGTGGATCTTCAGCTCTTTGATGGCGAGGAAATGGTTGTTATCGGGATCCCGGAAGTCGATGACCGTGGCATATTTGGTTTCGGTCCTGCCGCCGGGCTTCTTCACGGTGACAGGGATACCATCCCGAATGAGGAAATACTTCTCCTCGTTGATCTGCAGCAGGGAGGCGGTGGACAGTCGGTACTCCAGTGTGCGCTGAGCCTCGTCCATCTGAGCGGGTGTGATCCACGGATTCAGGCGCAGCAGAGCCTCCCGAAAATACCGGGCCAGCAGAATATACCTGTAGCTCTTGCGTCCAAACGTGCCGTTTTCGCCCAGCTTCTCCGTGTTGTAGGCAAAGGCGACCTCCCAGCCAAGCTCATTTTCAAGTAGGTGACCGGCAGATTCCTGAACGAGGATGTTCTCAGAATAGTCGTAGCTCATAGTGTTATCTTCCACTTGCACGTTTTCTTTTTAGCGCAGTTTCCTTTGTTAAAAATTTACAGAGATTCTCATTGTCCCAAAGTGACTCGAAGTATTCAGCATATGTAGAAAATCCTTTACCATCTTGCTCAAATTTATATGTGATTGTCTGCTGGCTACTGACATTGTACCAATATGGACCGATATATATTTCGTCATCAACACGCCAGTAGAAGTCAAGTGTCATGGTATCATAGCCTTTAATTAAAATGCGGCCCTTGTAGCCTTTGGCATTCAAATCATCCGCCCACTTTACCAATTCTTCAATGGTGTGTTTAATCTGTCCTTCAGTTTCATTTTCTTCAATTTCTCTCTGCCGAACAAACTGAGATTCGGGGTTCATTGTGATAAAGCGGAAATTCACACCGCGCCGTAAACAACCTTCTACTCGCTTGGTTTGCTTGGATCTAAAAGACTTCAAACCGAATGCAATCGCATCAACAACATATCTTGCTTTATCTAACTGCGGGTCTGAATCGGCGTTCTTCTCAGCTCTGGTGCTATAGACTTTTGTCAATTTCCATTCTTCGATTGGATTCATTTTGCCGTTCGACCAGAAGGATTGTGACAATGCTAACCAATGCGGATGCAATAAAGGAACAACCAATATTTAAGACAATAGATGATGTACTCTTCCAAACATACACATCCATAAGTGCCATGAAAATTCCAATTGCAAAAATAATCAAAGCAGCTATGATTGCCTTTAGATTTATTCTTTCTTTCATTGTATTTACACCTCGATTTCTCCGCTCATCAGTTTGGGGAGCAGACGGTCACGGGCTTCTGTGAGGAGCATGATTTGATTTTTCCAGTCCAGCAATTTTTCCATCTATATCACTCACAACAGTATTAAACCGCTTAACCAAATCGTCCACAGGAACGATAAATTTTTGCCCCAATAATTCGTCCTTGGATATGGATGCAAAAATTGCTCCGTTTCCGATGATATTGTCTTAAAAAATCGTTCTTTTAGAAGATAGAACAAATAACTCTGCATTCCTGACCGGTGGTTGATTGCAGCAAGACCACGACCAATAACAATCTTGTTCTTGGTTATATTAAGGCGTCAACAGGTTGCACGCACACTAAACAGAATACTTCCTGCTTCTGCGATTCTGGTGAAAGATGTGCTGTATGTAGTATCAATTACAAACCTTGTACCATAGCTGCCCACACCTTGATGGAAAGGTAGTCCCTGTCGGTCTTGATTATAGAACTCAGATTTTGGACTTTGCCCCATAACAACATCTGCAATCTGAGATAATGTTTGGATTTCCCACCCGTCCGGGATGCCATCCGCTATAGGCGTGGTTTCGTGACCGGGAATGCGCAGGGCTACGAACCATTCTTATACAGCCTCTGCGCCGCTTCTTCCAGCAGCTTGATTTGCTTTTGGTTGTTTTCGATGAGGTCATCGTAGGTGGAGAGGATGCCCGCAATGCGGCACTGAACTGGCAAATCCGGGAGATCAAGTTCAATAGTGCTAAAATTCTTTATTGGAAGCTGTGGCTGTGCACTTCCAGTGCAATGCTTTCTGAAAGAAAGGTCTGTAATAGTCACTTTTTAGAATCTGATACAAGAATTCTGTGCATACAATCGCTTCTTTCGGGCGAATGATTACCATGCCAGAATTTATACGAACATGTTCATACGGAATAGAATCGCTATAATACGCCGCATTACCGACAGTGCCTCTCGTTGTATATACAATATCATGCCGCTGTAATTTTCCCTTACGCAGCAAATCACATTTTTCCTTTGATATAAACTGATTAGAATCAAATGAAAACCCAACTTTTGTGACATTTCCCGTATTTAGGAATAGACAGTACCCCTCATCCAAAACTCATGTTGCTGGGGATAGTTTTTCCTCTATCCCCATCAATGATTTCAGCCATTTCACCGATAGTGTATCTCATAACCCCATCTCCTTCAAATTCTCAGAGATAGTTTGCATGAGATCATTGGACTCTGCCTGCAAGGTGAGCAGTTCCCGGTGAATCTCCGCCATCCGCTGGGCAAAGTCCACGCCGTCGTCTCCACGGTGGCCACACCCACATAAGCGCCGGGGGTCAGAGAATAGTTCTTCTCCTCAATTTTACCACGGCTTTCCACTTTGCACAAGCCAAGAACGTCCCGATACTCCCCTCCGCCAAACTTTTCGTATAGCCATATCGCTTCTTTGGTTGCCGTAATTGCCTCTGTAATGGCAGCGAATTTTTTCGTCCCAAAGTTTCTGCTGCGCTTTTTATCCTTGCGCAGTATATGTTCCATATCAAACTTTGCACGCTCTTTCTGTCTGTTTTCAAACGATTCAAAAGCAGAAAGAATATCCGTGAATGTGGCAGTGGGCGTGATGACATGGCACACATCGTCGGCTTTCAGTTTCACTGCGCAATGCAGCAGGTACCGTCGGTAATTATCCAGCAGTTTTATGTACTTCTCCGTTTCACCACGGTACAGCCACACGATGGCGTTCAAATTCTTGAGCTGCCAATCGCTCCACTCATTCAGGGTGCGGTCGACCACGGTATAATAATTCCGGGCGTCGATGAACAGCACTTTGTCCTGTAATTCTTGGGGCTTTCCCTTATCAAAGAACCACAGAGAACAAGGTAGGCTCTTGGTGTAGAAGAAGTTATTTCCCACGCTGACCATCACATCCACATGACCGGTCTCAACCAATTTTTTGACGGATGTCCCGATCCTTGCCGGAACTGTCTGTTGCGGAAGATGCCATAACGAAACCCGCTCGACCGTGTTCATTCAGATAGGAGTAGAAATAGGAGATCCACAAATAGTTGGCGTTGCCGAATTCCTTTTGGCGTTGATAGAGGGCAAGCCGAAAGGCAGACGCCCCGCACTCTGGGCGGACTCGGAATTGACCTTGTCCACATTGAATGGCGGATTGGCCATGACATAGTCGCAGCAGCCGTCCAGATTGTGGGCGTCGTGATAGAAGGTATTTGCTTCGTCGCCGGACTTAATGATACCGTTGAGCCCGTGAACAGCCATATTCATCAGGCAGAGCTGGGCATTGTACTCCACTTTTTCCTGTCCATAAAAGGTCATGGCGGAATTGGCTTCCATCCCGGCGGCATTGACAAAATCACCGGTCTGAACAAACATCCCACCGCTGCCGCAGGCGGGGTCCAGAAGGATACCGCCAGATGGCTCCAGCACATTGACGATCATCTTTACCAGCGATTTGGGCGTGAAGAACACGCCATCGTCCTGTGCTATATTTTTAGCAAATTTATTGAGGAAGTATTCATAAATGCGGCCCACAATATCGCCGCCAACTTCGTCCAGTGCGCTATTGTTGAAGATGCGAAGAAGTTCTGCCAGCAGTTCGTCAGAGAACATGGTGTAGTCCTTTGGCAGCACGCCGGTGAGCTGCTCAGACTGGGCCTCCACTAACTCCATGGCGTTGTTGACTACTTCGCCAAGGCTGTTCATGGTATGACCGCTCTGATTGGTCAAACCCGCGGATGCGATGTCGGCAGGGAGATTGACCAGATACTCATACTGCGTCGTATATCCCTCGTAATAATAGCTGTGGTCAAGCCCCTTCATAAAGACCTCGCGGCTATTCACATCATCTGTCAGCGCGGCTTTCAGAAGCACTTTAATCTCCACGTCCTTAATCGGGCTGCGCTCCATTGCAAGCAGATAGTCCTCTTTATCGACCTTGCTCCAATCCACGACCTGAGCGATACTGTTTTTCAGCATCAAATCAAGCCAGATACGCATACTGCGCCCGTTACCCTCGCGGAACGGATGCGCGACGTTCATTTCTACATACTTTTCGATGATTTCATCAAAAGTACTCTGCGGCATTTTCTCGATGTTTGCCAGCGCCGCTTCCAGATACATCAGCGGCGCAAAGCGGAAATTGCCCTTCGCCAGATTCACCGTGCGAAGCTCGCCCGCGAAGTCATAAATATCCTCAAAAAGCGCCCTGTGAATCGTCTTGAGTGCTGCGAACGTGCCGACAGGCAGCTTGTCCAGCGTGCCGCTTTCAAACAGCCACACGGCCTTTTTCTTGCTGATTCGCTCCTCCTCCCGCGCAAGGTCGGCAGAACTCGTCAGCCCCAATTTATTTTCCAGTGCCATGTCACAATAAGATTAAATTCAATAATCCGGCTGATCTGTTTAACAACAAGCAAAAGGTTTAGCATGATAATGGAAAAAACATAATAAGACACAGCTGAGATAATCACTTTCAAAAGTGTTATGTCTATGTGCAGCCAAGTGTAATCTCCATCACTCAGAACGATTATCACCAATCCGTATAAAAGAAGAAAAACGCACATTAATACATCGAAGAACACAACATTTATCGTTGTCTTTACGACGTCCCTGCCTTTCTTTCGCTGCTGCTCATCCCTGACTTCTGAAAAATCGTAATTGCACAAAATGCTGAGTGACGCCAAAAAGCATGGAAAGAATAATCCCCAGTATGACGCCTATTTCCGAATAAAAAAGCGCGTTCCTGCCGTGTACAGCAACGCTAGTCCCACAGAGAATAAAAGCGGCAAAATAAAAAAATACAATTGTAGAACCACGGATTAGCTTTCTATATTCTTGAACGATTTCATGTATATTGAAAAAAGGTTCATTCTTTCTTAGCAAACTGACACTCATAATTCCCGCTGAGATCAAGACCATCAGTATTCCAATGATTTTCAAGGTTCGCATAACTATATTTCACCCCTATTCCCCCAAACCATCCGTTCTTTATACATATCAGCAGTAGAAATCATATAATTTCTAATCTTATCTGCGCTTCTTTCTCGCACTAATGTTTCGGGTATTTCCTCAACTATACTTAGTCTTTCAATGTTTCGCAAACGCATAGTACGCGTTCTTTCCCCCAGTTTGAATTGGATCGAGATGTCATCGTAGTCTTCTCCCTCTGGTATTTCAAAAACACCAGTTTCATCCGCATGTTGAAACATCGTAAGAAGCTTTAATTTCCATTCCGGCTTTAGTGTCGGACGAATAAAAACACGTTCCTCACGCCCTGTTGCAATAAGCATATTATCAGCCGGGTTTTGTGATACCCTTTCCCGAATCAGTGTAAGTTTATACAGGCTTCCCTGCTGAATCAGTTTCTCGATAAAGGAAGCAATAGAAACGCTGCGTGTTTCAAACGTTAAATCAAATTTTCCAAAGAAGTCGCGCAATCTTTCAGTTGTTATTGTTTTTACACCATAGGCACCAATACTTTGAAACACCAGGATTCCTTTTTTAATTTGCAGATTCCCAATATCATGCGGGATATAGACAACACAAAGAAACTCTTTACATCCGATTCATTTTCCTTCCGATGGTATGTGACGACTTGTGAAGTTCTGTCGGTGATTTCACCTTCAACACCGTACCCTCCAGACTTGATAACGAATGACACAGCAGTATATGTATCACGAACGATCTTACAAAAGCTATTTTCTTTCACAGAAAACAACTTCATCTTAATTGTATCATCTGTAAATTTGCTATTTTCCTGGCAAAAAATTTGAAAAAATTTGGCTGCATCTTCAATTCGTAATGTCTCGTTTTCAAGTTTCAGTTCGTATTGCTGATTTAATGGATAGACATTCTCCTCTCCGCGGGAAACCTTTGCTTAAGGTTAAAACTACACACAAGCATACCTTGGCTAGTAATCATAACTTCTCCTCTCTATTTCAAAGCAACTAGCGTTTTCGACCTTTTCAGGTCTTTAACCGTTTCCGCAAACAGCAATTCACCGTTTACTTTCTAATCTCATGCCATCGCAAAGACGTTTTACAGCGATACTATTTCAACCTATACTTCTTCTCCGCCCCTCTGCCGACGACCTCGATCAGCCCTTCCTCGCTCATCTGCCGGGTCAGCAGGTAGGCTCTGGTTTTTTAATATGCAGCAGCTCCTGCAAATCCTCGTCGCGCATTTCACCGTATTCCTTGAGGTAGTCCAGAACGATTTTCATCTGCGGCGTGATGACCGGGCGGCAGGCTTTGCTTCTGCCGCGTTTTCTGCGCCCGCAGAAGCGGCGTTCATGTTTGGCAGTACGATTCTAAATGCATTTGTCGTTGCCACGATGCTGGGCTGGACGGGGCAGCTTGCGTAGAGCTTGAAAATGCGGCGGATGCCGGTGCCGTAGCTCTCAATCAGGCGCAGACGATGAAAGATCTCCGCCAGCTTCTGATTCCTCGGCTGAGAAACGCCGAGACGGATATCCTCCGTGGAAAGGCCGGGCAGGAGGCCGCCCAGAGAAATAAACTCCATTTTGCTGTCGTTCACGTTGATGATAATGCTGCCGCTGAAGCTGTAGTCCCGATGCACCAGCGCATTGAGCAGCGCTTCGCGGATGGCTTCCTCGGGATAGTCCTGCTTATCCGTGCGGACGACACCCTTGATGGTAGAGACTGTCCTGTTGCACAGCGCCAGATAATTGATCGAATTTTCAAACTGCTTGAAGATCGAGCCACCAAACTCCTTGCTGTCCCGGAACTCTGTACAGGATTCATCGTTGAATACCGCGATTTTCGTTGTGTGTTGGCACTGGTCGGACAGAAGCAGCGCCAGATTGGTGTACTGATCGTCGTGAATGTTCCGAAGCCCCAGTGCAATATACTTGTCTTCTGAAAAATCCACCTTGTACCGCTTGAACGCAATCGCTGCTTCGTCAAAGGTCAGATCCTGCTGCACGGTACGCATTTCTTCAAACACGTCGCCGTCCGAATCTTTGATCATCTGCCGGATCTGCTCCGGCGACGCCTGTACACTCGTCGCGCCCTGCCGCACATAAACGCCGGCGGGCTTCAGACCCTTGCCCTTCAGATAATACGGCTTATAGCTGCCCTCACCGACTTCAATGCGGATGACCTTGTTCTCCTGCAGCACATAGCGCACGAACATCGTCACATCCGGTTGAATGGCGTCGCGGATGCCGTTCGTTAGCCGTGTGTAGGTTTCGTCCACATTGTTAATGCCGGTCGCGTTGCCCTGATCGTCAATGCCGATATAGATCACGCCGCCATCCGTGTTCGTAAAGGCGATGACTTCCTTGTAAATATCGTCCGTCAGTTGGGATTTAAATTCCATGCGCTCGTTTTCGTACTGCATCAATCACACCTCCGTGTTGGTTATTCTTATTATAGCACTATTTTCACTCAGCACAAGTGAAAATATAGTGAAAATTTACATAAAGATTTACAGGAATTGAACATTCAAACTTCTCTGCTTGAACATAAAGACCCGCACCGCTTTCACCAATGCAGGCCCATTTTATATGTCTTTCAGTGCATGATACACATCCCGCCAGAGGTGTAGACCGCTGCCGGGATATCGGCTGCGCAGGCGCTCCAGTGCAGCTTTTCTGGCTTTTGTCACGCCGTCCGGCGAGAGCATTTCGCGCAGGCCCAGCTCGTCCGCAGACAGCTTTCCGTAGCCGAACACGCCGTAGGTATGGCCGAGAATCGCGCGGTCTTTCGCGCTGAGCGTGCGGAAAAGCTGCTCCAATTCCTCTGTGCAGACCTGCCGGTAAACCGCCTGCTCCGGCGTGAGAGCGTGCTGGTCGAGCAGCAGCCACGCAAGCGGATCATCGTCCGGATCGGTATCTGAAAGCGCAGAGACGGGAAGCGCGTTCGTCTCATAGCCAATCAACTGTGCAGCCTTTTCAGCGGAAACGCCAAGCGTCTGTGCGACTTCATCCGGAGGAACCATCTCCTCCTTGTGCAGTCGCTGCGCCTGCTTGACCCGCTGCATTTCGTCTTTTGGCAACGCCGCTGCACCGAGATTCGCCTCCAAATAGCGGTACATTTTCCCGCGCAGAAACGGATGCAGATATGTGGTCAGTTTTCCACGATTCTCATTATACTCCCCGGTGGAAAGGCATTCACAAAGTTCCAACGCACCTTCGGCACACAGTTCATCCAGCATTTCTTTGTCCGAACAGCCAAAGCTCTGCGCTGCGTCCTTCGCCACAGAAGCGATGAATCCCTGCATTTGCAGATAAAGCTGCTCAAAGGCTTCCGTGTCGCCGCTGAGATACTGTAGGTACAATTCTTCATTCGTCATGCGCTGGTACCTCCATGCAGAGCGTCTTCATTTCTGTTTTCTTGGACGTCCTACGGGCTTATTCTTGCGCTGCACGCCGCAGAGCGGATACAGATTCTTGGTTGCCAAGGATTCGTTGAAGACTTCGTAGGGCATACCGGGTTGTGTTCGTGCTTCGTGATAAAGTTCTTCCGCCTTTGCGCGCAGGCGCATCTGCTCCTCTGCCGTGATAATGCCGCGGGCTTTGTCCTTGTCAATGCGCTGATGGCAGCGAGAAAGCGCCTGCGTCAATGGACTGTCCGCTGCTGTTTCTTTGATGCCGCGCGTTCGGTACCCGAGCTGTGCACAGGAATAGCGCGGATTATCCGAATTCGGGGAATCGCAGTATTTTGTGTGATAGCCCTTTTGCAGCAGAAAGAGCCTGCCGCACAGTTCGCACTTCCGAATCAGATGTCCGGCTTCCAGCCCTTTATAGAAATCCAGCTTCAAAAGCGTTTGCAAATGCTCTGTTTCGTAATATTCAAAAATCCTGAACTGCCCCGAATCCGGTGCTGTTTCCCGCGGCACTAGATGGATCCTGATATCATCAAAGAGCGTGTAATTGCCGCTGTCTTCTATCGGATTGTCGATCCATTTGTGCCGAAATTCCGGAAAGAGAAATCCGTTCAGGGCCGCAATATATTGGTTTGGTGACAGATGTTCGAGCGTGGAAAGCGCCTCCCGAATAAACGCACGAAGCGTCTGACAGACGGAGGCAACATCTTTAAGCACCTGCGCATAATTCATACAATGTGCTTTATACATCTGCCACTTCAAATCCAGCGGCTCAGGTGCGATCAGCAGCGCCGGGGTTTTCGCCTCCGGCTTTGGCGGAATGGGCGGATACAAGTTCAGATACCATTCCGCTGCGTCTCGCTCAATTCCTCCGGATTTTTGATTCTGCCGTATTTCTTCGGATTTTCCAAGTAGTCTTCATATGCACAGATCTGACGTAAAATCTCGTGGTCGTGCGCATCCATTTCAAGTGGATCGCCCTCTGCAATCGGCATTTCTGTGAGCTGCTTCGCCTCTGTCAGAATATATGCGTCCGTCTGAATCAAACGAAAAATACGGTGGCGGCAGAGTGCTTCATTCAGGCGGAGCATCTGTTCATTGGCCTGATGCCAGTCGGTCAGCGTGTGTGCGTTTTTCATAACTGCCCGTCACGCGATTTCAAACTGCCGTCACGCGCTTGATATTCCAAATATTCAAAACCTCTGTTGTCAGTGCTCCCAGCGGAAATTCTTCTTCGTAAATGCCGAGCGTTTTTCTCCGACATAGAACGTAATGGACTGAAACATACGTTTCTCCTTTGAAAACCTGTCCGCAAATGATTTTTATTTGTCTGCTATTACTCTGAGTGTATCAGAAAAATCTCCATACTACAAGTAGAAAGGTGCGTGCCGCGAAAACGTGGTACGCACCTTTACTTTTTTGATTCGGAGGAGATTTTTTTGACAGGAAACACACCATTAAATCTGATTTCCATGAGCGAAATCAACGCAGAGGAGGTGCATTGGCTTTGGTATCCTTACATCCCACTTGGCGCTGACGATCCTTCAAGGCGACCCCGGCGAGGGCAAAACGAGCTTCATTCTGGCAGTCATTGCAGCTCTGACGCGCGGCGATCCGCTGCCGGAGTGTGAACGGGCAGCGGAACCGATGAACGTGATCTACCAGACAGCCGAGGACGGTCTGGCGGATACCATCAAGCCAAGGCTAGAGAGTGCAGGTGCAGACTGCACGCGTGTTCTGGTCATCGACGAGGGCAAACGGGAGCTGACGCTCTGCGACGCAAGGCTGGAAGAAGCGATCCGCAGGACAGCGGCAAAGCTGATCGTACTCGACCCGCTGCAGGCGTACCTCGGAAGCGATGTGGATATGCACCGTGCGAACGAAGTACGTCCGGTACTCAAGCGACTTTCCCTGATGGCGGAGCGCACACAATGCGCCGTCATTCTGATCGGACACATGAACAAGACGCAGGGATTGAAATCCGGCTATCGCGGTCTCGGCTCTATCGACTTCCGCGCATCAGCCAGAAGCGTTTTGATCGTCGGGCGGCTGAAAAGCGGCGATGCGCTCCGCATTGTCGCGCAGGACAAGAACAGCCTTGCACCGGAGGGCGCAGCCATCGCATTTGAACTTCATCCGGAGCATGGCTTTCAGTGGAAGGGCTTCTGCGATGCGACCGTTGACAACATCCTGAACGGCACCGGGCAGGTGCAGACAAAGACCATGCAGATGGAGGACGAGCTGCGCACGTTTCTGACGCAGCCAAGACCAGCCGAAGAAGTCCTTGCGCTTGCAAAGCAGCTCGGCATTTCAGAGCGGACGCTGAAAATCGCAAAGCGAAATCTCGGCATTCTTTCGGAGCGCCGCGCCGATCAATGGCTCTGGCGCTTGCCGGAGCAAGATTTGACAAAGCGGAAACCGGCCTTTTCCACCTCTCAAATTTCAATTTCGTCAAACTGTAAAATTTCATAAAGTATACCTGTATATGTAAAAATCTGAATTTCATTTTGACCTCTCAGAATTTCAAAAACCAGAACAAAAAAAAAGAAAATCCGCCTCTGCGCATGGATCTCAATCGCGGCAGTGATCTTGTGCGCGACGCTGTGCGCCTTGGCCGTGCTGTGGAGCAGATGACGGATGATGCGCCGCAGCACGACGGAACGACTATGCCGCTGCAGATCGACAGTAAGCGCCGAAAGAAGCTCAGGCAAAAACCGCCCTCGGCCATGCCGAGGACGATCATGAAGAAATGCGAATGGACACGATGTAGACGTTTGGGGTGGCGAAGAAGAACTGCATGATTCCAATTCCCGCTGGGAATACTTACAACAAAAAGGAGGTGGACAGCATCAGCACCCAGAGGAAACCGGCGCCGGAGCAGGCAAAGAAAGAGCTTGCCGAACAGCTCTGGCTGAGTTACTACAATCAGGTTCTGTTTGAAGCCGGACTGATTACGGAGACGGAACGCAACCGCATGAAAAACAAAATCAGCGCATTGACGCCGTCCGCCTCAACGGGTTGGCAGGAGCATCCAGGCGTGATGCTCCTGTCAGAAACTCACACTTGCTTGTTTCACACAGGTGTGATATGGTAGAAAAACATGATAAAACGAAAACGAAGGAGCGCACCAAATGGACATACATACGATCAGAATGGAGCTAAGAACAAAAGTCCATTTACGATTTGCCGCTGCGCGTGACCTACTATGCGCGTGTGTCGTCTGAGAGTGACGAGCAGCTGAACTCACTGGGCAATCAGGTTTCCTACTATGAGGATCTGATCCGAAGGGAATCTCCCGTGGACATTCGTGCCGGGGTACATTGACGAGGGCTTGTCCGGTATCTCTACGAAGAAGCGTGAGAACTTTAACCGCATGATTGAGGATGCCGCTGAAGGTCAATTCGATCTGGTTATCACCAAAGAAATCTCCCGCTTTGCTCGAAACACACTTGACTCCATCCAGTACACGCGCCAGCTTTTGAGCTACGGCGTCGGTGTATTCTTCAGAACGACAACATCAACACGTTCGATGAGGATGCCGAACTGCGCTTGTCCATCATGTCGTCTATCGCGCAGGACGAGCTGCGCAAGCTGTCCTCACGTGTGAAATTCGGTCACCAGCAAGCCATCAAGTCGAGCGTCGTACTCGGCAACAGCCGCATTTTCGGCTACACAAAAGCGGACGGGAAGCTGGTCATTGATGAAACGGAAGCGCCGATGGTGCGGGAACTGTTTGAACTCTATGCAACCGGTGAATACTCGATGAAGCAGTTAGAGACACTGTTCTGGGACAAGGGCTATCGCAACCACAACGGCAAGAAAATCGCGCACACCACCATGTCCAACCTGATTTCCAACCCCAAATACAAGGGCTACTACGTCGGCAACAAGGTCAAGGTCGTGGACATGTTCACGAAGAAGCAGAAATTCCTCCCGCCGGAGGAATGGGTCATGTTCAAGGACGAAACAGGCGAGATCGTACCGGCGATCGTGTCTGAGGAGATCTGGGATGCGGCGAACGCCGTCCTGAAAAAGCGCAGCGAGGACGTGAAAGCGCGGCAGGGCGTCTGCAACCACGCCAATCTCCTGACAGGAAAGCTATGGTGTACGGAGTGCGGGCAGCCCTACTACCGCCGCGAATCCGAAGACAAGCGCGGGAGAAAGAACAGTAAATGGCTCTGCTCCGGCAAGATCAAAAACGGCGCGGATTCCTGCAAATCCTTTGCCATCTACGAAAGCGAGATCAAACCGCTTCTGTTCGAGGTATTCCGCGATACGTCTGGCGATGCCGATGCGATGGTCGAAGAATACATCCGTATGTATAACGAGCTGACGCAGCACGGCTCGCTCCATAAGAAGATCGAACAGCAGAATAACATCATCGATCAGGCAAATCGGAAGAAGAATAAGCTCCTGCAGCTTGCCGCAGACGACAGTATTACGAACGCGGATTTCAAGAAGATGACTGCTGACTGCAATCGTGAAATAGAAGAAGCCGAAAAGGAAATCGCAGAACTGGAGCAGACAGCCGCCGATGGGAGACGCCTTCAAGCAGAAGATCGACGAGATCCGCAGAGTCCTGACAAATGCTCAGCGCGACGCGGCGCAGGGGAATCATCACGAAGGAGTTCATCGACAAGTATATCAGCAAGATCTTCGTGACACCGAAAGACGACACGACTATGCTGCTTCAGGTCAAGATCTTCACGGGGAAACGACGGAAAAGTACCTCCGGAAACTCGAAAGCCGCACGGGTCACATCACCCGCGATTTGACTGAACAAGCAGAAAAGCCAGACGCTGCAAGGGTTTCCAGACCACCGGCGGCAGCTGGGCCAGCTTCCCGGCGATGGTGCGCATGAGATTGTACCGGCCGTCGTTGCGGCCGGAAATTTCATAAAAACTCATAGCCGCGCTCCTCGACATAGGCGCGCAGGCGCTCCAGATTGTCGCTGTCCGGCGGCAGAAGATCGATCTTGTTTGCCGCCACGAGCATGGGACGCTTGCAAGCTCCCCGGAATACTGCGCAAGCTCCCTGATTGATCTTCTCAAAATCCTCGATCGGGTCACGATCCTCGCTGCCGGAGACATCCACGATAGGCACCAGCAGGCGGCAGCGGTCGATGTGCCAAAGTCGTGGCCAAAGGCCCGCACCCTCGGCTGCACCCTCGATAATGCCCGGAATATCCGCCATTACGAAGGAAACGCCGTCGTCCACATAGATCACGCCGAGATTCGATAGAGCGTCGAAGTGATAGTTCGCAATTTTTCGGGTGCGCGTTCGAGGTGACGGACAGGAGCGTCGATTTGCCGACATTCGGGAAAACCGACCAGACCGACATCCGCCAGAAGCTTCAGCTCGAGAATGACCTCATGCCTCGCCCGGGAGACCTGCCTTTGCAGCGCGGACTCCGGCGGGGTCGGTGGCAAAATGCCGATTGCCCCAGCCGCCGCGGCCACCCTTGCAGAGGACGAAATCCTCGGTGAGGTGACATATCCCGAATGACCTCGTCTGCTTCGCGTCGCGCACAACTGTGCTGCGCGGCACCTTTGATGACGAGATCCTCGCCGCGCTTGCCCTTGCAGCGTGCGCCGCGTCCGTCCTCGCCGTTCGGGGCCGTGTGTGTATTTTCTCTCTTGCGCGGAAATCCATCAGGTGGACAGATTACGTCCACGCGAAGGACGATACTGCCGCCGTTTCCGCCGTCGCTGCCGTCGGGGCCGCCGGCCGCGACGTATTTCTCGCGGTGAAACGCGATCGCGCTGTTGCCGCCGTTTCCGGCCTTGACGAAAATTTTTGTTTCATCGGGTCAAACATATGCTTCGTCTCCTTTCAGATAGCTCGTAAACGCTGCGTCAAACGTCTCGCTGCCCGTCAAGCTTGCTGTGGCCGGGCCATAGCGCACCAGCTGAAAGCCGCATTTGTGCGCGCAACGTTTCCGGATGTATTTAAAACTGCGTGAGACAACGCAAAATCCCACACGCCGAGGCTGTGATACGGCCCACGCAAGCATCGCCTGCGCCGCCTCTGGGTCGCATACCCCTGTCCCCATGCGTCGTGCCGGAGGTTGTAGCCCAGCACATGCACGCCGTCTTCGTTTTTGCCCACGCCGCCTGTGCCGATCAGCAAAACCGTCATTCTTGCGGTAAAAACCCGAATTCCAGCATATCTGGCGTAAGCGACGCGATCCACGTGCGCGTATCCTCGATACTTTTATGCAGCGGATAGGGCATATATCGGTTTACTGCCGGGTCGCTGGCCCACGCGAAGATCGAGGTTCTTCTCCAGCGTGATCGGCTTGAGGATCAGCTGCGTTTCTTACCTCCGGTTTTCCATGAGAATCGCTTCCTCCTGCGTCATACGCTCCAGCGTGCGCTCTTCTCGAAAAAAGGAGATCTACGCGGCTCCAGAACTTGAAGCCCACCGTGGAAGCATGGGTAAAGCTGCATTTCCGCACCTCCACGACTGAGAAAAGAAGCGAACAGACCGTTTCGGGGTTTTCTACTGAAATTACTGCTAATAGACGGAACATCTTGCGATCAACGCCCATCCGCTCAGACTTGACTCTGCCGTCGATCTTGGCGAACAGTGCGTCCTTGCCGATGCCGACATTGTTGCGGATGAATGTGCGTACCTTCTGACGAACGAGAATGCCGCCAGCCAGAACGAACTGACCGTCTGTATCGCTTCATGCCGAGACGCTTGACTCGGAATCACGGCCGTTCTTGGCGGAGCCGCCGCCTTCTTATGCGCGAAGAACTGGAAACTCATTTCAGCATATTGTTAACCTCCAAAACTTCGATATAATCAGGATATTCGTCCCGCAGGCTGCACATTGTCAGCATCATACCCGTCAGAACAGCCTGTACGGCTTCTTCTACCCCTTGGCCGTTGCGGGAAGGTTCAAGGTGACCTGGGCCCTTTCTTCATTCACCCTGGTTTTTGCATGCTCACCGAGCAATATCGTTGATCGTGCACTCCGTAAGCTTTACAGCAGCAGAGACTGCGGCAGACAATGTCCGCTCCCTCTTTCTCCATAGCCGCTGTGGCCCGTGCAGCAGAACCGGAAATCCCGGCCGTCCTGGTCGAAAAAATTCAACTCTGGTCATCTTACAGAGCGACTTTTCGATCTGCACCTTGCATATTTATTGTCTGTGGCCCTGGAGAGACTTGGAGTCCTTCTGGAGCGGTACTTGAAGACACGGGATCTTCTTGCCCTGCCGTTCTTTTGACGACTTTCGCCTCAACCTTTAGCGCCGGCAACGGTGGGAGTGCCGAACTTGGAGTTGCACCATCCACAACAGCCAGAACCTGATCGAGTTGGTCACGGTTTCGTCAGCCTCCGCGAGCTTCTCGATGTAGATCCACATCGCCCTCTTTGACGTTGTACTGCTTACCGCCGGTAACGATAATAGCCTGCATTTCCATTTGCACCTACCTTTTTGTAGACTCGC
>VOFG01000570.1_pt1 | contig 67584 bp, 82 predicted proteins | sample 5384171 | NCBI WGS metagenome assembly VOFG01 (sample SAMN12384726, study PRJNA508395) | human gut metagenome | isolation source: healthy gut F | host: Homo sapiens
TCAATATGAGCAGAGGTTTTCTTTGCCCAATCACCAGGCTGATTATCGTCTACACGACACTGCAGATGAACCTCGCTCAGTTTCCGGTATTCCACCTGCGCAGTATAAGCATCCGCAACCTAATAGAGACAGTCCCGGCATGAACTCTGTTCCATGCCAGCCTCGACCTTCTCCTTCTTCCTGCTCAAAACGAACATATGGGGAGATAGACCATTTTTCACACCTTTTCTCTTTCTTATTTGAAGACTATTTTTTGCTCCGGACAAATAAAAAGTGCCCAAACCCTGCATTATACCATACCAATGTCAACCCTGCTAAGTGCAAAAATGGAATAGGCTGCAGCGACGTGTAGACGGCGTATGAGGCACGATACGGGCAAGAGTAAGGGTTCTTTCCGAACTACTTGTCCCTGCCATATTAGCGATTCTGACGCAAATTTTGTAGTATATCACAGTTCACTTCCCTTTCGCTAATGCAAAACTGCATAAGTCCGGGCATCGAACAATTGTTTGCTTTTTCACTGGAATATGGTATAATAATTACAAAGCAAATGTTGCGTTTAAAGAAAGAAGGGCTATTATGAAACTAGAACATGTAACCATTGACGATATGCTTCGTTCATATCTAAAGTCTAATTTCGCTAACCGCAACACACTGGTCATTTGGCCTTTAAGCATGTGTGATTCCGAAGCTGAAGTTGAGACTATTAAACAAGATCTCTTCGAATTCGGTTATCTTCCGCCGAAGAGCTATTGCCGCAATGGATTCTGGATTATAGAGATGCCCACGCATACGGCATTTGAAATCATCAACCGTCATAGTAAAGGTACACTTGGTGATGCGTTGTTATTGCGGGCGATGAATGCCTCCATGAAAATATGTGATTGTTTGACCTATTGAGGCCTATGTAAAACAAGATACCTCCAAACCTACCTGCAAAGCCGTGCAGTCGTTTGAGGCCTATGTAAAATTACTCATCTCTAAAGTCTTGTTTCCGTGTGGAGCTTCGAAATGGAGTTTGAGACCTATGCAAAATAAGATGCTTTTTCAAACCTCAGACAAATCCATAGTGTACCTCCGTTTGAAACCTATCTAAAATCAAACACCTCCAAACTTTACCTAATTTCCCTTTCATCGAGCTCCAGGCTTGAGTCCGTTATGTTTAAAATTAATACCTCCAAAACTCTTCTTCAGATTTTTCTTCAGATCATCGAGAATTGAGTCCTATGTAAAATCGACTCACCTTCAAAACTGTTGATTTCTTTCGGTAGTTCATTGTTTGAGACCTATGTAAAATCGCACACCTTCAAAACATGCGGTCATTCTGAGCATGACCATTCGCTTGTTTGAGACCTATGTAAAACCAAATGCCTCCAAACCCTGATCGGTAATGTAGCTGCTGTTCTTGTGGTTTGATTCTTATGTAAAATTAAATACCTGAACCGTACACGAACTCCCTGTTTACGCTTGTTTTGTTTGAGACCTATGCAAAATCAAACACTTCTAAAACGCAATGTCGAGACCCTCGGAATTCGACCGGGTTTGAGTCCTATGTAAAACAACATACCAACAAAAACATTACCGAAAATGTTAATCACGTTTGAGACCTATGTAAAACGGTCCACTTCTAAACGAATGTCGAGACCCTCGAACTCCACCGGGTTTGAGACTTATGTAAACCTACACCTCTAAATCCGCCCCACTCCGAGCGCTTTGCGCTGTTTGAGACCTATGTGAAATCATTTACCTTATTATCACCGTTCAGACCGGTCATTTGAGTCCTATTTTTACAATTCATGCAAAACAAATGCCTCCTTTGGGCCCTATGTAAAACAGATACCTCTAACTTACCGAAAGCTATGTCAAGACCGCTGTTTGAGACCTATTTTTAAACTCCCCATGAACAAGATGATTTGAGAGACCTATGTAAAATCACTTACCTCCAAAACAGCCGTGCGCGCTGGAAGTGCGACGACGTAGCGCTTGAGTCCTATGTAAAATTTCACAGTCCGCGATGATGCGTCACTTGCCATCAATGAATTTTTCTCTATGTAAAAACTATCCACTTCCAACCGGATATGAAATATCCGTTCCATCAGGGTTTGAGTCCTATCTTGCATCTAAATCAAAGAGAATAGGGCTTACGATTGCAGTTTGAGACCTATGTAAAACAGCAAACACCTCTATTTCTTCGATTTCCAGACGACTGTTATTGTCCTGTTTGAGTCCTTATGTAAAATCACTTACCTCCAAAACCGACGGCATTCCAACATAGGTTCGCGCTTAGTTTGAGACCTATGTAAAATCGAATACTTCCAACTTTTTTCTCCGCAGTCGAGCGACTTTCCGACAAGGTTTGTGGCCTATGTAAAATTACTCACCTCTAAAACGGAGGGATGTTGTTATATGTTTTCATAATGTTTGAGACCTATGTGAAACCATATACCTCCAAACCCTGATCGGTAATGTAGCTGCCGTTCTTGCGGTTAATTTGAGTCCTGTGTAAAATTATCTACACCTCCAAACCCATCCGATGACCTTTGTTCTGTTTGAGACCTATGTTCTTGTTTAAAAACTATCTACCTCCAATCGGATATGAAATATCCGTTCCATCAGGGTTTGAGCCCTATGTCAAACCTCTTTCAGCGGCTATCCCGTACCGCTACGCGCGTTTGAGTTACTTAACCTTGTAAATTCACAACCATTTTCGCTTATACAGGAGGCGATTTACTTGTTTATCATCGGCATTATTGCTGGCCTGTGTCTTTTCGCAACGGTTGTTTGCGTGACCGCTGTTATTGCGGCTGGACAGGCTGATTACAACAAAGCTACCCGGAGAGATTAACCCCTCTTTCTCTCATATGTAAAGTCTTTTGGACTGGCTTTTGAGTCCTATGTTAAATTATCTACCCATCGTTTTATCAGTGATCTTTGAGGTTTTGGGACTTATGCAAAATTAAATACCTCCAAAATTCTCGCTTATCCCCGCTTTTTGCTCGATATGGTTTGAGACCTATGCAAAACGAAATACCTTCAAACCTCACAGTGCAAAGAGAATTGACCTTGCTGCGGTTTGAGACCTCCAAATATAAAATGAGATATCTCCAAATCCGTCTGGTTGGCGAGTTGACGTCTGAAATCGTTTGAGACCTATGCAAAATCCTCTACCTTCAAAATCTGCATATCTGCATCGTGCCTTGTGCTACACTTTGTCATATGAATCCGTTTTTATTGCTAAAGGAGCTGTTCTTCATGTTGTATCCCTACGCCATAAGCCGTGAGAATGTCAATGGGCATCGTGTCTGGATCGCCAAGAGCCTGCATTTGAAAGGCTGTGTCGCCCAAGGAGATACTCGCCTTGAGGCAATCAAAGAGCTGGAGTCCAATGAAATCGCATGGCTTGAAACTGCTAGAATGCTGCATATCCCTCAGTCAAATTAACGCTCACACAATCGAAAATTCCTACTCCATCTATACCCTTGCGGTTGGGTGGAGTTTTTATGCAATTTGTTCTTGTGTTACAAAAACCAGATTTTCGATATTTATAAATGTAGATGGCTAATATGGACCATTGTTACCGGGATAATTTAAGTCTTTTCCACACACGTGGGGTGATCCTATCCCATATTTTTTCTACAAGGTTTCAGAAAGGAAGTGACCACAATGCAGTTAATACATGAACTTTCATGGTTATGGAAAGGAATAGGTATTATTGCGCTTGTAAGTGCCATAGTTCTCATTGCAGCGTTCAAACTGCACAAAGAAGAATACAAAATTGAGATTGCATGCATTATTTTTATTGTAACTATACTGATTGGTATTATTGTTATGATTCTATGCGCTCGGGTTCCGATGCCCATATAAGCAATAGGCATTGCAGATTGATTGCTTGTGCCCCACATGTTAAAACCGTACAAGCGACACGTTAAAACTTCATCATTCTGGCGTTCCGCATTCAACCTATACCGAGAAATGGTCGACATTTTCTTCCACCGATAAATAGAACAAATGTTTGCTTTTCTATCAGGATATGGTATAATAATTACAAAGCAAAACCGCCTACACATCCTTGTTTGAGAATTCTGCAATTTCTTCCGCTTCTAAGTGTGTTCTGGCTGGAAAGTGTAGCATGTGTTTGAGTACCATGTAATTTTGCCCTTCTCCAAAGCGGGAATAACAATGAAAAAGTTTGAGAATCATGTAATTTTATCTTCTGCCAAACCCTTTGCTGCCGTAACGATCAGCCAGTAAATGTTTGAGTGCCCTGCAATTTCTTTGTCTTTGCAGCGCAATACAGATGAACCTTTCCGGTTTGAGTACCATGTAATTTTATCTTCTTCCAAACCTGCACATTCGTGATTTTTAACGGCTGTAGGGCTTGAGCACCATGTAATTTTGCTTCCTTACAAAACAGCGGCTCTTTGATTTTTTGATGTTTGAGTACCCTGCAATTTCACACCCCTCCAAATCGAGTGTGTAACATATAAATGGAACTGAATTGTTTGAGAACCATGTAATTTCACACCCTTCCAAACCCAGGATGATGCTGATGATGTTATGGTACATGTTTGAGAACCATGTAATTTATCTTCTTCTAAACCGAAAAAGAACCTGAGTTTACAAGTTTGAGTACCATGCAATTTTATCTTCTTCCAAAACTGACTTATTTCTTTAAGCAGCTGTACGAGTTGTTTGAGTATCATGTAATTTTATCCTCTGCCAAACCTACACGGTTCACGAGTTGCAGACAATGCTGGTTTGAGTACCATGTAATTTCATCTTTTCCCAAACCTGCACATTCGTGATTTTCAAGGGTTTGAGTCACTGCAATTTCTTTCTCTTCCAAACCGTGCAGCGGCGAGGTTTTGGTATGGTAGTAGTTTGAGTGCCATGTAATTTTATCTTCTTCCAAACCCAACACTGAAGTCTGAAGTCAAGCGATTTCACAAAACGTTTGAGTACCATGTAATTTCATCTTCCTCTAAACCTTGTTCATCAAGATAGACAACGCCGTACTCGTTTGAGTACCATGTAATTTCATCTTCCTCTAAACCCTCAAAACGCTGAGGGTTTCTCATCGACCTCTGCTCAAAGTGAGCACAAGTGCTCCCTACGATTTCTTTGTGCCTTTCAAGTAGAAATGTACGCAAAAAAATATTGGGCCCTGTTTATTTGAGAACCATACGATTTTACTCTTCTTCAAAGTGGGCTGATTTGATTTGCCATACAAGATATGTTTGAGTACCATGTAATTTTACCCTTCTCCAAAGCGCCGTAGGACCGTGTTACCGAATTTGAGGGCTCTGTAATTTTTCATCAAAGTGTAGCATGTGTTTGAGTACCATGTAATTCTATTCTCTTCCAAACCCAGCAAAAAAGTCAATAAAACACCGCTTTGGTTTGAGTATCATGTAATTCTATTCTCTTCCAAACCCTCAAAGCGCCGTTGTGCAAAGTATAACATACGTTTGAGACCCCTGTAATTTCTTCTTCTAAACCCTTTGGCATGTTACCGAGCTTATGTGAGGGGTTTGAGCACCATGTAATTTTACTCTTCTCCAAAGCGGGCTGATCGTATTCTGCCATACAAGGTATGTTTGAGAACCATTCAATTTTATCTTCCCCCAAAACCCATTTTCCAAATCAAGCGGCCAATAATAATGTTTGAGAACCCTGTAATTTCTTTCTTTTCTAAAACGTGATCTGTGTCAAGGCCGGTTTGAGTGTCCTGTAATCTTGCATTTTTCTAAGTAAATGCTCTAAATGGGAAATAGGCCGTGAAGTTTGAGCATCATGTAATTTTGCTTCCTTACAACGCTGCGGCTCTTTTTCGATGTTTGAGAACCCTGCAATTTCTTATATTTTCAAATCTTTTCTCGAACGGTAGTTCGTTATTCGGCAGTTTGAGTACCATATAATCCTATTCCCTTCCAAACCCAATAGAGTTGGCCATTGACGATTGTTGAGAGTCCTGTAATTCTATCCCCCTCTAAACCAGCCTGAGGTTGAAATGTACTGTTTGAGAACCCTGTAATTCTATCTTCTTCCAAGTCAGGCGGTCGATATCTTTGGCCTGTGTATAGGTTTGAGAACCACGTAATTCTACTTTCTTCCAACCCTACCAAGATCTTAAAACCACAATACTTTCCGTTTGAGAGCCCTGTAATTTCTTCCGCTTTCAAAGCTCGGCTGACTGCTATCGTCGCGCAAGGGATGTTGAGTACCATGCAATTTCCTTCTTTCACTGACTTACGATGCCGAGTTTGTTTGAGCGCCATGCAATTTCTTCGGCTTCCAAAACGATTAGGCGCGGATAAGAGAACGGCATGAGGTTTGAGTATCCTGTAATTCTATCTTCTTCCAACCCGGATCACCTTCCGGAACGAGCAGCTGCGAAGTTTGAGTACCATGTAGCTTTTCTCCACCAAAACGAGTGGATTGGTAGCAGCACGAGTTTGAGTACCATGTAATTTCTCCCCCATCCAAACCTAAAATCTGAAGGCTGGATATCGACTGTTGCCTTTGGCATGTTACCGAGTTTGAGTACCCTGTAATTTCTTCTACTTCCAAAGCTTTTATGCACTCAACTTCCGTTAGAGAAAGTCTAATTGAGAGCCCTGTAATTTTATCTCCTTCAAACCACAAAACATTGTCAGCACGTCCGCAGACCCGTTTGAGTACCCTGCAATTCTTTCGCTTCCGAAACATTGCTTTGTTTGCTTCAGATGGCGGCGTCGTTTGAGCACCCTGCAATTCTATTCCCTTCCAAATCGCGAGGACGCCGTTTCCTCATTCGCATAAGATTTGAGAACCATGTAATTTTATCTTCTTCCAAACCCTTCTGCTATCAACATAAATTTTGATTGTTGTTTGAGTACCATGTAATTTTATCTTCTTCCAAACCTCCGAGGCGCTTTGAGCCTCGTCCTTGATAGTTTGAGTACCATGTAATTTTATCTTCTTCCAAACCTTTTGCCAAAACTCTCACCGGTTCCGGGTTTGAGTACCATGTAATTTTATCTTCTTCTAAACCATCTACGCCACGCGCATATGGTCATGTGACGTTTGAGTACCATGTAATTTCATCTTCTTCCAAAAACCCGAGCGACTTCGGGTCAATCTTGAGATTAGTTTGAGAATCCTGTAATTTCTTCCGCTTCCAAACCAAGTCCCGCGATGTTCTCAAGGGCGACCTGGTTTGAGAACCCTGTAATTTCTTCCTCTTCCAAACACTCAAAATGCTGAGGGTTTGGCATCAACCTCTGCTCATTGTGAGCACAAGTCTATCTTCTCTTGCGACCAGGCGATTGTGATTCGAGTTTTCAATTTGAACCCTTTGGGTACCCTTTTTGAGAGCCTTGCAATTTTTCTCTCTTATTTGAATGGCCTGTAATTTTACTTTCTTCCAACCCAAGGTGGCGACTTAGGAGCGATATTGTACATCGTTTGAGAACCATGCAATTCTGTCATTACAACAAAGGCCGTCGTAAGGAAGGCAAAGATAAGACAGACCCAATCGACTGTTTCCGACAGTGCTAATTTCAGCGAATATTGCCAAACACAGGATAGCGCAAACAGATTTAAAGCCAAAGTGCCCACTGAGGTTACGGTCAGTCTTTCCGAAAAGCGTTCCCTTGCATTTACCTCCAAGGTTTCCATCGAAGTGATAGGCTGCAGTTGATTATCCATCCAAGTCCTCCAAAAAAGTGTCTTTAAGGGTGTCGAAACACCCCTTTGACATAGCGTTTCTGATTTCTACGAACCGCAAGCGGTTTCCAAAAAATTTGTTGAGGAACAAATCATTGAATGAATGACCGAACCACGCTACCCTCCTTCTCTGTTGAAGAATAATAAGCAATAAGAACGCCTGAATTTGAACGCCCGACAGATAAGCGTCCCTCTTTGGCGTACCCTTATTTTACACCATTGCGCCTATGTTTGTCAACGAATAAAGGAACAATTGTTCTTCTTAAAAGAAGTCGAACACTGTGTACAAAAACAAAAAAAGCGGAGGATAAACCCTTCGCTTTTTTCGATATATTTTATGCGTAGCACAGACTGCTTGCCATAGACGCCTTAACTCTCTCCTTCAGCAAAGGAAAGACATATTCACAACCATGACGAGTAATATCTACGCGAACACACTCTCTTTTGCATCGGAAGCGTGCAGAACGGAACAGCATAATGTCCAAGGTGTTGCTATCCGAATGGATCATCAGGCTGCAAAACGTATGAGTCTGCCAGTTCCAGACGTTTACCGTCTTGTCTTCCTCTACATGAGAGTCTCCGTGATCGAGCCACGCGATGGTTTTAGCAACCTGACTCTTTAGAACACGAAGATCCGAGGATTTTCTGCTATCTTGGCACACTCCCCCGTCCAGTACACTTCAAGATTGCGTCCGTTCAGCGGGCGAGTTAATCCAGCAGCAATACGGTTGGCGCTTGGTTTCGTCCAACAGATTAAACGGACCTTGCCGGTTGCATTGATCTGCAAGGTCATACTGCCGTCGTGCGGGTGCATATCAGATGAACCGCAACTGATGACATGGATCAGATTATCTCCGTTGGTGCATAGGATAAATGTCTTTTTATCTTCTGCGTCAAAGATAACCCAATCACCCAACAGACTGGAGAGCGATTCTTGAACAACTGGTACGCGGGAAGCCTTCTGAATCGACTTCTTAAGGGCCGCGTCAATTTCATGCTCGTTCATGCCGAGTCGTTCCTCTGCACGACGAAGCGCGTGAAAACCCATGAAACATACATCTTCTTGCCACATAGAGTAAATTTAGTAGTATATGTTTCTGTCATATACGATTTCCTCCCTTATGTAATATCTGCAATATTCTCCGCCTGTGTCAGCTTGCAGGCGAGCTTTCGCAGCTGATATGCCAGACAAGTGTAGCGGATCGCAGATTTTGTATTATTTATAGACTTGGTAACAGCAGAACCAACGCCGAGGATATTGCCAACGAGGCAAACTTCCTGTTTAGCTCTGGTGATGCCAGTGTAAAGCAGATTTCGCTGCAAAAGTTGTTCATGATAGTTGAAACTACCATGATGACCATTTGATATTCTGCACCCTGCGACTTATGCACAGTACAGCAATATGCAAGGGTCAGATTCTGTGCGTCTTCTTTGGTATACTCTACTCGCATGCCAGAAAAATCGATTTCCATGATCGTATCCGTCTGTGTCGGATCGTCTTCGTTCTCTCGATCGAAGATTCGTACGACAGTGCCGATATCACCGTTCTGTGTAGATTCGGTATTCTTGGTCTGCATTACACGATCCCCGCTGTAAAAACCTGCTTGCCGACAATCATGTGCGGTTTGTTGCTGGTAGGAGGATTCAAAGAAAGTTGAATTGCACGATTCAGACTGGCTACATTAACCATGGTTTTCTTTTCCGAGCGATACGGATTTAGAAGCATTACATTGTCAATGCCATATTTTTTCACGCCATTGATGTACTCTTTATAGGCGTGATAGTGTTGTGCTTGCTCGGTATGACACTCAACATATCGGAACAGGTCGTTGTAAAGCAGATCGGTGCGGCCATGATGGATTTTATCGGAATTGATAAGGATCGGATTATGGTCGCCGGTCTGTCGGAATACGACTTCCAAACGAGTAACCGGGATAACGCCGGAGCGAATGATTTCCGCAAGAACGTTTCCGGCACCTACGCTCGGAAGCTGATCCGAGTCGCCGATAAACACCACGCGAGTCTTGCTTTTCGACCTTTTCGACAAGGAGCGACGCAATATGCTGATCCAACATAGACGCCTCATCAACGATTACAATACTGCCGGAAATCTTTTTGTCTTCATCTGCCGGCTCTTCTTCTCCTCGATAGCCGATAGCAGAATGTACGGTTTGCGCTGCATGCCCGGTAGCCTCTGCAAGTCTGCGGGCTGCTCGTCCGGTCGGAGCAAGTAACACAGGTTCGGATTCTGAACCATGCATTTCTCGGTCCATCTGCAGTATCGCTTTTGTAAGCGTCGTCTTGCCTGTACCAGGACCGCCGGTTACAATACTGACCGGCTCAAGAAACGCTGCCTGTACAGCTTTGCACTGCTGCTTTGCCAGAACGATATTGTTCTGCTTCATATAGGACTCCAAAACATCGCCAACTACGATCGTTGCGTACTCTGCACCCTGCAGACCTGCCCCTAAACAGACGCATGAGGTTTTCAGCGAGTCGCTTTTCATCTTCATAGCTTTCGACAATATAAATCATCTTCCCACAGTTTTTCAGCCAACCGTCTTTCACCGTCTTCCTTAGGCAGTTACGAACTTGTCGGTCTGTCAGTCTTTCTTTAAAAACACCGTTATTCAGCAGCAGCAAGCTTTTCGCAATCAGGGTGTCCGCCGGAAGGCAAACATGTCCGGAAAGCGAAGCACTTTTCAGCACATAATAGAATGCTGTGCCGAGACGATGCATGGTATACGGTTTTGCCACATACTCTTTCATCTTGCGAGCTACACTGTCTACTGTTTTAAACGGCAGGTTTGCCATGCGGCACAACAGGTATGGATTCTTGGTGATCTTGCCAAGGGCAGACGAACCAAGTCTCTTTGCTACTCTATCCGCCATTTTCGGTGTAAACTCGGGGGCCTCGCCGAATAACTGCATGAGGTTACGTTTAATGGCTGCCTCTTCCCACTTCTTTCGAAGGCGTTTAATCAGCCTTTTCGGGACACCTTCTACATCATTAAGTTCGTCCGGATTAACATCGAGTATATTCCAGATTGCAGCACCGAATTTGTCACATAGCTTTGAGGCGTATTTTTCACCTATCCCAATACGCAGTGCTCGCAAATACGGAACCACACCTTTGGCTGTTGTAGGTATTTCAATTTCAGAATACGTCACAACAAAAGCCTTATCGTGTTTTTTGTCCGGTACCCATTTGCCTGATGCGACGACCCAACAGTTCTTTGCCTTTGGGACATCAAATCCCTTTACGACAGCAAACTCATTATTAGACCTCATTCGGACGATATGGATGCCATATCCGTCATCGCCCTTGAATAATTGTCTCGACCAGCGAAACACTACTTTTTTCATTTCCAACCAAAACTATATCTTCCTCCTTAAAAATAAAAAAGAGGAGGCGGCGCACAAAAAAAATATGTGCGCCGCATGGAACATTAAACTACCTTATTCTCTTTGAAATCGAGCTTGAAGGCACGATAACTTTCCTCTTCTTTCTTTACGCATTCTTCATACGCGGTCGGGAACTCTTTCTTGAGCTTTTCCGTATCCAGCTTGGTACGCGAAATCGGATTCCATGTGACAATATAATCGCCAGAATCCGTTGTCAGCTTACCTTTGATGTTTTTCCCAAGAGCATCCTTTAACGGTGCAGCCGCGATATCCTCCTTCTGCTTAAGCGATTCTACGCGCTTCTCAGCGAGCTTGCGTTCTTCATGGACGGAGATATATTCTTCCGCGCTGGCAATCAGTTCATCGACCTGATCGCCGTCAACCAGCTCTTCCATCTGACACACCTTCTTCTTGGTCTGCTTGTCAGCATAGCCAATAATGCGGCGACGGATTTCAGAGTCAAAAACAGCATTGGCACTTAACGGAGGCTCTACACCACCGAGAATATAAGTATTCCAATATTCTTCAATTCGCTGTGCCTGCTGCTCTTCTGCTTCCTTACTGCGAGGGATAACCGTACTGCAAAAATCAGAACGGGTATTGCCATGAATGCAGCCGATATAGGTCTCGGCAATACGATCATCAGCAAGTACCATTGGATACTGGCGACACTGCGGGACGTAATGAGCCGGGCAAGAACCGTTAGACCATGCATCGCGGTTAAACGATGTAGTGGTTTTGGCTTCAAACACAGCAAGGCGACCATCCGGGAACCGGATAATGCCGTCAATATTTGCCGTCATAAATGGATACTTCTTGCTGCGGAACATGCGAGTCTCGCGAATTCGGGTACAACCAGCTTCCTTACAGAAGGTGTTGATGACCATATCCTCCATGCGATGACCATATTCGAAGATAAAGTCCTTACCTTCGTCTTCCGGTTCAGGAATCGCATATTCGATGCCGCGCTTGCTATAGAACAGAGAGCGCGGAGTGTTATACGGGCTAATGCCCAGAATAACAGCAGCGTCAGAACCACCCGTACCCAACATGCGAAGGGTTTCCCCATTCCTTGCGGGTAACAAAAGCAGTATCTACTACTACCTCTGCGTTGGGCCATTCAATACGAGGTTCGGCAGTTACACCAACAGCCAGCATTTCTGCCAGATCGGCAATCTTCTGCGGTTCCATTGTCTCAATGGGATTTACCGTTTTCTCGGTATCGAACGTATTGGCCAGCACAAGGCTAAACACATCGGGGGGCAAGGTGCTGCACTGCAGAGCTGCTTCCAGCCTATCCATACGCGCGGTTACAGTATGAAGCATTTCATTGAAAGCGGTCGCATGACGACTGTCGATATAGTCCGGCATCTTTTCCGGCAGATTGTAGTCAAAATACATGATTTGTGTCTCCTTTTCTATTTTTAGTGATTTTGCAATTCTTACAGGATGATACCAACCATCCACGAAAACGTAGTCTTATGCTACGACATTCCATGCCACAGTACCCGGAACATCAAAATCTGTCCAATTCAGCGCAAGGACTGCTGCTACCATATCCTCGACATTATTCATAGCAAGACCCTTTAATCCTGCCTTTCTCGCCGTCTCGTTAGCAAGCACCATGCTCATGTACAGATCGTACATGCTGCAAGCGCTGCCGCCGGTATATCGCTCCAGATCCTCGTAGCCGTCCTTGGCATACTTCTTCGCTAAACCAACTTTCTGTGTCATCAGGATATACGCATTCAGCGGATAATGAATCCACGTATTGCTCATCGCCTGAATTGTCTCTTCGGTGTCGCGGAAGCGGGCATACAGTCGGTTTACTGCGCCTTCGAACTCGGTCAGACCGTCTACCTTAGAACGACGGTGATCTACCTTAAGGGGCGATACCATCGTAAAAAAAGCTGTCCTTGCGGTTTGCAAGGCGATAGCCGGCTACCAGAGTAGCAGAGCTGTTTCGGACATCGGAAGTGCTGAACTTCACAACGGGCATCAGCTCTTCTTTGCGGCCCTTGCTCTGAAGCGCATTTTCATACAGCTTCGTCAATGCCTTCTGAGCTGTCGGCAGATCCATCATGGCGTAGGTGAACTCGTGGTCGATGCTGCCGCCAAGAAAACTCGGAATACCAAGACCGTTGCTTCTAATACCATCCGTCAGAATGGAATAGAGCTTGTCCTGTTCCAGAACGCGATAGCCGTTGCCGGCATCAGAAACGACAGCGGTGATCTTTTCGCCTCTATGGAGCAGCAGGCTCGAACCCCTCGCATACTGCAGTGCGGTATTGACTACTGCGCTCGTAGCCTCGGGCGGCATGTCTCTGGAAGCAACCGCCTTTAATACGAGCAGCGTCCAGCAAACCGGAGAATGCGCAATTACGCAGAAAATCTTCCTTGCCGTTGTACTGCAGCATCAGCCGGGAGCCTTCGCAGGTATCGCGAACAGCAGCTTCGTTGTACTTACCGCTCGCCACCAGCATTTCACCTTCGATCGGACCCATCAGAGCCCGAGCACGAAGGTTCTTTGACGAAATGCCCGCTTCCCAGACGCTATTTTTCGTCATATCAGACAGCGTATCAGCAAAAGTTGCTTCATCTTTGGTGCAGATGTTCCAGTTGTCATAAACGAATTCATTGTTTAACATAATTTTGTCCTCCTAAAAAAATAAATGGTCGCAAGTTGATAAACAAACTAACGGCGCTTCGACTCCAGAAAATAACCCGGTTCGAAGCATAGGCTTGCAGCAGAACGCTGACTTCTAACAGGGGTAATGCTATATATAAATAAAAAAGACAGACACTTTGAATGTTCAAAGAATCTGTCTTCTTGTTAACTGAAAATATAAAAGCAAGCGACACTATACTATCACTTACCTGACTTCTTATTGCTTAATCTTATTTTACTCCCATATACCTCTGTTTGTCAATACGAAAGGACCAAAGAAGAACAAAGAAAAAAGGAAGGGCTATTGTCCTTCCTTTTGAAATCAGGTGTTGTCTTCTTCGTCGTCTCTCTTTGTGTGCTTTCTCGGAATCGTATTGATCAACATACCGGCTAATCCCGCAGAACCAATCAGAGCTGTAAGAACTCGCAGATTTACTTCCGGGCACTCAGCCTCCCCAGCCAAAATGTCGAAAAAATGGCCGCAGATAAACTTCATGTCCGGCCACGAATGGAGAATCGTGTATCTTGCCGTCATGAAAAGCAGCGCCGCAAGGAATCCTCTAATTATCCATCGTTTCATTATATTTAACCTCCCGTTACAAGAGTCGAAATACCAACAATGCGATGGAAAATACCGACGATGATATTGGATATCGAGGAATAGAACGACGGGTCAAAGAAATAAATCAATGCCAACGCCGCAGCGATACCCGCGATTACCTTAAACACCGTCTCCGCAGCCTTAACTACCGCCATTACACAGCCGATAGTAACCAGCAGCGCCTGAAACTGTCCGTTAATAACCATATTCTCGATTGTCTTAACAATGTCTTGCATACTCTCTACCCTCTCCTATTCGTTGCCGTCGTGTGGCGTCTGATCGACGATGACAAGACCTTCCGTTTTCGATATTTGTACAACCACCTTACCCACAATTTCCTTCTCGGGCACGAGACCGATAGCACTGTATCTGCTATCCATACTATGATTATAATTATCTCCCCACGGCAAATACGTAACCCGAGGGGACTATGACTGGTGTTTCAGTGATTTCCGCTGGGTCGATCGGCAGTTCAGGAACAAACAGACTTTTGCCGTTAACGAACAACTCGCAAGTGTCCTTATCCATTGTAACCACGTCCCCCCGCCGTAGCCACAATCCGCTTAATGCATCGTTCAATGACTTTACCGTTCTCATCGCGGAGATTAAAGCCAATACACATACCTTCCGTATAATGATTTCCGATTCTCTGCATAGCCACAACATCGCCATTATGGAAAGTCGGTTCCATCGACTGACCCGTAACGACCGATACACCTATCAGACGAATCGCGGCACCAATGACTACGAACGAACCCATAATCGAGCAAAAAGGGTACTCAGCATCATATGCTTCGGCTTTTTGGGGATTGCCGCCGGGTGTTGCTATATTGGGAGATGTGCCATTAGCGTTCTCGTTAAAAGCAGCGTTACTCATTTGTTGCTTCCTTCTTTCTGTTCGGGCGTGTGGAACATTTGTTCTATCTTCTTTTCCTCATTATACCACGACGCGGCTGTTCCCTCAACATATTTCGCTTAAACCCTTGTTGGGTTGTGCTTGCAAAAAAAAAAGCTGCCGACAAAACGCCGACAGCTTGGGGACATCATAGCTTTTGCAGAAGCGCCTGAATGATACCGCAGAATACATTGCGGTTATCGTCCGACGCAAGAAAATACTTCAACAAATCGCTCGATTCCGCCGTCGTCGGATCGACATCACTGACGATTCGTCATAGGTGCGAGAGATCGAGTAAATCTGCACAGTATCCTCATCAAGAAGCGTGAGAATGTAGAAGGTCTCAGCCTGCGTGCTCTCATTCGATGTAATGTAATCGGTCAGGAAGATATTCGGTTTGCACTCTACGGTATCGGACACCAAGAACGTACCGCCTTCCGCTTTATTTATCTCCTGCGAACTAACGGCGTCCATTATTTCGCCAACCGTTGCGATTTTCTCTTGCAGCAACATAGGACATCATTGTGATATTATCGGTAGTGGACACAACTCCATCTGTATGTTCCTTATTCTCTTCATTTGAGAGGTACGCTACATTTTTCTGCAGCGACCATGATTGACGCTCCTGTCCGTCAGAACATTTAAGTTTAACAGAATATAAGGAGATAGATATATCGGTATCCAGTGTATCGTTGCCTAGCTGAAAAACACCGCCCTGTCCTTTGTAATCTTCCGGCACGGAACGAATCAGCTCATCATTTGAGATATCGAGCACTTCCGTGGTCGGCACTGTTGGCAGTTTTCTGTTGTGGTTTCTTCATCTTTATTGCCGCATGCGCACATAGTCGTCAACAAAGAAAGGCAAAGCAGTCCACCTGTTAATCGTTTGAAAATCGTAAAGCATCCCTCCGTTTTTCTTCTATTCTACCATTTCACCGTCCAAAAAGCAAACATTTGTTTGCCTCTTGCTGGCTGACTTGTGCTCACAGTGAGCATAAGCAGGTAAAAAAAAAGACCCCGTTACAAAACGAGGTCTTTCCTTCTTCACAGTGAACGAGCCATTCGTGGTAACACAAACAGCAGACTCACTGCAAGTACAAGACTGGTCTCATCAAACGATACATTGATAAAACCAATCTTATTCATTGCCATTGCCAGCAGTGCTATACCACTGACAATAGCAATCAGCTTATCACCCTGTCGCGGACAATCAAACATATCCGCAACAAAGTTACCAACGAACACTGTCAGTGGATAACCCAATAAGATTACCCACTCAAAACTTTTTTCAGTCTTCACAATCATGGCGATTGCTCCAATAGCAACTGCAATGATTATCCAAACTTCAAATGGGAAAATTCTCTTCCACAGGGGAATGTTTTCCTCCTTTTTAACTCCCCTGACTGTCGCCAATCAAGATGCCGTCGATGGTCATTGCGACCATCAAAAACATGACCGCAATAGCAATCATAATTAAAGTAAATTTTAACACAAATTCTCTCTCCTTAACTAATAATAAAAAGAGCCTGTAAAAACAGGCTCTTTTCGGGAGGTGAAGGGCAACGTAGTTCCGTATCTATGCGCAACATTACTCGCAATTCGCCTGCATGCTTGACGAATTTTAGAGTATGTGTGCATATCGAGGAACTTAATAGTCGATGCGCCCACACCAGTACGTGGGAACGTTGTTCTCCTGTCCCCACGTGGTTGCCAGACGATACATCGTCTGGCTATCCGCGAGCGGCATGTCTTTCGCCGGGTTATGTCCAGGGACATAATCCAACAGCCCCTTCTGATGAGTATAGCCCATCAGAAGGTTTTCCGTTCTGAGCTTTGGCAACGATTTCATCGTTGCCATACAACAGCTTGTCAGCGGACACCTTCAGGTTGTTCGCAGCACGAACAACCTTTTGCATCGCACCCTCGTGGTGTTCAACCACAAGATGCGGTGCAGCTTCGGCATACGACACCTCAACGGTATCATAGCCAAAGATCCAATTGTTAACACCATGAACGGCGTTAACGATTGCGGTAGCGCTTGCAATCAAGCAAGCCACCACAATCAAGGTGGCAATAATATATGCCACTACGCTCTTTTTCCCATTATCCTTGTGGGGTGTGGGAGTTGCTAATGGTGTTAATTGCGTTTGCGTTCATAATGAACTTCCTCCTTAAAATAAACATCGCAAAGACATTCCCGTTATTTCAGGGAAGCCTTTGCATTGGATGGATGGGGAAAACCCGTGGACTCTTTCCCCTTTCGAGGAAACAAAAAGAGCCGAACAAAGCATTTCTGCAATGTTCGACTCCTTTATATCATCGGATTACACGTGCGCGAGAGCACGGCATCCGATGATTCGGCCCGTCTCATCACGGACAGCATCGTCCGTGATATAGACGTCGCCACGCTCCGGACATGCCTGCGCAGTCAGCGCAGACACCACCAGGATGACGCCTTCCTCCGGCTCGGGCAGGTTTTCAACCTGTCCGAACGAAGATTTGTTCACCGGGATGCCATTGATGGCACCCACGGTGGTACGACTCTGTGCCGCACGAGCGATGCCAGAAGACGGCACTTCCAGAATGACCTCGTTTCGGTCATTCAGGAAAGTAATTGTGTGCGGGGTGAAATTCTTAATGAACATGATTTTTCCTCCTTGAATATCATCGCCGAGCCATCTCGAAATCATCCCATCCGAAGACGGGTGATGAAATGCCTCAGCATTGCGTGGTACCGCTCAACCCTTTGCTAAGCGGTTTGAGGTGCAAGAAATAAATTTCTTGCTGTTTCCTCCTTGAGTGCAATTCTTTTTCAGACGGAATCGAAAGAACGTAGAACCCGTAATTCTCAACAGCGAATCGTTAAAGGGAGCTATTGCTCAACCCTACAACTCAAGCCGGAAAATAATCGGTTGCTTTGTCCAATCAACTCAACATCTTTGTTGAATTGCAAAAATATATAAAAAAGGACAAGTATCACCTAATAGGTATACTTGCCCTTAAAATGTTTACTTAATAGTAAATGGCGTGTGGTGCCATGTCCGCAACCACATCGTCTTTTCCTCTTATAGCTTGATTATATTTTTACATCCTATAATTGCTTCTGTCAATAGGATTTTTGAAAGGAATTTTCCATTATGTTGATTTTCTTCTGCTCACATTGAGCACAAGTCCTATGCTCCTTCTCTCCTGTTACTCGTTTTCAGGGTCTTAAGCCATTCTTCGTAGCATGCATTCACATGCTGTTGCAAGACAGTTGCAATAGGTATCGGGGACGGTTCTACTTCGAATATCTTCCCAACAACAAATTCTGCCGAGCCCCAAACTCGTTCATACACAATAAGAATGCAGTTTCCGTCCATTGTTAGATTACGCAGGATTTCGACTTGCCAATACGAACGAATATTGCATAATTCTTCTCTTTTTCTCCAGTTTATCAGAAGTGTCTTCGCTGAAATTAACGCTTCCTGTAATGTCAGCTTTTGTATTGTCATCGTCTTCTTTCTCTGTTTTGGGAGAAGGAACATAGGAATTCTAATTTTACCAGATTCACATAACTTTTTGGTAATATGTTCATGCAGAGGAAAGCTTTTCCTCCACTTCCCTCCTCCAATTTCCCCATGTATTTGTTTTCAGCAAAGAGATAGCGGCAGCCGCCACGAAATAGAACGCCGTTATAAGCAAGTATGGGATTGTTGATTCCCTTTTCGTCGTTTCTCCCGGGCGAAAAAAAGAAAGACCTCCTACAGGCTTTCTGCAGAAGGTCTTCTTGGTAAGGGCTAATATTTAGCGCTGATTGCCGGAAGCGATCAGGATGTCGTTATAAGCCCAGTAGCTCCTCGGAACATCATTATAATGGATGCCGCTGACATTAGTTGTTGCCAACGTGCGGCCCATGCAGCGATTAACGACTGCTGCTGCCTCCGCACGAGTGATGTAGTCGTACGGGCGGAAAGTGCCTTCCGGATCGCCCTTTACCCAACCGCGCTCAGAGCAATATGCGATTGCCGGCGCATTAGTAGAGGAAGACGGCACATCATAAAAACGATTAGAACCGTTGTATTCCTTCGTAGTATCAAGACGATAAATCATATCGACAAACTCTGCACGGGTAATCGGCATATTCGGACTGAAATAGCCGTTGCTTTCAACAATGCCGCCATAGACAAAAGCAGACAGCGCATCAGAGTAATAAGAACCGGTCGGGACATCAGAGAAGTTGCCAGCTACAGAATACTTCTTGCCGTTGGCGTTGGTCATACGGGACAACATCTGTACTGCATCAGCGCGAGACAGATTCTGCTTCGGGTAGAAGTTGGAATTATAGCCGATCAAGAACGGGGTCTTTACGGTGCGGTCGATAGCGACCTTACCATTCGAACCATTGCCATTAGTCGGCGTTACAGGCGTGCTGGACTTGATAGCCGTTGCAGAAATCGTTACATTGTTTTTGACGTTTTCAACATATACGGTGACATTTCCATTCGAGTTGCGACTCATGTCGTAATCTGTTCCATCGACGCGGATATAGGACGAACCCGCAGAGACCGTATTGGACTTACTGCCGATCTTGAGCGTTACATCGTCAATCTGATAACCAGAAGACGGCTTGATGGTAAAGGTAACATCCTTGCCATCACGCACAGAAGATCCGGAAATATCCTTGCTGATAGTCAGATGGGACGCCGACTTCATGGAGATGGTATGGCTGGTATCAATTCTCTTAGACGATGCAGAAACATATACCGGCTTGGTAATATCGTTTACATACAAATGGACAACGCCATCAGAATCGGTTTCCATCTTGTAGGTCTTACCGCCAACGCGAATGGACGTTGCATCTGCATCTACGGTGCGGCTGCTATCATCAATGCGCAGGGTGATTTCGTCAGAGCATAACGGTCGTCATCGGTGACTTCGATCTCGAATTCCACATCTGTGCCGCTGTTGACAGTGCTGCCACAATCCTTATGAATGCGGACACCGCTGCCGGCAGAGGTATCAACCGTCAGATGGTCCTTGTCGTAAGTGCTCTCGGCGTAAATAGAGATGCTACTCTGCAAATCAGTCAGATATACCGAGCATGCATCACTGTTGCCGGATACGCGATACGCATTTTGTCCCACGAATACCGTATTGGTGTTCGGAGTGGAATATGCGGACTTGCCGTCAGCTTCCAGCGTCAAGGAGTCGATTTCATAGCCGCGATTCGCCTTGAAAGAAACATTATAGTTTGAGCCCTTCTTTACGATATCGCGCGTAACGCTCTCATCGATTCCCTTATCAGTGCGAACCGTAATCAATACTTCATCGCTATCGGCATCGCGATAACCGGTATTCAGCGCAATATTTGTGGCCTCAGTAACAGCGCCACTGGTCACAGTCAGCACACCTGCGTCATCAACCTTGAACGTAAAGCCGTTGGATGATACGTTACAACCCTTGGAAAGCTGTACAGTACTCTTGTTGCCTCCAACAGTGATGTCGGCGCTCTTAATAGCGTACAAACGGTCAGGCGTTGCGGTCATGCTGTACGCGTCGCCCTTCTGCAGGGTCTTTGTTGCATCAGATACCGTTGCACCGGATTGAGAAGATGCAGTAACGGAAATTGCATTGCTTTTCGCTTCTGCTGACAGAGTGACGTCATCAGATGCAGCCGGGATGTCAACAGTAGCGCGGATCACGCTGTCTCCCCTTGCATCAGTCTTGGACTGATAGTGCACCGGGTAGGTTACACCATTCAGCACGAGGTCACCGTCCAGATTGACAACATTGGCACGGTCGGTATACTTGCCGTCAGAGATAATCAGCGTAGACAAATCGTAGCCGTCCAACGGAGCAAAGTCAAAACTCTGCGAGCTGTCTGCTACGGGAATGATATGCTGACCTACGGACGATACAGAATAACCGGTGCCCGTCTGTGTCGTTACGATACGGTCGGTCTTTGCCGGCGTATCTGCCGCAAATGCAGCCGGACACAGCATAGACGCTGCAAGTGCAGCACATACCAAACGACGAATTTTCATGATTTTTCCCTCGCTTTCAAAATAATTTTATATATGCACCCGCAGTTGTTTTTCAGCGGACTGCGGGTGCGTATATTACCGCGAACTGTTAGTTATCTGTGACAATTACCAGCCAGTCGTCGGCAGGGTCGGCTTAGTATAAATCGGCTTGCGATAGATAGTGGTAGTCCAAGCATCGTTAGACATGATCCACTGCTGACTGCTGTTGAGTCCGCCAACGTCAACCTTGTTCACAAACGACGTGCCACCGTAGGAATTGCGAACAGTTGCGAAGATCGTAGCATTGTTTACCATACGGAAACCAGCCGGAACCGTACCGAATACAAACATGATATCCGTTACAGCCTCGCCAGACTTCAGGCCAAGAGCCGTCGGAGAAGCGATCAACGTACGGCTCTGGGTAGAGTCAATGTTGTCAGCCAGCGTACGATAATTGCGGTTGAGGTTGGTGCGGTATACTACCTTGTAAGAGATACGGGTATTGTACGTACCAGTAACAATCTTGTCCAACTGTACAGCGGTATACGGCAACGTATCACGCCAATAGAAGCTATTCAGGCGGGTCGTAGAGTTGTTAGCAACCTTACTGATGGTCCACTTGAACTGCATATTCGGAGTTACCTGCTTCGGGCCAGATTTAGCGATAGATACGTTAGTATATTCGCTGCTATCCAGCACTTCAAGCTTGACAATCTGACTTGCAAACTCGATTTCAGCGGTGAAATCCTGATCCGCTACGCCATAATATGCCGGAGTCTTGGTCTCTCGAATGGTATAGCGACCGAGCGGGAGCAGCTTGGAAATTGCAAGACCACGAGAGTTGGAAACGATGGTGTCCACTACATTGTTAGCCTTGTCGTAAATTTCAAACGTTGCACCTTCCAGCAGCGTACCAGCAGGCAGTCCATTAATGGAGTTATACTCCTTGGACTTTTGATGATTTGGATCTGACCATACTGCGCTGTATTCTCCCACACAATCTCAGTGGTTTCGCCCTTTTATGACGCGGAAGGTACGCTCCTGAGTATCGCGGATATATCCTTGTGCAGCCTGAATTTCTTCGGCGTAGTATTTGCCCTCTTCAAGGTCCTTTTCGAGCTCAATATAGCCATCGCTGTCGGTGGTATACTCGCCAACGATGTTCTTATTTTTGTCTTTAATCAAGAAACGAACACCAGGAATCGGATCCTTGGTTACGGCGTCAATTTTCTTGATACGAACAGAAGACATCTTGGTATTTTCGAACTCAACAGTTGCCAGCTCGCCAGCCTTGACGATAACATTCTGCGGAGTCGTATCAATACGGTATCCGTCTGGAGCCTTGGTTTCGGTAACGACATATACACCATCTTCCAGACCGGAGATATTGATCAGACCGGAGGAGTTGGTAGTATACTCGCCGATGCGTTCACCGTTGACCTTTTCAACCTTGAACTTTGCACCCGGAAGAGCGGTACCGGAACCCTTTTCGACCTTGCGGATCTGCAGACCATACGACTTCTTGTTCGTAAAAGGTCAGTTCGTAGTTGCCGCCAGCCTTAACTTCAATAGTCTTAGGCGTATCCTGCAGGATATATCCAGTCGGAGCCTTGATCTCGGTGATAATCAAAAAGAACAATCCGGCAGACCGTTCAGTGTGATGGTGCCATTTTCATCGGTTTCTGCTTCCTTAACCAGCTCACCATTGGACTTAGTGATGCGGAACTGAGCGTTTTTCAACGGCTGCCGAGTTTCTTCATCAATCTTCTTGATGACCAGACCAGACTGCTGAGTATTCTCGAAAGTTACTTCATAAGTCTGACCCTTGCGGAGCTGTACCGTCTTGGGAGTTTCATCGATTACATATCCATCCGGGGCCTTGATTTCGGTGATGACATATGTGCCAGTGTCCAGCTCTGCGAGGTGGATAATGCCATCAGAGTCAGTAACAGCCGCCTCACGGACGACAGAACCATCGCCACGGGCAATTTTGAAGGTTGCACCGGACAACGCCTTATGCGTCTTGGAATCAACCTTCTTGATCAGCAAACCGGGCTTTTGCTGTTCTCAATAGTAAGAGTATAGGTCTTACCCTCTTCCAGAGATACCGCATGCGGGGTCTTGTCGATAATGTAACCACCGGGAGCGGTTACCTCGGTTACGATATAATCGGCAGCATCAAGGCCTTCGATAAATGCAGTACCATCTTCGCCAGTGCGAATGTCTTCCTTAACGACATCGCCGTTTGCGCGAGTCAGCTTAAAGACCGCATTCGCCAGAGGCTTCTTGGTTTCTGCATCAATCTTGGTAATCGACAGTCCCGGTTTCTTGGTGTTTTCGATAGTAATGGAAGTTGCCTTGTCGGTGGTATGCTCGATTTCGTAAGGCTTATCGTTCAAGATATATTCCTTCAAAGTAGCAGTTTCTTGTACTTTGTAGGTGCCTGCCGGAGCCTTTTCGATAACGATCTTGCCATTCTCATCGGTGGTATAATCGCCGAGCAGAACGCCATCGCGCCAAATCTTAAACTGCACGCCGGGCAGCGGCTGCTTAGTCTGACTGTCAACCTTTACGACTGCGAAATTCTTCTGAACCGTATTGTCAACAATAATATCAACATTACCGTTCGTGGTATGCTCGATAACAACAGGTTCCTTGCTCAGAACATATCCCGCCAAGGTATGGTACTCTTTGAAGATGGGTGCCGCTATCTGCATACGGGATGGTAAATTTACCATCGGCTCCAGTAGTGAAGTAACCAATGGATTTGCCATCGCGGAAACCTTCAAAGACAACGCCCTGCATAGGCTTGCCGGTGTCCTTATCGATCTTAGTGACAGTGATATCCTTCTTCATAACGTTTGGAACGGTAAAGAAAGTAGGATATTCGCTGTTATTTTCAATCGTAAAGGTGGTTTTATTGAGTACATACTTCGGATCGGTAATGGTTTCCTTAGCCTGATAAGTACCCGGCTCGGCATACGGGAGCCAGATACGGCCATTCTGATCGGTCGTATAGTTGCCCAGCAGTTTGCCATCCTTCCAAATTTCAAAGGTGACACCCTCAATAGGCTTATGCGTCTCAGAATCAATCTTATAAATACCGAAATGCTTCTTTACGGTATTCTCGAAGGTCAAAGTCGGGATTTCAGCCTGGTCCTTAACCAGCTCGATGGTCTGATCAGGAGCGTCCATATTGTAATGCTCGGTATCGCCGCCGGTCTCGCTTACACGATAGGTGCCAGGCTGCAGATTATCGAGCATTGCTTCACCGTTCTTATCAGTGGTGACGGAAGTGAGGTGAGCATCATTGTACCAAACATCAAATTTCCAGTTCGCAAGCGGAACCTTAGTTTCCTTATCGATCTTTACGATACGGATAGAAAGCTTTTTGGTGTTCGGAACGTTTACTTCACGAATGAGTTGAGTCGGGTCAGCGGTCGGATCGATGTAGACCTCATGAACCTTCTCATCCAGCAGGTAACCCTGCGGAGCCTCAACCTCGACTACCTGATAGAAGCCCTTGCTCAGGTCCTCGATCTTAGCGTAGCCGTTGACATCGGTCTTCAGTGTAGCCAGAACCTGACCGTCCTTGCGAACCTCAAAGGTTGCGCCCGGAAGAGGCATCTTAGTATCTTTATCGTACTTATAGATGTAGATGGCCGGGTGCGGAGCATCCTTGAACGCCAGCTCGATGTCCTTGGTATTGGTCCACTCGAAGGTCTGGATGTCAGAACCATCAACTGCATAACCGGTCGGAGCAGCTACCTCGTATACCTGATAAGAGCCCTTCGGGAGGTCGCGGCCTTGATTTCGATCTCGCCAAGCGCGTTGGTAGTGAAGGTCTTATGGTAATCATTATCGATACCTTTGACCTCGAAGGTTGCGCCCGGCAGGTTGCGACCGTCTGCGGAAGAAATCTTGTGGATTTTTGAAAGTGTGGTCGGAGCTGTTTTCGAGCTTCAGCTCGATGGTCTGATTCTTGCTGCCGGTGTTGATGGTCTTTGCGGGGAGAAGAGTGTAGCCCTCGGGAGCTGCGGTTTCCTTTGATAGTAACGTCCGTGTTTAAGGGAAGGTTTTTAAAAAGAGCCTCTCCATTACTATCAGTAGTCACTGTCTTGGTTTGCGGTTTGCCATCTCCTTGGTAAGAAATTTCGAAAGTACAATCAGCTAATGCGCCACCGTCTTTATCGGATTTCAGGATTTTTAAATCAACCTTATCCTCAGTTAGGTTGGAATTATTGATTGCCAAACGAGAAGCCTTACGAATTACACCTGGCTCAACCATAACAACAGGCTGCACGCCACTTGCATTCGGTGATGCAACGTAGACATTATAGCGGTCAACATTCATACTAACCAGAAAACTGGTGCTCAGTTCCTGTTTTGCTGCGTCCATCTGCTCTGCGGTCGTCTTGGGGATGCAGAACCAAAGCTCTTCGCCGAAGGCCATGCTATTTTGATTCGGATAGATAGCGCTGTCATTCTTGACTTTCGAGAGCGTTAATCTACCATCGCTGCCGGACTTGTTACCCTGAGAATCCATCAAGAAGGATCCGGTCGGCATATTGGTTGCACTGACAAAAATGCGGTTACCACGGACAAAAGTAGACGACGTAGCTGCCATCGACAATACCATGTAGGTCTGACCGTCAATCGTCTTTTCTGCAAAAACATTGCTGCCAGTAATGCCGTTGGTCAGCGTTACGGAATCACAGCGGGAATTTGCACCACTGTAAGTAGCGCTGCCCGGAGTATAACGCAGAGTCGTGCTTACCCACGGCTCATGCCCCTTTCCGCTCGGGCCCCAAACCTGATAAAACGTGTTACCATACTCAAGCATCTTGATAGCTGCATACAAGGTCAGTGCCTCAGAAGCGGTAGATGCACTCAGGGTCTTACCGCTTGCACGATAGCCCAGAGCCGTAGAGCTGGTGTAAGGCACACCGAACTTACTATTTGCAGCGATCTGTACTTCGCCCAAAGCGGCCCAAAGAGCTGCCTGAGATGCAGAGAAGTACATCGCATCGGTAAAATTGCCTGTATTAAGTACCGATTTAACGGAGTCCTGACCTACAAACGCATTTCGCGTCATGCGAGAATCGGTCTGAGTTGCAACACCGTAAACGTGCATATCCGATACCTTGCCGGTTACAGTATAAGATGTACCGCTGGTGCCCGGATTTGCCTTAGAGTGGTCTGCACAGTAAGCACGGATTTCGGAGTTGTCGCTTGCCTTGGTGTACATCGGCCAAACATTACGAGGGCTGCCGTTCTGTTGGAACCATGCTTTATCGACACCCTTGTCGTAGATGTTATACACTTCGCCCTTCTTAATTTCGACGGTCGAGGCCGTGTTGTCTTCATCAGCCGCAAAAGCAATCGGTACGCCTGTCGCGACCGTGGTGACCACAGTCACGGCTGTCATAAATCCAGCGATTGCGCGGCGAAAGAATCCATTCATACGTTTTTCATCTCCTGTTTTTAGATTTGAGAGCTTGTTAAAGCGAATCACTGAACCCTCCCCTCTTGAAGTTTTGCTTTTCTTCGCTCTCTATTTTAACTATTCACCATGCATTCGCAAAAAATAATTTTTTGGCGCAACTTTGCTGGTAGAATTTTATTTTTTACTAAAATGTATGTTATTAGCACAAAATCATATATTTTTCAATATTTTTGTTCGCAAAGTTAAGGTTTTTCGCATCATATATAGTGCAGAAAAGATTTGATTTCTCTCTATCTTGTGGTATACTACAAGTAGTAAGAAGAACAAACGTTCGTGCACTATATGTGGAACGTATGTTCTATAATGAATATTAAAACAAAAGGAGAATCCTCGTGAAAAGATTTATCGCCACATCTCTGTGCGCGGCGATGATCGCTACATCGCTGCCAGTGGCTGGTGCAGCTTCGACTGTCCCCGCCACCCCGACTCGTACTAAGGATCAGTCGGTATATGTTAATACCACTCGTGTGTATCCTACCGGCTACAACATTAAGGACAACAACTACTTTAAGCTCCGTGACATTGGCCAGCTTGTCGGCTTCGGCGTCGAATGGGATGAAGCTACCCGTACGGTTGTCATCACCTCCGATCGCACTACCCCTGTACTCACTGGTTTGCTCGACATGGCACAGACCGGTTCGACCGCAAAGCTGTCTCCGCAGCGAATCACCGTGGATGGCGAGGAGGTATCGCTTACTTCTTATCTCATCCGAGGCAACAACTACATCAAGCTCCGCGACATCGCAAAGGAAATCCACTTCGGCGTTGAGTATGACATGGCAAGCAAAAAAGTTACCATTGACCCGGATGGCGTATACATCGACGATGATATTCCGATTACGCCTGATGAGCCCACCACGCCGACGACTCCGACGACGCCTACTAATCCGTCTACGCCGACGACACCCTCGACTGGTACAGCTATCACTAAGTGGAACAACACGATGAATGACTTCAATGAGTCGATGATCGATTGTAATTGGGATCACGACAAATACATGCAGGTAGCCAAGAAGTATGGTCCCACCATCACGGGCAAGACTGATGCCACCACTGCTGATGTCATTGCAGCTCTGGAAGCTATGACCGGTGCTCCGGTTGATGCCGTATCCATGGACGACAAGCCGGTTAGCCTGTTCTGGGCCAAGGAGTTTGCGCAAGGCTATGGGCGAAACTGTCAGGATGATAGCAACAGCTCTAATGCTGGCAACACTACGGTTTCCGATGAAACTCTTCGTCAGTGGGAGCAGGAAATGATTACTCTTATCAACGAAGAGCGTGCTAAGGTTGGTGCACCTGCATTGATTCAGGACGAAAACCTTATGCGGTGGGCACAATATTGGGCAAATCAGCTTACGATTGAGTTCCGACATTCGGAATGGAGCGATAACACCGCATACGCTCAACAGTGCGGAATTACTACAAACCTGATTGATAGCCATGAAAATATTACAACGGCAGATTCCATTCAAACTATTGCGCAGAGTCCATCTGTTCGAGCAATGGAATTGTTTATGAATTCTGAAGGTCATCGATACGCCATTCTAAACAAAGAATACAAATATGTTGGTGTAGGATTTGCCGTTGGTCCTACAGGCAGAATCTATTGCGCTCAAGAATTTATGTAAATATGCATTTTTGCATTTCATAACAATAGCCACCACATTTTGTGGTGGCTTTAATTTATTGAGTTGATTTTTAATAAATAAAAAATCCACCGCACAAATTGTGTGATGGATTTGGAACTCCACGTGTGGGGGGCGCTATTATGGGTAATACGTAACACTACATCTTACTGCTTGTTTTTTGAATTTTACAAAATATCTACGGAATATTCATTTCCGTATTTTGAAAATTGAACCTGAGATGGAAACAGATTCATTCCACTCATCGCCAAACCGACATATGTAGTACACCAATCCATATACCAGTCTGGCAATATATAACATATTGCACCGTCATTTTCTTGAATAGTTGCTAAGGGTTTCCTCGACTTGCTAAACCCTATGGACAATACCATTTTTACAACTGAACCTTCATCAAAATCAAGAATCGGTTGTTTTGATTCATCCATAAAAATCACTGCCCCGTTACGATTTACGATAAAATCCTTATTCCTCACAACAAGATCTACCGAAAACCTCCAACAATACGGGTGGATTTAGGCATAGCATCTTTCACACAACAATCTTTATATTTCTTTCCACTACCACAAGGACACAAATCGTTTAAATACACTTTCATATTGACACCTTCTATCGTTCATTTTAGGATCACCCCCACGTGTACGTGTGCGAAAAAAGACTTGAAATTCTCCCCAAAAACTGTCATTTGTCCGCGAATTGAACAATTGTTCCCTTTTATCATTGCACCTTCTAAGTAAAAGCCAAGAACAAAAGCGGGTCGCATATGTGACCCGCTTTTCATTCATTTACTGCCCTTACAGCACGCTCATAACATCAACTATCTACAAGAATATCGATAATGGCTCCTCTGCTGCACCCTCACTTAATCGTTGCCGCAATCGCTTTCTTCAAGTTCATGCTTGCAGAATAGGATGGTGCAGTACCTTTCAGGAAATCACTACGATATACCTCACTCTTTTTTAATATCGTTCCGCTTTAAGAGATCACTCAGGTTTTCAGTCAAGATACCTCCCTTATTCCGGACAATATAGATGTTATCGTTCCGTTCAAACATATCCAACAGCTCTGGATAATGTGTTGTAAAAAAGAATGACACCACCCTTTCGGTTAAGCCGTCTATCTGTAAACAGTCTCACCATAGTTGCAACGATTTCGTGATTAAAATGGTTTTCGATTTCATCAACCAGCAGGCATCCTCCTGTTCTTAGCACAGTTTCGGCCATAGAAAACGTAATGATACCTTTTATTGTACCAGACGACAAATAGAGTCCTAATTCTTTCAAATTATTCAAGACAATTTCTTCTTTTTCGGCAAATTTCAGGCGAATAATGGTTTTATCCTGTACCTTTTTCAAAACACAGCTTTTCTACGGCAGGGTCAAGATATTTAACAATCTCCATAGAGATATTTTCAGTGAAGGGCAGCACATTTTCGTTTGTATAAGAAAAGCAAACTGCATACTGTCAGAAAATCGTTGTTTTTCTTGTTTCGACCAATTACCAAGCTGACATCATCAAGGAGATATTCTTCTGTTCCGGTTTCGTTCGACTATCGGCTCTATTCCCTCGAAGTCGATTAACTGTTTCTTAGTGCGTACGCGGCTAAATGGCTTTGTCCAAAGTTTTTCTTCTGCAATAACAAAGAATCTATTATCACTTTCGGTCCGCTTTTCAACAATGGCAGTTTCAAGGCAATTGACGTTTTTTCTGATTATCTGCGAAATAAATTCGCAGAACTGCTTTATCTACGCCGTTCAGAATGTGCTTAACAGACATATGATTGATTGATTCATTCTGCAGCAACCCTTAATGCCAGACGAACTACGTTCATGATGGTTGTTTTGCCCGATGCGTTCAGGCCAATAAACGCCGTTGCTGGATTAAGAAAAAATATTTGGCGTTAAGTCCCAAAGTGATTCTTTATCTTTTCATTCACTCGTTGCTGCCCATACAAGCAAACATCCATTCCGTGCGGAAGTAGTGGCAAACCTCTTGCTTGAATCCGTAATACTTTCATTTCGAACCTCCTGCAAATAAAACACGATATTCGCTTTTTATTTTCCTGTAATTATATCATACCCCGACTACATGGAATTTACAACGGGATTTTTGTTTTTATTTGCGGTATTTCCGAGTCTGTTTTACCGGATGATGTCCAAAACAAAAAGGAGGAGCCACCATACTGCTCCTTCCAATCTATAAAGTTCTTGTCGTTATTCTCCCTGCAAGAATGATGTATCGAACCCGGCAGCTCAACCGTTAACTTCTTTGTTGTTTGTTCTACGACCTGCATTGCATCCAGCTCCGCAAACAGCCGCTCTCTTCCGGATTTACAGGAGGATGCAAAGCATTCTTGCGGAAATTTTCTGTTGTCTCTCCCAGACAACAAAAATCATTCTATCCCGAACTTCTAACATATTATAAAACCTCCTACTTGCAAACCATTGGCTATATCGGCCTTGTTGCATAGCTTTACCAATAAGAACTATCGAGCCATCGTTTATCTTATTCGCAGGCATATCCATTCTCCTCTCAAAAGGAAAAGGGAGCCTCCGCAGAGACTCCCCGGTCACAGGCCTCGCAAGCATCTGTAACCTAATCCTTGTATTAGGATAGTCTATCTTCCAAAGAGTGTCAAGCAATACAGAAAAAAACAGCAGCCGATTTTGTCGGCTGCTGCAAAATTAACCAATCTGATTTTTATACTTTTTTAGCATTTCTTCTCGAAATTCTTATCACTCATGATACGCATGGCATCATTCGGAAGACCCCTCGTTTGGAGAAATTGGAAAAGCTGAGTCAATTTTTCCTGACCCTGTTCCATGCCTTCTTTTCGAGCATCATCCTGCATGTCCCGAATCGCCTTACACACATTAACCCTCCTTCTTCTTGCGGAATTACAAATTTCGCTCCAGCGGTTTCCCTAATCGTAATAGCTGCATCTCGATCTAAGGACCGAAATCTTTCGTCTGTTGACACGAGATCCGCCATCGCTTTCTTGTCGCTGGATACGTTTATAAACTTTAACACTTGCTGCAAATCCGAATATGCCTTTTCAAGTTCTTCGGTATTCATCGTTTCTGGCTCGATGAGCACATACTTATAATCCGGCGTAAGCGCCAATACCTCCGGCGGCATGTCGTACATATCACGCAGCGAAAGAGGCGCATCCCACTTTTCCTGCCATAGTATATGACAATTGTGACAACAGGAATCAACTTGTCGTCTTTGCGAAAAGCCAGAAAGAAATTCTTGATTCCTTCTATTGGCATTCCAATCCTTTTTCTTCCGATGCTCCTGCGCAGCGGGCTTCAACCTGCCTGCTGTATTGTGCAGCATCGTACAAAAGATTTTTACTGGCATTGCGTAATGGATACTCTTCTGATTTTCAACGCCAATCAGTACATAAGTGACGCGGTCATCTGTTTTAATAACAGCCTCCTTAAGTACATCTCGAAACTTTTGCAGGAAATCCTTTTTGTCGTTGTATTTGGCTGTTCCTGCTGGAATTGCAATTTCCGCAGTATCCAATTCGCGCAAATCCTCTGGATGTACAACCGGTCTTCCGCCAAACACCGCCAGATTAACGGCATCGGCGAAGAACTCGTTCTTGCGCATCATGGCTTTAGTCGCGGTATCTACTGAACCCACATTATCTTCCCTTCTTATATTATACATCGTAATCGACTTTAATATCAATACTTTTGTTCGATTTTGTTGTTGCATTTTCCTCCTTATACTAGAAATATCTAAAAAAAGACAGACTTTGCGAGCATTGCAAAATCTGTCTTGTTGTTTACTTCTTATAAAATGCGGACAGACTTTCGCCTGCCTGTTATCCTCATATTTCCTATTTATATTATATCACGGAACATCTGTGATGTCAATTGTTCTTGATTTTGCGAACATATTGTTCCACATCCGCGATTAGGACTTCGAACACTGCGCCCTGCAACAAATCACATAAGTCCTTTCGAGATATACGAACTGCAAAGTAACGTGATATTAGTTGAGTTTTCTTCTGGAAGAAACAGCCGCTCTTCGTCCGGGAATAATAGAGAATACATAAGATCGTCTTCGATTACAAACTCCTCTTCATTGAGTGTTGTAACAATAGTTGCTCCCAAATTTCGTGCTTTTCTATACGTATGTAAAACACCATGCTTATGCATGATAAAACGACACCAATTTCGAACTACAGGAGAAATGGTGGAATTTCGATCAAAACTTTGAAGGATTTTATGGTACAATTGGTGATTCACAGGCGCAAACGAATTGCGGACAATTCTTCAAATCGTATTTTTGAATTCGATAAATCATACAGCACAAACAAGTAACATGCCACAACAAGACACCGCTCGACTTCTGTAGTAGCCCCAACTTCACTCATTTCTTCAAGAGTAAATGGGGTGCGACGCAAAATAGAAGCATATTTGACGTCTCTTCGGCAAACTATAAGCGCTATAATTAGGCCCATAAGATGAGAAATTAGAAAACTAAATACTATTGCAAGCAAATTGTCTTTTTAATGATACAGGGCAATTATCTGGCATAGAATCCATATTAGCAATAATGATGCTGAGCAAAAAACAAACCAAATAGCATATATAATAAATAAATATGTTTGAGTTGCGGTAAGAAACGAAACAATAAAAAGGCCGTTTCTTTTCGGATACATATAATCGGGCTTCGTGAAAAGAAAAGGAGCTTCTTTAATGGCTTGCTTATGCTCCTTAAACTTGCGTAATTGTTCGCCCAATAAATCCGAATAAGTATGATTTTGCGATTCTTCGCAAATGATAAAGATTATACCGATAATAATGTATGGAATATCGCTTAAACTCACAACAAAACCTCCTATTTATTAACCCCTCCCACCCATCACGGAGTGGGCTTTGGCGGCAGTTTTTTGTCAATTGTTCTTGATCTTGCGAACATATTACTCTACATTCTCGGTTAGAACTTCGAATACAGCGCCTTTCTGAGGAAGCATATCTGCATCTATATTGCTTATGCAGTGTCCAACAATCACATCATCTTTCATATTGTCCCCTGCTGTGATATCCCAGAAAATTGCCTGCCGCAAAAGATATCTCGCATAGGCACAGTGCCTTGCAGCAAATCAGATAAGTCCTTTCGAGATATACGAACTGCAAAGTAGCGCAATACATCCATGCAAAAGGCACAGGGTACACCATCCATAACCGTTAGGTTTGGGCGGTGCGAAATGCGCTCTGTAAAGGCTAAAAGATTACTCTTTCACCAGAACCCATGCTTGTCTGTATGGAGAATTGCTTTTATCAATAACGAGCTTTTTAAGCTGGCTGATTTTTTGCCCGTTTGGGATGGCATCTTAAATTGCACGTTTACGCTGCCTGTTTTGCTGGTGTGCGTACCATGCACAATAAGTTTTTCGCCGTCCAGCCAGACAATATCTCCGGGTTTTAAGCGTTGTCGTTTTACGACGAAGCGCTCGATGCCCTTTGAAAATTTTCTGATGTCTGTATTGATGCAGGTTTTCGGAATCTTTCTTATGGTTGCGACTAATTCGACCGTTGAATAGCTCTTTGCCTGTAGCTTCTTTCCCTGAGCGAGAATCAATATATCGAGCATCGTAGAATTTCTCCAGTATACGGTTATTCCTACGCTGCTTCTTATAATGTCCGAATCTACATCGATGCGCAGGATGATAGTCGCCCATTGCATAAGCATCATTGTTATGTGTCTTAGGAATTTTAAGCTCAATGCGCTTTGCCTTGGTCATCGCACCATAGGTAAATTGCACCAAATCTTTGGAATATATCTCCTGCAATTCCTGAACAATTTGCCAGCGAACGGTGTTCATGAACGCCGCGCCTGACAAACTCTTAAAGTTTTTATCCTTACCGAAGCCATAGAGCTTACCGCCTTCTTGATGATTTGCTGATGTGCGACATTTTTCGCATACAGTTGCCAATTCATCGAGTCGGTCGCCGTGACGACCTTTCCAGTAGAACATATGATGTACGTGTAATATCGCGTGATCTTCGACAGCGGAACGTCCGCAAACTACACACTTGTAGTCGTCACGGAAGAATACGGCTTCCCGCAAGGTTGCAATATTATATCGCGGACCCTGCTGATAGTCCGCTCCTTCGGGTTTGGCTTTTCCTTGCTGGATCGCTGACAGCAGCACCGTATCGAAGGAACCGACTTCTACGATAACGCGAGAAACCGGCAAAACTGAAGTATATGTCCTTATTAGGTTGACATTGAGTTCCTTCTTGTGTCTCAAAGATGGAGCAAGCCAGCCTTTCTTGCGACGTCGATTGTCGAATCTCGGTTCTCGATAACGAAGACGATTTCTTCTTGTACGGCGATACTTTCGACGATCATCGAGTTTTTTCTTCTCGTCTTCGAGCGTGTCATACTGAATTGACACATACTCATGAGAATTGCTCTTTGCACTGATTCCGATGTGTTTGTAGCCGACATCTTCGCACAGCTCGATGGGCTGAACATAGTTGTCGTTATCATACAACAGTTGAATCGTGAATGGATGATGCTTTATTATTTTTGCCTTTCCGTCCCGTATGAGGTGGCGTACCCTGCCGGGACGGAAAGACGGCATCAAACGCTCACCATTTTGCCAATAACGCAGATGCATTGGTTCATGACAGAATACGCTCCTTTCTTACATAGTAATTAAACTATAAGGCAGGTCTGAGACCTGTGGTTCACTTCGCCTGTGTTGAACAACGTTTTCTTCGAAAAACAGATTAGCGTACCCTGAGTTGCGCTTACACGCAACTCAGCATAAAGGTGTTGTTCTTCTGCCGATAAGTGCACGTTCTTATACCCAAAAAAAGAATTTTTAACACTTACCCTCAGAGCTTGGAGCTAGTGAAGTACCCCAAGGTGCCGATCAGTGCTTGACGCGAGCAAGTCGCTCCAAGATGACAACCAAAACTTAGGCGAGTGCCCAAGTTTTGGTTGTATTCAACATTTTCATAGCCCGCCGTAGCAGGTATGAAGGCTAATCAATCAGGCTATGCAAAAGCGCTTTTTGCAACCGTCGTCTGAACTGGCCGACCAATTCAGACTATGCAAACGATTTACAAGCCTCACATGTAACTGGCAAGCCAGTTCAGGTGGGGTGATTGACATCTACGCAAAGAATGAGATATCGCCGTTCATTGCTTTTTTCCAACAAACAGAATAGGCACACCATCATTCTCGACCAAAACCTGTTCCAAATATATCTCCACATGATTGACAACGAAACATAATGTCTGATTCATTCCACCACCCCATTCCATCGAACAATTGTTCCTCTTTATATTATACTCGATTGTGCCGATAAAGTCCATCACATTCCCAAACAAAAAAGGAGCCTCCACTGAGGCTCCTTTCCGTATTGCAGCAATTAAGAAATTGCCATAGCCTGCACACACCAACGCTGCGTTGGCACATCGCGTACACAGGTAATAAGCGTAATGATGTTAGAATCGGTCGGATCAAGGACACTGGTGTCTGTGCGAGATCTTTTCACACTATATACCTGATACTTTCTCGTACCGTAAACCGTTGTATATTCGATAATATTACCGTTCTTTAAGGTATGAATATTACCGAAATAGCCATAGCTGCCGCGATTGTGACCACACATAGCGACATTGCCGTCCCAACCTGAAGTACCTTCAAAGTGAGCTGCACCCAATCTCATATTGGCGATAGACTCGCCATCGTAGACCTTTTGTTAACACCGATTGCCGGAATTACAAGTGTGCCGATACTTCCATCAGAACGTTTCATGTTCGAAGCCGTGGTGTAACCTGCTCCAACGGCCGCCAGAGCGCCCCCCGCCAGTGTAACCACCCAGCGAATCACTCTCTGTGATTGTAGACGATGCCGGCTTTGATTTCATATACCGGCGCAGTAGAAACCGTTGTACCACTCACATCCGGAGGCGTAACGATATTATCGCTGCCGACATTGGACACCGTACCGTTTGATGTAACCGTTTGGCCATATCCCGCTTGCGTGGAATGAGGGAACATAGGCTGGATACCGGAAATATCCGGAGTAAGCAGCTCGCCTGTGCCAAGAATATCGGCCTCTGCGGAACCGAATTCCGGCGGAACGAATGCAGAGTTCTTACTCAGGTCGCGATTTACACTATCACCACCGATGGTTTCCACCGGATCGATAGACGTACTCTTACCGAAATTGCCTGCCGAAGCGCCGGAGAAATTATAGGTAAGATTCGATGCAAATGCCGACGTACAAGCCATAGCCAGCACGAGTGAACTGCTTACGATCGCACGAATCGTCCGACCGGGAGGCATCTTATTAGGGTTGTTGTTTACCATAAGTAAATCATCTCCATACTTTGAATTTTGCGTTTTGCTTATTCGGACTCATCATCCTCAAAGTTAACGCGAGTCATCCGCTTCATCAGCTTCGGGCGAAAAGCAAAGAACAGAGCCAGAAGTGCGAACACGCTGCACAGCCCCCAGCTCAGGATAGATCCATGGCTTTTTTCTCTGCCTTATCCTTCTGCTCATCAGTTGTTACACCTGCAGCATCGAGGTCATCTTTATTTTCGTCATCCGGCGCATCGGCGATTTTGGCCTCAAGAGGTTCACCGGTGTACACTGCGATGTAGCGGACTTGATCCTGGTATATCGAGAAACTTCGCCGGCATAAGTAGCAGTGACGTTATAGCCGGTGGTTCTCGTGGTGGCGGAGGAACCAGTGTAAGTAACCACTGCTGTATAAGTAGTAGCCTCGGTCCCATAATTATCTATTTCATTCGTTGATTCTTCCCATGAAACATCAGCGAAACTCAGTGTATGACCGCCATCGGTAATAGTCTTTGGAATATCTGCCATATCCATTTCCGAAAGACCGGGATATTCGCGGGTAGCACGCAAAGGATTGGAAATACTCTGTGCCGGCAACCTTTGTTGTGATAGTAGAGATATCGAGATAAGCAGTGCCGGTGTAGCCGTCTTCTGTCTTGATCTCCTTGCTTTTGGCAGCAGCGCCAGAACGTCCTGAGCCTTATCGCTGCCGGAAGCGACAGTTACCTTCTCGGTATGTACCTTCTTATCCTGTACCGGGAGTTCGATCTTGAGCAGATCGGTGAAGGTATATTTAAAGCCGCCCTGTTCGAAATCCGTCTGTGGAATTTTTTCGGGCGAAGTGTTTTTATCTACGTCATAGATCTTCTTGATTTTCGGTCCCATCAGCGCTGGTTTGTACGTCGCAAGGCAGAACCGTATTGGTTGTGGCAGCAGTTGTCTTAGCCGCAGTGCTCTGAGAAACCGACGCACTTCCGCTTGCCGCTGCTGTTGCGGCTGGAGTAGCTGCCAGTGCTGTTGTTTTGATAGTACATACTGCCATTAGCAGTGCTGCTGTCCTGCAAAAACTTTTGATTTTCAAATTTTTCACCTCATTTTTTGTTTCGCTTTTGTGTTGCCGTGTTGCGCTCTCGTTACCCCCTTGCCGCGCATCTGAAAGCCGTTACCTGCAAACAGGCATCTTTTGTCCTTACATTAAACGTATTCCGTATTTCTTGACGAAAAGTGCATTTATGGCGCAATAAAACTGGTACGATTTCTCCAAAAATTTGCACATCAAAACCCGTAAATACATAAGCAGAAGTTCGTTAGATCCCAGGGAATCCGGCGAGCTTCTGCTTTTTTGCATTTTCTTTGTGCATATTGCCGAACCGGTCAGAAATTTCTCGGGGACAACATTTCGCGCTTTCATCATCTTGCACAATTATCTTAATCCGAGCAGATTTTTCAAAACAAAATCATTGTCCTGCGGCCTCATCATTTACGGGCAATTCGATTTCCGTGCTACTTGAAATCGTTTGACACTTATCGACTTTCAGTGCTTTCAAACTATTCTCGTAGTGGAATATAAAGTTACCAGTTGCGTTCGTGCCGAGCTCGTTCATGTTTTCCAGCACAGATGCGATCTCTTTATTGTTCGTATCGTAGCGCATTTCATAGGCGATCTTTTCTTCGCCGACAAGAATAATATTCACCGTTCCGCTGTCGGGGTCAATGCCGGAAACGTAGCCTTCCTTACTATACTGGTCGATGGCGGAGGCGCTGAGTACTTCTGCACCATCTTGCGTCAGCTGACAGGTATAACGATAGATTCCTTGTTCCATCTTCACCCCATCAGCCGCCGTATACAGGCGATTATACTCGAATCGTTCTCCAGCGGTTCGATATAATAGCCGGTTTCGGTTGGAACGACATAGCCAACATTGATACCAACGGCTCCCTTGATGAGGCGCGGGTTCTTCAGGACATTCTTATCCGTATTGATGGAAGGTGCGTCTGTTTCGTACAGCTTATAGATGACTTCTTCATCATGAGGGGTTTCAATCGGTGCGATACTGAAATACAAACCGTCTTCAATGTCAGTGATAGTCACATTCATATCCATATCGAGCTGTTTACCAAAAGACAGAGCAACATACGCTGTCTCCGCATTTTCGCTTTCACGATAGAAATATGCGCCGCCCTCTTGGACATCTTCTTCTGCCTCGGCCTTAATCGACTCGGTCAGATCCTCCATCGAAATTTCCGTTGCGGTATAATGCTTTGCCGTGTGATGTACACCATAGATCGTGCCGGCGACAACTAAGCCTGCAAGTACGACACAAACGCCGATACGGAACAGCAGCGTCTTTTATTCTCTAACTTTTCTATCATATTCTATTGCCTTTCTTCGCTTAACGATATTTACTGATAAACTCTGCACCGCCAAAGGTGAATGTTCGGATTCTGCCGCCGAGCTGCGTATCATACAAGTCGGTTACCGCGAATAGCCTGGACCGTCAATAACGGACGAGAACTTAACAATCTGGCTCGGGTCAGCATTAGTGTAATCCACGCCGCCAAGGGTGAATGTTAAACCGGAACCTGTATTCAGCACCATCAGGTTGTCGGTGTCACTCATGAAATCGCTCAGAAAGTTGGAAACGGCATTCATAATGGTAATCGTCCGAAAATCCTCATTCTTGATATTCGCGTCAAAAAAGTTTTCCGATAGAGATTTCAGAGAAATCGTTGTCTCTGCGCCGTTATTGGAGTCGATGACGTATATGGTATCGCCCATAGTAAAGTTATAGACATCATTGCCTTTAGTAAAACTGTACGCGTATGGAAATGTTTCTCTGCTGTCCACCAGACGTCCAACGATAGCGCGATAGCCGACATAGCCTGACAACGGAATATTCATAGTCGTAACCGATGCCGGAGAAATTGCACTTCCGATGTTTCGGGCAAGGCTTTTTGCGGAACTGATCTTCTGCTGTGTCCAGATTAACGCGAAAATTGCCCGTATCACCCGCTTTGCCGTCCATCATGTGATTTCTATCGACCAACACAGAAGTCGCGTCCTGCGTCGCTACACGCAGCGCATAGGACAATTCATCTTCTACCTGTCGATTGGTAACGGTTTGTACTCTTGTTCCAACGATGGAAAAGAACATCAATACGATCAGTCCGGCAACGATACTCTTAATGATATTGTTCATTGAGAATCATGCCTCCCTTTACCGCGATCAAGGGATATTCCGTTGTGCCTTCACCCGTCAAAAAAAGAACCTACCAGCGCATCAAGCATGGTCGGGCTCACCTTGCGTACAGTTATGGTAAACTCATCGCCAACTTCCAACGGATAGAGCTGTGTGGTATCATAGAGCATATCCGTCACATCTTTGGTAAAGCGCATATTATGCGGTTGATCTACGGCAACGAGGTCATGGTGTTTTTCGATTTCAAAATTCACTTGAACCGTTGTCGGAATCCCCTTCAGTAGTTCTTCGTACATGGACCGCGTGATACAGCCTTTATAGCGTACTGTTTCAGCAAAATCCTCCGTTACATCTCGAATGCGGTCATTTTGATATGTTGTTGCTGTCAAAGCACCGAAAATCGTGATACAACTGAACAGAATCAGTGTTTCCATTAAGAACAGCAGCCTCTTCCCCATGACTATTCCTCCTCATTACGCATGAAATTCGCGTATACTGATATATATACTGTTTTTTCTGAAAATGTAACGTTCCAAGATAGCACCCAATCAAGTTCGCAAAAGCAAACAGGCAAGCCGTCAGGGCGACTACATCTCGTTCTTCGTCACAGAGCGCAAGCGCAGTGAAGCGATGCTCGTATAGGTGGTTCAGGAAGCCTTCGTGTAGCGCGTTTCCACTCAAAAATAGAGAAACTGGCACATAGCCTCGGCATTGAAAATCTGTCCAGAAGCCAGGTCAGCGAGATGACAAAAGGACTGAATGAACAGGTCGAGGAGTTCCGCAATCACTCTCTTGCCGGTACGGTGTACCCCGTTGTTGTGGGTGAACGCACTGTATGAAAAAGATGCGGCAAGCATAAGCCTACCGCATCATATAAACACAAAACCTTTCGCATAAAACGCTCTCACATTCCTACCATATTACGAACGATACCCCACACTATTAGGGCAACTGCAAGCACGTTAACGATTATGGTATCAATTTTCGACATTTTTGTTCGCCGAAAACAATCCATGCAATAATTTGCTTCATCGCAATATATATAATCGCAGGGCTAATTGCCAGCAAAACTGGGTTCGCCAACCAAGCGCTCGTAAAGTCCATAGCCAATAATGCTATACACATATGCGAAATTCCGCATCCGGGACACTTGAGACCGGTAACAGTTCGAAAAATACAAGGTAACCAAAACCCCGTACTCGAATAATGTTTGTATATATGATACCGGCAATCGCAATAACAAGCAGTTTGACCAATACATTTGCAAGTCGTTTTGCTTGAAGTTTCGTTATCCGAAAACGCGAATTAAGCGTTATTGGAAGCATATTCGTTGATGGAACTCTGAGCAAGAGCAAAAGTAATGATACCCAGCCCAAATATATTCAGCAACAGATACACGATTGCACGGTTTTTTGCAGTTTTCCATTGGCAACATCTATAGCATCCAGCGACTCACCGAGCTTGTATGCCCAGTATATGCCGTAAATGCCGCATGTCACAAGCGTCAGCAACAAGGCTACGCCGCCGCTGGTGCCCTGATTATTCGACAGGGTATTGGCATCATCTGCAAGGCACACAAACCAATACAAAGCAAAGATACCGCAGGTTACAATGCTAAGAACGATATACAATGCGACATTACGATTTTTAATCATTTTTCTTCCCTCCGCAAAATCAAATAATTGCTTTTCCGTTTGGATGGTCGGCATAAAAAGAACTTGCGACCGATGACAGCATCTTTCGGCAGCAAAATAATACACTCATCCATCGTAAGACGAACAATTTCGTCAACAGTCATCACTGGGCGATCCACCGTCTTTTTTCTTGCCTACGAGAACCGGACTCGTCCCCATATAATCCGAAAAATACTTAGCAGTGTCAACATCGACACAGCCCAAGCATACACGGATAGGACAATTGCCCAGAATTGCGAGATAAATGTCAGGATAACGCTGTATCATCTGCCCCAAACTCTGGATAGAGATCATCGTTGCAATCTTCTTTTTGCACGATGTGGCAACGAGAATGCATCGATATTGGGAATATTTCCAATATTCGCAAACTCATCAAGCACGATATTTACAGGCGTTTTGCAGCCACCCTTATTGGCATAAGCAGAATTAGCCAGATCGTAGTACAGAAAAGCTACAAAGGCCGCATTGATGGCAGAAAAATCCTTGAATGGCGGCAGGTTATAGAAGTATGCGCACGGTACTTCTGCCGGGTTTCCAAATCCGTTTCATTGTTCATAAGAACCTCGCAAACATCATCAGAAACTTCCTTCATCGCTTTTTGCCAACAACTTCTGCGCCGTTTGACGAACTTCGATGGCCGACTGTTTGTAAACAATATATTCCTTTCGAGCCTCATAGAGCTTATCGTGAATATCAAACTGTCCAAACAGTGCATCCCAATATGCTTCACCGTTCTCATCGAGCAACAAATCTCTAATGCGGATCAGAGAACAATGAATATTCGGCAGAGCATCAACATGAAAACAGCATTAAGCAGATGTTTCATGCAAACGCGAACCTCATCACTGTCCAGTCCGTAGATATTATTCAGAATACACTGAATCAAAAGCGAAATTTTATCAGCATTACCCTGAATCTCACGTGCCAAAGACCAGCCGTCAGAATGCTTCGGTTTCTCTAAATCGATACGACGCACGATATATCCATTTGCACGGAAATACATAGACGTAGATTCGTACATCTCATTGTAGTGATCGGTAATGATAACGCTTTCCTTGCGCTTGATTGCCTGCAGACACAGAGGCTTTACGAACGATGCTGTCTTACCACTACCGCTATTACCGATAACGCAAACATTATGGTTATCCTTGTCATGATTTACAACGACAACACGATCCGCCTTATCGTTAACAGCACAAGAAAGAATAGTGCCATTCGCGTTTTCTACATCCTGCAGCAATACATCATCGCCCATATACTTATGAATATCAAGAATCACAAATTCATCCTCCTTAAGGAAAAGGGCGGCAGCATAATTCTACCGCCCTAAAGCAATGATTTACTTTACAACCGTCAATCCATCTGCGTTGAAAGAATCTACCTTGTAAGAGCAACCTTCCTGAATAAACAGAACGCCGCTGGTGACGCCGTTATCATTCTGAAGCAGATAAGAGTCAAACTGTGCAGAAGAATTGATATAATTGGGGTCACCGGACTTTGCCTGATACTTATTATCGTTACCATACAAGCCCTCACCCGCCTTAGTCGGAAGAGCATTCTTTGCCTTGGTTACAACATAAATCGTCATAGAAGTGTTTGCTAACGAATTCGGATTTTTAGCAGCCGCAGCAACCGTGTCGCCAGAAATCTTGGTGTTGTTGTACAGCTCCATGGTAGACGAATTAGAAGTCTGTACAGTTGTGCTGAGGGTCTTGTTGGCGTTGGTACCCATATTAAGGATACCGGTATTGATTACCGCGATAATCGCTACAAACAAAAGCGCAAACACGATAAATGCGATATGCTGAATACGTGAACCCATGAATAATCATCCTTTCTTTTACTTTACAACCTTCAAACTGTTGCTGCTGTCGCCTACAGTAGTTCCTACTGTATATTTAGAACCTTCCTGAACGAACAAAATGCCAGAAACCACACCATTATCGTTCTCGCACAGATAAGAATCAAATTGTGCAGAAGAGTTAATGTATGTAGAGTCGGAAGATTGTGCCTTGTACTTCGTGCTGTTGGTATACGCCTTCGGTTCTGTGCTGGCTTTGGTAGCGACAAAAACCGTCATAGCAGTATTCGCCAAAGAGTCCGGATTCTTCGCCGCATTAGCAACGGTGTCGCCTGCGATCTTGGTGTTGTTGTACAGTTCCAGCATGGAAGAATTGGAGGTCTGTACGGTCGTGCTCAGGGTCTTATTCGCGTTCGTGCCCATATTGAGAATGCCGGTGTTGATGACGGCGATGATCGCAACAAACAGGAGTGCGAATACGATGAACGCGATATGCTGAATACGAGAGCCCATGTTTAATCATTCCTTTCTTATTGTCATGTGGGCTTAATCTTCTTGCCAGAAAGTAAAAAGACACAGGTTACAACAGGAACTGATACCTGCTGCAAGCACTGCGTCTTAGCGTCTGGCCTTAATCGTCTTTCCTGTGATTACTCCGGAACGACGGTTAATTCTTCATTTTTACGTTCACAAGCGTTTCTTTATCACACTTGGGACAAAACAGCGGGAAATTGATAAGTACGGTGTCTGCGCGAATACGAACACGCGTCTTCCTCCCGCAACAAGGGCAAAGAATAAACTGCATCTGCCTTACCTCCTTTCCGCCTATTAAGCTGTTGTAAATGCAATCGTTTCGATTACATCATTAGCATTTTTCGAGTGTAGCGTTATAAATCGTTGACGGATTTATCGTTTCACCGAAACTTGCATAGTCACCGGCGACCTCTCGGCCGTCGACCGTAATCCGAAAGAGTCAGCTTACTGCTCAGCGAATTACGGATTTGTTGATCGCGCGATTACTGTATCGCCGGTTACTTTGGTGCCGTCAAATGCCTGCAACTCATAGTTCTCGGCGACTGATACGGTATTGCCTACTTTGCGATTGACCTCAGAACCATAGCGGTTTTACAGTGCCATACATCGTAGACAGAATGCCGATAAAAAGGAGCGCGAAGATAACCGATGCCATTGTTTCAATTCGATGTCCCATCGGAACAACACCTCCTACTTTTACATCATGCTGCTAAAATCCTTAAACATGGATACCATTGCAACCAGTATTGGCATGAACATATATAATGCCATCGCCGCGCCCATGGAAAGAGTGGAACACATTTCAACACGGGAAATACGGTTTTTAATATCCTTTTCGTTCATACGAACTTTTTCACTTTTTGAATCGCCATTTTCTGCGTTAAATCCGCAAACGCTTCATCCATTGGCATGCCTTCACAGGCATATTTTAGACAGTCAGTCAACTGCCGGAAAGGCTTGTAAGTCGTCGCCTCAAACATCGGCTCGAAATTGCCCGAAATTGCTGTTTTATAGCAAAGGGGCTGCAAACAGCACCGCCGAGTCCGCAAACCAGTTAAGGAGCTGCTGCGGTGTTGTTGTCTTATGTGAAATCAACATGACTGTCATAGACTGCAGATCTGCTGTTTCGTCACTGATGAGGTTCTCCTGATTCATGAGTGCCTGCATAAACACCATGATAAGCGGCGTATAGAATGTACCAAAGCAGAAAATCAGAATGAACATCAGGTTCATCAAACCGCCGGTCTGATGGATCATATTCGCTTTGCTGATAATACGAGTAACTGCATCCGAATAATATCCACGATAATCGTAGGCTGTTTCTTTACGAATATGCTTGGTAAGGGCATCCCGCTGATCATCTTCGCTCATACTGTACCAACCATTAATTGTCTTGATGTACTTCAGATTTTCTTTATCGGCTTTAATCTGTTCATCAATAAACGCCTGCGTATCGTTCTGGGAAAGCAGTACCTCTTCATAAGATTCTGAGCAAGGCCCTGATAGATATTGTTTTGATGCTATGGATAGTGGTCAGATTATTGATGCCCAAAGAAATCGCACAGATGATTATAACAAATATCGTTGCTGCATAGCGGCGAAGCGTAAACGCATCAACGCTTTCTGTAGAACCTGCTTTCAGAAGCATATCCTTGAGATTCTTGCGTTTCTTGCTTTCTTTCGGCATGACTTTCTGTACGAAACGATAAATTCTCGGATTACGGAGCAACTTACCTTCCCACGAAACAACCTTCTTTGGTTCAATAACCATATTGTTCGGTCATCTTCTCGTACACGAAATACGAAAGGAGCGAAACCGCCGCACAGATGATCTCAACCGTATAGCCTACAGGGAGTTTACGAACTCCTCTACAAGCTCAAAGCCTTCGAAAGAGAAGTATTTTACCATGTAGACCGACAGCAGTGGCAGTGCAAATACCGGCAGGATAATGAACCATTTCTCACCGAACAGTCCGTTTTTCAGCTTATTGATGTTGTTGATTTTATCAATAACATCTTCTTCAATCTGGTAGAAGTTCGTCGTAAAGGTGCTTACGCCGTTTTCTTCTGTATCGCCGTACTTATATGTCATGTAAATGCAGGTATATAAGTTACGGAAGAATCGTGATGGAGCGATGGAGTAATACTCTTTTGAATGCTTTCTGGATTCCTGAGACGCATATGCACACTGTATATAGTCATGCATCTTAGCCCAGTGACCGGCTACATGGCTGGCAGAATTGATAACATGAGCAAAAGCTGCGTCCAGATTGCCGCCATTGGCATGATACGCATGGATGAAATCATCCATAGAATCTTCCATATCCTGAAGGAACTGTTCCGGATTACCCTGCAGGCTTTGATACACAACGCGACTCAGCATAACAGCGGCGATAATGCTCAGTACCACATCCTTGAAATAGAACATGGAACCAACGAAGGAAACTACCATCGCTGCCGCACATACGACAAGGCATCGACCAGTCAAATATAACGCGGTATCTTCCGTCGTTGCATATTGGCACAAAAAACGTTTCCTTCATATTTGCAGCGGTATCTCCGACAACCGGCAAGTGTGCGATTTGTCCCATCGCATCGCTGCACAATTGCGAAACCTTTTCTTCAAGCGAGAAAAAGTGCCTTGCCGCTGCATTTGACCGATTTTTTAGCCGGGTCAAAGCTCTTTCTTACCAGAAACAGTGTAATCAGGAGCAAACCCAGAGCGGAAAGAAACGTGAGCGGCCAACGGTTCTCACCCATAAACTCTAAAAACGTAGCCCACACCGATTATCTGCCTCCCTTACCTAAACCGCGATCTGCGCAATATGCTTCCATATCGAGCAGCTCAAAGTTCAGCTTCAGATCTTGACCAGTTTGAACGACCATATCAGGAGTAATCGGACCATCGACCTTGTGCGTCTTGAAATACTTGTCAAGCGCAAGTGCCGGGCGGAAAGTCCTTGTCAGCAGGTCACGCTCCGCAGCAAGCGGGGTTTTATCCATCAGGTCGGAATAGAACGCATCAGAAATCGTATTTTTGAATACGTATTGTTCTGCATCTCTATCATATACAACCAGCGGTACCGTATCGTAATAGATATCAGCAGCGGTCATATACTGCATGTAGCGATAAATCGTTTCCATGAATGCTGCTTCCCTTGCGTCCTTCGACAGGTTCTTGTTCATGAAATCTGCCGGCAGACCGTTCGGACGAGGAACAAATTCATAGATTTCGTAATAACGCCGCTGTGCCTCGATATCCATACGGACATAAATGCAGCAATGGACGGTATCCAGAGCCGTTGCAACAGCGTCCTTCAGGTTTGCGTACATCTTCTGACGAATCAGAGCGTTCGCAATCTCGGCGATCGTTGCTTTCGGTGAGTTCGGATGGAAGGTGAACAATACACTTCGACCACCACGGTTCGCTGTACGCGTGACATTTACAATGCTATCGTCGCCGCGAGCCTCACCAATGATGTAGATATCACCGGCGGTACGGGCGAGAAATTGTAAGCATCAGCCGGCGAAACTGCCGTGCTTTCGTTGGATTCTACGGTGAAAATATTCTTCCTTGGATACTTCCACCGCAGACGAGCCTCAAATTCGGACTCCATAACACGAATCGCGTAAAACGGCTGAATATATTCTGCGATTGCCTCCAGCTTGGTTGTCTTACCACTGCCTTGCGCACCGCATACCGGAATGGTAGCACCGCCTTGAACGAGGATTTTCTCAACATCGATGATCTTCTCATATCCGGGCAGCTCAGCCAACAGCTCAGCGTTACTTTGATGGCGGGCGGTAAACTTACGGACCCAGAGCGCCGGGCTTTCACCGAAAGGCTCGATTGCAGCGGTACGGCGAGAACCGTCCTTTGCATATCCTAACTTAAAGCCCTCTCGCTCCGAGAATTGACCCTTCATTTCGTAGCCCATACCGCGACGAACTACGTTCTTCATCTTTTCGTATGAACCAAAGGTCAAAAAAGCGAAGATGAATGGAACAGCCCTTATAGCGCACCCAGCAGGTGTCGAAGGCATTCATATACCGCTCGATCTCGCCGACGAACATGGCATTTGGAATACCGGAAACGCCGATGGAAATATCACCGAGATTCTGGTACAACAGTTCATCGATGCAGGAGTTGCCTTTGATTTCCTCGTAAACAACCTGTGTCAGCACATCCATCTTGGCATCAAAGTCCATCGCAAGATGTTCTTTGTTCCATGCCTTATTGATATCCTCTGCTGTTACGAAGAAACCCATCGAGCCATCCGTATCCTTACGGAGCACATTCAGCTTGTGCGCCTCAAGGAACTGACCGAATGCTTCCGGACCGTAACCCAGCGAATCCTCGTAATACTGGAGCATTGCGAGATATTTCAGATACGGGTCAAGATGCTTATCGTGCCAGTCGATAAAGGCGTCGATATTTTCCTTTGTAACACCATAGTTCGGCGGATAATCCAGCATTTCATTATTCTTGCAATCAGTGATAATGCGATAGAAGAACTGCTTAATAAACAGCTTATCGTTTAAGTCACCTACTGCACTGTCACGGTCATATTTTGAGAATCTGGTCCCGCTGCAGACTTGCCTTTATATCCTGCTTGCCGATTTCAGATCGTGCAGTTGTCTTGCTGCTATATACCTGAGCCGCAAAGTGAATAAGCGAATCCAGCGAATAAAGATTTGTCTTCAATCCTCCTCCGCCTCCTTCTGCTTTTCTGCCTCACGCATCGACTGCAGGGAGTAAATTGCATTTACGACTGCATCCAACTCGTTGGCTGTCATCTCTGAACCCTTCTTCTTGCGGAAACCAAATCGACTGCCGCTTTCATACATGGAGTTTACCAGCTCTCCGATCGTACACTGTGCACATGCCTTATGGATTTGCATATCCTCGGACAGCACGAACATATCTTCACAACCGATATATTTCCCCATCTGCTTAATATCCAGATATGGAGTTCAGAATAGCGTGTTGCGATAACAGCAACATCTTTCTGATCCAGCGCCGGGTAGTTGTTCAGGATGGAGGAGTTTTTCAGGATCGTAAGGTGCTTCATGTTCTGAGACACGCATACAAGCACAACATCAGCATGAGAGACAATCATATCCGACATGGTGCTGATCCTGCCAGCGACATCTACGACAACATAATCGTAAATCGTTGCGGCGTAATCCAGTATCTTACGGTAAGCTCGTACCGAGTCCGCACTCAAACGTTTGAAATCATTGCTTGAGTGCATAACATCGAGATTCTTGCTTACCTTAATGGCATAAGCCATAAAGTCTTCTTCCTTCTTCATTCCTCCGACGCGGCAAGCAGGATAAGATTATCCATCGAATAATCATCCTGAACCATCGGGTTGAGAATGGTAACACCATCGTACGGTCCGCGATCTGTACTGAGCATCAGAACCTTCTTGTTGATTTTCCCTTCAACAGCGAGACGGGCAGCAATCATGGCGGCACTGGTGCTTACATTGCCTTGTCCGTCCGAGTCGCCCCAGACAGCAATAATGTCTCCCACCTTGTTCCGAACACTATACAATTTCTTATCACCTGCCTATCTATTATTTGGGCTCTACGCCGGAATCGTCCTGCAGATCAGCAGACGCATTGTTATCAGAGAGCTTCTGCTGTGTGAGAGCTGCCTGCTTCTGCGCCAACTGACGTTGAGCCTCAGCAATCAAATTCGGATTGGAATTGATCAGTGCGGACAGTCTTGCATTTTCATAAGTAACAACTGCCTTTTCCTGAGACGCATTAACATAGCGCGTGTTGTATAGGGGTTGCGGCCTGCTGTCACCATCTGCAGTTATTGCGTTGCATCTACGGCAGCAACTCCGAGTGCAAGCTGTTCCTTTCGGACAAGTTCAGCGTAATCTCCTGTCCAGAGATTGCATACACTCGCTTCTTGGAAAGAACAACGCTGTCTTCGTAAACCAAACCGTCTTCATTGCCGTACTTCTTCAAGCGGATATCGAGGTAATCGCCTTCCTGAACATCGGTATCGATCGTAACGTAGTTGACTGCGATCAGACGACTTGTGTTATCTACGCTTTCATCCAGATCTGCGTGAACGACCATGCTCTGTGTCAGGACAGTGTTTGACCCAACATCAATAGCAGAAACACCGCCGTCAAATTCAGAACCGGACTTAATTGCATTGTTCGGGACGAGGTTTTCGTCAACTGCCATTAGCTGATAGGAACCATCGAATGTGCCGCCAGCCGGAATATCTGCTGTAGCGACAGCGACAGAAACCTGTCCGTCACCTGCAACAACGCCTTCTGCTTGAGCTGCATTCTTACTCATTACGTTTCGCACCGTAAATGCGCCGGCACTGATCATACCCACGACCGCAACAGCCATGAATACTTTCCATCCTACACTGCTTCCCTTCGCGCTCTTGTTAGCTTTGAGGTTTCGCAAGTAAATTTCCCCCTTTCTTTTAAGTTCTCAAATTTCGTCCATACATTTATATATACAGTTTTCGAGCGAAGTGTAACAGACAGACAAAAATTTCTTTTCTCGAGGCAAAGCGCAGAGCCTTTTAACATGGGCCCTGCGCCTTTGTCGTGTTTGGTTTTTGTCCGTATTATTTCCGGAATAATTTTTCATTCTCCCGTTCGGAACAATATGAACAAAAGACGCCAACCATAATGGCTGGCGTCTTAATGTTTAACTGGCAATAGTGGAAAACGCAAGAAAGTGTTTGTCGAAAGGCTGACCCTTCCCTATTCAGTTCAACTTATGCTCACTTTGAGCATAAGTTCTTAATGCGTCTTTGTCCAAACCGGACGAGTCTCAAAATCCTTAACGGCGCTTATTTTGACCGTCCATGACAAGGACATCGCCATCGGTATATTTCGCCTTGCCAGTGTTCAGAATCGTTCCTGAGCCGCCCGTACGTTCAAGACGCCACTGTCCCTTGCCGATGTAGCTATACTTTGCAACACCATGTTTCATTGCTTCAATGTCGAAGCGAATCATGACATCACCAAGATACAAACTATTCTCCGCGAGAGCACTACCCTTTGGTTACAAATACTGCTGTACCGGGCACGCCGTAGCGAGCGGTCCATTTCTGCGTTGCGATCAACCTTCGTACGGAAACTGGTCGTCAGCTTCAGTTCTCGGAGAGAACCAATATCTTTGCCGAGGAATTCCTCGTCTTCAGAACGTAGTCATCACCGCTGGCTGCCGCACTATCAGGCGAGGTCGTAGCGAGAACATCCCCTGCCTCGTTGAGATAGTACATATCCAGTTGCATATCACCTGCCGGTGCCGCTATTGTAGCCGTAGAACGTCGGCGAGTTGAAGGCGTAGCCGACTTTCATTAAAGCGCCTCGCTATTGCTGCGGTCATACGCAAGATCCTTGACCGTCGCTACGTCGCCAAATACTACCGAGGGGTCAGTGATATCGGTGATAGTGAAGTCATACAGTTTGATCGGCAGGATATGGATCGGAGATGCACCATCAACGACCTTGCTGCGGGTTTCTTCTCCATTTTTGCGCCATAGTTCGTATACGTCTCGACCTTGTAATAATAGTATTCACCATTAACAAGGTCTTCTGCTTCCAGATTGTCCGGAATTACGAACTCTGCTGTCCAGTAGGAAGTTTCGCCTACCGTTTTAACAAGTGTCATTTCCTGCGTAAAGCTGGTGCCATCACCATCTTTATAAAGAATACGAGCACCTGTGCTGCGATCATTGGTCGTGCAGGTAATTGTTACGCTCTCACCTGTTGGAAGCTGACCCTGATTGTCCTGCACGCCATCAAACGTAAAGTGCGGTGTACTGAGACTCAGCTTCAGGGGATAACGTACAAATGCAGCGGCTTTTTGTTGGCGTTGGTCACCATATCAGTGGTCTTCGGCGTTGTATCATCGTTAGGCACATCCGTTACGGAAGTCGTAATTCGATATACACCCCATGCAATGCCGCCGTCCTTGACCGTTATATACGGAGCAATCGCTGTTCCTTGCGCTGTTTGCTCCTTCGTCACCGTCTTGGTGTCATAGGTTTTATGCAGCACACCGGTCGCTCCATCGGCAACATTATTACGAGAAGGCTTCAGGAATCTGTCGGTAGCGAGCTGAACCTTGAAGGAGTCGGAATCATTGCCAGTACCGTACTTGTCGTGGTTGTCCGGGTCGTCAACCGTAATACCCCAGTTCAGTGTCTCCGTACCACGTTTCTGCGCCTGTCCGTTATATTTGTAATATGGGTTGGTCTGGTTTGCGTCGTAGTCATCGTATTCGTAGACCGTAGGATTGTCGTTGTTGAAGATTGACAAGCCGTTCTTGACCGGGTCAACCGTCGGCGCGTGGTTCTCCTGCACGATCTTAACGGTTATACTATACGCATCGCTAGTCAGAGGCTGAGGTTTGTCATCGGTTACGATCAGCGTGATCTTATAGGAGTTATCTGCAGATTTCGACCCTATCGGCTGGCTATCGATCCATTGCGTCAAATAGTTGCTGAATGCGGTTTCCATCTTCGTAACATCCGACACGTTACTGCCTATTTGATACGTTACAGAAGTTTTGGTGCCGGTCGAACGTTCAATCGTCCACTCCCACTTGACGATGTTATCACCATTCGGGGAGTATGAGCGATCCGTTACCGTAATATTTTCGCCGAGACCAAATACAGTGTTGTTGGTATCGAAACGAGCTACAGGTTGCTGTGCTGCATTCGTGATCCAGCGCACCGAGGGCAAGCTCAAGCACCCTGATTGCGCAGTGTCGTGTCGCTTGAGGTTTTCCACCCGCTCGCAGTCTTACGAGTGATGTTGAGAGTTTCCAGTTCTGCAGGACCATCAATGTCTCGAACACGATACTGAATAAGGATATTTGTCATGCCCTGCGCTCGCAGATTCTTGAGCTGTGCGTTGATCCATGCCTCGCCCTCGGTCGCCGAATCAAAGGTAGCGTCTCCGCGCCAACTAGAATCGCTTGCAAACTTCCATTTCCACTCGTATAGATTCAAACCCTTATTGGCGTCTCTGTATTCGTGGTCAAGGTCGTAAGCATTGTTCGTGACATCCACACTGTCCACTACATCATTTGCTTTATGAGCAACAAAATCGTATTCCGCCAATGGACGGCGATGCACATAAATAACAGCATGCGGATTAGTGATGTGACCGCTGGAGTCCGTCCTGTTAGCTGCGTAGTCTTCGCTCCAATAACGGTATTCATGGAACGGGTTGCCTGGAGAGTTATCGCTTTTATCCGGAACCGGATTATCCTTAATGCGATAGTCTACCTCGTACTTACCGACCTTATCGAAGACATTGACCTCATGGGCGATCCACTTGTCATCATCTTCACTGGTCGCATTGAACGAAGCAACACCTTGGTTATTATCATAATAGTTGGGGTTATGGAAGTAATGCCACTTCTGTGCCAACAAGACGGGTTGTCTTGGAATTGCTGGAAGAGTTCTGCATACCCACTGGCCCCTTTCGCAATATAAGGTGTGTCACCGCCTGCGGTCCAGAGCCACTGAGGATCGCCGTTAAAATCACGATAAATTTTGTTATAATCTAAACGCTCATTGACCAAGACATACATAGTGTCACGAGTTGCTTTACGAAGAATAGATTTGACGAATTGTTCAGCATTGTCCATTGCTGTTTCAGGTGGAGCATTATTAGTGTACAACCCTTCCTCATTGAGTTGCTGAAACAATGCATTTAATTGCGATTTATTGCCATCGGCCCCCATTGCAATTAAGTGAATATTAGAATCCAACATGCTGCTTAAAAAACGCAGCATATTTGTCTGCATTGGATGGATCCATATAATCTCGCGCATAATCATCAACGTAGATTACGAATCGTTCTTGCCCCATCACGCCAAGATACATCCTTTAATGTTTCATTTAACGATTTAACATTGGTTACTTCTTCGTAACCCTTAATAACAGATCCATCATAAGCGTAAAAATCCCAATAGCTGCCATTGCGCTTAAAATAGCCAAAATTCGTATTGCTATGATGCGAAACATTCGTAGTAACATTAACGGGCGTGGTTGTAACTGTCGAAGTTTTACCGTCCTTATCCGTTACGGTTGTCGTCTTGTGCAATGTGATCGTCGTATCAGCACTACCGCTAAATCCATACGCATACACATTGATTGTATCTACATTCGTGGGGATACTATTAAAATCAAGAGCCAACCATTCGCCAGTACCACCACGCGTATCATCTATATCCAGCGAGCAACCATAAACCGACTTGTTGCCAAAATACAAGTGTCCGGTTTGCGTACCTGCGGCATCATAGAATTCCAAATGGCTATCAATATCTGCTGAAGATGTCCACATGAAATGAACTTTAAAAGAACCTTCAAAAGTGTTTTTTACAGCAGTTTCAATAACATTAACGTTAACATCTAAAACATCCATACCTGCTTCCGCGCCAAAACGATTAGCAAATGTTTTGGATGCGGCAGCTATCGCTTTTGCCGAAGCCGAGTCGCCTACAGCAAAAAAAACAACATCACCTTTAACTTCGGCCCGAGTGCTAAATGTGCCATTAGGCTGAACATTATCAATTTGTGTATCAAATGTTTTAGTCGCAGATTTTCGTTTTTCATCTGGAATAATCGGTAATGTTTCTTGTCCAAATTCTTCTTTAACGGAAACTCGGAATTGATATTTACCCAATCGCTCCTTAGGCACTTCTACTGTCAGCAATACTTCATCCGGTTTATTGCGGTCAACAGAAACATTGGCATTATCTACCGTTTCCCACGAATCGTTTTGATAGCCATCATTTCCTGCATCATAAATCAAATCAATCGACTAATGATTTCTAACAATATCCAAATCTTTTGATTGAATATTTAAGCCACTTATTGAAATGATAGTTGTAGCACCATCGTCAGCCGAACCGCGTTTTACGCTTGGTTGCGAATAACCAGTAATAATCGGAGCAGTATCTTCTACAATAACAATTTCTTGTGTAGTTATCGGAGACCGTTTTCCATAAGTATTAGTTACGCGATAATCTACACGATATCGCCCCGGAGCAAGAATAGCCAAAACCTCATCAAACGAATTTTGCCGGGATTAAAGCATGCTGTCCGTGGAATTTAAACGGGTCGTTCCTTCTGCTGTTGCGCCGATATAAATATTCTCAGCATTCTGTCCATCCAGCGGAGTGATGCTCCACTCATCAAGGGCACGGTTCAGTTGATGTTTAGCATCGCCCGTAGAATCATTTACATAAGACGCATTGCCATCCAACGTAAATTTACGCGATTCCTTGAACTGGAACGCACCGCCATTCCAGCGATAATCCGCCTTATCACTGATTACGGCATGCGGAACATCATAAATTCTGATTTCTGTTGAAGAAAATGTCTCGCTATGTCCTTCTACGTCCGTAATAATGGCGTCAAGGCGATAGTAACCGTCTTTCGTTATACGGATATTGCCACCATGCAGCCCCAGATCCCAGATAGGCTTATCGTCAAAGATATTAGCCGGCAAAGCAGTAGCGTCTACCGCCTCATATTTTCCCGCTTTATTTTTTGCGCATAAGGGTCCAGACAACGGTACATGTTTCGATATTCTCGTCTTTTTAGCGTCGGGGTAATCGTCAATGTATCATCTACATATGCAAAGTCTCGCATCGTATACGAAATACAGGGACGCCAGTTGACCTCAAACTCTTGTTCCGAGGACGAATGGCAAATATCGTTGCTGGTTATGTACTCATCGATTGTCGGCTGACCAAAGCGTTCATATGCGTCCATCTGAGCAAGGAACTTACTTGTATTACCTGTTTCAAACTTGACAGGCAGCTTTACCTGCGTGCTCTGCGTCTTTTCAATTTGAGTCTGCAGTTCGCTATTCGCATAGGTTCCATCATCGTTATTATCCCGATAAATACGCCAGTTGAAATAATCAATATGGTCGTTATCCGGTGAAGTTGCTGTTCCTGTAATCGTTACATCAACCGACTGGGGATTGTCGTGGAAGTTTGGAGTAGAGTTACCTACCTGAATAGTCGTATTCGGATTTTCATCTGGAACAACCTTAACGAAAATAACCTTTGTGCGTGCCGACAGGTCTGGATCGTCCGGCGACAACTCGTCTGAATACTTATTGTGCAGTGTCAGCGTAACTTTAAACTCGCCAACATCCTTTGCGAGCAGGACCTGCTGTTTCTTGGTCGAAGATTTATCGACCTTCACACTGTCCATGTTGTAATCAACGTCGTTATCGCTAGTACTGTACACCCATTCGGTAGAATCCCATGCAATCGGGCTTGCGGGAGGATCAAGCGAAGTCGAAGCGTCCAATACTAACTTACGATTCTGCTTAACATAAACCTTTTCGATGTTGTCGTCAGGGTCCACCGCATAATGAGGATCGGAGTCGCTCGGATTGTCTTTGTTGCCGGACCGGGTTCTACGATTGCAACCGGAATATCTCGAATAACCTTGATGGTTTTTTCGGTGTGATCCGACAGGCTCGTAGCGTCCGTTACCGTCAAGCCAATCTTGTATTCGCCTGGAGCCGAGAACTGCAGAGTACCGCCAATATTGGTAGGTTTATTGCCACCTGCCGGATATGTCGCATTCTGCAGACTGCCGGACACCGTACCCGTTACATCTTCCGAAGCTGGCACTACGGCGTCCCATACCCAAGAAACAATATCGTCATTCGGGTCGGTAGAGGCGTCCTTGACCGGGAAAGGATAATTAACGAATGTATAATTGCTACTATTGATGATCGCTGTCGGTGCTTTGGGTTCACCACGGACATATATTGTCTTCTCCGTACGTCCGATTGCACCAAGCTCATCAGTAACGTAGGCCTTGATTTTGTAGTAGCCGGGCTCCGTAAACGTAACATCTATCGTCTTCGCGTCCTTGTTCTGCGACGCATTTTCAATAATATCCGGCCAATGGTCCATTGTCTCGAAATTATCAGACATGAAGATGTTTTCGCCATTATGCTCGATGTAATATTCCATCGTCGGGGCATTGGTATCCGACGGATAAGACTGTTTCTCGGAGTCATACGAGGCGTCAGTAATTCGGATAGGCTTATTGATGTAATAAAAAGCCTCATCATACTGGCTGCCTGTATCAGTCAATGCTACATTTTTACACTCTGAATGACTGCCGTAGGGTCATTATTTGTAAGCGTAATTCTGTAGCTGCCTGTTGCGTCAGTTTTATCATTTGCCGAACCACCGTCACCATCAGCATATACGACAACCGAAGCGCTTACCGGAACTTCTATCTTTCCTAATCGGCTCGTAAGACCTTTCTTCCTTACAGTTTCCCTTGTGAATTCGGCCGTATAACTTTGTCTTTAGGTCGTCCACTTTTTTGTTTCTTTTACGCTCCAATCTAGCGCATCGGAAGCTGTTATCGTGTACTTATCCCAATCTGCATTAGTAGAAGATTTGGAAGGGTCTACTGTGATGGTAGTCTCGCCTTTGCCTTCAACTTCAAAATTTTTGTAGTTAATGTTGGCATCACGCGCTGTAAGAGACAAAGAAGCAGAGACTTCGGTTTCTTCCGGCTCAGGATCCGGATCGGTGCCACCACCACTAATATTCGGCAGTTTTTTTAACAGACTTATAAAGAAAACAAGAAACATTGGAATATGATTGCTGTTTACCTGTCTTTAAATCACTTGTTTCAATCTGAAATGTAATATTGTACCAGTTACCGCTACTATTTAATCTGGTAGGTCCTGTGGCGCTCTTAGAAGATGGATAATCGCCAGTAAATTTGGCACCATTATCAGCATCATTTACTTCACATTTGCTACCACCACTTATATTGCCAGCCCAATGATATGCATCATTTCCTGAAGCAATTTCAATCGCTTTTTTTCATAAGTCACCACTTTCCCTTCATATTCAAATTTCGTTCCATTCCATGTTGTTACATTTGGCGTGGTTTCATTTGTAAATTGCGTCCATACTTTTAACGCTTCTGTGGTAAACTTTGAATAACAGGTGCTTCCTGTTGATACATTTCCCATTTTTATTTTTTATTTTCCGAAGAATAGCACCGAAAAATATGTTTACCTTTTTCATAATAATTATCATAATATATGCCCGGCTTACTAATAAGCCAAACATATTGATACTGTTCCTTGGTGTTTGCTGCTCCTGCGTCAAATTTAAACACAGGTAACATACAAATCATCAACAAGATACAAACCAGCCTACGCAGCAATAACTTTAACGCCAGTTTTGATTCAGGTATTGCATCGTTCAATTCCCCTTTCCGACATATATACAGTGAACCAGCCACTCACGCTAAGCAAGCTGCTGTGTCCCATTTTGCATATAATAATATATACCGATTTTCGTCAAAACGTAACCAAGCGAAACTCTCGCAATTCCATTTCTCCGACAGTGTTTCCGCCAACTTATGCTCACATTGAGCACAAGCAATTCGACAAAGCACTCGGTTCAACAACACCCTGTTAAGAAATGTTTGTTGGAACAGGAGTTGTGTGGTACAATAAATATAGAAACCAAACAAAGAGGTGCAAAACTAATGACAATCAAGAAAAAACTCATTGCTGGGCTGATGACCGCTGCGATTATGTGTACAAGCGCCGTTCCCTTTGCAGGCGCACTGGAGGATGGACGTTCTAACTTGCCGAAATCTTTTACCGAGGGCTCGGCAATTAGCGCTTGCATCAATAGCGATATCGTTGTTGTATTAAAAGCAGACCATACGCTCTGGGCTTCCGGAAAAGACATCGACAACATCTACCCTGCTTTCACTCAAATTGCAAGCGATGTAAAATCCTGCTTTTACGATGGAGGCCGAATCGGCATTATTAAAATTGACGATTCCTTCTGGACGGCAGATCTTTCTACTTTCAAAAAGTGACGCCGATTTTGTGAAGCAAATGACTGATGTTAAATTTGCAATCGTAAAAGAACGCAATATCTTAGTTTTGAAAAAGACAACACTGTTTGGGGCTGGGGTACTGATTTAACCAACAAAATTTTCCCTATTGATGTTGAAAGTCTTCCTGCCAACGTGATTTCCGACGATGGTTGGAGCACTACCATCACATCGCCAGTCAAAATGATGGACGATGTGCAAGAAATGGCAAGCTCGTTTGAAACGACGCTGTTTTTTAAAAACTGACGGTTCTCTTTATGGGGTAGGCATAAATTCGTACGGTCAGTTGTGCCAAAAGACCCCTGTCAGCGACTATGGCATTTCTACTCCCGTCAAGCTGATGGACGGAGTTAAACATATCGCGGCTGCCGGTCGTGGCTCCTACGTTATCAAAAAGCGATAACACGCTTTGGGGCTGGGGCATTCTCCCTTGGCTTAATGAAACATCTTACGCCAATACGCCTGTAAAACTCGCCGACAATGTCAAATCCGCGCAGGAAACCCGCAAGACGCTTGCCTACGTTACGACCGACGGGGCTTTGTGGGGTTATGGTGATCTTCTCCCTGGCTGCGAAAACAATCCTATTGATAAAGCAAAGAAGTCTTCACTTAGCAACGTAGAAAGTATTTATGGCAGCATCTACAGCCGCCACGGCGTCGCTATTACAAGTAGTGGTGCTCTGTATGCATGGGGCTCTACAGGAATGATTTCGGGTGGCGATTCTTCCACTAACTTCTACGACGTTTACAATCACAGTCAATACGGCGTAAATCTCACAGATTTTCTTCAGATTGCTGGCCCTAACCAGATGACCAACGGCACGTCAACCGAAAAGCCTACAACCAAAGCCGGCCGCTGCAGCAACGGCAACAGCCTCTCTGTCCAGCGCCAAGGTGCAGATCAACGGCAAACAAGTAGCATTCAACGCGTACAGCATTAACGACAACAATTACTTCAAGCTCCGCGATATCGCAAAGGTTCTTTCTGGTACAAAGAAACAGTTTGAAGTAACGTGGAACGGCGCGACTAAGAGCATTGAACTCAAGCCTAATACCGCATACACTGCTGTTGGCGGCGAACTCGCTACCGGTAAGGCTGTCGGCAGACCGCTAAACTGTCTGCCGACACCGTATATATGAACGGCAACGTAGCCAGTCTGACGGCTTACACCATTAACGGTAATAACTATTTCAAGCTCCGCGACCTCGGCAAGCTGCTCGACTTCGGTGTGGGCTGGGATAATAACACCCGTACCATTTCCATCAACACGAACACGTCTTATACTGAATAATTTCAGGTAACGCAAAAACGCCAGTCATTACGACTGGCGTTTTCTTATGCTCTTTCTTACTTGTGCTCGCTTTGAGCCGGAGTGTCATCCTGATATGCTTCTCGCAAACTTTCCAACAAAACATCGAAAATATCGACGCCATCAAAATCTTCCTCGATTACCTCCGGGGTCAGCTTATTGTCCGTATTCGATTCGTTCATAGAGGGAAACTCCTTTCTGCATCATCCTATCGGAAGTTAACGGTGCTGGCTGTTGCAAACCAGCACCTTCCTTCCAGCCTATTCACTTTCAACCTAAGTTCTTAATGTGTCTTTGTCCAAACCGGACGAGTCTCAAAAATCCTTTACGGCGCTATTTTGACCGTCCATGACAAGAACATCACCATCGACATATTTCGCCTTGCCAGTGTTTAGAATCGTTCCTGAGCCACCTGTACGTTCAAGACGCCACTGTCCCTTGCCGATGTAGTTATACTTTGCAACACCATGTTTCATTGCTTCAATGTCGAAGCGAATCATGACATCACCAAGATACAAACTATTCTCCGCGAGAGCACTACCTGGTTACAAATACTGCTGTACCGGGCACGCCGTAGCGAGCGGTCCATTTCTGGGTGTTGCGATCAACCTTCGTACGGAAACTAGTCGTCAGCTTCAGTTCTCGGAGAGAACCAATATCTTTGCCGAGGAATTCCCTCGTCTTCAGAACGTAGTCATCACCACTGGCTGCCGCGCTATCAGGCGAGGTCGTAGCAAGCACATACTCTCCTGCCTCGTTGAGATAGTACATATCCAGTTGCATATCGTACTTACCGGTGCCGCTGTTGTATCCGTAGAATGTCGGACGAATACGGACGTAATCGTCACTATCCTTCATGCCCTTCGAATACAGTTCGAAGTTGAACGCATAGCCAACCTTCATCAGCGCACCGTTCTCACTGTTATTGCGGTCATACGCCAGATCCTTGACCGTCGCTACGTCGCCAAATACTACCGATGGGTCAGTGATATCAGTGATGGTGAAGTCATACAGTTTGATCGGCAGGATATGGATCGGAGATGCACCGTCAACAACTTTGCTGCGGGTTTCTTCTCCATTTTTTGCGCCATAGTTCGTATACGTCTCGACCTTGTAATAATAGTATTCGCCATTGACAAGGTCTTCTGCTTCCAGATTGTCCGGAATTACGAACTCTGCTGTCCAGTAGGAAGTTTCGCCTACCGTTTTAACAAGTGTCATTTCCTGCGTAAAGCTGGTGCCATCACCATCTTTATAAAGAATACGAGCACCTGTGCTGCGATCATTGGTCGTGCAGGTAATTGTTACGCTCTCACCTGTCGGAAGCTGACCCTGATTGTCCTGCACGCCATCAAACGTAAAGTGCGGGGTGCTGAGACTCAGCTTCGGGATAACGTACAAATGCAGCGGCTTTTTGTTGGCATTCGTCACCAACTCGGTCGTTTTCGGCGTACTGTCATTGTTCGGGACATCGGTTACCGATGCGGTAATGCGATATGCGCCCCAAGCGATATTGCCTGCTTGTGCAGAGCTATATGGCGCGACGTAGACGCTATTGGCAGCTTGTTCCTTTGTTACGGTACGCACATCATAGGCCTTGTGTTCAACGCCTGTAGCGCCCTCTGCAACGCCTGCGCGAGAGGATTTAAGAAAACGGTCTGTTGCGAACTGAATCTTATAAGAATTACTGTCGTTACCGGTGCCGTACTTATCGTAGTTGTCTGGGTCATCAACAGCCAAGCTCCAGTCAAGTGTTTCGGTGCCACGTTTCTGTATCCGCCCGTTATAGGTGTAATACGGGTTGGTCTGGTTTGCGTCGTAACCATCGTATTCATATACGGTCGGATTGTCATTCGAGAAGAGAGACGAATTACCCTTCGGCGGATCAACTGTCGGAGCAGTATTTTCCGGCGTAATCTTTACCGTTACGCTATACGGATCGCTTGTAAGTCTTTGCGGCTTATCATCTGTTACAACCAACGTAACCCTGTAAGAATTATCCGCCGATTTCGTGCCTATGGGTTGTCCATCAATCCACTTCGTCAAATAATTACTAAACAATGTTTCCATCTGGGACACACTGGTTACATTGGAACCAATCTCATAAGATACCGTTGTTTTGGTGCCGGTCGAACGTTCTATCGTCCATTCCCATTTGATGATATTATCACCATTCGGGGAATAAGAACGATCGGTTACAGTAACATTCTCTCCTAAGCCAAACACTGTATTATTGGTATCAAAACGAGCTACCGGAGGCTGAGCCGCATTCGCTATCCAATGAACCGAAGGCAAGCTCCACGCGCCCTGATTGCGTACAGTCGTATCACTCCCGGATTTCCAGCCTGTTGCTGTTTTATGAGTGATATTGAGCGTTTCAACCTCTGCCGGACCATCAATATCTCGAACACGATACTGAACAAGAATATTAGTCATACCTTGCTCTCGTAAGTTCTTGAGCTGCGAATTGATCCACGCTTCGGCATCCGTTGCCGAGTCGAAGGTCGCATCTCCACGCCAGCCGGAATCGCTTGCAAACTTCCACTTCCACTCATACAAGTTCAAACCCTTGTTGGCGTCACTGTATTCATGGTCAAGGTCATATGCCTTATTGGTGATATGCACCGAATCCACAACATCATTAACTTTAGTTGCCGCAAAATCATATTCTGCTAGCGGACGACGATGTACATAGATAACAGCATGCGGATTGGTTACGTGCCCTGTAGAATCAGTTTTGTTGGCAGCATAATCTTGGCTCCAGTAACGGTATTCATGGAACGGGTTGCCAGTAGAGTTATCCGATTTGTCCGGCACAGGATTATCTTTAATTCGATAATCAACCTCGTACTTGCCAACTTTGTCAAAAACATTCACTTCATGAGCTATCCACTTATCGTCATTTTCATCAGAAGCATTAAACGAGGCCACACCTTGACTATTATCGTAATAGTTATAGTTATGGAAATAATGCCATCTTTGAGCCAACAAAGACGGGTTATCTTGGAATGCTTGGAAATGTGCTGCGTATCCAGCATCATTCTCCGCGACATACGGGGTATTACCATCAGCAGTCCATATCCATTGCGGATCACCGTTATAGTCAGAATACAATTTATCATAATTCAAACGCTCATTAACTAAAACATACATTGTATCCTTAGCTTCTTTACGAAGAATTTTCTTGATAAATTCCTCCGCTTCGTTCATAGCCGCATTAGATGGATTATTTTTGCAGTACAGTCCTTGTTGATTTAATTGAGCAAGCAATGCATTCAACTGATCCTTATTGGTATTGGAACCTAATGCAATTAAATGTACATTGGAGTCGAGCAAGCTACTAAGAAGTGCTGGATAAGTTGTTGGATCGACATCGGTGTTTGGACTCATATATGGCCAAATCTTATCATCTACGTAAACAACAAAACGTTCCGCACCATCACGCCATGATACATCAGACAGCGCATCATTCAAGTTCTTACGCTTTGTTACTTCCATATTGATATTGCTCAACGCAAATTGCCCAATATCATCACAGCCATGGCTGTAATGAGAAGAAAAGAATCCAAAGCCTGTTCCATACTCTGTCATCTCTACAACTTGTTCTGTCGGTAATCCGCCACCGCTAATTTTAAGTTTGGTTCCATCAACAACGACCGTAAGCGAACCCGCTCGATTGATAGGAATATCACATACCTTTTCCATAGTGGGAAACGTTTCAGTATAATTATTTCCAATATCGTATTTCATTTTCCACACAGACCCATTAGATCCTGTACTAAATGCACCGCTATTGTTAAAACTTAATCCATATGCATACAAAGCATTACCTTCGCGCTTAAGATTTACAAACATTCCGGCACCATTAAAACTATCGCCAAAGTCAATAGAATAGCCAAATGTGAATTTTTGTTCTCCTTTTTGAACTTCAGGTATCCAAATGGCATTTTGCCTGCGTCTTCCTCATTTCCGTACATTTGGACATTCTGTCCAGTTGCATCCAATGTCAACGAACCAATACCGGGATTCACATCTTGTTCCCATTTAAACGCCGATGTCATATCAACACTACTGGTTTCAACGGTTTCAACATTAACATCCATAATGTTCATGCCGGCTTCAGCTCGAAACGGTTTGCGAATGTTAATGTTGCATTTGAAACGTCTTTTGCAACAGCAGAATCACCAATAGCAAATACGACATCGCCCTTTGCTTCTGAACGAGTGCTGAATGTACCATTAGGTTCTACATTATCGACTTTCATATCAAATACTTTGGTCGTTTCTTTGCGCTTAGACTCAGGTACAATTGGCAATGTTTCTTGGTCGAAATCGTCTCGCGCATATATCCGGAATTGATATTTGCCGAGATTGGATTCCGGAACCGCGATATCCATAACCACTCGATATTTGGTATCCAGTCGTAGAGATACAATTGCTCGGCACAACCTGCCAGTTATCGTTCTGGAAACCATCGTTTGCCTTGTCGTAAATCAACTCAATAGTCCAGTTCGTGTTGATGATATCGTGAGTCATCAGACTTAATGTTCAAGTCCGTGATAGAAAGTACGGTCTGAGCTCCATTATCAGCAGAACCTCGTTTTACACTGGCTTCAACAACGCCAGTAATAACCGGAGCAGTATCTTCTACAATAACAATTTCTTGTGTAGTTATCGGAGACCGTTTTCCATATGTATTAGTTACTCGATAATCCACGCGATACCGACCCGGAGCAAGAATAGCCAAAACCTCGTCAAACGAATTTTTGCCAGGATTAAAACATGTGCTGTCCGTAGAGTTTAAACGGGTCGTTCCTTCTGCTGTCGCGCCGACATAAATATTCTCAGCATTCTGTCCATCCAGCGGGTGATGCTCCACTCATCAAGGGCACGGTTCAGTTGATGTTTAGCATTGCCCGTAGAATCATTTACATAAGACGCATTGCCATCCAACGTAAATTTACGCGATTCCTTGAACTGGAACGCACCGCCATTCCACCGATAATTAGCTTTATCGCTGATTACTGCTCGCGGTACATCATAAATGCGAATTTCAGTCGAAGCGAAATGCTCACTATACCCTTCTGCATCTGTAATAGTTGCATCTAAACGATAGTAACCATCCTTTGTAATACGAATATTACCGCCATGCAGGCTCAGCTCCCAAATCGGGGCATCTCCGAAGATATTGTTCGGCAACGTTGTTGCATCAACAGCTTCATACTCTCCGGCTGCGTTCTTTTTCATTAACGTCCATTGAACCGTACAGCTCTCCACATTTTCATCTTTCAACAGAGGAGAAATAGTTAAGGTATCATCGACATATGCAAAATCACGCATTGTATAGGAAATGCAAGGCCGCCAATTAACCTCGAATTCCTGTTCAGAAGATGAATGACGAATATCTTTATCAGAAACAAACTTATCAATAGTTTCCTGTCCAAATCGCTCATACGCGTCCATTTGTGCAAAGGAACTTACTTGTATTGCCTGTTTCAAACTTTACCGTTGTCTTTACTTGCGAAGTCTTTGTTTTGTTAATCGAGTTTGAAGTTCATTATCCGAATACGTTTCGTCATTATTATTATCGCGATATACACGCCAGTTATAATAATCAATGAAGTCATTATCCGGTGATGTTGCCGTTCCGACAATAGAAACTTCAACAGATTGCGGGTTGTCGTGGAAATTCGGATTTGCATTATCAACCTTAATCGCGGTCAACGGGTCCTCATCAGGCACGACCTTAACAATAAGAACCTTTGTACGCGCAGACAAATCCGGATCATCAGCAGACAAATTATCAGAATACTGATTATGCAAGGTCAATGTGATTTGGAACTCGCCAGCTTCCTTGGCAAGAAATACTTGCTTCTGTTTAGTCGAGGAATCATCAACCTTAACAGTAGTCATATCAAAGTCTTTGTCCGAACCACTTTGATTGTAAACCCATTCTGTCTTATCCCATTCGATAGGGCTTGCCGGTGGATCAAGAGAACTTGTTGCATCTAAAACTACTTTTCGATTTTGTTTGACATAGATTTTCTCAACATTATCCGCCGTATCTATTGCATAGTGCGGATCCGAATCACTCGGATTTGTTTTTACTGTCCGGCCCTGGTTCAACAATAGCCACCGGAATATCACGAATAACCTTTACCGTCTTTTTCCGCATGATTACCCAGATCTGTTGCATCTGTTACGGTTAAACCAATCTTATATTCGCCTGGCGCAGAGAATTGAAGGGTGCCACCGATATCTGTCGGTCGTTTTCCTCAACAGGATAAGAAGCATCTTTCAGTTGTCCAGATACTGTTCCCGTGGTTTCTTCTGTTGCCGGAGCAACAGCATCCCATTTCCATGTTATGATATCATTATTAGGATCTGTCGAAGACTCCTTGACAGGGAAAGGATAATTAACAAAAAAGTATAATCGCTGCTGTTGATGATAGCCGTAGGCGGCTTCGGTTCACCATTAACATAAATGGTTTTAGTTGCCGTATCCTGAACACCCAACTCATCGGTAATTACCGTTTTTATCGTATAATAACCTGGCTGAGTAAAAGTAACATCAAGCGTTCTATTATCCTTTATCTTGCGATACCTCTCCGAACAATGTATCCCATTTTTTTATCGAATCAAAATTCGTAGATACCAGCACATTTTGACCTTTATACTGAATAGCATATTGTTCGGTAGGCTTTTTAGTATCTGAAGGATATGCTTGATATTCGGATCATACGAACCATCAGTTATACGAACAGGTTTATTTACATAATAAAATGTAGTATCATACTTGCTACCTGCATTAGCTAACGGCAAAGTGCTTACTTTATCAATAGCTGCAACAGGTTCATTATTAACAAACTTAACGGTATATGTCGTGTTAGCATTTGCGGAATCGCTTGCAGAGCCTCCATCTCCATCCGCATATACCTTAACAGAACCTCGTACATCGACAGTCGCACTACCAAGGCCGCCCTTATACCCCAACGATTCTTTGGTGAATTCAATTGGAAATGATTTTTTCGTGGTCGGCCGTTATAGTTTTCGTTCATTTTCCAACCTTGACCGTCCGAACCGCTCAATACATACTTCGTCCAATCAGCATTCGTACTGGAGTCTGTCGGATCGAATGTTACACTTGTTTCGTCTCTTCCTTCCACGGAAAATTTCTTATAATTTACCGAAACAGGTCATTCGCTTTGATACTCTATATAAAAATCACGTCACAGAGTATGCTCTTCTCTTGCCGCTTTGTATCGCCTTTTTTTGTAAAAACGATATTATAATATGTGCCACCGTTTTTAAAGGATCAGGGTCTATGAAGAAGGCCCAATAACAG
>VOFG01003829.1_pt1 | contig 67510 bp, 89 predicted proteins | sample 5384171 | NCBI WGS metagenome assembly VOFG01 (sample SAMN12384726, study PRJNA508395) | human gut metagenome | isolation source: healthy gut F | host: Homo sapiens
AATGGAGCGTCGTGGCATTAAGATAAATTGGTTGGACGCAGGTTGGCCGATGGAAAAGAAAATCGGCCAGATTAAAGATTGGCTGTTGCAGTGAAGATTTAGAAGAAGATTCAAGTAGAGAATAAATAGTTTTGTGTATATTTGTGCGTTTTTAGCGAATTGAATTATGGAACCATCAAGATGGGGGATTATATATTGTCGAAAGACGGTGTCCGTCATATACATAAAGAGTGGGAGGCTATACGCTCATATTTGACGGAGAAAGGCGTACTTTATGATTTCGTGCAGAGTGAAGGGCCGAAATCCGTAGAACGCTTGGCGGCTATGCTTGCTTCCAATGGTTACACGACGATTGTCATTGTGGGAGGCGACGCGGCGTTGAATCGTGCGTTGAACGGAGTGCTGTCGCAAGGAGAGGAGGTTCGTCGTAGCGTTGCTTTCGGGGTTATTCCTAACGGATGGGAAATGATTTTGCACATTTTGGGGCTTCGAGGAAGATAATTACAAGCAAACGATAGATTGGCTGATAAAGCGAAGAATCCGTAAGGTGGATGTAGGGTATTGTGTGCCGGAGCGGATGGAGGACAGCCATCCCCGTTTCTTTTTGAATTGTGTGAACGTCGGTTTAGTGGCGAACATTATGAATATCAAGCACAAGACACGCCGTTTTTGGGGAATGCTGACCCTTTCTCATCTATCGTCTATGTTTTTGTTGCTGTTTCAGCGTATGGAACACAAGATGCATTCAAAGTGAATTTGGATGACATCGACAAAAGTGTGATGACGGTATGTATCAGTAGTGCCAGAGGCTATGGCCAGACTCGAGCGGAGTTCCGTATAATGGATTATTAGATGTTTCAGTCGTGTCGCATCCGGAAATCAGCCAGATGGTGGAAGCTTTATGGATGCTTTTTCGTGGGCGCTTTTGAATCATAAAGCCGTGAAGTCGTATAGAACTAAGGAAGTGGACTTTTTGATAACGGAAAGGCTATGATTAGTTTGGATGGGGCAGTATGGGAAAATGGTTCTACGCCCATGAAAATAGGTATACATCAGGAATGGGTGAATTTCATTATACCGGGTTGAACGGCTCGGAGCCGACAACCATGAGAACTATCCTATTTTAGATATCTTTTCCAATCTGTCTTCCGATATAATTTTGATTTTCCGGCCGTCTATCGCAATGATTTTCTCTGAAGCGAAATTCGTCAATGTGCGAATGGCGTTGGAGGTTGTCATGTTGGAAAGGCTGGCCAAATCTTCGCGGGATAGATAGATGCTGAGTGTGCAACCATCTTCTTCCAGTCCGTAACTCTCCTTCAAAAACAGAATAGACTCGGCCAACCGTCCCCGTATATGTTTTGAGTCATGTTGACCGTACGTTCGTCGGCTATACCCAAATCTACAGATAATTGTTTGATGAAGAACCACGCCAAGTCATTATTGCTACTTACCAACTTTGTGATGGTAGTCATAGGAATTATGGCTATCGTTGAGGCTTCGAATGCGGCTGCAGCAGTCAGAAATTCCTGATGGGCAAAATACGCACGATAAGCAAAAGTATTCTACGGGCTTGATGACGCGAATGATTTGATTACGCCCGCTGACACCGTTCTTGAATATTTTTACCTTTCCGGATAAAAAGACACATAAGTTGAGTCGGGAATTCACCTTCACTGTAAATCGCTTCGTTCTTTCTAAATGTATAAACCGTGAGGTTTTCTGTTAAATATTCACGTTGTTCTGGGGTGAGTGGTTTACATAAATCAGAGATTTTTTCCAGAATCTCTTTGTTGTCCATTTCCTTTTGACCATAAATCAAATCTGCTGCAAATTATGTTTTACGACACAAAATAACTAAATCTTGATAGATTCATGAAATCTTAAGATTATAAAAACATATTCTACAGCATATTTTTATGAATTCTTAAAAATATGTTATCAAAAAAAATTTCGTGCATAATTGGATTTTTATTATTTTTTTGGGTTGCATAAATAAAAACAGAGACAAAATAAACAGTAAAGTGAAAACCTTATATATAATTTCTAGACTATGAGTTACATTCATTTTGATAAGACTCTGATGACCAATTTGGAGGAAGCGTTACCCAAAGAGATTTTGAGGTCTAATCGCTCGGGTGCTTATTCTTGTTCTACTATCGTGGATTGTAATACAAGAAAATATCATGGTTTGTTGGTCGTCCCGATACCGGAATTGGGCGATGAGAATTATGTGTTGCTGTCTTCGTTGGACGAGACGGTGGTGCAACACGGGGCTGAGTTTAACTTAGGGCTTCACAAGTATCAAAGGGAACAATTTCAGTCCGAATGGTCATAAGTACATTCGAGAATTTAATTGTGATCAGGTGCCTACTACAATCTATCGTGTAGGAGGGGTGGTTCTGAAGTAAGAAAAGGTGTTTCAACATTATGAAAACCGCATTATCATTCGTTATACGTTTTTGGACGCCCATTCCGAAACGACTTTGAAGCTCCGCCCATTTCTGGCATTCCGTTGTGTGAGGGAGTACACATGAAAACACAAGGGTGAACCGGGACTATCAAGAAGTGCCGAATGGTATCAAAACTTGTATGTATGACGGCTATCCCGAGCTTTACATGCAGTTGAACAAGAAAAACGATTTTGTTTTTCAGCCGGATTGGTATCGTGGAGTGGAGTATCCGAAAGAATTGGAGAGAGGATATGCCTTTAATGAGGATCTCTATGTGCCCGGTTATTTTGAACTGAAGATTAAGAAAGGCGAGAGTGTGGTCTTTTCCGCTGGGTTGTCTGAGATAAAGACCACTCAGTTGAAACAGATAGCAGATTTTTGAAGCGAAGATTCGTACTCCACGGGATAATTTCTATCATTGTCTGGTAAATTCTGCACATCAATTCTATTATCATGTAGACGGAGAGAATTATATTCTGGCTGGTTATCCATGGTTTAAATGCCGTGCTCGTGATATGCTGATTGCTTTGCCGGGATTGACTTTGGTCAATGAAGAGGTGGAGCAGTTTGAAATGTGCATGAAGACGGTGGAAAAAGGCATTCAGGAATTTATGGCCGGCGAGCCGTTGAGCGTGAAAATACATGAAATAGAACATCCGGATATTCTTTTGTGGGCGGTTTGGTGTATCCAACAATATGGTAAGATTGTTTCTTTGCAGAAATGTGTCGAGAAATATGGCCTTTGGCCAAGGACATCATGATGTATCTGAGTACAAGTTCTCATCCCAATTTGAAAGTCAGAGAAAACGGATTGGTATACGCTCAGGGGAAGAGTAAAGCCGTGACTTGGATGAATTCTACAGCAAACGGCCGTCCTATTGTACCGAAGCGGCTATATCGTGGAGTTCAATGCCTTATGGTATAATGCATTGAAGTTTAGGAGGAGATATGTCAGATGGTAGGGCGTAAAGAAGAGGAGGCTCATTTTGCTGCCATGGCTGTGAAGGCGGAACAGGCGTTTAAGGACGTGTTTTTGAACCAATACGGATATTTGTTCGATTACGTAGATGAGAAAGACCAAGAACAGGATTGGAGTGTCCGCCCCAATATGATATTTGCTGTGGCGCTTGACTATTCTCCTTTGAGCCTTCCGGAGAAGAAAACGGTTTTGATATTTGTACAAAGGGTTATTGACCCCAAAGGGCTTCGTTCACTGAGTCCCAAGAGCGGAGGATATAATCCGATGTACGTCGGCCCGCAAGTCCAGCGTGATTATGCTTATCGTCAAGGTACGGCATGGCCTTGGCTGGCTGGCTTTATATGGAAGCCTGCTTGCGTCTGTATAAAAAGAGCCGTGTAAGTTTTTGTGGAACGTGTGTTGGTGGGCTTTGAAGAGGAAATGTTTTCGCATTGCGTCGGTACCATACCGGAACTGTTCGACGGGAATCCGCCTTATCATGCTCGGGAGCCATATCCTTTGCGATGAATGTGGCTGAGATTCTCCGTGTAGTGAAATTAATCGAAAAAATACGATATATAAAGATAGGAGGAACTGAATATGAAAGTATTAATGTTTGGTTGGGAGTTTCCTCCTCATATTCTTGGAGGACTCGGTACGGCAAGTTATGGTCTGACGAAAGGTCTTTCTTTGCAGCCCGATATGGATATCACTTTTGTATTCCGAAACCTTGGGGAGATGAAGACCAAAGCTTTATGAGGATTATAGGTATGAACAGCGTGCCTATCGTTTGGCGTGATGTGGATTGGAATTATGTAAACAGCCGGGTGGGCAGTTACATGGACCCGCAACTGTATTATGACTTGCGCGATCATATTTATGCCGACTTTTCATATATGTATGTGAATGATTTGGGCTGCATGGAGTTTTTCGGGCGCTATCCGGACAACCTGCACGAGGAGATCAACAATTATTCCATCGTGGCAGGAGTTGTAGCCCGGCAGCAGCAGTTCGACATCATTCATGCACACGATTGGTTGACCTATCCGGCGGGTATCCATGCCAAGCAAGTCAGCGGGAAGCCATTGGTGATTCATGTGCATGCCACGGACTTCGACCGGAGTCGTGGAAATGTGAATCCCACGGTCTACAGTATCGAAAAAAGAACGGTATGGACCATGCGGACTGTATCATGTGCGTGAGCGAGCTGACGCGCCAGACGGTGATTAACCACTATCATCAAGATCCGGCAAAGTGTTTTGCCATGCACAATGCCGTGTATCCGTTGGCACAGGAGCTTCAGGAGATTGTGGACCAGAGGAAACCTTACTCGGAACGCAAGGAGAAAGTCGTGACTTTCTTGGGGCGTATTACCATGCAGAAAGGACCTGAATATTTCATCGAAGCGGCCAAGCGAGTGTTGGACCGTACACACAACGTACGTTTTGCTTTGCCGGTAGCGGCGATATGATGAACTCCATGATTGAGATGGCGGCAGCCTACGGGATAGCCGACCGTTGTCATTTTCCCGGTTTTATGAAAGGGAAACAGGTGTTCGAATGTTTCCGTGACAGCGATGTGTATGTGATGCCTTCCGTGTCGGAGCCGTTTGGAATATCCCCGCTCGAGGCGATGCAAAGCGGAGTGCCTTCCATTATCAGCAAACAATCCGGTTGCGCCGAGATTCTGTCCAAGTGCATCAAGGTGGACTATTGGGATATAGATGCCATGGCCGATGCCATGTATGCGCTTTGCATGTATCCCTCTTTGCATGAATATTTGCAGGTGGAAGGAAAGAAAGAAGTGGACGGCATCACGTGGGAAAAAGTGGGCCAACGCATCCGGAAACTTTATGATGAGACAATTCAAAATATAAATAATCTAAAATCCTAAGACATGAAAACGATATGCCTTTATTTCGAAATTCATCAAAATATACATTTGAAACGTTATCGCTTCTTCGATATCGGTACGGACCATTATTATTACGATGACTATGAGAACGAGTGCAGTATTACCAATACGGTCGAGCATTCCTATCTGCCGGCTCTTCAGACCCTCCTCCAGATGATTAAGGAGAATCCCGGTTTCTTCAAAGTGGCTTTTTCCATTTCAGGTTGCGCCATTGAGTTGTTGGAGAATTATGCACCGACGGTGATAGAGTTGTTGCAGGAACTGAACGAAACGGGGTGTGTGGAGTTCTTGGCGGAACCTTATTCCCACGGCTTGTCTTCCCTGGCCAATGAGGAAAGTTTCGGGAGGAGACTTTGAGAATGTCACGCAAGATCAAGGAACTTTTCGGCAAGTCTCCTAAAGTATTCCGCAATTCTTCCTTGATATATTCCGACGATATCGGGAGCACGGTGGCTTCCATGGGATTCAAAGGAGTATTGACGGAAGGAGCCAAGCATATCTTAGGCTGGAAGAGCCCGCATTTTGTGTACCATTGTGCGCAAAACCCGAACCTGAAACTTCTTTGCGGGATTATAAATTGTCGGACGATATATCCTTGCGTTTCAGCAATTCCACTTGGAGCGAATATCCGTTGTTTGCCGACACCTATATGGATTGGATAGCAGCAGTACCGGAAGAGGAGCAAGTGATTAATATCTTCATGGAGTTGTGCGCATTGGGTATGTTCCAGCCGCTTTCGTCCAATATACTGGAGTTCCTCAAGGCGCTGCCGGCTTGTGCCAAAGCCCGTGGAATCTCTTTCTCGACCCCGTCGGAAGTGATAGACCATCATAAGTCGGTGGATGCGCTTGAAGTACCTTATCCAATGTCGTGGGTTGATGAGGAGCGCGATATCAGTTGCTGGTTGGGAAATGGCATGCAGCGCGAGGCCTTCAACAAGCTGTATAGCGTGGCCGACCGCGTGCGCATTTGTAACGACCGCCGTATCAAACAGGACTGGGATTATCTGCAAGCCACAAACAATTTCCGTTTTATGACTACGAAATCCAGTAGCTGGAACATGTATCGCGGAATTTATGATTCTCCCTACGATGCTTTTACGAACTATATGAATATCCTCGGTGATTTCATTAACAGGGTGAATGGCATGTATCCTCGCGATATAGACAACGAAGAGTTGAATTCACTGCTTACGCTGATTAAGAACCAGGGAGAAGAATTGGAGGTGAAGGACAAAGAGATTGCACGTTTGAATGCCCGTATGAAGAAGTTGGTTCCCGAGGAAGGCGAACCTAAGAAAGCTTCTACGCGCAAGTCTTCCGCTAAAAAAATAGTGTTTGCGTGAGCTTCCCAGGAATACCGAATCCGGGGAAGGGTAAAGATGAAGGCCAACTTGCTGTGAAGAGGAGCAAGTTGGCCTTTTTCCGTGTATGTCGGAGACGGTGTTCCGTTTGTCCCAAACGTGGAAGGCTGGGGGCCTTTTTGTCAAAATATAGTTTTTTTATAACTATTTGGATTATAGTGTAGTTACATTCTCCTGAGATTTGTATTCCGTTCTCCTGAGATTTGAAAATCGTTTGGCTGAGATTGGTTTGCCGTTTGGCGCAGAATGATTTTTTTGGGCATGCCCGTGTCTGTTTTTCCGAAAAGGGTGGGGGTAAAGAGGGTGTGGGAGAAGATAAAAAGAACAGGCGGAAGGCTTATAACCTTTCCGCCTGTTCTTTTTATATCTTGCCAGAAGTCTGACACATAGATATGGGTCAATTGAATGTGCTGTAAATCACCTGGATTTTGAGCTTGTCCGTCGCGCCGCCCACCAGCTTTGCGCTTCCCAGTCCCATGTCATGCGTTACGCTGACGATATTGTTACTGTTGTCCCGGTTGGTTTCAACAGGAATGAGTACTACTTTTGTTCCAGTCCTGATGCTGCTGTTCCCAAGCCTCCGGTGTGATGCCGGCTTTGGCAGACTCTTTTCGTTCCTCTCTTACAGTATGATACCAAGTTGCTGATGTTGGAGAAAGTATAAGTATTATAACTGCTGTTGAAAGATGTGACGTAGGATGTTTTCTCGTCCGGCACTTTCCCTTCTTCAAAGAACGTGTACTTGCTTGCGCACCAACAACAGGGTCTGGGGAACCTCGAAGGCCGATTCCTGGTTTGCGGCATTATAGCGATACAAGGAGAATTGAGCCTGACTGATGCTGTCGTTGAGGTGTCCTTGGTAGATTTCGTTTACAGGAAGTGTGATTTCCGTAAACACTCCGGCGGGAGTTTTCAAGTAAGTGCATTGGGTGTCATGTTCTATCAATTCGGCCAGACCATCATTTTCCACGTAAGTATTCTGCAAGACTTCGGGAGTAGCTGCAAAACGGCTCATACCCACGTAAACCGTGTCTTTTTCAGCGTCTTTATACCTGAAATAGAGATTCATGGCTCCTACTCTCATCTTAACCATCGTACCGTCCCCGTCCGTCAGTTTGAAATAAAAGCCGGGGCATACGTGGTGTATGAAATTATATGAATTCTTGAAAAAGTCCTTGTTCTCGTAGTATTTCTTTTATGATGAATGTGCCGTATTCTTTAGGCAGCACGATACGTATGTTCGGAGTGTATGAACTGCTTTCCAGATAGTCGTCCGACAACGTGAAATCCTTTGTCGTGAAGACCTTTCGCGTAAGGACCCGTTGCGTGGCGGTTGATATACCGGCTGAAATCGGCATTACTGTAATACGTAGTGTCCTCGCGCACAACGTTTGCAGTGTCCAGTTCATATACATCGACCTTCATCGGATTATTCTCGTCTCCATAATACTTTTTTCATAGTATAATCTTATTTCAATGGAGTCCGCCTCGATTTCTCCTTGCTCGTTCTTGACCATCAGGTCGTAAGCAGGGAATTCATAGTTTTCCAACGTGCTGAACTGGGCCAGAAATTCGGCTTTGATTTGCATGTTCGTTTCCGGGTCGGTCATACGTCCCAGATAGGAGCTGTTGCTATTGCTTAAAACGGAATCAGCCAATAGTGACTGTGTACTTGCTTCATACACCGAAGTGGAAGCGTTGATGTTATCGGAATCCGTGAAAATACCGATGGTATCGGTCGTGTCGTCACAAGCCACGCTGCATAATCCGATCAACGTGATGAATGAAGTTTTGAATTTCATGTTTGCGGAGGATGATAAATGTTTTTAGTCTTCGCTCTTGCCCTGGCTCCATACTTTGTCGTAGAAGTCGGCAAAAGCATCGGCATCGGCAGCACTGACGTTTTCCAACACCGGAATCTGTTTGCTTTGTGCGTATTCGGCAAAGGCTTGGAACTTGTCCGTATCGGGCACGGTCAGTCCGTCGGAATAATTGATGGCTAATTTGTTCAATTCGTCGTATGTCACTTCCGGGCTGAAGTCTTTGAGGACAGATGCGTTCACGTCCCTGAACGTTATGCAATTACCGAAGTTCGTGCCCATCGACTGTTTCAAGCCTTCGGAAGACATGGAATATACGATTTTGCTGTCGCGGAATGAAGGCTCTTCTTTATAGGCGGTCTTGACATAGAGGGGAACCAAAGCCGACATCCATCCTTGGCAGTGGATGACGTCCGGAACCCACCGAAGTTTCTTTACAGTCTCCAATACGCCCCGCGCATAGAATATGGCCCGTTCGCTGTTGTCCTCATATTCGTTGCCATTTTCGTCGAGAGCCATCAGGCGTTTCAGGAAGTAATCGTCGTTGTCTATGAAATATACTTGCATCCGGGCGGCCTGAATCGAAGCTACCTTGATGATGAGCGGATGGTCGGTATCGTCTATGATTAAATTCATGCCGGAAAGACGAATCACTTCGTGGAGCTGGTTGCGACGTTCGTTGATATTTCCCCATTTGGGCATAAATGTTCTGATTTCTCGTCCTTTTTCCTGTATTTCCTGAGGAAGTTCTCTACCCATAGCAGCCAGTTCCGAATCGGGAACATAAGGCGTCATTTCTTGAGTAATGAATAGTATTTTCTTTGCCTTCATTGTCATGTTCACTTTTTCCTTGGCACAAAGATACGAAAAAAAGTTTGGCATTATTGCCTTTTTCAAGGGAATAGAGCTTAATTCTTTCATTAATTTCACGTATTTATTTGGCTAATGTTTTTGCTATGTGGTATTTTATATGTTATTTTGCAGAGTTTTTAGGGAATGCAGTTTAAAATCAACCACAAATGAAGTTAATTCATACAATTGAAGATTTGCAACGCAACTTGACAGAGGCGCGTGCAAAGGGTGAAAAAAAGATTGGATTGGTGCCTACGATGGGTGCATTGCATGAGGGCCACGCTTCCTTGGTGAGACGTTGTGTAGCAGAAAATGATGTGACCGTAGTGAGTGTGTTTTTGAATCCTACGCAGTTTAATGATAAAAAAAGATTTAGAGAAATATCCTCGGACGTTGGATGCGGATTGCGCTTTACTGGAAAGTGTGGGGGCTGCTTTCGTCTTCGCGCCGTCTGTGGAAAGAGATGTATCCGGAACCGGATAGCAGGAAATTCAGCTATCCGCCGGTGGATACTGTAATGGAAGGTGCATTCCGTCCCGGACATTTCAATGGCGTGTGCCAGATTGTGAGCAAATTGTTTGCCATCGTGGAGCCTGGCCGTGCTTATTTCGGGGAGAAGGATTTCCAACAAATTGCCGTGATTCGTGCCATGGTCGAAGATTTGCATCTGAAGGTAGAGATAGTGCCTTGTCCGGTTGTCCGTGAAAAAAGCGGTCTGGCCATGAGTAGCCGTAACACCTTATTGACAGATGGGGAGAAGGCCGTAGCGGCCCGTATCTTCGGCATTCTTTCTAAAAGCAAGAATTTTGCCACGAACCATACCTTGAAAAGAGACCCGGCAATATGTGGTGGATTCGTTGAATGCCATAGTGGGACTGGAAGTGCAATATTTTGCCATAGTGGATGGCGGGTCTTTGCAGGAACTGGACAGTTGGTCGGATTCGGATGACATCGTAGGGTGTATCACCGTTTTCTGTGGAAGCCAGCCTATTCGTTTGATAGATCACGTTAGATATAAAGAATAAGATTAAAAGCAAAAGGGTATGATGATCCAAGTGCTGAAGTCGAAGTTGCACTGTGTGCGTGTGACGGAGGCTAATTTGAATTATATGGGGGAGTATCACTATTGATGAGGACTTGATGGATGCGGCTAATTTGATTGCGGGAGAAAAGGTCCAGATTGTGAACAACAACAACGGTGAGCGTTTGGAAACCTATATTATAAAAGGTGAACGCGGTTCGGGGTGTATTTGCCTGAACGGCGCGGCTGCCCGTAAAGTGCAGGTAGGAGACATTTGTATTATCATCTCATACGCCATGATGGATTTTTGAAGAAGCCAAGACGTTTACTCCTACTGTCGTTTTTCCGGATTCAGCGACTAACCGCTTGGTGCGTTAAGGATTTGTGATAGGGGAGGGCGTGCATTTGTGGAGTGCCGCCATCGTTCTTATATAATTGTTCCGGCCGACTGTGTCCGTAAAGAGACGGTCGGTCGGTTTCTTGTTTGTTTCAGAGTGTTCCGCATTGTTGTGAGACCGTCTTTTTTATAGTTCTCTTGGGGCTTTCTACACCTTATTAATATAAGTGAAATGGGAATCCTTTCTTCTTATTTTCCTATCTTTGTGAAGGATACAAAATATTCGTCAAGGGTTTGCCATGTGGTTGTCGAAGTTTTCACGGGGATTTTCGACATTATTCTATTTAGATAATTATGAATCGAATGACATTACAAAATACTTGAATCATCATGCACTCTATGCAATTTAATATCCGAATTTCTTCTAATTGTATCAACTGTATCCGATGCGTTGCAGTCTGTCCTTCTCATGTATTGGTGAGGAACAGTGCAAACCGGATGGTTGAAGTAGGTTCGCTCGGTCGGTGCATCGGTTGCGGACAGTGTGCTGCTGTTTGTCCGACACACGTCTTTGCACCATTCCGCCTATCCGACGGAGAAGATACATCCGTTCAAAACGGAAGATTGTCCGACAAGTGAATCTTTTGTCTTATGATATTAATTTTACGAAGTAAGTTATTCTCAAATTTTGAACAACAAGTTTGTATTTCGATGCCATCATTTGGAAACGTAATTTTAGGATGTTTTCCATGTATATGGCATGTTTCATTTTCTAAAATCATGAATTTCTTTTTGTTCTTCTATACTGAAATGATTTGTTAGCATATCTATTCACTTTTTTGATTTAGAGGGCAAATATACAAAGATAATATGGATTACCAAAAGAATCTAATAGTTTAGTATCTAATAAATTAAGTGAAATAAAGTATATAGTTGGCTAATTTCATTTTTTTCTTGAAAAATAGCCAAGACACATTATATTTTGATTTCTTGGTTTGTTCTTGAATGCTTTTCTATACGATAGCAAATACTCTATTGATGCTATATAGTGCAAATCGTTTCCGTATCTTCGGAACGAGGATATATTTTATTCGTCATAATTTTCTGCCTTTAGTATTGTTTGTATTTCAGATAAAAAACGGATTGTACACCAAGCAATATCACGAACAGATATTCTGCAGCCCAATAAACTGCTAATGGAACATTCCAATGGCTTAGTCCCCATAAACAAAACAGGTAGGCAATCGTAGTTATCACTTGAAAAAAAAACTGTTCGTGTCGCTCCTGTTCCGGTCACGGCATTCAAATAGACATATCCGGGTAAAGCAAAGAAGTAATTTAACAGCATTACCACAAATGGTAACCATGCTACTTGCACGATTATCGGATTTTCCGTATAAGCCCCAATAATGTATTGGTGGAACAACAAGGCGAGGACGATCAGCGGAACACCTACCGCATATCCCAAACGAATAATCCGGTGACAAAGCGGAAAAACATCTCTTTTCCCCCGCTCCAATCAGGTTACTGACCAAAGAACTGGTAACCCCCGACAGAGCATTGACAATGACGGCAAAAAAGGCAGAAACGCTTCTTATAATATTCGACACCGCCAATTCCGTTTCCCAAACGCTCGATAGCCAAGAAGAACAGAAACTAAATGGCGACACTCATAAAGAATTGAAACATGCTCCATACCGAGATAGAAAGGACTTCTTTCAATACGGTTATATCTATGTTCCAATGCATACCATACAGATGTCTGTTGATGTGTCGAAACACATAGACAGTCAGGACAATTAACGAACACAATTCTGCAAAAGAAGATGCAATAGCTGCCCCTGATATACCCATGTCGAAGCCGAATATCAGAAGCCAGTTCATAGGGATATTTACCAGCACGGCTGTAAAAAGCCGCTATGTTCAGGGCTTTTTGTCTGTGTGATGCCTACCAAGAATGAACGTAAGGCAAGAAACGGAAAAGAGAAAACAGTCCCCAAATGCGTCCGTCCAAATAACGGATAGCCGCATTATAGACATCATCCGAAATAATCAGATGTTTCAAGAGAATAGGGAAAGTGTTTGGGGACAACAGGCAAAGAACAGCCGCCAGCGACAACAAAAAAAAGAAAAGCCTTGAAAGAAAGTCTTCCCTGTTTCTGAATACCTCTGTTCCCCGTTACGGCGGGCAATTATCACTTGCAGTCCCAAACTAAACCCGAAGCCGAGCATATAAATAGCCAAGAACCATATTCCGGCAAGGGCAGATGCACCCAGTTCCACATCACCCACATGCCCCAAGAACAAGGCATCGGTAATATTTATCAGTTGTTCTATAAGAATGCTCATCATCACGGGGAAAGCGATGAGCCATATATTTTTATAGGTATAATTCATTTGTTCAAACCAATATGATACAATAAGCCATGCCACTTTAAGCAGCATAACAATTTTATAGATTTGTAATAAAGGACAATGACAAAACAATAACAGGCAAACTTAAACGATAAGCCTGTCTATTGCTGAATAGCGTTAATCGAGGGTGCTATTCGTTGAGCGTAGCTATATGCACAACTGCCATTTCATATTGTTGAACAACTATTTCTTTTTTCTGTTAGTTCTGCAAAGATAGCGTTTTTTCCCTGAACTTATATTCTCAAAGTATCAATTTCTTTCTGTACCCTGTCCAAAAAGTAGGAAGCGTGCGCCCCGTCCATTTGCGTATGGTGGAACTGGAAAGAAACGGTTAGTGTCGTTTTCAATAGGTGGAGTTTGTACTTGCCCCAAATGAGAAACGGATTGTTGAATATACCGCTATACATACCGACTGCCCCGTCTATTTCATATTGCGCCAATGCGGAAGTGCCGATAACCATATTTTCCGTCAAGTCATGGTTCGTGCAACTTTCGGCGACTTGTCGGGTATATTGCAGGTAATGTTTGTTGAACACGTCTAAATCATCATTGAAAGGAAGGTCACACGAACTTACTTCGCCCTCTTTGTTGGCGACAATGGTATTTACCGCTATGCTGCCATATTGTACCAGTTTGTCGCCCACGGGGAGCATATAAAATTCTTTCACTCCGCTTGCTGCCCTGCCGATACAGTAACACATCAGCATGTTGAATTTCATACCTGTTTTTCGGCTGATTCTTACAAGACGTGACACATTGAGTGTCTTAAAGAACGTCACCATTGGCATAGGTGCGTTCATCCACATTTCAAAGGCGTATGCCCGGCTGGTTTCTTTAGGATTTACTTCTTTCATACTTATGCTATTTTCATTTAATGAATTAGGCAGCAAAAAGTAGGGGAAGCATTTGAACCCGGATAGAACAAAAGAGACATTTATACAGGGCTGGTGAACAAATCAGAATAAGGATTTGACACTTTCAATAAAGATGTGGGTGTATATCCGCTGAACTTCTTGAATTCCCGTATGCAGTGTGATTGGTCTGCATAACCACTTGCGTAAGCTATTTGCGCTTGGTTGATTTCGCCTGATTGGTGCTGCATCTGCTCCAGTGCTTTTTGAAAACGAACAATACGGGTGTATTCTTTGGGATTGATACCTACCAATGAATTGAATAGTCGCTCAAATTGCTTTTACTTAGGCAGGTAATAGAGGATAGTTCGGTTACGGGTGTTGCGGGGCAACATATATTTGTTTTATGGCCGCAGTAATTCTTTTTAGTCTTGTATGTCGCATCAGATAACGTATCTGTAATTTGTGACAACAGCCATTCTTCTATATGATTTATACAACGGCTGTTATCTTCGCAATCGAATATCCGTGCAGCCAGTTCATTTAATTTTTTGCTTTCAATGTCGTAACCTGAAACTTCCTGATTATAAAAGAGTGATGTCGGTACATTCAGGAATGTACTCATGGCATGAGGTTGAAATACGACCACTACCATTTCGATATTTTCATCAGCATACAGATGTGATGAGAAATTAACCTGACCGCTGATAGTAAACCTGTTTTGTGAGGTATTCAGTTCGGGAATATACAACGGGGTTCGCTTGTGAAAGATGATTTGTGGGCAACCAATAGGAAAGGTTAAGGTATTCAGAAGTCGGTTGCTTTTGAATACCCAATAATACCTGACGTAAGGTTGCAATAACTTACAAGGTTTGTAAAACTTGAACTCATCTTGAATCATTCTGCAAAGGTAAGGCTTTTAACTGTTTTGTATTTACTATTGGTACTTTTTAATGCATATGAAGATGGGAATTATTAAGTTTATAGTAACATAACGAGTTCCACATCGTTCAAGCATAGAAATATATCTATAACCTTTTATTGCAATGAAGCATACATTTATTTGTATGAAGCTCATCTCCTTACAAATAAAATATGTAAATTTGCGCCAAGTATAAATTACATAAAAAGAGCGTAGCATATGGATAAACATTTTTCCATACTTCATATATCAGACTTGCATAAACCTAAGAATTGTAATCTTGATACTTTGTTCTATTCACTCCAGAAAGACTGCGAAGCTTACACCAAAGATGGTATATGTAAACCGGAAATCATCGTTATTAGTGGCGATCTGGTGGAAGGCTCAAAAGAAGACAATGCAGAGAAGATTATTGAATCGCAGTACGTTGAAGTTGAACAATTTTTAGAAAGATTAGTAAGCTATTTCTTAAATGGAGATAAAAGTAGAATGATTATAGTACCCGGAAATCATGATTATTGCTACAAAATTTCAGAGGAAAGTATGACTTTATCACCTGAAGAGAAAGCAAAAGAAGATCTGAAGCAGTTTAGGATTGCAGAACCAAATATAAGATGGAATTGGGAGCAGAGAAAGTTCTATCATATTACAGACTGGAAGCGATACTCAACACGATTTTATCTGTTTAGTTCATTTTACAATAATTTTTTAGGAACATTAGAGAAACACCTACTCATATAGAGAAAGATTCTTATATAATAGAACTCCCTTTGTATAATATTGCTTTTGTCTGTTTTAATAGTTGTTACCGACTTGATCACCTGAACCCTATAGGCTGTATTTGCCCTGATGGGATTACAAAAAAAACATGATAGATTATCGGAGCTAAAAAATATGGGTTACTTGCTAGTGGGAGTTTGGCATCACCATATTTCTGGACTACCAGCGGAAAACAATTATATGGATTATCGTATACTTAATGCTATGATGCAAGAGGATATAAAAATGGGATTGTTTGGACATCAGCATATGAGTATGGTAGTTCAAGAGTATAGTGATATCACGTCAAAACAGAGTATTCTATTGATTAGTAGTGGTAGCCTTTATGGTAACCATAACCAATTAGTAACAGGTGTCCCACGTCAATATAATATTATAGAACTATCGCTCAATCAAGAAAATGTGATTATCCAACTGAATGTCAGAAAAGACCATAGTCAATATAGTTATGATATTCCACAATGGATTCAATCTCCTATTGGAATTACGAATTTGCCTCAGTATAGACACGAAATACAAATAGAAAGGCCACGGATAGAATATATTATAGAAGACATTGACAATAATGTGCGACATACAAATAACTACGAGGATGCATGTCAGAAACTGATAGCAATTGGACTAGATAATGAATTGGTGTTGAAATTTTTTTGACAACTATATTTCGAAGGTTAACAACAATTCTTTTTGAAAAACATAATTAAAAACCATTAACAGTTATTCAATACATGGCAGTTCTTAATGCTGCAGTTTCCACTAAAGATAAAGACTGGATTGCAGATATATTATCCAATGAACAGTTTCAGAATGGAACAAATTCATTTGTGAGAGAATTAAAGGAAAAAGCAAAAAATAAGGTAACTATATACGACAATACCCTAAATCTCGTGGTAACAAAAACGTCTCATTTTCAGTCGGATATTAACAATATTTAGAAGAAATGCCTGTCTGCCATAGGCTTTATCCGAATAACTCTGAGATACTATTATTCTGCGTTACTATCATCATCTAATAATGTAGTTTGCCCACTATTGAAAATATCAATTACAATACCTATCAAGATGGAAACGGAATAAACCAACAAGTAACATACCAAGAAATACACGGGATAATTCACGGTATTTGGTTCTTCTATTGCTATTCCCATATTAGCAATAGAAGAAATGATAATCATTGCTATAATGGAAATTGTAGATACGAACAAACAAGCAGCAAAACTTGAATTTAAATCTTGAATAAGTTTTCTGCCTTCTTCCGTTTTTTTTTTTTTATTGAAGCAAATTTATCGCCAATAATAAAAGTCAGCATGATAGTATATGCTGTCAATATTAGAGCAACCATTGCGGGAACGATAGAAATACCCACTCCTACAAGATGCTTTTTAACTGTAAAAAAGAATATCTGCATCTTTTACATACATCAAAGTACATAAGCCTAATGAAACGATTAAAGGCAATGTACTATCCAGCCAAAAACTTGTCCAGCCATAATTCCTCAATATAGCTTTCCAACCGAATATAGAAAGCGGTTTTCTCATAAAATACGAATTTAGTTAATGAATAATACCTCTTATCATATTATATATAGTTGAGCAGACATCATTCACTATTTGAGGAACAACTAATTTACGTGGATGTTCACTACTATCAATTTTTTCCAATTTCGCATTTTCAGTTGGTTGAATTGTTGCTTGTACATAACCATTTTCTTCTGATAGGTTCACGAGACTTTGAAGCATTCCATCATCTTCACTGTTCAACGGATGCTCTTTTGAACCTGTAGCTGTAAATTCTATTCGGCTTGCTCCCATTTCTCTGAGTTTTCTATCAAAAGCAGCTTCAAATCCACGAGTATGCCCAGGATTTGAATATGATATATTTGCATATAAATGGGTTACAGCATGGGCATTAAGTATTCTCTCTAAAATATCACGTTCTATAATGACATCAACATCAAAAGTATCAGGCTCTACACGATTCAATGCTTCTGATAGATAAAATACGATATTTTTCAAGCTAATATCGCTATTACATTTTACAGCCAAAGTATGGACTGATGGAATAAAATACAAATCCGTTTCTTTCTTATTGGCTACAATATCCTCGTTCCAATCATCCATAGTTACATCTTCTCGGCTGCGTTTGTTATAGAAAGCCTCTGGGTCAATAATTGTATATGAAAGTAGTCCAATTTGTATCCAATTAGGATTGCCATTTTCATCTAACAAGTTACTAAATGTAACATATTTCAGACTTCCCGATTTTCCGCCACGTGGAAAACCTACTAATGGGTCTTGTTCATATAAGCTACGAAAAATTTGTATATAGTGTTCCGTTGTTTGCTCCCGTCTTGCTTTTTATATTGATGAGATACCACGTTGTTTGTCTATTTGATACTCTATCCATAATGTTTAAATGATTAATTTCTGCAAAGATACTGCTTTATTTCAATTATTGCATTTATTAACAAGGTTTTATAAGACGATTTTCGAGCCACGACACGAATGCCACACTGTATAATGATAGCATGGCGATAGTTGCTATTGACAACTAAATTTCTACCAAAAGTGATATATAGCAAAGAATAAACTTTGCTATTATGAAAACTATTGGTGAATTCAAATCATTATTCGATTTATTGCAAGCCTTCCCAACGGAAGAAAGCTGTATTGAGTATTTGGAGAAAAAGCTTTGGAATGGTACGCCAGTTTCTCCGTATGATCCAACATCTAAGGTCTATCGTCGTGGCGATGGTATGTACCGCTGCAAAAATACAGGTAAGAATTTCAATATACGGATAGGAACCATGTTTGAGGGTAGCAAAGCACCGCTCCGTAAATGGTTCATGGCAATCTATCTTATAACCTCTCACAAGAAAGGTATTTCATCCCTACAACTGGCAAAGGATATTTCCGTGACGCAAAAGACTGCGTGGCATATGTTACATCGTATTCGCGAATGCTTCGATATTGTCATGGATGAAAAACTGGACGGAGAAATAGAACTGGATGAAACATTCGTTGGCGGTAAGAATAAATACCGTCATAAAAACAAGAAAGTAAAGAATTGCCAAGGATCAATGACAACGCCCTGCCCGAGCTCATGGAGGGGTACAAGCCCGAAGCCAAGAAACCGGGAAGACCGGAAGAGGAAAAGTTCGACCCTTACAGGCATATCACCGAACAGCAGCACCACATCGCACTGGAAGCAGTTTTCGGACTGAAAGAGGAATACGGCTACAAGGAACTGGAAGATGCCTTAATCAAAAGCTACACGTCAATAGGGGTAAAACTGAACCATCAAAGGCGGTACCGCTCATCACCATGCTTCGCAACAAACGGATGATAGTGCAAGAGAACGGCAGAAAATACACATTCATGCCCGACTTCCACTATTAGCCTACACCTTGCAATCACTTCACTTTATTCCGAGAGTCTATATATTAAGGATAAAGCGAAGTGAATGCAAGGAATGGATAAATCGCTTCACTTTATTGCCGTACTCTATATATACGAAAATAAAGTGAAGTGATTATAAAGACCGTACTTCATAAAGAGGTACGGGCGAAAAAAGAAATAAACCAATTCAATTATCATTAAACCTATCGTCGTATGGATATACAGACAGCGAAACAAATCAGGATAGCGGATTTTCTGTACAGTTCTGGGATATTCTCCCGTCAAGCAGCAAGGTATTAACCTATGGTACAAATCCCCGTTACAGGGAAGAGACAGAACCCTCGTTCAAAGTAAATACCGAGCGCAACCAATGGTATGATTTCGCAATCGGCAAAGGTGGAAATATCATCGCACTGGCACAGGAACTCTACTGTTCCGACTATGTGCCTTATCTTCTACAGAAAATCGAAGAACAGATACCACGCATACGTCCCGTGTCTTTCTCTTTTGGCAAGCAATCATTTTCCGAACCGAGTTTCCAACAGTTGGAAATCGTGCCGCTTTCTTCTCCTGCCTTGCTCGCTTACTTGCAGGAAAGGGGGATAAACACGGCACTGGCGAAAAGAGAATGCAGTGAAGCACACTTCACCCATAATGGCAAACGGTATTTCGCCATCGCTTTTCCCAACGTGTCGGGTGGGTATGAAATCCGCAACCGATATTTCAAAGGTTGTATCGCACCGAAAGAAATCTCCCACATCAGACAGGCGGGAAAAGCAGAGGGAAACGTGTTATGTGTTCGAGGGATTTATGGACTATCTTTCATTTCTTACTTTGAGATTGGAAAATTGCCCGAAATTTCCCGAACTGGACAGGCAAGATTATATGGTGCTGAATTCCGTAGCCAATATTTCCAAAGCCCTCTATCCTTTGGGGGAACTACGAGCGCATACATTGTTTCTTTGACAATGACCGTGCAGGGATGGAAGCACTCCGGCAAATTCGTATGGAATACGGCAGGGATTTATACATCCGTGACGCTTCGCAAACCTACAGCGGATGCAAGGACTTGAACGAATACCTACAGAAACTGGTTGAAAAGAAAGGGCAAGCACAATCCGTAAAAGGGACGTGCAGCCAACCACCGAAAAAGAAAACGGCTTTCGGTTATAGCCCACTATAACTACACGCTTCGCTTTCGTAGTTGTGGGCTCTCCCGAGGGGATTAGGGCTTTGCCCTAATGACCCACTCAGGGCGTTTCTCCCCTGAGAACCCAGACCAAAGAGTGACCCTCTCTTTGGAAACTCCGCTTATGGGTTGCACCCCTAAGAACCCCTCTGCGAAAGCGAACAAAACAATCTATCGTAAACAATAAATCTGAATAGTAATATGGCAATAAAATCAAGCATACATATCAAACCTTGCAACACCAAATCAAGCGAGGCTCACAACCGAAGGACTGCCGAGTATATACGTAATATCGGAGAGTCCAAAATCTACATTGTGTCCGAACTCTCTGCCGACAACGAGCAGTGGGTAAACCCGGACTTCGGCAATTCGAATTTGCAGACGCACTACGACAAAATCAAACGGATGGTAAAGGGAAAAGACTGGTCGTGCCATGCAGGAGAAAGAGCGTGAGCGCAAAGGCAAAAACGGAAAAATCATAAAAGTGGCAGGATGCTCACCCATCCGTGAGGGTGTGTTGCTCATCAAACCGGAAACCACACTGGCAGACGTGAAGAAATTTGGCGAGGAGTGCCAAAGATGCTGGGGCATCACTCCGCTTCAAATCTTCCTGCACAAGGACGAAGGGCATTGGCTGAACGGACAGCCTGATGCAGGGGACAAGGAGAGTTTCCAAATAGGCGAAAAATGGTTCAAGCCGAATTACCATGCGCATATCGTATTCGACTGGATGAACCACGACACAGGCAAAAGTCGAAAGCTCAATGACAATGATATGATGGAAATGCAGACTTTGGCATCTGACATCCTCTTGATGAAACGTGGACAGTCAAAAGCCGAGACAGGCAAGGAGCATCTGGAGCGTAATGACTTCATCATAGAGAAACAGAAAGCCGAACTGCAACGCATAGATGAAACAAAGCGACACAAGGAACAACAGGTAAGCCTTGCCGAACAGGAACTCAAACAGGTAAAATCGGAGATACGCACCGACAAGCTAAAGAAAACAGCCACCAATGCAGCCACCGCCATAGCAAGCGGTGTCGGTTCTCTTTTCGGAAGTGGAAAGTTGAAAGAACTGGAACAAGCCAACGAGAAATTGCGTCAGGAAGTGGTCAAGCGCAATAAGGGTATTGACGAACTAAAAGCCAAGATGCAACAAATACAGGAACAGCACGGCAAACAAATACGCAATCTTCAAGGAATACATAACCAAGAACTTGAAGCCAAAGACAGGGAAATATCAAGACTGAACACCTTGCTTGAAAAGGCATTCAACTGGTTTCCGATGCTCAAAGAAATGTTGAGAATGGAAAAATTGTGCACAGTCATTGGATTTACCAAAGATATGATAGATTGTCTTCTAACAAAGAAAGAAGCTATCAGATGCAATGGGAAAATCTATTCCGAAGAACATAAACGAAGATTTGAAATCAAGAACGATATTTTTAGAGTAGAGAAAAACTCAACCGATAGCAGTAAACTTGTGCTGACCATAAACAGGCAACCGATAGGTGAATGGTTCAAAGAGCAGTTTGATAAATTAAGGCAAAGTTTACGACAGTCTGCAAAAGAGCCAAGAAAAAGCAGGGGATTCAAATTGTAATTAATTGGGAGTGTCAGATGAACCGTTCCAAGATAAATCTGGCACTCCAAACTAAAATTTCGTCTTTTAGATACACTTTTTTGAATTGCAAATCATTGAAAATAAATATTCTGCGGTTAGTGCAAGGTGCAAGCTATATATATAAATATATACTTGCACCTTGCACTAAGATTTTGACTTGTAAAATCAACGTCTAACACAAAAATAAGTATATTTGCATAACTAATTAAGTATATGGGACAGTTTAATGAATATATGGAGCGATATAATTTTTCTTTTTCATAAAAAGCTTTTAAGGAAAAAGGAAAAATAAAACAGTATAGAAAAGGCGATTTTTTCTTCGTCAGGGTGATAGGCATACTTATATTGGTTGGATTTTTGAATGGAGCTTTTCGTTATACATGCATTGATACTGAGGGGAAAGAACATGTGGTTGCGTATAATTTCAAGAATGAACCATTGGGAAACTATTCTGTATTCCAAAAGAAAGAAACAGTTCTCCTCAATATGCAAGCTGTAACCAATAGTGAGGTTTATTTATTATCATATTCAGAGGTAAATGAATATTATAATTCAAGCATTGAAACACAGTTACAAGGGCGGATTTTAGCAGAAGAATTACTTTATGTAGCATGGAACAATATTATTTCAGCATATAATGATACGCCTGAAGAGAGATACAGAAAATTATTGAAAAAGATGCCCTGATTTACTCAATATGATAACATTAAAGGAATTAGCATCTTTTATTATGGTAACACCTGAAACACTTAGCCGTATTCGCAAGAAAATATTGTTAGATAAGTCTTGATTGAAATCAAGACTTATCTTTTGCTTTCCATGTAATTTTGCTTCATGTTTTTATTAGACAAATTAATATGGAGCATATAAAAGACATTCAAATTTCAGTAGCACATAAGTGCATTCGATGCGGTAGATGTATAGATGTCTGTCCTTCTGATGTATTTTGTAAAGATAATAAGGAGGGGCTTATTGAAGTAAAACAAAAGCAAAGATGTATTTCTTGTGGACAATGCGTTGCTATTTGTCCAACAAGTTCTATTCATCACTCTATTTTCAACAAAAAGATATTCATCCATATAAAATAAAGGATTGTCCAAATTCAGAACAATTCCTTTTATTATGTAAAAAAGACGTTCAAATAGGGCGTTTTCATCAAGTTCTATTCCTCTTGATGTCTTAAAAAAATAATAGAAGCTGGATATTACGCTCCAACAGCACACAATTCTCAAAATGTAAAATTTACACTAATTACATCACAAAGTGTGTTACAACAACTCGTTGATTTTACAATTAAAAATATAAAGGAATAGTAGAAAGACTTACACATCCAGCTATTATGCGTTTCATACGACTTCTAAAAATCAAATTACATATCATACATACCTATGATGCAAAGAGTTATACAAGAATATGAAAATGGTAATGATTTAATATTAAGGAATGCAACTGCCGTAATATTAATACACGCAGATGAAAATGATTATTTTAGTTCAACCAATGCTAATTTAGCCTATCAGAATGCTTCTTTAATGGCAGAAACATTACATATAAGCCAATTTTATATGGGATTTCTCTGTTCTGCTATCAATTTGGATAAACGTAGAAAATTCAAAAAAAATTAGGAATACAAGGTAAAATATATGCTGCAATGGCATTAGGAATACCAAAATTTGAATTTTCACATTACATTAATAAAAAAAAACTGTGAATTTGATACTTTATAAAAATGGTATATCCTATTAATGATAACTAACTTAAACCAAATATTATACGATATAGATTTAGAGATTGACGAAATCGACCTCTACGGTTATGAATTATTGAAACTTCTCTTTCAATGGTACATAAACTGCAAGACACTGTTAAAACGAGTTAAGAGGAATCTTGAATTACAATAATGCTTATCCTTGCCCTCTGCTACATCACCAACCTCATTGAGTGTATGGCGATGTTTGATTTCATCAAAAGATTGCAGGTGTTCCACATTGTTCTTAAATAAAATAAAAACACCCAACTTTACATTCTTGGGTGTAAAATTGGGTGTTCATTTTGTAATTTGCTGATTTTCAACATTTATTGCGGAGAGAGGGATTCGAACCCCCGGTGCCTCTCAGCACGACGGTTTTCAAGACCGTTGTAATCGACCACTCTACCATCTCTCCAATACTTTGTCCGGGAAGCTCTCTTCCTCAAAAGCGATGCAAAGGTACGGGATTATTTTTATTCATCCAAATTTTCAAAGAAAAAAGTGCTTTGAACTTTTTGATTTTATTCTTTTCCTGCTTTCATAGCTCTATGTAGGTTGCTATTATTAAACGATATGATAGAATAAAGTTTTAGGGCACTCTTTCAATAATCCAGTTCTTTATTTTATATAAACTCTATTATAATACAAGGAGATAGGTGTTGTGCGGAAGGGGAATAGGACAGGTCTTTCGGTTACAATTTAGCCGATAGCATCTTTTTGAAGATTTCCGTTTGTTCTTTTCGTTCTTCCTCTGTAAAGTCGGGATGCAGTGTTGCCAAATAACATTTGAAGGTCTCTATGGCTTGCATACGAGCCATGGCTTTTCCTGCTTGTAAACCACTGTGATAAGGGGTGAGGTAATAAACTGCGATTGAAATTTCCGTCACTCATGATTTTTTCTTTTAAGAGGGATAAAGTTAAGTGATTTTTTTATTTCCACGAAGGGTTGGGAGAGATTTAGAACCATGGTAGTGTGTTTTATGGGACAGTTTTAGATTCATCTCTCCCGGGAACACCGGGAGAGACGGGTGAAGTACATCGTTGTCATATTCTGAACTTATAGTGAACTAACCCACCTTATATGGAAGGAGGCTCCGTTACAAGTCGTTTAAGATTAAATAATTGGCTCTGTCTATGATAGTCGTGTCTAAAGAAGCCAGATAAATCTGTGTGGTGGTTTCGGAATCATGTCCCATTCCTTCACTGATGATGGATAGGGGTATGTTTTTACTTTTAGCGATACTTGCCCAGGAATGCCTCGCAACGTACATAGACAAAGGATGAGGACTGCGTACGAAGACGGACAGAATCTTGAGTTTCCGGTTTACCAGCGTGAGAGAGTTCCGGTATTGCAGGCGTTCGTCTTCGCCGGTTGATGTAATGATAGGAAGCAGGTACTCTGTTGGGTTAGGAGGGTATTTTCTATAATTTCCTGCATACATTGTTCCCATTTGATAGAAAGTTGCTGTCCGGTCTTTTTTCTGCGATAGGTCAGTATGCCGTTGTGCGAATCCTTTTTTTCAGATATGCCATGTCTACAAAAGACATCCCTCGCGTGTTGAAACTGAAAAGGAACATGTCGCGGGCGTAATCTACCGAGCTTCCAGCCAGGAGTTCCTTATCTTTTATCTGCCGGATGATAGGCTGAGAATAGCTCGTTTTATGGTTTTCTCTATTCCGGTGTATACGTGGCGAAAGGGAAAACGTTGTGTGGTCAGTTCTTTCTCAACGGCCCGGTTATAAACGGCTCTTAAGATACGCATATAAAAAGATATGGTGTTCAGACTCAATCGTTCTTTTTTCAAGTATGCCTCATAAGCTTCTATTGTTTCCTGGTTCATCTCGTCCAGTATGATTTCTTCCCCGTTTCTGAAACGCATAAAGCTGTTCAGTGCACATTGGTAAGTTTCTCCCGTGCGTATTCTTCCTTGTTCTTTCAGATGACAGATGAGTGAGGTCATAAAGCCGGTCAGAGTGTCATTTTCACTTCGCTTACGATAGAATCGGAGAAGGTCGTCAGTACTGTATGGCAGCCCTTTGCGCGTCAGGTTGGCAATACATTCACTCAGACGGAATAAGTCCTGTTTTATTTCATGCCGGTAGCGGGATAAGATGGAATGTCTGTCCGGTCTGGAAGGAGACGGTGTGATACGTGCGGTACGTGCGTTCCATTCGTCGGGATAGATTTTATACTTAGTCTTTTGTGAGCGCACGATACGGCGGTGGATAACTTGGAAATAAAGAGCTCCTGTTTTTTTCCTTCGATGGTTGAGGGTCTGAATTTTACTTTAACTGATGCCATTTGTATGTTTTTTAGTTATGGATTTATGGGCAAGTCTTAAAAAAACGGGCTTGCCGTGAAATAAGTTCAAATGTCCAAACCAATTTAAAACATGCTGTAGACGTTGGGCATATCCGGTGTTTTTATAATTTTGCCCGTCTAAATCGAACGCTTATAAAAAATGGGAACCAAGAACGCTTTAACAGAAAAAGTCTATTCCGGGAAAGATATCATGCGTATTGCTTATCCTATTCTGATCAGTCTGTTGATGGAACAGATGATCGGGATGACGGATACCGCTTTTCTCGGCCGGGTGGGAGAGGTGGAACTGGGAGCTGCTGCCATTGCCGGCATCTACTATCTGGCTGTTTTCATGATGGGTTTTGGTTTCGGTATCGGAGCCCAGATTCTGATTGCCCGTCGTAATGGGGAGAAGCATTACGGCGAAATCGGCGAAATCTTTTATCAGGGTATTTATTTCATGTTGGGGTTGGCCTTGTTCGCTTTTGTGCTCACCAAGATCATTTCTCCGCTTTTGTTGCCGGTTATTGTGTCGTCACCTCATATCTGTGAAGCAGCTCTCAGTTATATAGACTGGCGTATTTTCGGCTTTTTCTTTTCCTTCATAGCTGTAATGTTCCGGGCGTTTTTTGTCGGTACGACTCAGACTAAGACGCTGACGCTGAACTCTGTGATAATGGTTTTGTCCAATGTGGTGTTCAATTATATATTGGTGTTCGGAAAGTTCGGCTTTCCGGCATTGGGGATTGCCGGGGCCGCCATCGGTTCGTCGTTGGCAGAGTTGGTTTCAGTCGTATTTTTCATTCTTTATACCTATCGTCGTGTGGATTTAGTCAAATACGGTTTGGTCCATCCTGTGCGTTACAGTTGGCGTAAACTTCGCAGGATGCTCGATGTGTCTTTTTGGACGATGATACAGAATTTTATCTCTTTCCACCTGGTTCTTGTTCTTTCTTTTCGTGGAACACCTCGGAGAGCGTGCTTTGGCCGTAACCAATGTCGTACGCAATATCTCCGGAATACCCTTTATGGTTGTGGCCGCTTTTGCTTCCACGTGCAGTGCCCTGGTCAGCAATCTGATAGGTGCGGGGCGGAAGACATGGTGATGTCCACCATTCGTCAGCATGTCCGTCTGACTTTTATGATTGTGTTGCCGATGGTAGGATGTTTTGCTCTTTTTCCGAGAGTGATATTGGGTGTTTACACCAATATACCGGATCTGATAGCTGCCGCTATTCCTTCGTTATGGGTTTATTGTACGACTCCTTTGTTGATTGCTCCGGGGAATATTTATTTCCAGGCTGTTTCGGTACGGGTAACACCCGCAAAGGCTTTTATCCTGGAGTTGGTGACATTGTCGTTTTACACCTTATATATACGTTATCATCCAACATCTGCGTTTCGATGTGGCTTGGTGTTGGACGTCCGAGCACGTCTACGGTTTTGCATCCTGTTGCTTTGTTATGCCTACATGCGTGGAGGCAGTTGGAAGTTGAAGAAGATATAATGCATTCCTGTCCTTGTTCCGGTAAACATTTACCGGTTCAGGCTATCCGTACGGACATAAGTCGTGATTTGCCCGTTCTTTTCTAAGTTCAGCATTTTTTTATCCACTTCTATAATCTTGAAAGCCGATTTCTCAGGTTGGTTTTTGGCCATGCGTTCGAACAATCCTTTTACTAAGGTTTTGTTTTCCTCCGTTACGCTGTCGCCGAATTCATAAGTCGTGTTTTGAATATCGTTGGCGATGAACAGGCTGTCGCCATCTACTTTCCAAGTTCCGGGATGTTTGATGATGCAATCCATGGTGCCGGCTCCGGTCGTATTCATAAATGTGTGGTCGGCATGAAATTCAAAGGTTTGTCCGGGCAGGGCCGGATGTTCGTATTTTCCTACTATTTTGCTTTCGGTATCATTTTGGCAACCGGTGGTTATGAAAACGGTTGCAGCCGTTAGGGCTGCCATGAGACGGACTCTTTTGATCATTCATTATTAATTAATCGTTAAACTTATCGGGCTGCTCTGAGCCGCATTCTATCTTATCCAAAGATAGCGATTAATCACAGGAGAGTTACTGTAAAATCCCCAAAATATTGCAAATTATTCTTATCAGACTTTCCGGAAAAAGGCGTTGACCTGCGGGTTGTATAAAAGCAGAAACGGCCTCTCCCTCGCGGAGAGACCGTTCTTTTAGTCAGTGAAAACACTGACTTTTTCATAGTTGAGGTTTCCTTATTTAGATTCAATTCATAGTTTTATTGGGTTTATATTTCTTTTTGGCGATACGCGGGTCGCTATCTCTTAGATTCACGTTTGCTGCGTGGGGCAGCCGGACTTCTTTTGACCGAAGGTGTCGGTTTAGAGAAAGACGGACGCGCAGCATTTCTTTGTATCCGTTGTGTGCTTTGCACTCGGAGATCTTTGCGGCTTTACCGTTGAGGATTCCGGACGTACCGATGAACGGTTTACCGTTGTCCGTGTGGAACTCCGTCTGTTGTAGTGACTTCTCGGTTGCGGATTCGTCACCGGATATTCCCGGTTGCTGTTGTTCGACTGCGGCCGTGCAACAGATGGCCGTTTGTTGTCGTTGTCTGGTTTCGTACCTTGATTTCCCGGTTTCTGGACGGGGTCAAGACGGAAACCATTGCCGCGGTGGTCGTTCGGACGTTGGCCTGGTCGTGACGGTCTGCCGGGTGATTCGAAATGAAAACCGGGGCTGCCGTTGCCGTTGTGCGACCCGGGACGATGAGGAGGTAGGGCCGGCCGGCCCGGTAACGGGCCTCTGCTTTCCCCTCTCAATCCTCCGTTCCATACCGGGCGTCGGTGAGCATAGAAGCTCTGCCGATGTTCGTGCCGGTAATGGTAGTGTCCGCCCCTGTACACCTGATATACCCTTGGTGGACTGTAATAGAAGCGGCTCGGGCTGTAAATGGTATACACCGGTAAGAACCAGCCGGAAGTCCTCCATATCACGGGACGGAAAAAGTAAGTGGCAGCCTGAAACAAAGCATACTGCCAGTCGTAGAGGATAAAGCGCAAATCAGCGTTTCTGTATTCCAGATACACGCTCGAAGCGTCGCTTGCCGTCCGGATATTCATCAGGTAGTCCAGGTTGATTTCGTAGGCGTCATTGTATTGTTGGTCGTTAAGGTTCAGTTCATACGCCATCTTGTCCGTCAGGAACCTGGCCCGGTCGCGGGCTTCTTCGTAAGACATGGCATTAAGGCTGGCCAGTCCGAAGTATAGAGCGGTAATCAGTTCTAATAACTTTTTCATGTCTTTGTTGTTTAACGGTTCGTACTTCATCTTTTCTACGTTGCAAATATCCGGCTTTTCCATGAGACGTGAAAAGGATTTTTCCTATTTTGCGGTAGGTATTTCCCTATCATGTAAGAGGGGAATGATTTTAGGAAAAGAAGAGTTAATAGATTTTAAAAAATGGGGGGTAAAAAGAGAAAGTTAAAAGAATTATCTTTGTTCATCATTTAAATCGTTACTTTAGAGGAAGCAAGACGAGAGGCTTGCGGAAAGCCTTATTTTGATAAATGGAAAACAAGGAAGCCGAATGAAAGGACTGTTAAAGTTTATAGGGACATTGGGGCTATTGTATGGCGTGTCGTCCGGAATGGCGGCCCGGGCCCAAGAAACCGGGGCGCGTGAAGATACGGCTCAGGTGCGCACCATACCCTTTGGGGGCATGTGAAGGACGGTTTCACCTATGCCGCCCTTCACGGCACGTTCGTCACATTGATGCGCGAAGACAGCACTGTGGTGGACACCATGCACGTGCAATGTTTCAATTCCGGTACACCGCAGGAGGACACCTATTACAAGTTCGATGTACCCGCCCGGCGGGCGCGTTACATCATCAAAGCCGAGCATCCCGATTACTATCCGGAATACGTGGATTGCACGGTGCGTTACGTGGCACGCAATCCCTACGTCGATGCCCGGCATCATGAGATGCGCCGTCGTCCGTATGCGTCGTTTGCAGACCGCAGTTTAGGAGAAGTGGTGGTAAAGGCTACTAAAATCCGGGTGGCTTACCGGGGCGATACGGTGGTCTACAATGCAGATGCCTTCAACTTGTCCGAAGGGGCGATGCTCAATGAACTGGTCCGCCAGTTGCCCGGAGCGGAATTGAAGCCGAACGGCGAGATTTACGTCAATGGCCGTAAGGTGGATTACCTGACGCTGAACGGTACGGACTTTTTCAAGGGCGACAACCGTAAGATGCTCGACAACCTGCCTGCCTTCACGGTGCAGCAAGTGAAAGTGTATGACAAGACGACCGACCGCAGCGAGTTCCTCGGTTACGACACGGAGAAAAAGCCTACGTGATGGATGTGAGCCTCAAACGCGAATACAACACCGGCTATATGGCCAATGTCGCGGCGGGAGGCGGTACGGACAGCCACTATGCCGGACGGGCTTTCGGTCTGCGTTATTCCGACCGCTCGCGTGTCACCCTTTTCGGCGGGATGAACAACACCAACGTGTATAATGACCGGCCGGGCGAAAACGGCGAATGGCCGGAGGAAAGCCTGACCAACGGTGAGTTTGTCACCCGGCAGACCGGTGGGGAGTTTTTCTGGCAGAATAAGGCGAAAGGCATTGAGAACAGCCTCACGGCCAATGCCGAATGGAGCGACAGGGATGTAAACCGGAAATCGGCTACGGAGGCTTACTTGCCGCAAGGTAACCGTTACACCCGTTCTTCCTCCCTTCAAGACGTGGATTATATGGGGGTGAATGCCAATAACTGGTTGACGTGGAAAACAAAGGACCATTTGCTCACCGTGCATTCCTACGTAGGTTACGACCGTACGGACACGCACGGTTATGCCCGTGATGCGGCTTTCGACGCCGACCCTTCGGCCGTGGGAGGCATCGACGAGGTGCTCGATTCCGCTTTTCTCCTTCCTCGTCCGGAAGCGCACGGATGCGCTGGCTGAACCGCTCTTCCACCCGGTCGCTTTTCGAGGAATGGAAGTACAATGTGGGGCATGACATGATGTGGGACGCCAAGTTGCCGTGGGGTGACAATCTCCAGTTGCGATTCACCGGCTCTCTCAGCCGGACGGAGAACGACCGTTTCGAGCATTACCTGCTGGATTATGCTTCGTCCGGGTCCGGAGCCGACCGCCGCAACCGTTACGACCGCGGACGTCGGCGTAATTATTATTACCAACCCTCGGCGGAATACACATTCAACTTTCCGAACGACTGGCATTTCCTTACTTATTATATATATAAGCAGGATTATCGTTCCGACTCCTCGCCACGCTATCGTCTGGACAGTCTGGCCGGTTGGGAGGTGGGAGCGGCTCGGCATTTGGGCGAATTGCCTTCCGCACGCGAATTGTCCGCAGCGTTGGACGTGCCGAACAGTTACTTCGGCACGACCTTTCCCGGGTGCATACCTTGGGGCTGCGTACTTTCTATTCTCGGCGGACGGAGGACAAATACGTCTGGTTCAATTTCCATCTGCCTTTCACACAATCGAAGGAAGACATGCGCTACCGCCGGGAGGAGATAGATGCTGGCCTGCAACGTCGCGTGTTCCGTGTCCAGCCCGATTTCACTTATTTGGTCTATTGGTTTGGAGGTACAAGATATTTCAGGACGTTCATGGTCAATGCCGACATGGCTTTGGGCACGCCCGACCTTGTGAACCGTTTGTCTGTCCGCGATGCTTCCGACCCCTTGCACGTACGTGTGGGGAATCCGTACCTGCAAAACAGTTGGCGGTATAACTTCCGCACGGGATTCTTGCACCGCAGCCCGGAGAAAAAGTGGTTTACACAAGTGAACGTGAATGCCTGGCTTGGGGTGAATGACGTGGCACAGGGGTTCAGCTACAATTCCGAAACCGGAGTGTACACCTACCGTCCGCAGAACGTGGACGGCAACCGGGGCGTCAATGGAAGTCTGGCATTTCAGAAAGAAGGTATGGCCGAATATTGGAATGTGGGAGCGAATTTGAACTATGACTTTCACCGTAGCGTAGACCTCTCGTCCGTGGAGGGGATGACGGAGAGCGTGTTGAGCAAGGTGCACAACCACGAGACGAAGGCCTGCCTTTCCACCGGTTACCAGCGCGGAAGCCTGACCCTGAATGTGGGATGCGATGCCACTTACCGCCACGCCGACGGCAGCCGGGCGGACTTCAACACCGTGGATGCTTTCGATTTCCGCTACGGCCTTTTGGGAGAATACACGATGCCGTGGAAAATCCACCTGTCCACCCGTTTGAACATGTACAGCCGTAGGGGCTATGACGAAGCCGCCATGAATACGGACTATCTGATATGGAACGCCTCCCTTTCGCGTTCTTTCCTGAAAGACCGCCTGATGGTGAAGGTGGAAGGCGTGGATTTGTTGCGCCAGATGCGTTCCGTTTATATGGACGTGAACGTGCAGGGGAAGACAGAGACTTATTATAATATCGTGAAAGGCTACTATATGCTTACTTTGGGGTGGAAGTTGACACGAAATCCTAAAAGCGGGAGTAAAGCGTGCAAAATGTCATTTCCGACCCGGTTTTCGGCCTGCCTGAAAAAAGAATCCAGAAAGAAAATGCAAAATCAGCCCCTTCGGAATGCTTATATGGAGCATTCCGAAGGGGCTTTTCTCTAAAAAATGAGTTTCAATCTCAGCCGAATGAAAAATCGTTCGACTGAGATTGGAAAATCATTCGGCTGAGAAAAGTTTGGAAATGTCAGTCGGTGGTGGAAAAAACGGGCTTCAGGCGTGAAAAAGCAAGACGTTCGCAGGCCGGTTTTTCCCTTTTTTTCGTCTTTTACGAATTATCTGACCCTTTTTCCGAACGAGAATCGGATGCAAAATGTCAGTGTATTCCCGCTAAAGCCGAAACGGACACACTCGTCATGACGGAAGTCAGCGGATAGTCTCTGTCTTTATTTCTCGTTTTGCCCCGTTCGGATACCAGAATGATAAAATCCCGATGCGTGAGAATCGTTTTTCACTGTCGGCTTCGCTCGTGGGGACAAATAAGACAACCTTGTAAAGGTATGGATGACAGAATGTAAAATAAGTGAGAATGACGTACTTCACGGCTATTTTTTAATATGAAAAATATCTATCTTTGCCGTGGACGTATTCCTTTTGGGTTTGTCCTGTTTAAAAGTATGGACATGTTAGGATTTGAAATAACAATTAATGAAGAAGAGCCGTTCGTTGCGGCAGCGGATAATTTCACGGACGTGATTTTAAATATCGGGTATCCGAGGAATGATGGCAGTATTTATGTAGGTGCTTCGGGATACGGAAGAAGGTATGTGTGGCGAGGTATGGATGCGCGTATTGGGGATAAGGTTAAAGTACGTGTAGTGTCTACCGGTCGTGTGTCTTTGCCGCAGGAAGTGAAACCGTCCGATTGCCATCGGCTTATGGAAGACTATAAGGCTTTAGAAGCCGAATTGCTTCGGAGAGGATGGATGGAATAAAAGAGTGGGAATATGAAAGGATTTATCATAAAGTGTTCGCGTTGGGAGAGCGGATTTGTAGAATAGGTGTGCCGGGACAGGGACATACGGTGCTGATTGAGGCGACTTGGTGGAGAGGGGCTTATTGGAACTGTTCCGGTCAAGTGGAAACGGTGGGAGATGGATGGTATTGGAATGACGGGCCGCTCAGGGTGGGCGATGAATTGGAAATTGAATTCGCGGAGTTTGATGCGCCAACTCCTCCCGTGGAAATTTTGCCTCGGACACACCAACAATGCCTTTGTGGTGTGTACAATAAGTACTGTGGGGCACAGGATGAAGCGGAGATGCGCTTGCGTATGTTGCATGATTACAAGCAACTTCGTTGGTTGTTGGAGCAGGAAGGCCTGTTGGATGGTTAATAAAAGGAAAATATAACATGAAAGGATTTGAAATACAAATAAATGGCGGTGCCCCGATAGTCATTGCTGCAGAACATTACGCTTTCGCCTTGTTGGGGTGTGTGAATGGGGAAGAGCAAGGGAGGTTGACATTAATGGGAGGAAACCTTACAGAACGTTTTACGTGGTGGAATGGTGCATTGGAAAATGGCGATAAAATACGTGTTCGTGTAGTGGAGACGGAATGTCCTTCTGTTCCAATCCTCGTCCGGAAACGTAGTTGGGAAGATTTATACGAACGTTACGAAAAATTGAAAATTGAATTACGAAAATTAGGAAGAATAGAATAGATAAATGAGAGGGTTTATAGTAAAGAGTTCGACTTGGGGCGATGAGGTATGTCGGGTCGGAATGGAAGGTGAATATAGTATTGGTATAAATTTTAACGTTAGCCGTTTAGGGGAGACCTACTGGGGATTGGGCGGTTTTAAAATGCCGGAAGAACATCATTGGACATGGAAAGGAGGTTCGCTTCGGGTAGGGGATGTCGTAGAAGTGGAGTTTGCTGATTTTAAAGAGGCCACGCCACCGGTCGCGGTTGAGTTGGATACTTGTTCTTCCGTGAATAACGATAAAATGGATCCGGAAATGGTACAGGTGCTTTTGGAGGAGTATGAGAGTTTAAAGCGGTTGTTGGAACAAGCTGGCATAATGGGAAAAGATATATGATATGTCCTTTCGTGGAAAAAACGCTATCTTTGCCGCGATAAAGACCAAAGGTTGCGGATATGAGGATAGCAGTATTGATTTCAGGCGGAGTGGACAGCGCAGTGGCCGTTCACCGGATTTGCGAAATGGGATATAAGCTGGATTTGTTTTATATCAAGATAGGAATGGAGGGCGAAGGGATGAGCTGTACGGCCGAGGAGGACATAGAGCTTTCTACGGCTACGGCACGCCGTTACGGCCTGCACCTTGAGGTGGTGGACCTGCAAAAGCAATATTGGGAACTTGTGGTGGGCTACGCCATGGAGCGTGCCCGGCGGGGACTGACCCCGAATCCGGACGTGATGTGCAACAAGCTTATCAAATTCGGATGCTTTGAACAGGAGGTGGGACACCGGTACGACAAAATCGCCACGGGACATTATGCCACGGTACGCGAGCGGGACGGTAAGATATGGCTGGGTACGGCACGCGACCCTGTGAAAGACCAGACGGACTTTCTGGCGCAGATTGACAGCTTGCAGGTGGCAAAGCTGATGTTTCCTGTGGGCGACCTGATGAAAGAAGAGGTGAGGCGCATTGCGGAAACGCAGCGTCTGCCATCGGCCAAAACGCAGGGACAGTCAGGGCATTTGTTTCTTGGGACAGATAGATTATAATGATTTCGTACGCCGTTTTTGGGCGAACGGGAAGGAGCGGTGATAGAAATCGAGACCGGACGCCGCATCGGCACGCACAAAGGGTACTGGTTCCATACCATTGGCCAGCGCAAGGGGTTGGGACTGGGGGGGCGGACCTTGGTTTTGTGGTAAAGAAGGATGTGGAGCAAAACATTCTTTACGTGTCCCATGGTTATGACACGCTTTTGCAGTATGGACATAGTTTTAATTTGAAGGACTTCCATTTCATTACGGAAAACCCGTGGGGCGACGCGCCGGAAGTGGACGTCACCTTCAAGACGCGCCACCAGCCCCATTTTATGAAAGGCCGCCTGCATCGCGCAGGGCATGGCTACCGGTTGGAAAGTCCCGAAAGGATACAGGGATAGCTCCCGGACAGTTCGGGGTGGTGTACGATGCGGCGGCGGAGATTTGCATCGGGAGCGGCGAAATAGGGGTTTAGCCCCTTTGTTGTCCGGCATCCTTTCGGGACTTCCGGCTATATGAGCGGGAGGGTCACGAATCGGGTTTCCGGATATTCCTTCTCCAGTAAATGACGGATGTAGCTTTCCGTATCGCGCCGGATGATGTCGTCTTTCTCTTCGGGGTATAGGTTGTACACGACCGTGTGCAGCCGGATATTCCGGCGTGCGATGGCTTCCAGGCTCAATAAGGTATGGTTGATGCTTCCCAATTTGCCGGAGGTGACGAAAATAAGCGGATAATGGCGACGGGCGATGTAGTCGATGGTCAGCAAATCACGGGTGAGGGGTACCATCAAGCCACCCGCTCCTTCCAGCAAGACCGCATCGTAGGTTTCGCTGAGCCGCCGCGTGGCACGTTCTATTTTGTCGAAATCCACCGGACGTTTGTCTATCTCGGCAGCCAGGTGCGGAGAGCAGGGATAGCTGAAAATCTCGGCATGGTCAGTCCGTCGGTATCCTCGGGCAGCAGTCCCGTGCCCATGATGCGGCGGTGCAGTTCGATGTCTTCCGAAAGTCCGTTGTTCCCTGTCTGGATCAGTTTCTGGGTAATCGTACGGATGCCTTGTCCGTTCCATAATTTGGCCAGATAGCCGGTGGCATAACTTTTGCCTGTGTCGGTGTCGATGCCACTCACAAAAAAATACATTTTCTTTCATTTTCCTTGTTTTTTTGCAAATCATATAAATGGGGTGGTAAGTCAGAGAGACCGTTCCGTCTTGTGCGGCATATTGCCTGTGGTAGCGTTGGCAGAAATCTTCCAGTTGGCCTTTGGTCCATTTCCGGCTTCGTAGGCCTGTCACGCCGGTGGCCTGCAAATGTTTCAGCACATCCAAGGGTGAGGGAATGTGAAATGCAGGATTTCTTCCCGGCTGTACACGATTTGGTATACGCCCGAAAGCGTCCGGCGCAGTTCCTCTAATGAGCGGTAGGGCAACGTTTCGGAAGTGAGCGAGGCTACTTCCCTTACGTTCTGCGGGCCGAATGTACTGAAGGCCAAGTATCCCCCGGTTGTCAGCAGTTCCCGGCAACCGGAAAGGAATCGTTCGGGACGCTCGAACCATTGGACGGCCGAACACGAAACGATTAGATGTTGTCCTGCAGGAAAACGCAGGGTCTCGGCGTCGCAGGCTTGGAAACGTATGGGGGAGGCGGTAGGCAGTCCGACAGGTAAGGTTCCACTTCGGGGCAGATGTCGTTCAGGAGCAAGCGGCCGGGACGGACCCCACGGAGATATTCACGGGTGAACAGCCCTGTCCCGCATCCGATTTCAAGCACGTTCCAACCGTCGCTGTCGGGAATGTGGCTTTTGATGGCCTCGGCCATGTGCCGGGCCACGTGTTTTTGCATTCCGGCTTGTCGGTCGTAGCTGTCGGTCGCTTTCGCAAAACGTTGCCGTATCAATGCCTTGTCCATTCTTCCCCCTTTCCTTCGAGCAGACGGCTGAACAACGATGTCTCGTAGTGTTCGGCTTCCGTTTCCATGATTTCCGTTCCTTGCCATGCCTCATGTTGGTTGCGTGGCGGAAATATTTTTGTCCCGGTTGCCAATGATGGCCCTGTCCCAGATGAAAGAGGAACTTCCGTATGCGGTTATTCCCAGTGCCAGTGCAGCCAGTTCTTCGCGGAGTTCTTCCACCGTACGGGTGGGGGTGTGGGACAGGAATTCTTCCGTTTGTCCGGAAGAGCCGCACATCCTGCGGCGGAAACGCGCTAATGTGTCTTCCGAGAAGTGTTCCAATGTGCCTTTAAAAATCATTTCGGGAATCCCGCGCCGGTCGTCTATCGGGAAAGGCGTCCCGTTGACAGCCAATTTCATTTGCCACGGGAAGGAATGCCCCGTGAAGACCCGGCTTGCCACCCATACACCCATCGACCATGCCAGCAGTCTGATTTCAGTGTAACCCTCGATTGGGGTATAGTCGAAATCCAACGTGCGGTAGTCGAAGCAAAGCAGGTAGTCATAACCTTCTTCCACGGGGTGTCGGAACAGGTTTTCTTCGCTTCCCCATCCGGCAAAAAAACAACATGAGCCGGGGATGTCCTTCTTTCTTTATGAATGTTTGTTTCATTTTTTGTTCTATCTTTAAAGTGTCGCCAATGCCGTGCAGAGACGGTCTGTCTCCTCGGCGGTCAAGGCCGCAGTGAGCGAGATACGCAGACGGGAAGTCCCTCCGGTACGGTGGGCGGACGAACGGGCAGGACGTAAAATCCTTTGCGCTGCATATCCTCCGCTTTCAGGATGGTGTCGCGGCTTTCTCCTATTACCACGGGAATGATGTGGCTCGAAGACGGGCAGGATTTGCCACTCTCTTGTATCGCTTGCCGTACGTGGAGCGAATGTTTGGCGAGCCGGTTGCGGCGCTCGCTCCATGTGTCCAGACGGGATAGCACGAACTTTGTCCACGCGATATTGAAGGGAGGCAGGGCCGTGGTGAAGATCAATGTACGCATGCGGTTGACCAGATACTCCCTTATCGTTTGGCTGCATACCACGAATGCCCCTACTGAGGCCAGTGCTTTGCCGAACGTGCCGCACAGGAAGTCTATGTCCTTCAGGCAGCCTTGTTCTTCGGCTATTCCCAACCCCTTCTGTCCGCGTACTCCGACGGCATGTGCTTCGTCTACGTAAAGCATGACGTTGGGATATTTTTTCAGCTCGGCCAAAAGGGCGAGGGGGAGCCATGTCGCCGTCCATGCTGAAAATGCTTTCCGTCACGATGATGATTCTGGAAAAATCATGATGGTGCTTTTCCAACAGGGTTTGCAGTTGCGTGTAGTCCTGATGGCGGTAGCGGATACATTTGCAGCCGACAGGCGGATGCCGTCTATCAGGCTGGCGTGTACCAATTTGTCGGCAAGTATCAGGGTGTGTGCGTCTGCCACGGCTGGTAAAATGCCTGTATTCAGGTGATAACCGCTGGAGAAGACCAGTGCCCCGTCCCGTCCGAACAAGCAGGCAAGCATCTTTTTCCAGTTCGTCGTGGACGGGAAAATTGCCCGTCAGCAAACGCGAGGAGGAAGCCGAGAGCAAGAAATCGCGTTCGGAAAGGCCTTTCATGAATTCATCGCGTAGCGACAAGTCGGAGGCCAGGCCCAGATAATCGTTGGATGACAAGTTCAACATGCCGGTACCGTTTCGTATCATCCATTTGTCCCGGTGCCCGGCTTGTGGCAGGTTTCGCAAGTTGCCTGAACGTTGCAAGGCTTCGAGCGTGTCGGTATATGTTTTGTCCGGTGTTTCCATATTCGGTGTGTGGTTTGTTGCGGTTTATAATGACTGCTTTTTGTCCGGCGGGTATTTCTCCTACGATTTTCAAGAGTCCGCTTGTCAGTTTTGCCAGTTCCTCCGTCCGGATGACAAACGGAGGCATCACGTACACCAACCGTCCGAATGGACGTACCCATATACCTTCTTCCACGAACCGGCGTTGCATCCATGCCATGTCCACGGATGTTTCATTTCTATCACCCGATGGCACCCAGCACCCGTACGTCGGCTACTTGGGGCAGGCCGCGGGCGGAGCCAGTTCTCTGCGGAGTTGAGTCTCTATGCGTAGCACTTTTTCTTTCCAACCGTAAGACAGGAGCAGCCTGACAGAGGCGCAAGACACGGCGCAGGCCAACGGGTTGCCCATAAATGTAGGTCCGTGCATGAAGGTGTGCGGGGCGTGGGACGAAATGCAGGTGGCTACCCGATCGGTCGTCAGTACGGCGGAAAAAAGTCATGTAGCCGCCCGTCAGGGCTTTCCCGATGCACATGATGTCAGGCTCCACTCCGGCATGTTCCCAGGCAAACAGTTTTCCCGTCCGTCCGAAGCCGGTGGCTATTTCGTCAAAAATGAGCAGCAGGCCGTATGCCTTGCACAGCTTGGCCGCCTCGCATAAATAACGGGGATGGTAGAAACGCATTCCTCCCGCACCTTGTACTATCGGTTCCAGTATCAGTCCGGCCAGTTCGCTGTGGTGCCGCTTTATGGTCTCGCGTAGCGGAAGGATGTCCTTTTCGTCCCATTCCCCGTCGAACCGGCATTGGGGAGCCGGGACAAAGTGCCGTATGGGGGAGTGCGGAACCGAACAGGCTGTGCATGCCCGTAACGGGTCGCATACCGACATCGCGTTCCACGTGTCGCCGTGGTAACCGGAACGGATGGTCACGAAATTGTTCTTTTCCGGCTTTCCGGCCGCATATTGGTATTGTGCGGCCATTTTCAATGCGATTTCCACGGCCACCGAACCGCTGTCGGCATAGAAAATCTTTTGCATGGAAGGAGGGGCTATGCCCAATAGCAGTTTGCCCAGTTCGATGGCCGGTTCGTGTGTCAGCCCGCCGAACATGACATGAGACATGTTCCGCAACTGGTTTTCCACGGCACGGTTCAGTACGGGGTGGTTGTAACCATGCACGGCACACCACCAGGACGACATGCCTTCCACGAGTTCCGTGCCGTCTTCCAACGTAATGATGCAACCCTCCGCCCGTCTCACCTTATAGGTAGGAAGCGGGTCAATCGTAGAGGTATAGGGATGCCATAGGTGCTCCCGGTCGAAGCAGTCGGCAATCAGTTCATAATTCATATCCCGTTTCTTTGATTCGTTTTATATCTTCTTTCACATTTGAACCTATCGTCGTAAGCAAGTCGCCTGCGATGGCCGAATTGATGCCCGCGTACATGGCCCGGCGTATCATTTCATCGCTCAGTTTGGAGCGTCCTCCTGCAAATCTGAGATATGCGGACGGATTCACAAAACGGAACAAGGCGATGGTGCGTAGGATTTCTTCTTCGCCCAAAGGCGGCATGGTTTCGAGAGGTGTCCCTTTGATGGGATGCAGCAGGTTCAGCGGGATGGAGGATATGTCCAGCGATTTAAGCGTGAAGGCCAGTTCCGTACGTTGCCGCATGTTTTCTCCCATGCCGATGATACCTCCGCAGCAAACCTCCATTCCCACCCGGCGTGCGGCGCGCAAAGTTTCTATTTTCTCCGCTTGTGTATGGGTGGAACACAGCCGGGCGAAGAATGAAGGGGCTGTTTCAGATTACAATGGTAACGGACTGCCCCTGCCCGGTGCAGTTTGTCCAACTGTCCTTCCGAGGCAAGCCCCAGCGAAACGCACAGGCTGATGTGGGTGTGCCTGCTTAGGTATGCAAGATGTTCGCACCACGTGTCCACTTCACGGTCTGTGGGCTTTTTTCCACTTGCCACTAAAGAAAAACGCCGTATTCCCGCGTTTTCGTTTATTCGGGCATGACGTAGGCATTCCTCTTTCGAAACGATTCCGTATGTTTCTATTCCGGTGGGGTAGTGTGCCGATTGTGCGCACCATTTACAGTTCTCTGAACAACGTCCCGATTTGGCATTGATAATGGAACATAAATCGAATTTACGCGAAGCATGTCTCAACGTAATGCGGTGGGATGCCTCGCAGAGGGCGTCGAGAGGAGCATTTTCCGTAAGTTGGAGCACTTCTTCCGGTGTGAAGGGTTGGCCTTCATGCACTTTTCTTTCCAGTTTTTCTATCATAACGTTCTGTATAAAAAGAGCGGGTGACGAAGAAAACCGATGGGCATCCGTATGGATGTGGATGAGGTTCCTTCGTCACTCCGCTTTTATGGGTGACAAATAAATGAGAATACGTGGCAGGGGCTTCCGGGATATTCGTAAGCTTTATAGCCGCAGATGACCCGAATGCCGAAAGGAAAAAAAAGGACGGACCATGGTTCCGGGCTGCCTCCCGGTGGCCATGCCTCTTCTTCCGTTTGCATCCGAAAATCAACACCTCCGCGTCTGTTTTCAAGGTTCAGCGTGCTTTTGTCCTTTTTCAATGCGGAATCGGCGATGCTTTTGCATACATGCCCAATCGTAACGTGGCGGTGCAGACTTCTGAATATGGCATACCCTTTCCGGTTCCAGCAACGGAAACGGATGGTTTCTCCAGTGTTATAGATGACAGTCTTGCGCATGCAGAAGTCTTTTAGTCTTTGCAAAAGTATGAAAAAACGATAAACCGGAAACAAGCTAAAGTAGAAATAGGTTAAAAAAAAGACATTCGATTTCATGGTAAAAACAACAGGAAAAGTTTCTTTATATGTAAACTGATGATTATCTTTGCATTGTAATACAAAATATTGAAATTATGGCTCCGTTGATAGTATCCGAGCTATGCGTGAGGTGGAAAGCGGGGATACAGTCATTTGCGACACAATGGACGATTATCTTAAACTTGTTGGTTATGGTATACAAGATTGAGGTATCAAGGCAGTATCTGAAAGATTTGAAACTTGCTCGTAAACGACAGTTGGATGAAAAATTACTGAATGATATTATCGCCATGCTCGCTGCCGGAGAACCACTGCCTGCCAAGAATTGCGACCATGCGCTTTCTGGTAATTACAAAGGTTATCGTGAATGTTATGTCACTCCGGATTGGTTGTTGATATATTCTCGGAATGAAACGCTTACAGTTGTCTCTATTAGTACGTACAGGCACGCATTCGGATTTATTTTAAATCTGCCTGCGGTTCATGATGTCGACCCAAGTGTTCATGATGGATTCTGTTTCAAAGCGTTTGAATAAATTCCGTTTTGGTGGTTTTGATGGTATTTACCGACTTGCAAATCTGTTTGGCGATTTCCTCCACCGTGTAACCTCTGGCAGACAAAAGCAGGATTTCCTGTTCCGTTTCGTTCAGTCTTTTATTTCCTTTTTGCCCCAATCGTGGCATAATAAATCGTATTCGTAATACGTACCGTTCGTGTGTAGCATGAGGACGTGTCCGGACTCTTTATGTGCCGAAGGCGATATGGCGCATAAGGCTATCCAAACTTGTCCATTGAAGTGAACGCAAGAGGAGTGAGTTTGTGGTTTAAGAGTGTTTTTTTCTTGTTTCGGATAAGGTCTATATCATAACATAGTGTGTAGTTTGTCCGTTCGTTGGTTGGGAATGTGTGGAACAAACCAAGGCCCTTTTTCGTTGATTTCCGAAAGCATCTTTTGTTCTTCTGTTGGGACATGTTTTAAGTATATTTCATAGTTGAAATGTTTCTTTCCGTCTATTTCTTCTCCACAGAGCCTGACGATTTTATCGGATACGTATAGGAAATCCTTTTTAAGGAAATCGATGATATAGATATATTGGTTGGAACTTCTAACGAATGCCTTGGTAATCTCGATAAGCGGTTTTAAATTTTCGTATTCCTCCTGTGCATAACCTATGAAGTTGGTAGTTGTGAGGGATTGGTTGGTTTTCATTTTATACTTAGGTTAATTGTTTATGGTGTAAAGTTATAAAAAAACTCAATAAGTGTGACTTTTGACGATAAAAAATCACACTTTTGGGTGAAAATAGCCTTTAGAATTGCAGAAATATACTTTTATATTTGGAAAAAGTATGATTTGACATTTATATTTGAGCAAACTTAAATTAAAGCCATGATAAACAGGAATGGAAAACAAATCTTCGGGCGTTGGTCGTAGGTGGTGCAGGTTTCGTAGGCAGCCATCTTTGCCGGAGGCTTCTTCAATCAGGTTATGAGGAAGTCATTTGTGTGGATAATTTGCAAACCGGCAGGATAGCCAATGTGGCTGATTTTTAGGCTCCCCTCATTTCAGTTTCTTTGAGCATGATATAGTAAACGAATGGCCTGTATCAGGGCATTGCATGAGATTTACCATTTGGCCTGTCCGGCTTCTCCTGTGCAGTATCAAAAATCCCCGATACATACATTCAAGACTTCTGTCCTTGGTAGTATCCATCTTTTGGAACTTGCTAAAGAGAAAGGAGCAAGAATCTTGTTTACTTCCACCAGTGAAGTGTATGGCGATGCGAAAGTCTCGCCTCAAAATGAATCTTATTGGGGCAATGTGAATCCCTTCGGTGTCCGTAGCTGTTATGATGAAGGGAAGCGCGGTGCCGAGACCTTGTTCCACGACTATCATGAAGAATACGGTGTACATACACGTATCATTCGTATATTCAATACATACGGGCCGCGGATGAGTGCGGAGGATGGCCGTGTGGTATCCAACTTCATTGTGCAGGCACTTCGCGGTGAGCCTTTGACTATCCATGGCGATGGCACCCAGACACGTTCGTTCCAGTATGTGAGTGATTTGATAGAAGCGATTGTCCGCACTATGCAGGACGGAGTACCGCATTGTCCCATCAATATAGGTAACCCTTACGAGATTTCGGTAAACGATTTGGCGGAACGGGTGTTACGCATGACCGGTTCCCGATCGTCTATTGTGTACAAACCTCTTCCCAGGACGACCCATGTCGGCGGCGGCCAGATATTACATTGGCTGCATCCGTGCTGGGCGGGTGGAAGCCGGTGGTGGGTTTGGATGAAGGGCTGTCGCAGACTATAGCCTATTTCCGTCACCTTATAAATAAGGCGGTATGAAGCACGAATACGATTTTCTGGTAGTTGGTGCAGGCTTGTTCAGGGGCTACATTTGCCTGTATGGCCAAGCGCGTGGAACTGCAATATATGTTTTGATATGAGTTCGTGAAACCATAAAATGAAAACAAAAGCATAATAACTGCAAATGTAACCGCTAATATACAGCGTTTTATATGGTATCAGATTCGGGATTGACATCTTAATTTGTTTTAATCCGTTTCAAGTTTCTTCGGGATATATGGGAACATATACGGGAATTATTGTACCTTTGCAGAGTAATTCAAAAAACACTGCCGATGAAAGTTTCCGTATATCTGAAAAAGAGCGATTCCCTCGACCTCGAACATCTGTTTCCGGGTCAGGGAGAAGAACGTGGACATAAAGGTCGTCTCTCCCCTTGCCGTATATGACAAGTATTGGGATTCCGATACCCTCAGTTACAAGCGCACTGCAGCTGTTCCTGACCACCGAGCAGAAACGGCTGCCCAGACAGATTGCGGCCATCATCGAGCATGTTGAAAAGACCTTCTCGGACAAGGCAGACAGCAAATGGCTGAAACAGGCCATCGAGGATGTGCTGTACCCTGCCCGCGCCTTCGAACGCAACCATCCGAACTTGCTCCGCCGCATCCATGAATATCTAGTAAAGTTTGACGGTGCGGAGAGGACTAAGGAGCACATCATACGTTTCGAGCGCAAGATGTCACGTTACCATGACTACCAGCGGGAAATATTGGGAAACACTGATTTCACCCTCTTCGTGGAAACCGTCACGCTGGAACAGATGAACGATTTCCGGGATTATGTCGTAAATGAACATCTGTTGCAACAGGAGCATCCCGGCTTCTATGCCTCACGCCTGCTTGTCAAACGCAAGCCCAAGCCGCTTTCAGGCACTACCGTCATCAACATCATGAACCTCTTCTGTACGTTCCTGCACTGGTGCAAGAGGATGAAGTATTCCGACAACGAGGTCTATGCCCTCTACGGATGCAAGGAACCGACCTACGGCGACCCGTTCTATCTTACATCGGAGGAAAGAAATATCCTTTATACGATGCGGACTTGACGACAATCCCAAACTGGCAGTCATCCGGGACATATTCGTGTTCCACTGCTATGTAGGCTGCCGTGTAAGTGACCTTTACCGGCTGACAAGGGACAACATCAGAGACGGTTTTATAGAGTATATGCCGCAGAAGACCAAGAAGTGTCAGGCGAAGACCGTCAGAGTACCCCTTGCACGAGAAAGCCTTGAAGATACTGGAACACTACGATAAAATGCAGACAGGCTGCTTCCGTTCAAGCCTATACATACTTACAATCTCGGCATAAGGGAACTGCTTAAGCATTGCGGTATAGACCGGATGGTGACCATCCTTGACACGCACGGCTACAACACCGTGCAAAGACCCTTGTATGAGGTGGCCAGCAGCCATACGGCACGCAAGACCTTCGTAGGCAATCTGTACAGGCAAGGTTCCCGACCCGAACCTGATAGCTTCCCTATCGGGGCACGTAGAGGGAAGCCAGGGCATTCAACCGTTACCGCACCATAGACGATGACATGAAAGCGCAGACTGGTAGAGATGATAAACTAAGAAAGGAGGATATATATATGAAAGTGACGGCATTCATCAGAAAGACATCTGCCAAGAACAACGTGACGGATCTGGCACGTGTCTATTTCCGTGTCCGGGATATTGGCGGAGTGGACATCAAGGCGGCAAGCGAGCTTTCCATCAACCCCAATCACTGGAGTGCGGAGAAACAGGGCTACAAGCCCCGTGTGGCTCTGGTATCGGAAGAGAAGCGGATGAACTTCGACAGGGATATCCAGCAGATAACCCACCTTATCACCAAGGAATACCACCGTGGTGTGGACGGCAACTGGCTGCAAGGGCTGATAGAGGAATACCACCATCCCAACATCAACGCGAGGGGCGGCAACAAGGCAGATGAATACCTGCTGTCGTACCAGATTCAGAAATACATCGACGAGACTCCGCTTGCCGATGAAAGTTGGAAAGCACCATCAGGACAATCTCAACAAGGTGCTGCGCTACGAGCGTTTCCGGCACGAGGTCATGCACCAGCGCGGCTTCCGCCTCTGTATCGACTCCATTACGGCAGATGACATAAGGGACTTCAAGTTCTGGATGCAGGAGGAACACAGGTATGTGGAGATGTATCCTGTATTCTATAAAGACGAATTGCGCTCGTGATGTGACCCAACAACGTTCCGAGAACAGCATGTCAGGAAGCCTCTACCGTATCCGCACCGTCATCAAGTGGTGCATCAAGCGCGGGCTGACGAGGAACAATCCGTTTGACCAGTACCAGATTACACAACCCATGTACGGCGACCCGTTCTACCTTACCCTTGAAGAAGAGAGAGACAAGGTGTACTATGCAGATTTGAGCGGAATGGGTACAACCTATCCGGTCTATCGTGATATATTCATGTTCCAGTGCCTTATCGGTTGCCGTGTGAGTGATTTGAATAAGTTGACCAAGGCGAACATCGTTGACGGCTGTGTGGAGTACATTCCGCAGAAGACCAAACTGGAACACGCGGGCACGGTACGGGTACCGCTCAACCAGAAAGGCACTGGATATATTGGAACGTTACAAGGATCTGGAAGATGCGCTGCTTCCAAGGTTCTCGCACTTCGGCTACAACAGGAAGATAAAGGAAATCCTCAAGTATGCTGGTATCGACCGCATGGTCAGAGTCCTCGACCCGAAGACACGTGAGGATGTGGCAAGGCCTTTATATGAAGTGGCAACCACCCACACGGCACGGAAGACCTTTATAGGCAACCTCTACAAGCAGGTCAAAGACCCGAACCTGATAGCCTCCATGTCGGGACATTCCGAAGGCAGCCGCGCTTTTGCCCGATACCGCAAGATTGACGACGAGATGAAGAAGGAACTGGTCAACCTGCTGGATTGATTTGGACCGTTTCCCCCATTTCCTATCCCCTTTTATATTTAACCCGATAATACAGCATGAATATGGATTAGCAACAACTGACCTACGAACAGTTCAAGGAGGACATTCTCCGATGGAAGAACACGCACAGGGAGGAATACAGCCGTTTCGCCAGACTTATGACAAACGGTGACGAGAAGCAATACCTTGCCATCTGCCGGGCCATATTCAGACAGCTGCCCAAAATCAAGACGGAATGGGAGCTGTGCTGGAACGATGACAGAGGGAGAATTTTGACAATATATACCTGCAATTCAAGGAGAATGCAGTGCCCGGACAGATAGTGGAGCTGTACAGGAAACAGAGGGAAGAGAGTTCCACTCTGCCTGATACACCTCCTACCACACTTTGGGACAGAATGAAATCCTTTTTAGCGGCAAGCCTAAAGAGCCGGGTATAACCCTTTCGGCACCGCTTGTGTTGAGCTGGTTGTATTACGGCAAGAGCTTCGAGGCAATGGTCGGCATGGTAGACAGGCAGATGAAGAACCCGAAAGCCGACAAGGCGGACAAAATGAGCTGTTCTTTTGTCATCAGACAGATTATAGATGTGTCCATCAAGAGCGGCTTCCGCACCCAAGCCGACTGGGACAGATACTTTTCCATGAACGAAGCCATTGAAAAGGGCGATGTCGGAGAATGGGCGTTACAGTCCGTGACAGAGGAAATGGACAGCGGAACAGAGGAAGGACATGATACGGGAACAGGGCAAATATCTGACAATCCCCGGACTGTTGATGATTCGCAAAAGCCACGCGGACGCAGGAAAGCGAAAGTACAGCCACTTGTAGATTATCTTGATTGTAACGACAAAGACGCTGTCATCGGGGTTATCCGGAAATTCATCTCCAGATATGATACGGCAGCAGAGCAGGCACTGACCTATTATGCCCTGAATGAGCTTGGTCTGTTAACCGGCATGGGCAGCGCAAAAGAATTTGCCGCAGCCCTTGCCTGTCAGTTTGAAGGCATGGGCGGTATAAAAAGCGAAAGCTCATACCGGCAGGCCATCCACACGCTGACGACAACGCAGCACGTCGCAAAAGACGGAGTGAACAAAATGTGCGTGATGATTAATGGCGACATTTGCCAGACCCTGCTGGACGAACTCAAAACCGACCTTATGGAAACTCTTCCCAACCCGGACGAATCAGGTGAAACTGGGTAAAATAAGGTTGTTTGGAGTTGTCATAATTGTCTTTTCTGTCATGACAAATATGCCAACTCATTTTCTTTCAACCACTTTCAATTCCGATATACCTTTGCACCGTCAATCCTTTTCCCGAGGGTCGGCGGTGCTTCTCTTTATAAGCCATCGGAAGCGGGGCATCAGGGAACTTTTTGAAGATGGTCGTCAAAAACTTCAAAAGCTGATAGTTATGATTACGATTGAAAGTCTAGTCGAACAGGGAGCGAACGTGAAACTGGAAGTCACTCCCGCTGACCTTAAAATGTTTGCGGAATCCATCGTGCAGCGTACCATCATGGCGCAGCAGGAAGAGCAGAAAGCTGCCATGCAGCGTGAAGCGGAAGAAGGCTGGCTGAATACGAAACAAGTCCGTGAACTGCTGAATGTATGCGAGGGTACGCTCAACCTGTGGGCGAAGCGGGGCTATCTTGTTCCGGTCAAGGTCGGTAACAAGAACATGTATGCCAAATCTGATGTACGCCGGGTTCAGACAGGCACCAAGTCAGAAAGTGTAACATCCTATTGCAAGAAGAGAAATGGCTGACATGAAGAACACCCGGCTTGAACTGTGCAACAGGATCCGCATGGAGGCGGAACATACCGAAGATACGGGATTCCCTTGGATGTGTTTCCCCAGAATGTGCAGTCAATCATACTTGACATGACCACATACGAGAACTACAAAATTGAGTTTCATCGCAACGTCCATGCTGTCGGCTGTGTCCACTGCCTTGGGCGGCACATACCGCATCCGAATCAAAGGCGACTGGCAGAGCAACGGTGCGTTGTACATCATTCTGGTAGGTAGACCCGGACTGGGCAAGACACCACCGCTGGAGGCGGCATTCCGTCCTATCCGAAAACACGACTATGCCCTGTTCAAGGCGTATGCAGCAGAGGTGGAAGCATGGAAGGCGGCAGGAGAAAACGGAAGGAGACCTGTTCTGAAACGTACCATTGTCGTGTCCGACTTCACTCCCCGAATCGCTTCTGCTGACACATAACAACAATCCGAGAAGCGTGGTCATTCTGGTGGACGAGATTATGGGCATGTTCAATTCCGCCAACCGCTACACGAACGGGACAGCTTATAGAACAGCTGCTTACCGCATGGAGCGGCGGGGCTTTGGACGTGACAAGGGTAAGCAATGCCGTTCCTGTACACATAGAACATCCGTGCATCAACATCATCGGGAGCACACAGACCAAGCGTGTGCATGAGCTTCTCAGGAAAGGATTCGAGGAAAACGGACTGCTTGACCGCATCCTGTTCGTATTGCCCAAGTCGCCCCAAATGTCAGAATGGATAAACCGGGACGATGACGGGGAGATGACATCCTTGGCCGCCACACGCTGGGAGCGTATATTGAATAAGGTGCTTGCCTTGGACTATAATACCGAAGCGGAAGAGAGAATGCCTCGTGTACTGTCTATGGACAAGAGAGGCCAAGGAATACTTCTTCTCATGGTGGAACAGGAAAGTGGAGCGTATCAATCGGATAGAGGATGATGTCGAGGTGGACAGCCGGGAGATGAAACACCCGGTACATGTGGCACGGTTGGCTCTGATAATTCAAGTCCTGCGGTATGCTTCCGATGAAAGCCACCTGCAGTTCGTGGATATGGTATCGGTTAAGGCCGCCATACGTCTGAATGACTATTTCGAGGATTCCTATATCCGCATCCGTTCCTTTGTAGCGAACGACACCTGTGAAGAGCCTCCGAAGGTGTTGCTGTCATTACTACCCGACACTATTCGATACAAAGACGGCCATTGCCATAGGCAAAGAGCTACAGGGTATCAGCGAGCGTACTGTGATGAACTATCTGAAGGAGTTATGTCACAGCCGGCTTCTTCGGAAAGCGCAAGCCGGGCATTACGAGAAAATCGTGTATGAAGCCGGCAAATCTTCCATGAGCGAAAATGAATAACCAACCAAAGACTGCAAGGAAATACCCCTGTTGCAGCTTGCAGTTTTTTCAGTCTTGCAGTTTCGGGGCATTGAAAGCGGAGAATCCTGCAAAACTGCAAGGACTGCACACTGCAAATGGCCTTTCGGCTTGCAGAAATCAAAAAGACAGAGCTATGAGTGAATACAGATTCCACCTCCAGAAATACCGGTCGGGCAGCAAGACTGTCTGTCCCAAATGCGGCAGGAAAGCCTGTTTTACCCGATACATTGACGAGGAAGGCAGATTTCGTTTCCTGACAATGTGGGTAAGTGCGACCACATCAACAGTTGCGGCTACCACTATACCCCGAAAGAATATTTTAATGATAACCCTACCGTCAAGGAGAATTTGACCGGGCAAGACGGGTATGGCAATGTTACACCAACGGTTATAAAACCGGCAGTAATGCCATCATCCAAGCCCCAACCTCAGATTTCTTATATTCCCTATGCTTGGGTGGAGCAGTCCATGCAGAGGTATGACATCAATCCGTTATACCGATACCTTACCACCGTTGCAGGCAAGGATAAGACAGATTGGTTGTTCAATCTCTACAAAGTGGGTACGTCCAAGATGTGGAACGGGGCTACCGTATTCTGGCAGATTGATGTCAGTGGCAATATTCGGGCTGGCAAGATTATGGGCTATGATGCCAAGACCGGGCATCGTATCAAACATCCCTTCAATCAGGTCAGCTGGGTACATTCGGTGAGAAAGATACCGGATTTCCATATGAAGCAATGCCTGTTCGGTGAACATCTGCTGACTGATGCCTCATCCTTGGCAAGAACCGTCGGCATTGTAGAAAGCGAGAAGACGGCACTGGTTGCCGCACTGTTCATTCCCGATTTGGTATGGCTCGCCACCGGGGGATGCACGGCAGTTTCAACAGCGAAGCCATGCAGGTGCTGAGTGGGCGTGAGGTCGTTCTCTTTCCCGACCTCAAGGCCAACGGATGAATGGCGGCGCAAGACCCAAATGCTGCAATCCATTTGTAAATCTGCCACCTGTTCCGACTTGCTGGAAGAAGATGGCGACTGATGGACAGCGCACGTCAGGACTGGACATTGCCGACTTCCTGCTGATGGAAGATACGCCACAGATGATTCTTCAGAAGATGATACAGCGCAATCCGGCTTTACAGCTACTTATTGACGAGCTGGATCTGGCATTGGTGGAGTAATCCGAAGGCTTGCTTCGGGAGTTTGTAAGAAAGTCCATAACACAATAAGGACTTTTTGCCTGACAGCAATAAAGTCCCTCCGGCATCCGGCAGAATCCGGTTCGGAATGAGCAAGCTCAAACATTAATCATTTATAAAAAAGAATACCTATATGAATACAGATATAAAGCAGGCCATGCACGTCGAAGCCGGAAAGTCATTCGGCACGGCGGAGGCCAATGAAAATGAACGACACTGGAATGATGACAAGATCGAGCGAAAGAATCAGGACCCGACCAACCATTACGACAAGACCAGAATGAAGTTGAATTTCGAGATCGGTCCTGACGGGAAGATACATCCGTTGGGTTATCAGGAGAAACCGCTTGAAGTCCGTCTGCAAGAACGGTTGGACGAATTGGGCTGGAAGCCGTTCAAGTCGAACAGCAAAATCCAGCCGAACTGTTGTGCGAAATTTGTTTTTGGAGGCAACCATGACCGGACGCTTGAAATGGCTTTCGAGGAATCAGAGTGTCAATCTGGAGAAAGGAGCAGACAATAGCCACCTGCACCGTTGCGAGGGAGTTGAGAATTGGGCGAAAGGATGTCTATGATTGGTGTGTCAAACGATACGGACAGGAAAACATTGTCGGGTTTCAGGTACATCTTGATGAGAGCAGTCCGCATATTCATGCCTTGGTTGTTCCGGTAGGTATCCGTTCCAAGAGCGGACGGGAGTGTGTGATGTGGTCGGCAAAGTTTGGGAAAGACCGCTATGAATATGGCCGGATATTGAAAGATATGCATACTTCCTGTATGACGAGGTTGGTAGCAAATACGGACTTGAACGTGGGGACAGCATTGATCGGACACAATGTGCAGCATCTGCACAAACGCGATTATATCCGCAAGCTGACCAAGGAGGCGAAACAGGCAGAGAAAGCCGTCAAGGGGCTTCAATCCATGATGCGGAATCTGGAATCAAAGATTTTCAGTTATAGGCTGCAACTTGAAGAGGCGGAAAAGGAGCTGGCTTCCGGAAAAATTACACTTGACGGGTATGAAGCGCAGAAAGCGGATATACAGAAACTCATTGCCGAGTATCAAACCAAACTTGAAGACAAGACCGACAAGCTCCACGCAAAGGAGCTGGAACTGGAGCGGCTGACCGCAGATGCGGCAAAAGCCCGTTCGGTTGTCCAGCCGTTCCGTAATCACAAGGTTGATTTCATGCCACCGCAAATTACCGAGAAAGTACCCTTGTTCGGCACGGACAAATGGGTCGAACGTCAGAACCAGCATATCGCCAAGCAGTTTACCGAAATTGTTCGCAAGATAGAATCCCTATACAGGAATGATGCGGCACGGCAGGTTGAAGCCGCCCAGCGTAATGTACTGGCAGATTACGGGGAGTTTTATCAGCTGAGACGGGAGAACAAATTGCTTTCTGACGCAAATGAAAGTTTGGAATCAGAGCTGAATACGCTGATCTTGAACAGTTGGCTATACCGTCAATCGGTGGCCAGCCTGTACCGATCTCCCAGGTGGAGGAGGCTCAACCTCTGATCTGCCTTGGGATGGCCGAAGACCGGATGAGGAGGAAGAAGCGTATCGGAGGAAGTGTTTGCTTTTATGCTTCACGAATAGTAAAACATACTAAAATTCGAAGTAGAAATAGATAATTGAACAAGCACTTGCATATCAGAAAATGGAGCAAGGCATTTCTCGAGGCCGTAATTTGAACTGTGTCAGCTAAGGAAATGAATAAAATATTAACTTTGCTAACACAGTTTATTTTATGAGTGAAGAATTTGATTTTGAAAGTATCAAGAACAAGGCTCTTGAACAGTTGAAGTCTGGTAAGCCCTTGTTAGGTAAGGACGGTGCTTTTTGCTCCGTTGTTGGAGAGTATATTAAATGCTGCCCTTGAAGGTGAGATGGACGCTCATCTTTCTGAGGATGAACGCATGAGTGGCAACCGTCGTAATGGCAAGATGCAAAAACAAGTACAGACTTCGATGGGAGAAGTCAATTTCATATATATATGCCAATATGGTTAGATGTTACCTCGTTTACTATGTATATCCAAATATTAATAAGGAAAAAGACTCATCTCTCCATTTTCTCCTTCAGGATGTACTTTTTTTCCATATAGCATCATTTAAACTTTTTATCTGCTCTTGTTCTTCTCTAGTTATCCTTCACCATATTCACATTCGATAGGCTGTCCATCAAGCAGGGCGGCAATCATTTTGATGTACGAGAACGCCTCCTGCTTTTGTGTTATCAAGAATTACAGCAGCAATATCACCGTCTTCTGTTTTATTGAATTTCAGTTTCATATTTAATTGTATTTTTTTAAAATTATATTTCTTGACTCTTTTTTTGATTGATGTCCTGCCACCATCAGTCTGATCAGCAATATAGTCCAATACTTTTTGTCCGAAGACTTCGCTTTCTAATGACGCAGAACGAATGGTTATTTTATTACCATCGTTTTCACAAACAACAATTGTTTGGGCATCTGCCATCATTGGTATTGTTGCATTGTGGCTTACCATAATCACTTGCTTACTCCATTTTACAGCTTTGATCGTTTCTGTTAATGTCGAGTTTATATACTTTACAGCCAAATTATCCTCTGGTTGGTCAATAATAATGGGCGCAGTATCTTGTTCATATCCTAGTATTAAATCCAACAAAATTGCCGTTTTCCATCCAGGACTCAAACTGTTAAAATCTTTCCCCGTCTTTCGTTATAATTTTATACGAACGTGTATTTAACTCCATTAATTTCGTATATACCCTCTGGGTCATATCGTTGTATGATTCGACATTGGGATTTTTTTCTTGAAATAACGGCTCATCAAATTCCACGGAGTAACATCTGCAATAGTATTGATATTAGACTTTTAAACAGTATTTCAATGCATCTACTAGTACTTTCTCGTTAAAAATAAAGTTATTAATAACAGACAATTTATGTCCTCTTGCTTCTATTTCTCTAGTCTGAAAAGAATATTTTATTTTAATCAACTCTTGTTTACAATGCTTAAAACCCGTAAGAACTTTTATATATTCACCTACAGTTTTAAGTAAACTATCCTTGTTTGTGATGCGGGATTGCTGCTGTCCAAGTTCATCTTTCAGTATTCTATCTACAACTTGTTTATGTTCTTTTACGACCATAGACACATCATCAAACATAGTATAGGCTTTTGCAGCTAAGGTAAGTTTTGTTTTTATGGAGTTAATCTCTTCATTTGCATCTTCAATCAAAGGATTATTCTCTAAAAAAGTTCTAATAGTCTCTATTGCTTCTAAATCAATCTTATATTGATTCGAAGGATACTTAACGAGACTTTCTTCTTCTGCCGTTGGCATCAATATATTCAACGCATTTTTCTTCACGATGCCAGTAACAATCAACTGCCCTGGATTAGGTAATGCATTCAAGGTTCGCTCGCAGTCCTCTATTTTCTCCACGTACTGCAACATTTCACTAATTACCTCATGCAATTTATTTAGACCCGTTGTAATACTACGATTAATTTCATCGTCTGCAGGAAAAATATTCCTTAATATCTCTATTTTATCAATACTTTTTTCGTTATTATCCGAGATGTTTTCTGCTATGAAGTTTTGAGATATATAATATGGGGTCATTCCACTTGTATTCTCTACAATCATATTCTCCACACCATAACGCTCTATATACTTCGAGCCCTCAAAATCCTGATGAATATTTCTATATAATGAATCCACAAATAAAGTTTTCCCGGATGAAGATCCGCCAATTACGACATTCAGACCTTCTGGTTAAGTTTACATTCACATCTATATGTTCATTCTGCAATTCTACATGCCCAATATAATCACTTCGTCGTATTGGTTTCTCATGACTAGCCACAAGTCTTGTACTTTCAGAAAGCGAAAGTCGTAATCCATCAAATGTTGGTTGCGCAAACATCCATGTTGGGATGAAATCATCATCATTCCCGCTATGCGAGCGAGGATATATACTGGGAGAATAGTTGTCAGAGCAAGTCACAAGATTAATGAACTCCGATATTCCGAGTCGTTCAAAATATTGATGAGTTGCCTCCAGCCCTTTGGTACTTCTTGATGTAAAACCATCAAATTGATTATAATATATACTTCTATTGATAGCATTATCTAAATTTTCACCATCGTTGATGCTATAATTAAATGCTCCATGTTTTTGTGAGCCGTGTGGTAGTAAGATGAAATCAAATGTGTCAAAACTATTAATGATTTTTTGGATATCTGGCGTATTGGGGTCATTTCGGTCAGGTAATTTATTTGGATATAGTTCATCTAGAATCTCGTTTAGCGAATCTATCACAGCATCTTCTATAGGAGCATTAAAATATATATGACAATGGTACGATTTTTGCCTCAGCCCGATTTTGAATGTGTAATTCTACACCAATAATTAAGTTAAGGTCCAGGTTTTGAGCCTTCAAATAGGCAGATTTGTTAATGGTGTTGTGATCTGTTAACGAAATCATAAACGGACTGTCTCCATTTAGTTTCTTTATTTGGCCGACCAATTCTGCTATATCGTAGTTAGTATTCAGATTATTTGCATTCTCTGAAGTATGTATGTGTAAATCTATGTATATTGGTTGCATGTCTATTTGTTCTATTTATATTATTCATGTTTCTTATAATTCTCTACCTGTTCAAGAACTTTCTGGAAGACTTCTTCATCCCATTGAGGAGGATAACCCTCTTTGTAGAGAAGATATGTAAGCTGGCTGGCGAGTTTGCTTTTTAGGTTGTCGTTATTTAGCCAATCGGCATAGACAGCGGTATCATCAATCAGAGTCTTGATTTTCTTTGCCAACTCAATACAACGCTCATCCGCATACTCAAAACCATGTTTGTCCCGCACCTCGACAAGTACATCGAAGAAAGCTTTCTCCTCAAAAGTGATACCCAAAACCTTGAATTTCTCGCTATCAGCTTTAAGCTCTTTCAGAATGTTCATCAGTTTGTTCGACAACCCATTGATTTTGTATGAAACAATGTCACATACATCATTCACTACGTTTTGTGTCACTTCATTGGTGAATGTCAACTTGTCCCTTGTATTATAGGCATCTATCGTATCTTCAAGCATCTTTTGGAAATGTTCGGCTTGTATCTTGTTTGTCCGGCTGTATGCTCTGATTGCTTTGGCTACGAGTTTGCAGAGGATTTGGAACTTAGTGAATGGCATCTTTATATCTTCCACCTCTTTGGCGAATGAGTCGCTAAAAATATTCTCTTCAACACCTTCATTCATTACTCGTTCCACACCACTTGCAAGAATTGCTTCCTGAACCATCTGTTCCACATGCCTGTTCATGCTTTCCGTGTCGTGCTCTGTGGCAGTCATTTTGTTTACGTATGAGCATATACCCATGAAGCATTGACTCCATGCTACCTCTTCTTCAGTCAGAATACCGGCAGGGTTACAGATATTATAAGCAGAACGCAGGCGTTTAACATGTTCCTTGAAAAGTTTGAGGAAAGAAACCTCACCTTTCCGTTCAACACTGTTGGCAAGGATATATTCAGCCGCTTTCTGAATGAACTGAAGTCGGGCAAGGTCATTGTTCCCGAAAAACGGTCGAATACCAACCCTGACAGTCTCTCTTGCAAAGTTGCAGTTCGTTTTGCAATACTTCATGTGCAACATCCAAATCTTCCTGTGGTCCGACTTCGCCACCATATTTTTTCATGGCCTTTTTCATCTCTTCGCGGATGCCGATGTAGTCGATGATAAAGCCACACTCTTTTTGTGCCGAATTTACGGTTTACACGCGAAATAGTCTGAATAAGCGTATGTTTAGATAGCGGTTTGTCGTTATAAAGCATGGTCAAGCAAGGCACATCGAATCCCCGTAATCCACATATCTACATTGATAGAGATATGGAAATTTGATTTTTCCGATTTGAACTCAGAATCAAGAAATTTACGATAGTCTTTGTCTCCAAGCAAATTGTAAAGTTCCTTTTCATCGTCCTTATCCCTGGTCATAACCATATTGACAAATGCGATGTCATTCAGCTTATTCTTTTCGTCCGCTGTCAATACAAGTTCATTCAATGCTTTCTTTTTCTCGAACCATTCGGGCTGCATCTCCCTCATGATTTTATACAGCCTGAATGCTATCTTGCGGTCTGCGCAGGTAATCATAGCCTTTTGCAGACGGTCTGTTGTTTCAGTTCGACGCTTGTAATCTTCGATAATGTCTTTTGCAACACGGCGCAGGACATCTTCATCACCGATAATCACCTCCATACTTGACATGGCAGCTTTGCTTTTGGCAATATCCTCCGGCGTTGCACCTTCATCAGCACATAGGCGATAATACTCTTCTACTTTCTCTGCCTGTTCTTTATTGAGGAACACACGAGCCAATCGAGGGTCATATTTTATTGGGACAGTAATGCCGTCATCCTCCGACTCCTTCATTGTATATTGGTCTACAACCTTTCCAAATACATGTATGGTTTCGTCAATGGGAGTTCCAGTGAAAGCAACATAGGTAGCATTCGGCAACGCATCGCGCAAGTATTTAGCAAATCCGTATGTGATTTTCGCCCTATCTTATCGGCTTCTCCTTCGGTTTGTATGGATAGTTTCGATCCGATATTGTTCTGAGAGCGATGGGCTTCATCACTTAGGCAAATGACATTGGAACGTTCTGTCAACAACCCTGTGGTTTCTGCAAATTTCTGGATAGTCGTAATATAGACACCTCCGGTTTTACGCGTGCTCATCTCTTCTGCAAGTTCTTTCCTTGTCTCAAAGACTTTCACAGCTTCGTCTTCAAGATACTGCTTCGAACGACAGAACAGTTTCCCGCTTTGTGTCTCCAAATCCTCCCGATCTACTATGATGAGAATCGTAGGGCTACCCAATTGCTTCTTGCATCGCAAAACCAGTTGGCGTGCAAGGAACAGCATAGTATAAGTTTTCCCACACCCTGTGGCTCCGAAATATGTACCACCCTTGCCATCACCTCCGACAGAACGCAAATGATTCAGGATATGGTCTCGCAGTTTACGTGTAGCAAAGAACTGCGGATAGCGACATACGATTTCAGTCGTGTCATCTTCTTTTGTTGGATCGGGAAAATAGACATAGTCCCGTAATATCTCTAATATGCGTTCCGGTGAAAGTGCCCCGCGAATGAGTGTGCGAAGCGTGTCAAGTCCCTTTCCGGCTTTGTCTTCATTCTCAATCTTTTTCCATTCGTAGAAAAATTCAAATGGCGTGTATATCGTACCCAAAGCATTCTTTGCTCCGTCACTAATTACCGCCAATGCACAATATTTCAGCAATGCCGGAATATCCCGCATATAGCGCGTGCAAATCTGTGTATGGGCATCGCGTATGGTGGCATTCTGCTTGGTCGGATTTTTCAATTCAATGATGCAGACGGGTATGCCATTTACAAAAAGCAGAATGTCAGGGCGACGGTTCTCACGACCTTGCTCCATGACAAACTGATTGACGCAACGGAAAATATTATGGTCGGGGTGCTCAAAGTCAATGTATTCCAAGCGGAACGGATTATCCCGACCATCACTATATGCAAAGTCGTAGCCGTCACGATAGAGCAAAAAAGCGTTTCGAAGAGCGTAATAGTCATTCTGTCCGCCTGTATTGCGCAGATTGAGCGGCGACAATGCCAGTATATTTCTATCTCACCGAATGTATATTGAGGTGGTCAAATCCCATAATATATCCTTGTATTTTGAGCATGTTGGCAAGAAAACTTTCTGGTTATTTGTTTGGCTTCGTTAGCGCATTTGTAGATATTGACGATTGCTCGTTGAATTTCAATGGGTGGGAGAGGTATTTTTACACGACACATCTCATCAAATTCAAAAAATTCATAGCGCACTTCCTTTGGACATATGAGCATACCTATAAATTCAGGTCGTGATACCCACATCCACAAAAAATACGGCTCAATTATGTAAGAATTTGACATTTTGAAGACTCCAATGCCGGACAAATCCGCTCCGGTTCTATATGCAATGGATATCTCCATTTGTTTGCTTCGTTAGCGCATTTGTAGATATTGACGATTGCTCGTTGAATTTCAATGGGTGGGAGAGGTATTTTACACGACACATCTCATCAAATTCAAAAAATTCATGCGCACTTCCTTTGGACATATAACGAGCATACCTATCAAATTCAGGTCGTGATACCCACATCCACAAAAAATACGGCTCAATTATGTCCTCATTTGTGATTTTGAAGACTCCATAAGCGGAAGAAACTGTACAATCGCTCCGGTTCTATATGCAATGGATATTTTCTCTCCATTTCTTGTTGTTGCTCTATTATATCCGAACTGTCCAGTTCTCACAATCTTATCTGATTTAGAATTTAATGCGACTTGTTTCGGTGCCATGAAAAAACTTTTGTGTTTCAATAAACCTTTTGAGCTAATCGAACATCTTGAACTGACAAATCGACATTTCGCTCATCACACTCTTCAATATATGGTCCTATTTCCTGCAATGGATATGTGTGCTTCAATTCCTGAATATAACTTTGGCAGACTTGCATAAATGGAGCTGCCTTAGCCTCATTTTGTTCTTTGATTTCCCGAAATGCTTTCCACGCATTCACCACTTTTTGCTGTTCGGTGATGGTTGAAGAGGAATCATTGTATTGCACATATTTCCCACGAGAACACTTCTCGTGCGCTTCCCCAAGAATTATATCGAGCATATCGATCAAATTCTGGACGGAGGAAAATAGGTACAAATATTCTGGACTTAATTTGTCCAAAACAGAGACCTTAAATACGCAAATATCGAGGAAATCAAATATGTACAAGAACTGTCATTAAAAGCCAAGGCAACTTTATCTCCTCGTCTTGACGTGTCAGGGAACATATGCAAAATATCTAGGTGCAACCAATTTATATGACTGTAAAGGTACACCATCAAGATTGGCTTTAGTATCAATAAAGTTTTACTGGTACTAATCCCTTTGATAGCCTCTATACCATATTTATTACTGTGATTCCTTTCATCACATTGCTCGATATAATCTCCGAGCCTGACCCATTTTACATTACCAGCATCCATATATCACTCCTCCTTTCCGTGTTGTTCCAAGAAGAAACGTTTTTGCTGTTCTATCTCCCGGCTCAGTTCTTCTTCTGTCGGCATATAGGCCATATATTTGGCTGCAAACAATTGTTCACTACCGTTAAGAACAGAATATTTTGCCATCACCTTATCAGTCTCGGTGCAAAGCAATATGCCTATGGTCGGATTGTCGTTTTCATCTTTTTACAAGGTCATCGTACATCCGTACATACATATCCAATTGTCCCACATCCGCATGTGTCAGAGGATGTGTTTTCAATTCAAACAGCACATAACGCTTGAGCTTGATGTTATAGAATACGAGGTCAATGTAAAAATCACCTGTATCTGTTGAAATATGTTTCTATCGACAAAAAAGCGAACCCACGCCCTAATTCCATGATAAATTGTTGCAGATGGTCTATTAAGGCTTGTTCCAACTGGCTCTCGTCATATTTGCTATCCTTGCGGAAGCCCAAAAACTCGGCAACCACCGGACTCTTTTATATACTCCAATGGATCACTGGCTTCAATATCGGGAGAGGGTAACGCCAATCCTTTACACAAGCCATACGGCGACCATAGTATTGTGTACCGATGTTGCGGTTAAGCGTCCTCACACTCCACATCTGTTCCGATGCTTCTTTTTACATACCACTCTCTGGCCTTAGGGTCTGCAACCTGTATAATCGAGCGGAAGTGCGACCAAGTCAGATTGTGAACACGCGTGTTCACAATCTCCAAATCATTGAAGCACAGATAAAATTGGCGAAAGTAATCGAGATTTCGCTTGCTGAACGTATTGCCGTATTTAGGCATCAGTTGTTCGGCCAATGTTTTAATCAACCGAGTACCATACTGCGCACGAGCTTCTCCATGCTGTTCTTCTTCCACTATACGCCGCCCGATATGCCAATAGGTAAGTACCGTAATTTGATTGGCTGCTGCGTATGCTTGTCTCCGACCTTGTTCTATGATATTCCGAATGTCATCAAAGAGTGTATCGGTTGTTATATTATGATGTTGCAACTTATTCTTTTCCATACCCTAAAATTTTGAAAGCGTTTACGAGTTCCGTTTCGTTTGCATCCCATCTTTTCTTCAGCGCATTAAATTTATCACTCATTTCAGAAAGAGCAGACTGATAGTCTATTTCTGTATCGCGGTCAATGAACTCAATGTATCTGGAGGGTACGAGGGAATATCCCTTTCCCTGAATTTCGTCACGATGCGCAGCATAGTATAATTCAGGCTCGGCATACTCAACAAAATTCTCGGTTTGCCAATTGAAATATATTTGACGTACTCTGTCTATGTCCGCTTCTGTCAGACGGACATATTTCTTCTCGTATATATTACTGTTCCAAGTCCGCAAATCGATGAACAAAATCTCACCTGTGCGGTTGCGTAGTTGCCTTCCGTGCCACGGTCCGCCTTTCTTGTTGTTGTTCAATATCCAAAGAGTGACGGATATATCGGTAGAATAGAACATGTTTTCGTGGCAAAACGATAATAGCCTCTACCTTGTCACTTTCGATTAGCAGCTTACGTATTTCAAGTGTATCGCTGTCATCCAAAGCCCCATTAGCAAGTAGGAAGCCTGCAATTCCACGACTGACATTCAATTTGTTAAGAATATGAAGAATCCATGCATAGTTGGCATTGCTGGTAGGAGGCACTCCATAGCCTTGCCAGCGAGAATCGGTTTCAAAACCTCCATATTCGGCATATTTCTTCAAATTGAACGGCGGATTTGCCATGATATAATCAAACTTGAGTTCCTTGTGCTGGTCATCGGAGAATGTGGACACAGCCCTATCACCCAAATGGTAGGAGATGCCTCGGATAGCCAGATTCATCTTTGCCAGACGATAAGTTGCCGGTTCTGATTCCTGCCCATACACGTTGACGGCTTTCGTGTTTCCACCGTGAGCCTCGATGAACTTTGCCGCTTGAACAAACATCCCTCCGGAACCACAACAAGGGTCATAAACCGTCCCGTCAAATGGCTCAATAAGTGAGGCGATAAGCTCTACGATGGAATGTGGCGTATAAAACTCTCCTTCCTCTTTGTCTGTGTTTATGGAAAAAGCCTGCAAAAATACTCATATACACGTCCTATGAGGTCGTGGTCATTAAATTTCTGAGGGTCTATCTTGTTTATCTCATCCACTACGCTTTTCAGAACTCCCGGTTCAAGGGCTGTTTTCGTGAAAATTTGCTGCGGAAGAGCATTTTTCAATTTAGGTTCGTTGTCATCCAAAGTTTTTATAGCTGTATCGAAAGCGATAGCCATGCCTGTTGGTGATGTGAGAATCAGTTTGTCCCAAAACGTTTCATCTGTCAGGAAAAACACACCGTCCTGCATATATTGATTGGGACGTGAAAGTTGCAGCTCAATGAAATCCGTATCATGAATGCCTTGAACTTCCACTATCTCATGCCTGATTTTCTCCTTTTGCTGTTTGAACCGTTGTCCTATGAATTTCAAGGAATACAAGAGTTAACAGCAAGTCACGTTTATCTGTCATGGCTGCACGCCCACGCAGACTGTTACGACAGTTGAAAAGTATCGTTTCAAGGGTTTCTTCCTTTACAGCTTTATTCTGTTTCTTAGCCATTTTACTATTTTATCAATTCAGTATTCAACTTAAAAGCATTTGCATCAATTCCCATTTGGTAAATCTTAATGTCAGGATTTAAGTTTTCGTGCAACGCTTATTATTTTTGATTTCTCATCTGTATCTCATATTGATTCCCAGATAGACAGACTCAAAGCACTCTCCTCCGATTTCAGGAAAAGCCCGAACCTCTTTCCAATCAATAGGTCCCTTTTCATCATTTTGCCCCGGCAATAAACTCATATATGTCGGCCAAGGATCTAAAATAAACAGTCTGACCTCTTGTTCATGTTCCCAAGCTTTTGCTTTTGTAGATAATTGATAACGGAAAAATCTTCTGCATCCCTAAAATAATTAGGCTTCTCTACAATATCCTTGTATTGTACTTCCACCTCAGAACAACCAATCATGATTGTTCCTTGTATTATCGAAAGATACTTTTTGGCTTTCTCCATATCCAGGCCAATACAGATCCCTTTATGCTTGCTATAATAACTCCACATCAAGATTGAATCATATATTTTGGAAAGGCTACATATCCACACCTCTTCTCTGGTTCTACGAAATGGATCTCTTCTCAATTCTTCAATTATTTCCGGAGTCCATCCTCCACACGCTTCTTTCGGAACATTGGAGAAATCAATTAACGACGGGTGACAATCAAACGGGTCGTTCAACTGAGTAGCATTGGTAAATTGAAGATTACTATAATGTAGCATCATCAATCCACCGGTAAAATCTAGATATTTATATAATTTGACTGCTTCCATAAATTTATTATTCCGTCCTCAACAAGTCATCCACGGTCACACCCAAAACTTTGGATATTTGAATCAGCGTCTCTACATTGGGTTGTGTTCGTATTGGTAACCCATTTGGAGATTATGGCAGGATCTTTATCCAATTGTTCCGAGAGCCATTTATTACTTCTGTTTTTCTCTGCGAGAACGACTTTGATTCGGTTCAGTAATTTACGTTCCATATTCGTATGTCTATCCAATGTGACTGCAAAGGTACAAATTATCTATGAATATATTTGATGTTATAAGTCATATATTGCGTGTAAAGCACAAAAAAGTGACTAAAATATCAATTTTAGCCCCGCAAGTTTATGACATCTGCTCTTTAGGGGGGGATGATAAACTCTATGTTTACCCTAAGATATTAGGAACGATTATTTTTGAATATCGTAATTTTGTGGGAACTTAGCGGTATCAAATCTACTGAAGAACAATATATAATAGCTATATATCAGATTGATACAAACTACATTTCGGTTCAAGCGTGGAACTTGCCGACCAGAACTATAACGTAACCAGCAACCGTTATAAAAACGACCTTGCCCTGCTCACCGATATGCTCGATGCCAGCAATATGAAACTAAGTGCCGACCTCGGTCTGGTCAATGCACGTATTAACTTGATATACAGTTATTATAAAATGAAATATATCACACACACTCTCTGACAGAGAAGTAATGACTTATCAAAAAGAATCCAACTTATAACAGAATCAAATTCTCATCTCTCTTAAAATAGAACAGATTATGATAGCTAGAAAAACCCAGAAGATAATATACAACATTGTAATTATCTGTTTACTTATCGGTGGTGTCACTTATGTTTGTTCCCGGTTTATCCACTTGGGAAATATCGAATATACGGATAATGCACAGGTGAAACAACATATCACGCCGATCAATACCCGTGTACCGGGATTCATCAAGAAAATCTACTTTGACGAGTATCAGCAAGTGCGCAAAGGCGACACGCTTCTTATCATCGAAGATGCGGAATTCCGTCTCCGTGTGGCACAGGCAGAAGCAGATTTGGCGAATGCCACCGCAGGACGCCAGGCCACTACCATCGGTATCGCCACTACGCAAAACAATTTAAGTGTGAGCGACGCAAGTATTGAAGAAGTACGTGTACAGATGGAAAATGCCAAACGTGAACTGAACCGTTTTGAGAAACTGTTGCAGGAAGACGCAGTGACGAAACAGCAATATGACAACGTACATACAGCATACGAAGCTGCCAAAGCCCGTTATGAACAGGTGTCACGGGCTAAAATGTCTACTTCTTTAGTGAAAAGTGAGCAGACTCATCGCCTGGGACAGAATGAAGCAGGTGTCCGCCTGGCAGAAGCTGCGTTGGAACTTGCCCGTCTGAATCTCTCTTATACAGTCATCATTGCTCCGTGTGACGGCACGACAGGAAAGAAAGAAATCCTGGAAGGGCAACTGGTGCAACCGGGACAGACTATGGTTGATATCGTAGACAGCAGTGATTTGTGGGTAATCGCCAATTACCGCGAAACCCAGCTTCCGAATATCAAAGAAGGTGCAGAAGTGGAAATAACCGCAGACGCCGTGCCGAACGTCACATTCAAAGGAGTAGTAGAATCCATCTCCGATGCAACAGGAGCCGCCTTCTCAATGATTCCGCAAGACAACGCCACCGGAAACTTCGTGAAAGTGGAGCAACGTATTCCCGTACGTATCAGTCTGAAAGGAAACAAACCGGAAGATTTAAAACGCATGCGTGCCGGTTTTAACGTGGAATGTGAAGTGAAGTATTAACCGCTTTAACCCTTTATCGTTTTAATCATTGTTTTAATTATCAATTGCTTTAATTTTTTAATTTTCAATTCTTAATTTTCAATTCTTATGAGTGCTCCTGTTCTGAACGGTCCTTTTGTTTTGCCGATGTTCCGCAGTTTCGTGCCGCGGAAGATGCAACCGTGGATTTATCTTTTCATAGCCGTCACCTTCCAACTTTCGGGAGGTGTCTATTTGGGTGCATTGAATCAGATGATCGGCAGCATGTCACTGATGCGGGAGGATATTTTAATGTGCATGTATGCCAACCTGGCCGGTATGGCGATCTACTTTCCGTTACTGTTCCGCATGAAGTTCCGTTTTACCAATAAAACCCTGCTTACATCGGCCGCACTGGGAGTATTACTCTGCAACCTGATAGCACCGCATATCACCTTTTCCCTCTATTGTGGTTGGTCTGCTTCATCGAAGGTATGTGCAAAATACAGGGAACTTTCGAGTGTATGTCAAACATTCAGCTGTGGATGACCCTAAACGGGATTTCACCGTTTTCTTTCCCTGGCTTCATATTGTAATTTTGGGAAGCATCCAGCTATCTGACCTACTTACGACCCGTCTAATGTATCATTATCACTGGACGTACATGAACCTGTTCGTTGCCGGTCTGATGCTGATTGTCTTATTGATACAGTTCACTTGTGTGAAGCATTTCCGGTTCATGCGTAAATTTCCTCTGTTTGGTATCGACTGGCTGGGCGGGATACTATGGGCTGCCTTATTAGCGGAAATCGCCTTCCTCTTCAACTACGGAGACTGGTACGACTGGTGGAACAGCCCGGTCATCCGCCAACTTACCATCGTGATTTTCATCACTTTAGGAATTTGTATTTGGCGCATGATGACCATTCGACACCCATTTCTCGAACCAAAGATGTGGACGTACCGCCATTTTTTGCCTTTATTGGGATTAGTCACTTTAGTGGAAGCGTTCCTCGCCACGGGGCACGTGCTGGAGGAAGTCTTTTACGAGGAAGTAATGAAATATGAAGAACTGGTCAGTTCCCAACTCGATTGGCTTGCCATTGTCGGTATCGTATGCGGTTGTGTGTTTTCGTATTGGTGGATGCACGTCAAGCAGTATAATTATGTACGCCTGGTCATTGTCGGCTTTATCGGGTTGATCGGTTACCTGATCGGTTTCTACCTGACTTTATCCACCGACATCCATATTTCACAGCTTTACCTGCCGACCGTATGTCGGGGCTTCGCTTATGCCATATTGAGTGCTACTTTTTTATGGTGTGTCTGGAGGAAATCATGACTTTCCAGCATTTCTTCCAGGGATTAAGTGTGTTCAATATGCTGCACATGGTAGTAGGCGGCGTAGTGGGAGCCGCAGTCTATGCACAGGGATTGGCGTATTATGTTCCCGACAATCTGGCCCGTTACGGTTCAGCTTATCGATCATGTAGCTTTCAGCAGTAGTCCGTTCAATCTGGGTCACTATATGGAAGAGTTTATCAGTCAGATGATGGAGATAAGCATCAAGCAGATTTACGGCTGGGTGGCTTATGCCTGCATTTTCCTCTTCCTATTGTTATTGCTTTACGATTTCCCGGCTCGACGCTCACTAAAAAATATACCAAGCTGGAAAGAGGTGGCAAGGGAGGTGAAAAATACGTTCTGGCGGACAACACACACGCCGTCGGAGAAAGAAATAGAAAGATAACTATTAGACACAGATCGTATGATAACCGCATGTTTATATCAAACGAAAATATGTGATCCTGCGTCATCTGTATCTGATAATAGTAAGTTGTCCATTAA
>VOFG01001199.1_pt1 | contig 67336 bp, 118 predicted proteins | sample 5384171 | NCBI WGS metagenome assembly VOFG01 (sample SAMN12384726, study PRJNA508395) | human gut metagenome | isolation source: healthy gut F | host: Homo sapiens
GTATACGCATTATTAGTCAGCTGCTCATTTTGATAAGCCACATTACTTACCATCATTTCCAGACTGTTATTTACATTTGAAAGGGTATTTTGTGCCCTGGCATCCAGTGACTTGTCCAGCTGATAATTATAGGAAATCATGGCAAAAGAAAAGATCATGACTGTGGGGATCATTAAAAGCAGCAGATATCGCAGAAAACGTCGTATGAAAAATTTTCGTTTTTTTCAAGCACCTTTCCATTTCTGTATTCTTTCGGGTGTCATGCCAAAATATGCCTTTAAATGCCTTTTGAAAAATTTTTTTGATTATCGTAGCCGATATAATAAGCAACGTCATAGCTTTTATATTTGATATCGCCTAAAAGCTCACATGCCCTTTTCCATACGGGTTTCGTAAGGTAATCGGAAAATCCCATGCCGCATTTTTTCCTTAAAGATCCTGGACAGATAACTGGGGCTAAAAGAAACCCGGACCGCTGCATTTTCCAATGAAGCTTCCTTTATAATTTTCTTTTATATATTCTTTTTACAGCTGTAACCACCTGCTCATAATAATTTCCTGTTGTTTCCTGGGACACTGCATATTTTTCATCCAGATACTGCCGTATTTTTCCAAACAATTTAAAATATCACCACTTTTAATCGGTTTTAACAAATAGTCTTCCACTTGTATTGGATCGCATACCGAAAATATTCATAATTCCATTGATGACTGCTGATAAACACGATTTTAATGTCTGTGTCTTGCAGCTGTCTGCATAATTCCAGACCGTTCATTTCCGGCATTTCAATATCACTCATAAGTACATCTACCTTGTGCTGCCTTACATATTCCAGTGCTTTTTAGCGGTCTGCTAAACAGGTTACCTGAAATCCCAGCTGTCCCATGGAAACAGATTAGCATCCCTCTACGATCTTATCCTCATCATCTACGATCACCAGCTGATACATACCTTTCCTCCTGCAGTCTTTTCTTGCATCTTCCCTGCAACTCAGGCACAGAAAGATTCCAAAAAAGAACATTTTATCTTACCTACCGCTATTATACCAGACTCTCTAAAAATCCGTTATTGATTTTAACATGAAAAAGGATGCCCCTTAGTATCAATGTCTACTAAGGCAGCATCCCTTTCTTTTCGCTGCTTATTAGTTTAACCATTCCTTCATGGCTGTGATCTGTCTGAGCGCATCATCCCGTCCCAGCTCATAAACTTCCTTAAGCTTCTTTGGGTCTGCCTCCATGCGTCCGATGGACAGCGGAACACTTGGGCGGATCACAAAAGATCTTTCCTTCTTTTTCCCATTTTTCAATCTCATCTAATGTATGATTACACATCCGGGCGTTTGTATACAGCTTTACAAATTCCGGATATTTCCTGTATACAAGCTTTGTCAGACTGATCCCTTCTTTTTCCTTCCTGTATCCCTTTATGGCGGGTCAGTACCACTACATCCTTGTTATATCCCATTTTTGCAAATGCCTTTACCGGGATACTGTCTGTACAGCCGCCATCAAGAAGCTTCATTCCTGCTGTCTTTACGATTTTGAAACAAGAGGCAGTGACGCGGAAGCTCTCATCCGGTCTATCTCCTCCTTCATATCTGTAATAGGAAGATACTCTGCTTTTCCAGTCTCTACATTTGCAGCCTACATAAAACTTTGTATGGCTTTTCTTAAAGGCCTCGTAATCATAAGGATCCAGCTTTTCAGGCAATGTATGATAGCAGAATTTTTCCTCTGCAATGTTGCCGGTTAAAAACAGGCTCGAAAGCTCATAAAGTGCCAGTTGCGGCAATACTTCATATAATACCGGATGCTTCTGCCCTTCTGTCCTGACACAAAGGAACAGCCATGGATGGCACCTGCAGATACTCCGATCACACCATCAAATGTAATGCCGTTTTCCATAAATACATCCAGCACTCCGGCCGTATAAATACCTCTCATACCGCCGCCTTCTAACACCAGTCCTGTCTTTTTTTCTTTCATAATCTATTCTTCCGGCTCTGAAACCGGCTCCTCTTTCTGTTCTGTCTCTTCTTCTGTCGTATTTTCTGTTTCTGTCTCCTGGACCACATTTTCTGCTGCTTCCGTCTTTTTTTCCTCTGTGGTCTCTTTTTACAGGCTCTTTTGCTGTTTCTTCTGGACAAAATCATCCTCTGTCACAGCAATGTGCTGTTCCTCTGTCCCATCTTCTTCCTTCTGGATCGGTGTACCGCACTTACTGCAGAAAGAATCACCCTTTTTCACAGCAGCACCGCAGCAGGGACATTTTTCCGTAGTATCCAGCTGGCTGAGTTTTTTCTCTAACTCTGCCACATGAACCATGGCACTTTCGATCTCCGGGAAGAATATTTTGTATTCATCTTCCGAATCATCTCTGTGGTTTTTAAAATACACTGCACCAATTGCAGCATACAGTTCATTGATCTTTCTGCTTTTCCCCCGGATCTGGGCCTTTAACTGAAGCACCTGTGCAGCATCTTTTGCCTTTCTTGCAGCTTCTTTTCCATAACCGGTCAGATTTTACTGATCTCATCAAAGAATGTCATACTGTTCACGCTCCTTCTTCTTTTTCGCTCATTATAGACCATTAGAAACAGGAATGTCAACGGCAAAAAAACAGCGGATATAAGATCTCAATTTCCCATATCCGCTGTTTTTGATCTTTCAAAAAGCCACTTTTTAATGCTTATAAAAGCTTATGCAAGTTTTTCTTCATTACTATGTTTTAATTCAGCCTTCTTCTGGAACAGTTCCCTACCAGATGTGTATACAATGATCACACCAAGGACCATTAACAGGATAGCAATGATTAGCTGCAGTCCTTCTACCATAAATACAGCAGTTCCTGCGCCAAATGCATTGACCAGGGCAATTGTTCTTTCAACCAGTGCAGTAAAGGTTACGCACAGCATGATGATGAGCGGCGGGAACAGAGTCTTGTTCTCTCTGCCGGTTACCTTTAAGAATACACATAAGGTGATAAGTACCAGTGCGCTTAACAGCTGGTTTGCGCTGCCGAACAGCGGCCAGATGTTGGAGTAACCGATCTTGGTTAAGATGAAGCCGCATACCAGAGTAATAACAGTTGAGAAATATTTATTACAGAATAACTTTCTCCAGCCTTCTGCATGTTCCATATCATCTACACTGAACAGCTCCTGGAAGGACATACGGCCGATTCGTGCAACGGAGTCAAGACTGGTAAGTGCCAGCGCCGATACACACATCGTCATGAAGCACTGTGCTCCGTATACCGGGATGCCGAACATTTCCAGGAAACCTGCAACACCTGCAGAGAAGATCGGAATGGGGTTCCTGTTGCAGCAGTTCCGTCAGCAGCTGCAGCAGCGCCTGCTACACAGAGAGCCAGAACAGCTAATAAGCTTTCCAGTACCATTGCACCATAACCAACCTTTAACATATCCTTTTCATTGGAAATGGTCTTGGAAGAGGTACCGGAGGAAACCAGGCTGTGGAAACCGGAAACAGCACCACATGCAACAGTTACAAACAGGATTGGGAACATATCGCCCATCTTGGCGTTCTTAAATCCGGTGTAAGCCGGAAGGTTCATAGTTGGATGAGCAACTAACAGGCCTACAACCGCACCGATGATCATGCCTGCGAACATGAAGGTGGTCATGAAATCACGCGGCTGCATTAAGAGCCACATCGGAAGAACTGCTGCCAGGAAGATGTATGCAAAGGTCAGATAAGACCAGGTATCTTTTCCGGCTACTAACGGGAAAGCCATACCAATTGCCAGTGCTGCAATGGTGCATGCAAGTCCGGCAGCTGTTTCTTTCCAGCCGGTGAGATGTAAATGCTTCTGCATTACGCCAAATACCATTGCAAATACGATGAATAACAGGGAAATAGAACCAGCTGCGCCGTTTGTCTGTGCTGCAACAGACAGCTCTGTTACGCCATCCTTTACAGTATAAGCGTTAAATGTACCTGCTACCATGTCTGCAAATGCTGCAATAACGATCAGGGTAAACAGCCAGCAGAACAATAAAAACAGCTTACGTCCGGTCTTGCCAATATACTGTTCGATCAGAAGTCCCATAGACTTTCCTTCGTTCTTAACACTGGCGTACAGAACGCCGAAGTCTGTAACAGCGCCGAAGAAAAAATACCACCGATGATGACCCATAAAAAGTACGGGAAGCCAGCCAAATGCTGCCGCCTGGATAGCGCCGGTGACAGGGCCTGCGCCTGCGATGGAAGAGAACTGAGGGGCAAAAACAGTCCAGCCGTCTGTAGGAACATAGTCCTGTCCGTCTTCCTTAGCAACTGCCGGTGTCTTGGCTTTTGGATCAATTCCCACTTATTAGCCAGCCAGCGGCCATATAATGTGTAGCCTGCAAAAGAGGCATACAGCTGCGATCAGAAAACAATTACAAGTGTATTCATAATCTTTACTCTCCTCTCATGTAATTCTGTGGTCTAGTACATCGTATTAATTCAATGCAAAACATCCAACTGCCATTTTCCGTAAGCGGATCATAGATCAAAGTCTGATCGCCATATGTCTATGTGTCCTTGCGTGCAGGCACGCAGTCCCCATAGCCGCCTGGCAATGCTTACACAGTAAAAAGGCCCGTCTTCCCGAATATCCCAAATGTTCCCAAATGGATACTCCCCCAAGAAGACGAAGCCCCCAAACTCCCGCGTTACCACTTCTTATTGCCGGTTTTCACCAGCCACTTAAGTCCTATCCTCCGACTCTCCGTTCAGACGAATAGGCTCCCTTTTAACGGCGGGATCCCGGTCTGTCTTACTGGCAGTTTCCTGTTTTCATACAGACTGCTTGCAGGTGATATCTTTTTGCCGCGCTGCTTTTCTCTCACCAACCGGAAGCTCTCTGCAATGCGTAGGTAGCAAAAAAGTGTTGTCCTGTTCTTTGCATTTGAATGTCAAGCTCTTGAATAGTTGTCATTATAGTCTTTTTTTCCATTTGTCAATTCCCTGTGTTTATACTTTCTTTATATTTTCTATATCTAAATTTTATAAAAATATATTCCTACAGGTTCTAATAACCTGTTAAAGTCCTATGTTTTTAAGATTCAACGTGAATTTAACTAGAATTTTCTTCTATTTGAATTATAATATCTACAGATTTTTTCAAAGAGATTCTTACAAAATTTTCATTTTTTTCAATTTTAAAAGATTTTTAAAGAGAGGATTTAAACCATTATGAACGACTCACACAAGCAGACACCTAAAAAATGGCCCATGGATCCGGTCACTCCATTGCAACCTGCTTCGGGGTTATTGGCTGGCTCTTTCATGGCATACTGTCTGTGATCACTGCCGGTCTTATTATCATGGCGATCGTCGGCCTTCTGATCTATGCAAAAGCAAAGCCGGAGCTGGATAAATGCCGTGAGATCGCCTATGACAAACTGGCGCAGATGGAACGGTCCGATTTTTCCATGCTCTCTGATACCCTCATTTATGATAAGGACGGAAAACAGATCGGGCTTATTAATGCAGGCCATTATCAATATGTGGATATCAGTAAAGATCAGCATGAACCTGCAAAACGGCTATATTGCCCGGAGGACCGCCGCTTTAAGAGTCATGGCGGTGTAGACTGGATAGCAACCTTCGCGCCGGTCTCGCCTTGGTCAAGCACGGCGGCCATGTGACCCAGGGAGGCAGTACCATTACCCAGCAGGTGATCAAAAATACATATCTTACCCAGGAGCGTACCTTTACAAGAAAGATCGTTGAGATCCTTCTTGCACCTGAGATTGAGAAAAATACTCCAAAGCAGACATTATGGGAGTTTTACTGCAATACCAATTTCTATGGCCACCAGTGCTATGGTGTAGAAGCTGCCAGTCTGTATTACTTCGGAAAACATGCCAGCGATCTGGCTCCGGAAGAAGCAGCCATCCTCATCGGTATCAGCAACAGTCCCTCTGCCTATGATCCGGTAGCCCATCCGGACGCCTCCAAAGAAAAGCGGAATGATGTTTTAGACAGTATGAAGGATGTAGGCTATCTCTGAGGAGGATTACGAAAGCGCCGTAAATGCCCCCTTTAAGATCGTACAGCAGGAATCTGAGGGAACCGACGAAAATTACCAGAGCAGCTACGCCATCCACTGCGCAGCCCTGGAGCTGATGAAAAAGGACAATTTCCAGTTCCAGTATGTATTTAAAGATAAAGAAGATTATACACGTATACAGACCGGTATACAGCAGCTTATTCTGAAAAATCCGACCTGATCCGCGGCGGAGGCTTTAAGATCTATACTTCATTGGACAGCCAGCTGCAAGACCAGCTCCAGGTCCAGATCGACCAGTCTCTTTCCGGCTTTACAGAACTTCAGGATAATGGCAAATTTGCCCTTCAGGGCGCCGGTGTTATTGTAGATAATAAAACCAACTACGTAGTTGCCATTGTGGGCGGCCGTGGAACAGAGGATAAATTTAACAGAGCCTATTTAAGTGCCAGACAGCCCGGAAGTACCATAAAGCCTTTGATCGACTATGGCCCTGCTTTTGATACCGGTGAATATTATCCTACACGAATTGTAAATGACCACAAATGGAACGATCGGTCCTTCCAATAGCGGCGGCCGCTAGTTTGGAAATGTAACAGTCCGTGAGGCATTAAACCGAAGCTTAAATACAGTTGCGTGCATCTTAGAGGACATCGGTGTTGATTACGGTCTGGATTACCTGGGAGAAATGCAGTTTCAGAAGCTGACTTATGTGGATAATAACGTTCCTTCCTTAAGTATTGGTGGTTTCACCAACGGTGTCCGGGTTGTAGATATGGCAAAGGGCTACAGCACCCCTTGCAAACGGCGGTGTATACAATGACCGCACCTGTATTACAAAAATCATTCATGAACACGACGGTGAACTGACTAAGGACTTAAAGCCCTCTGCACACCAGGTCTACAGAGATGATTCTGCATTTATGCTTACAGACGTTTTAAAGGGCACTTTCACTGCTTCCTACGGCACCGGTCAGGGACTGGGACTGACAATGATATACCGGCAGCCGGAAAACCGGTACTACCAACAGCAGCAAGGATACCTGGTTCTGCGGCTACACCCGTTATTACACCACTGCCATCTGGGTCGGCTATGATATACCAAGAAATATGCCTGGTATCTATGGTGCTACCTATGCAGGAAGGATCTGGAAATCTGTAATGGATCAGATCCACGAAGGCCCTGGAACCCTGGGACTGGATACAGCCTGAAACTGTAGAACGAAAGGTGGACACAAAAAAACAGGCATTGAAGACTATTTCAGCACCACAGCCCAATTCCGCGCAGAGCAGAGTCTTCATGAAAAAGAGCAGGAGCAATTAGAGACCAGCCTTCAGTCTTCTGTAGATGCTTTTATGGAAAAAGAGATCACATCTGTAGAAGATACCTATACTGTAACAGATGAATACAACAGCATTACTTCCAAACTGCCTCTGTTAGACGACGGGGAACTTCGCGCCAGCCTTTTAGAGAAGGCTGAAAGCCGGTATGACTATTTTAAGGAGATCATTGCCGGTATGGGCGATGAGATCAGCCGGTATGAAGCTGTTCAGGCAGAAGAAAAGAAACTGGCCCAGGAACAGGCTGCAAAAAGACGCAGAAGCCAAGCGTGCCCAGGAAGAAAAGGATGTAAAGAAGCAGACCTTCATGCAAGCCTTAGAGCGGATCGAAAATCTGGAATACCAGGAAATGGATGCTCAGGATCTTGTATCTGACGCCATCGACAAGCTTTCACTTGTTGCAGGAGATGAGGAAGAAGCTTCCCTTTCCGCAAGACTCCAGTCTGCTATCTCCCGTATCACCACGCTTCCTACTGAAAGTGAGTGGAATGCTTCCCAGGCCCAGAAAGAACAGGAGGAAGAAGCTGCCAAAGAACAGGCTGACCAGCAGGTTCAGGCCCAGCAGCGTCAGCTGCGCTCTTCCTTAAGCAAGGAACAGTATAAGTGGAATAATTTAGAAATCTATGGACCAGGAGGCAGAGGCGATGAAGAATAAAAAAGCACTTTGGCCGTGGGCTAAGCGAATGGTAATGGGTGAAACCAAAGCTTCCAGACGGCATACTGCCGGATCAAAAATACTGACGCCGGTTTTAGGGATGATACAGAACCTTCCTATGATTCCCGCCCCATTGAGATCAATGAATGGTTCCACACCTTCATGTGCATGAATATTCCCATTTACGGCTGGTTCTATCTGAAAAAGCTGGCCCACCAGCAGTCGCACAACAAAATGCAGGACTTTGCAAGAGCTTATCTGTACTATAAAATGGTCTTTCTTGCAATATCACTGGTAATTGTGATCTTGCTGCTGATCATAGGTATTTTCAGCATTAATAAATTATTTGCATATATGGAATTACTATGATACCAGTGTACCGGCAAATTGATTTCTAAAGCAATATATTTCCAAGTCTGATCCATTTTTATGAGTCAAACTTTGGATTTAGTTCAATAAGGTCCGAGGGGCTCCTCCATGTATAAACACAAACGCATTCACGGCAATTTTGTTCATTTTGCTCCGCCGCCGATTAGGCAGGTCTCCGGCAAACTCGCTCACTGCGTTCGCTCAAACAGTGCCTCCAACCTGCCAGCTATGCTCACAAAATGAACAAAATTGCCTACCGAATGCTTATTATACATGGGTGAGCCCCTTTCTACTGTATTGATAGGTCACATAAAAAATGCCGTACTTAAATACAATCCCCCACCTACATGAAAACTGCTTATTGGTTTGCTCCTACATTTTTATTGCCAATAACGTAGAAAGCCGCCGGTACACATGACAGAATAAGCATTTGTTTGAAAATCCGTGAGTGGGCGCGCATAGCGTCAGAACGGAGAACCACTGTTTGAGCACGCAACGCGTGCGAGTTTGGTTCGCAGTTCTGACAATAGGCGACGCAAGCCCACAAACAAAGGATTTTCTCCCAAATGCGCATCTGTCATGTGTACCGGTGGCTTTCGGACCCTTAGTCAACAATACATTTTTTGAAGAAAAATGAGCGGATTACGAATGTTTTAGAATTGTTATAAAAAAATAGCCTCTCTGTTTTCAGGCAGAGGGGCTTATTTTTTTATTATCTTCCTTCTAATTCTGCAACCCGCGCTTTCAGCTTACGGATCTCTTCATCTTTTTCCCTTAACAGCCGGTCTCTTTCTTCCAGCTTACGTTTCTGTTCATCAATGAACATCTGGATCATTTTCTGGTCCATCATGCCTTCGATGATATTTCTAAGCTCATCTACCGTTTCTCCAGCTGTTTTTCCTTCTTCATCAATGACAATATCTGCATATTTCTCATAATAAGGAACACGCTCATTGTACAGGTCACGTAAGGTAAATCCCGGTTTTAATGCAACACCACGGTCTACTACGTTTCCAATACGCTTTTCCATCTCCTCATAACTCATCTTCAGGTAAACAATCTCACCGATCTCCTTTAAATGATCCATAGCCTCTTTGCCGTAAATAACGCTGCCGCCTGGGGCGATAACGACATCTTAGCTTCCAGGCCTGCATTAATGCGGTTCTCCACTTCCAGAAAGCCGTCCATGCCTTCATCAGCAATAATTTCCTTTAACAGTCTTCCTTCTTTTTCCTGGATCACAATATCCACGTCAATAAAAAGAAAATCCCAGTCTCTTTGCAAGAAGCACGCCTACGGTACTTTTACCAGATGAAGGCATGCCGATCATAGTAATATTCGGCTTCATTTTTTATTTCCTCCTCTCTTTTCTTCTTTGCAGGCTTGCGTACAGAATATCCGAAGCTTCCCAGCTTCTTTCCCAGTTCAAAATATTCCCCATGGGAATAAGCAGTCAGTCCGGAAGCATTCAAGTTAAACTTGCCTTTATCATCCATATACTGGTTATCAATGGTCACGCCTACCACCTTTGCCGGGAACATATCATGGCTTCCCAGTTCTTTTACCTCAGTTACCTTACACTCAATATTTACAGGACTTTCCTCGATCCCCGGTGCCTTTACATAGCGGGATGCCTGAGGTGTTAAACGTGTTTCGGCAAATTTATCTACATCACGGCCGGACTTTACACCACAATAGTCCGTAGCCCGCACCAGCCTCTTATTTACCAGATTGATAACAAATTCCCTGTTTCCTTGATAATATCATGGGAATAACGCTCTTTCCTTACAGATATCGAAACCATCGCCGGATCAGAGCATACAGTTCCTGCCCATGCAACCGTGATAATATTAGGCTTCTCTCCTTTTCTTGCGCAGCTTACCATAACAGCAGGCACAGGATAGAGCATATTTCCCGGCTTCCAGTATTCTTTGCTCATTTTCTCTATCCTTTCTGCCTTCTTTGTAAAATGCATGAGAGACCCCAGGCCTGAACCTTACTCCTGTTCAGCTAACATCAGTTCCGGGATCAGCTGCTTCTTTCTGGAAACAACTCCCGGCAGACAAAGTACCGGCTCCTTTAAACCTTCCTCTTCCAGCAGCTCAATATCCTTGTGGAATGCCTTTCCAGCCAGCTGCAGTGCTCCCTGTCCTTCACAGACCAGATCCGTGGTCTCTGTTAATATGTTGGTCAGCATAAAGAATATCATATCAAGGCCATTGTTTTCCAGTGCTTTTTCCATAAATGCTTCCATACGTCTCTTTAACCTGTCCAGTTCATCCCCATTTAAGGAAGTGATCTGTCCCACGCCAATGGTCACTTTCCCAGAAGTAAAGCGCTTGAAATCCTGATAAAAGATCTCTTCGTCACTCTTGTCCTTTAAATTGCTTCCTGCACTGAACATTTCCATTGCATATTTTTCAATATCGATCCCTGCAATATCAGCCAGTGCTCTTGCAGCCATTTCATCCACAGCTGTACAGGTTGGGGAACGGAACAGCAACGTATCAGATACGATGGCGCTGCATAACAATCCGGCGATCTTCGGCTCTACCTTCACTCCAGCTTCCTGATACATCTGATAGATAATGGTGGCAGTACAGCCTAAAGGCTGGTTGCGGAAAAATACCGGTGACATAGTCTGAATGGTTCCCAGACGGTGGTGATCGATGATCTCCAGGATCTCAGCATTTTCAATGCCTGCCACTGCCTGATTCTTCTCATTGTGGTCTACTAAAATAACCTGTTTTCCTTTTTGCGCCAAGTAAGTTTCTGCGGGAGATCATACCCAGATAACAGCCATCCTTGTCAGGATCGGGAAATCACGGTGACGTTTACTTGCCATTACCTCACGGATCTCATCAATATAGTCATCACTGTTAAATGTGATCAGATGCTCTCTTGTCATAAAGTAGCTGATAGGCATGCTCTGGTTGATCAGACGGGCTGCTGTATAAGTATCGTAAGTGGTTGCGATAATGGTACAGCCTCTTTCCTGGGCGATCTTTTTAATAGTCATGAAACCCCTGCGCCTTCACACACGATGATACAATCCGCTCCCATTTCAATAGCACAAAGCTGGGACTCATAACGGTTTCCTAAAATAACCAGATCGTGAGGCTCAATATAAAATTCCATCAGATCCGGTTAGCTGCTGCGATCAGTACCTTTCCCCTGGTCGAAATATGCCTCTGCGCTTCCGATGATCAGGTCTGCTTCCAATGTCTCAATAATATTGGAATACTGGGTATTTGCCTTTGACAGAATACTGCTGTCATAAATATTCATATAGGTCTTGGTAATATCGCCTACTGTGATCAGGACCTTCCAGAGTACCATCTTCTCTTACAGAAGGAATCGTCACCACATTATTCTCCTGCATAATGTTCCATGCTTTCTTTAAAGGAAATATTATCTGCTACCCCTTTGGTCTTGCGTATCTCAATATCCCTTACCTGGGTACGCACATCTTCCACCAGCTGAGGCTCCTCTGCCCCAAAATAATCCAGTACAAACTGTGTCTCCCCCCACTTACATGTCCTGCTCTTGCAGGCATATATTCCTCCCCAGTTACTACCTGCTTTAAATTTGCATAACAAATGGCTGAACAGATGGAGTCTGTATCTGGATTTCTATGTCCGATCACCATCGTTTTTCTGTTTAATTCCTGTTCCATTTCTCCCTCCCTAAGCTGTATATCCCGCTCATCCTTTTTCTCTTTCGTTTTTTCACGCAACGTTTCTTTTTATGTACAATGATTTATAATCTGTTTTACAGTATGTTCACATTTCGTTCATATTTATTTTTTATACTATTTTCATAAGAAAGAAATAATATAAAACAGGTTATTAGTCAAATTGCACATAGATTTTTCATAATTGCCCTGGTTGGAAACGACCGGGGTCTCCTCATGTTAAGGGGCTTTTTGTTAATCAAGTATAGCAGACCACCATTTTTTTTTCAAGTATTCCTATGTATACAGTGAAGTGCAAAAATGCTGCAGAGTTCAGCGCCCTGCAGCATTTTATGATATTCTTTCACTTTTTATCTCTGATACTGGATCTTCCAGCCTGCATAGGGGGGAGACTGAGACCGGTTGCCTCACTCTTTTTCTCCCCGTCTTTATCTAAGGTAAACACCTTTCCATTTTCAATGATATAGGCAGCTTTTTCCATTAGAAGAATACTTCTTTTCCTCTGTCTGCACCTTTTCCATTCTCATTTACCAGATAGATCTGGCCTGCAACCTTAAAAAGACCCATAGGAACTTCCTCTTTAGCACTGACTAAAAGACCATTATTATAGAGGAAACCGTCTTTTTTCACCTGTAACACCGCATCCCTTTTCAGAACCGGATGTACCGGAACAGAAGGTATAAACCTTATCTTTCTTATCCACTGCATTGGTATTACGCCCAATGCTCATGGCACCGCCTGCTTCCGGATCAAAGTAAGCTGTTTCCATCTTACCACCGGAAGTAAATTTGATCAGTCCGACTGGCAGACACCGTAGGAATCAAAGAAATAATATTTTCCATCTATTTTTACGGCCCATCCTTCACCCCGGTGGCATCTGCTGATAAAAACAGCGGACTTCCATTATTTTCCAGATAAAACCAGCGGGAACCAGCCTTCTTCATAAGAGCTGTTTCCTCAGCATTGGTCTTTCTCACTGCCTGGGCATTCAGTGCAGTGCTCCATGCCTTTGTATCCCATGGTCTTTCAGAAGTTTCAAGCCACTGCCCCTTTAACATTCCATCTTCTTTTTCCGCCAAGATATACAAAACGGCTGATGCCTGTTCCGTCTCCCGGCTCTGCCTTTTCTTTTACACACTGCCAGCCGGTGAGCATAACACCGTTTTCATCAAAATAATATTTCCTTCCGTCAATAGCCGCTTCTTTGGAACGCCGTTTTCACCTTTTCTTGCCTTGCCGTTAGACTGGAAATAGTACCATTTTCCATTTTCGGAATCAGGGACAAGATCCTTTGAAATACTGCCCTCTGCCGGGCGTTTCTTTCCATTGCTTTCCAGGAAGTACCAGCCGCTTCTGGTGTACCCCTCAGAACCATTTCCCAGATAATAAATGTCCCCGTTTTCATAATGCCAGCCGGTACGCATCCTGCCGTCACTGTCAAAACAATACTTTGCCTTTTCTATGGTCTTCCAGTCATTTTTTCTCAACTTTTCCGTTCCGGCCAAGATAATACCAGCCGGATTTCATAGAACCCTCATTTTCATCCACATAGATCCAGGATTCTTTTGTCATGCTGCCATCTTCCCCGGCATAGTAAGTTCCATCGATCCAGGTATTCTTTTGCCAGATTGCCTTCTCCATCCAGATAATAGGACACTCCCTGGGAAGTTTTCCACTCATTCTTTGCATAAGAACCATTGCTGTCCACAAAATGAACTGCCCCATTTTCATTGACCCATCCTTTTTCCTCTGCCATAACAGAAAGCGGAACTGTCCCGGCGATCAAAGTTCCAACAACCAGTGCCCTGATCCAGTTTTTCATCCAACGTTTCTGATCTTTCATATTCTGTCCCTCCTAAAAATGGCTGCTTACTCATGTTTTTGCAAATTCTTCCAATATCATTTTATCAGAAAAATCAGTCAAATACATGAATTAATTTTGAATATTTACATAACAATTCCTTAAACGCTGCTTTTGATGTCTGAGACAAAGGCTCCGTGAGGACATCTTACATATTCATTTCCTGGAGACGTCCATACAATTTCGCCATTCTCCTGCACTGCTTTAAAACATCACTGTTCAGTTCTCCCGGCAGCAGCCTCCATTTCCAGTTTTTTTCCAAGTGTAGACGGTTCGTTAATACGCGCCTCTGCTCCCAGTCCCAGATAATCCTGCACCGGTATTACTGCCAGCTTCGCCGGACTTGCCATAGCCAGACGGATAAATTCCCAGTGCATCTCCTTCTTCGGCGTATGGCGGCAACCCATGTATTCCCTTGCAAAGGACTTGTCTTTCCGGCTCATGGTTTCGTACCAGCCCACCAGAGTCTCATTATCATGGGTTCCTGTATACACAATACTGTTTTCTGTGTATTTGTGGGGCAGATAATCACTGTTTTCTGTGTCATCAAAGGCAAATTCCAGTACCTTCATTCCTGAAATCCGCTTTCCTTTAACATCTCATGGACTTGTGGCGTCAGAAAGCCCAGATCCTCTGCTATGATGGGCAGCTTCTCTTTTTTTCAGGCTTTTCTTCAGCTGGTCAAACAGCTCCAGTCCCGGACCCTTTTCCCAATGGCCAAACTCAGCGGTAAAGATCCCCATAAGGAATGGAATAATATGCTTCAAAACCCCTGAAATGATCCACACGCACTACATCATACAGCTTCAGGCAGTACTCCATACGTTTGATCCACCAACTGTAATGATCCTTCTTATGATATCCCCAGTCATACAGCGGATTTCCCCAAAGCTGACCTGTTGCTGAAAATGCATCTGGCGGACAGCCGGCCACTGCCTTTTGGCAGACATTCCCCATCAAACTGGAACAGCTCCGATGAGCCCAGCTGTCAGCCCCGTCAAAAGCCACATAGATGGGGATATCCCCAATGATCTGGATACCATTTTCATTGGCATAGGCTTTTAAACGGCTCCACTGTTCATTAAACTGAAACTGCTGGAATTCATAAAATCCCATCTCATCTTCCAGCATTTTTTTGTATTTCTCTACTGCCGCAGTCTTGCGAAGCCGGATGTCCTCATCCCATTTATTCCAGCTGGCACTTTTAAAATGATCCTTTACTGCCATATAAAAGCAATATTCTCTGGTTTCAGGATCCAGCTTAGACTTAAGGAACTGACGATGATCCATCTTTTCAGCATTTGTCCCTGCTTTTTCCACATTTTCTGTCCATTTAGCCTCTTTTTTCCACCGTTCATAAGCCTTTTCAGTACCTTAAACCGCGCTTTTGTATATTTTATCGTAAGCAATATACCGGTCATCATCACCAAAATCAGCTTCTTCACATTCATTTTCTGTAAGAAGGCCTTCCTGGACCAGCTGCTCCAGATCGATAAAATAAGGATTTCCTGCAAAAAGCAGAAAATGCCTGATAAGGCGAATCCCCAAAACCCGTAGGGCCCAATGGAAAGGATCTTGCCAGAAGCCCTGTCCGCCTTCCTTTAACTGATCTACAAATTCATAAGCTTTTTTGAAAACAGCCAATGCCATACTTAGATGGCAGACTGGCGATTGGAAGAAGCATGCCGCATTCTCTCATATTATTGATTCCCTTCTTTTGCTGTGAAAGTATTGTCATTTATATCTTAGTGTAGCACATTTCTTATTCCCCCTACAACAAAAGTGAACGCTCTCCTGGCGTTCGGGCTGCTCCCAACTACCTGACTGCTCTTTCTCTCCCCGATACTGCCCCGGCGTCACCCCAAACTTTCGTCTAAACAGCCGGTTAAAATAAGAAAGATTTTCAAATCCACATTTCAATGCGATCTGGGTCACACTTTCCTCTGTATTCTGCAGAAACTCCCCAGCCATGGTCAGCCGGTAATCATTGAGATACTGGATAAAAAGGCATCCCCGCATACTGCTTAAAATACTTCATAAATGTGACTCACTGTAAAAGCACAGCTCTGCTGCCCTGCTTAATAGTGATCTCTTCCCCAAAATGTTCCCGGATGTAGTCCAATATCCCCTCGATCTTCTCCCTTGCATGCCCCGGCTTCTTTTCAGCAAATAGAATTCCTCTGCCATAAGCATAATACAAAAACAGGAACAACTGTCCCTTAACCGCCAGCTGGTACCCATTTCCCCGCTGCTGCGAAAATTTATCCAACTCCCGTATCACGTTCCCAAACACCTCATAGTCCGGCTGTCCTTTTGTATCAGAACCGGCTTTTTTGCCTGTCCTTCCTGCAGGGACTAAGAAAATGCACCGTGCAGCCGTCTCCATTATCTCCCATAAGCATGGAAATACGGAAAATGATATTTTCGTACTCCATTCTTTCCCCTGCTCCCACAGGAGATCGCATGAAGCTGACCGGAAAAACAGCCAGAATATCTCCTTCTGACACAGGATAAGATACTGTGTCCACCGTGATCCGCCCATTTCCCTTCTTCACAGCGATAATTTCCATTTCCTCATGCCAGTGAAGAGCCACATGTGTGAAATCCACCGATAGAGCAGGGATAAATGTTAAAAGGAAAACCTCTTTTCCATGCTCTTTTATTTCATGATAGCCCTGGTTCATCTTCCTCACCCATTCCTTTCTCCCGTCTTCTTTCAGCCATTTTTCATTCAACTGTTATTTTCTTATCCTATTTTTTCATTTTTTGATAGTATGATACCAGGGTCAAGGTCATAAATCCGATGCAAGCTTGCTTGCAGGAGGATTTGTGAACTTGGGACCCACCAAAACATGAGTAAGAAGCCATTTTTTGAAGAAAATGAGCGGATTACGAATGTTTTAGAATTGCGAAAGTGCAAAGCACGTAGCAATTCGGATCAGAGGGGTCAAAATACCTTTTTGACCCAAACATAATAGTATTGTACTATAATATACTGGCATTCTGCAAGACAGAAAGAAATTTGTTTTTATAATGTTCCCATAAGCATCTGAAAATGCATACGGATACACGTTGACATATTACCACAGAAAGGAAATGAATTTCATGGTTGAACATACAATGACAAAAGAAATATTAAAAAACAGACTGACTGCTCTCTGCAAAAAAGAAATCTCTGACTGCTCTGAAAAAGAGCTTTATACAGGACTTTTATCTCTGGTACAGGAAATGGCAAAAGACAAAGAATCCAATCAGGGAAAGAAAAAAAGCTTTACTATATCTCCGCTGAATTTCTGATCGGCAAACTGCTTTCCAACAACATGATCAATCTTGGGATCTATGATACAGTAAAGGACCTTCTGGAAGAAAATGGAAAATCCTTAAGTGCAGTAGAGGAGACCGAGCCTGAGCCATCTCTTTGGAAACGGTGGTCTTGGACGTCTGGCTGCATGTTTCCTGGACTCTATTGCTACTTTAGGCTTAAATGGTGACGGCGTTGGTTTTAAATTACCATTTCGGTCTTTTCAAGCAGCTGTTTAAAGACAACAAACAGGCTGAAGAGCCAAATCCATGGATAGAGAACACTTCCTGGCTGACAAAAACAGATGTTACCTATAAGGTTCCATACAAAAACTTCACCCTTACATCCCGTATGTATGACATTGAAGTTACCGGCTACAACAACCGCACTAATAAGCTCCACCTGTTTGACGTGGAAACAGTAGATGAAAGCATTGTAGAGGATTCGGTATTTCCTTTAACAAGACCGATATTGCCAAAAACCTGACTCTTTTCCTCTATCCGATGACAGCGATAAAGAAGGACGTATCCTTCGTATCTACCAGCAGTATTTCATGGTCAGCAATGCTGCCAGACTGATCTTAGACGAAGCCATTGCCAAAGGTTCCACTCTTTATGACCTTGCCGACTACGCTGTTATCCAGATCAATGATACACATCCAACTATGGTCATCCCGGAACTGATCCGCCTGCTGACTACTGAACATGGCATGGAAATGGACGATGCCATTGAGATCGTAAGCCACTGCTGCGCATACACCAACCATACGATACTGGCAGAAGCACTGGAAAATGGCCGGTAGAATTCTTTAAAGAGGCAGTTCCACAGCTCCTTCCTATTATGGAGGTCCTGGATGATAAGGTACGCCGCAAATTCGATGATCCATCTGTTTATATCATCGATAAAAATGAACTGGTGCACATGGCCCACATTGACATCCACTATGGCTTCAGCGTAAACGGTGTTGCCTCCTTCACACTGATATTTTAAAAGAGACTGAATTAAACAACTTCTACAAGCTTTATCCTGAGAAGTTTAATAATAAGACCAATGGCATTACCTTCCGCCGCTGGCTGCTGCACAGCAATCCGGAACTGACTGACTTCATCACCGGTTTTATTGGGGACGGATTTAAGAAAGATGCAGAAGAATTAAAGAAATTAAATACACCTGTTATCACAAAGAATTTGAAACAGCTTTACCGCCTGTTAGACATCAAGGCCCAGATGCAAAAAGCAGCGCTGGCTGACTATCTGGAAAAGACCCAGGGCATCACCATTAACCCAGACTCCATTTTCGATATCCAGATCAAACGTCTTCATGAGTACAAAGAGACAGCAGATGAATGCCCTTTATCTCATCCATAAATACCTGGAGATCAAAAAGGGTAAAAAACCAACTACACCGATCACTGCCATCTTCGGGGCAAAGGCTGCACCTGCCTATATCATTGCCAAGGATATTATCCATATGATCACTCTGCCTGCAGCAGATCATTGAAAAGGACCCTGAGGTAAAACCATACTTAAATGTAGTTATGGTAAGCAACTACAATGTCACTCTGGCTGAAAAGCTGATCCCGGCCTGCGATATTTCCGAGCAGATCTCCCTCGCTTCCAAGGAAGCCAGCGGAACCGGAAACATGAAATTCATGTTAAATGGTGCTGTAACCCTTGGAACCGATGACGGCGCTAACGTAGAGATTCATGAGCTGGTAGGCGATGACAATATCTACATTTTCGGTGACTCCAGCGAGACTGTGATTGAACGCTATACTACGATGCGGACCCGGCTATTAAAAGAAGCCGTAGACTTCATCATCAGCAAGAAAATGTTAGCCGTAGGCGATAAAGAGAACCTGGAACGCCTGTACAAGAACTGTTAAACAAAGACTGGTTTATGACCTTCCCGTTTCAAAGCTTACTGCGAAGCAAAAGAAAAAGGCCTTCGCTGACTACGAAGACCGCACCTTATGGGCAAGAAAAATGTTAGTCAATATCAGCCAGGCCGGATATTTCTCCTCTGACAGAACGATCGGGGAGTATGACCGGGATATCTGGAAATTAAGATGATCCTGGATTCAAAAATACTATGTTCAAAAGGTCAGAAAACAAAAATATGGGTAAATGGCTGTGATCAGCTCATTTCATATTATGATGTGAGTGTCAAAAGTAAATTTTGCCACTCACTGATGTAACTGGATTGCTCCATTGCTATGCAATTCCCACAATCCTCGAACACCTCAAACTCCCATAAAATGGCGTGTTCACACCAATATGTCCGTTCATTACCGGCATCTGCATCCATCCATCAGCACCAGATCATAATTCCCCGGTGCTCCGTGGCCTCATATCCGAATTGAATTTAACTTTTCCACTGCCTCTGCTCCATTTTCTGCAGTATCAACCAGGAATCCATATTGTTTAAGGATCTCCTCAGCAATTTCACGGTTTAACTCATTGTCTTCCACAAGCAATATACATCTACCTCTGAAATCAGGACCTGCTTCCGGAAGGATACGGTCCTCTGCCCCGGTCTGCTTCTGACCGATAGCAGCCATCAGTGTCTCTCTGATATCTGACATAAACATAGGTTTTGCACAGAATGCAGTTACCCCTGCTGCCCTGGCTTCTACTTCAATATCTGACCAGTCATAAGCAGTCAGGATAATGATCGGTGTATCATCACCAAGACTGCGGATCTGCCGGGTGACTTCAATACCATTCATATCCGGCAGACGCCAGTCGATGATATAAGCATGGAATGCATCACCCAGTTCCAAAGACTGCCTTGCGCGAAGAACGGCTTCCTTGCCTGAAAGCGTCCATTCGGAACGCATTCCAACCTTCACCAGCATCTTTGTTACACTGTCACACGTATTGAAATCATCATCTACAACCAATGCCTTAAGGATCTTCCAGCTCTGCGATCTTCTCTATACTGCGATGCTCTGACTGGATCCGCAATGGAAGACGGATTATAAATTCAGTACCTTTTCCCTGTTCTGTCTGAACCTCAATGGTTCCCCCATCATATCCACAATATTCTTGGTAATGGCCATGCCAAGCCCTGTACCCTGGGTTCTGCTCACAGTGGAAGTTCGCTCCCTCTCAAACGGCGAAAAAATCTTCTGTACAAATTCCGGGCTCATGCCGATTCCGTTATCCTTTACCCGTATCTCGTACAGTTCACTGCCTTTTTTTGTCTCCCGTATACTGTCTTCAGCCGGACAGAAACAGTTCCCGCCTGCCGGCGTAAACTTGATCGCATTAGATAATAAATTCAACAGGACCTGGTTCAGTCCCGTGTTTTATCACAATAGACATTCTCATCTGTCATATCCATGGCATCCATATAAAGCTCCAGCTGTTTTGCATGGATCTGCCCACTGACAATGGTCTTCAGATCATGAAGGACCTCTGACAGACTGACCTCCGTTTCCTCCAGATGAATCTTTCCGCTCGCAATACGGCTCATATCCAGCACATCATTGATAAGTGAAAGCAGATGATTGCTGGATGAAAGAATCTTTACCCAGATAATCCCTGACCCTTTTTCTTATCATCAATGTTGCTCACGGCAAGGGTGGTAAAGCCAATAATCGCATTCATTGGGGTCCGGATGTCGTGGGACATGTTGGAGAGGAAGGTACTCTTTGCCTGGCTTGCAGTCTCTGCAGCATGAACAGCCTCCGAAAGGGCCTGATTCATTTTCCTATCGGCTGTACGGTCCGACAGAACCAGGATGTATTTCTTTTTTCCACTTACTTCACTCCACATGGTAACAATATGGAACCAACGCTGTTCCCCTGTTTTCTGATGAACGTATTCAAAATCCCCTTCCTGCTGTTCATGAACCTGGATTCTCTCCAGATAATTCTTCTCCGGATCTTCCGATATCCCAGGGATGTAGTTTCCCAAGGACACAAATATCCTTCCGAATCTGTTCTACGGTAAATCCCAGAAGTTTTTCCGCATTTGGACTGACGTAGTCTGCCTTATATGTTTTTGCATCCAGCATCAGGAAAACGTCATCCACATTCATTGACAGCTTTTGAAACAGCTCGTCTCTGTACAGGATCTCCGTATCCTTTTCTTCTGAGGTTTATCCTGTTTTTTTGAAGAATCGGTTCTGATAAAAAGAGCGGCAATACAGAACACGACTGCACCCACAAGAAGCATCGTACTAAGCTGCAGGCTGTTCATACTGGCATTGACAATATCAGCCTTTATAAGTCCAAGAAAGACCCAGTCCTGAATATCCGATTTTTCATAGACCAGATAATAGTTACTTCCATCCAGATTTATCAGCATTGCATCTGTATGTCCTTCCTTAAACTCTTCTGAAAGTTTAAGAATCTCTTTTTCGGACATATCCGAATGCTCTCTTAGAATCCCCAGGAAATTATAGGCCTCTCCCCATGCCTCAAGGGAATGGTCCACAACAACACGGCCATCCGGATGAACCACATAACTCTGGGCATTTCCATTGAAAGCGGAAATATTCAGTACATTTACAATATCCGCGTTTTCATAAGTAATGGCAATGGCATCATATTCGAAATCCTGATAATTTCCATGGGCCTGGGACTGACAAAAACAAGCATCTGGGATTTTCCGGGAAGCACCACATTTGCGATCACGTCATTTCCCTGCTGGATCTTATTTTCAAAGTTTTCCTGTAATCCAAGATACCCGGCTTCACCTGATGCCATCTTATAATCACCGTCAGCTGACAGAAAATAGAAATATAAAAATCCGGCTTCATTCTGGGCTTTATTTATATAATCACGGATTTCACTTTCATCGGAAGTGTTCTGCAGATTCTCTCCCCCACATATGGAGGTAAGTCAGGTTCTTATTTGTCAGTTCTTCAATACCTGATTAGACTGATGAAGTACCTCCGTCAAATGAGAAACACTTTCCTCGTAAATCGATTCCGACATAAATTTATAATACTGGAAAACAGTCAAAAGGATTCCAAAAAACAGGGCAATAAGAACAGCTATTTAATCGTTTTCTCACAACCAGGTTTCTTTCTATTTCTATTATAATTCTTAACATCCATTTTTCTCACCTCAGGGTTATGTAATCTTCAGGTTCTGCAAGAACGGCATTACCACCTGAAACATATGTTGTCCAGGTATCATCCACAAATATAGCTTCCCTCCATCAAATACAATATTTTCCTCTGCCGGATAAGCTTCCATATGATTGTGGTGCTGCAAGGCAGGTCACAGTAAAAGTATCCTTGTCCTGAACCTGTTTTCCATCCTTTGTAACTTTACTTAATGTATAGCCATCTTCCGTTTCACTAATTTCCACAGAAATACCACTAACCACTGGCAAAGAGCCACGGTTAAACGGAATAAATCCTCCCTCATAGCCTTCTACAAAGTTTCTGACTGTCTCCTTCAGTTCTGCCCGCTCATCTTGCTGCTGTAAGCGGAAAGACTGTTTGGCATGATCATGTTTCTCGCCATTTTTTCTGTATACCCTGCCTTTCAGCACATTTCCAGTAAAGCTGTTTCCTGCTGCAATCAGCACATCCGCCCCATAAATACCACGCAGAGTGTTTGCCATAACAGAATAGGCTGCATTCCCCCCACTGCTATGAAAAACGATTGGAATAGGCATTTCTGTGAATCCAGCACGATATCCTCTGAAGCAGATTCTTCCGCAAGAAGCTGAGAAGCAAATGACTGATAGGCCTGCCCTGCATCGTATTCGCCTGCGATCATCTTCGAAACCACGTCCCTAGAAACGGAAAAAAGTCATTTGATGCAATGCGGATATACATATGGTTTTCCTCGATCACAGGCTTCACATCCTTTCATATATTCCGTAAGCTTAAAGTTTACATTCTGGCTGTAGCTTAACAGATCCTGCCCATCATAAATGATCTGGTTCTGCGCATCCTCTGAAAGCATTGTATTCAATACCTTCATTGCCTTCTTTCCTACGAGCTTCATCCTTTGCCAGGATCACGGTTTAAAGCCACTTGAAAATACGGTGTCGTCATCAGCCATTTTTCTCCGTTCTCTTGAAAGAATGGAAGAAATGTTGTGTGGATCCCCTGATTCTGAAATATTTTTACACCGGAAGAGCTTCCAAAATACATGGCAACCTTACCGCTTTTGTACAACTCAATTATATTATCATAGTTCAAATCCAAATCGTCCCGGTTCAACCCGGTATCCCGTATGAATCGTTCCATCCGTTCAAAAGCCGCCGGCCAGACGGTATTGTCCAGACCTTCTTTCTCTGTATTCTCCGGGTCACTGTAGACAGTGCGCCACTTACGTCCATCCGCAGAAGACAGCTCTGATACTGATAGACCCTGCAATGTCTCCATGCACGTATAATCATAAGAATAGTCTGCAGTAAACCCACGGATACCCACCTTATCAAATGCCTGGCAGGCAGAAACGAAGCTTTCGTAATCCGTTGGCAGAGGAATATCGTACTGTTCAAATAGATCCCTGTTCACTACAAATCCATGGGCATCCGCACACACAGGAAGCCAATTTACGCTTCCATCCTGATTTCTGAAATTGCTAAGGTAGGTATCATAGACAGCACCGGCAACATTGGTTGTGGAGAGATCCATCAGACTGTCTTTCAGAGGACTCGCATCATGGATTGAAAAACCTACAGCAGGTTATAATATCCGGCAATCCGCCGTTTTCATTCAAGGAAACGGTAGAAATCCAGATCATTATTGCCTACTACAAATTCAACATTGATGTCCGGAAGCTGCTCCTGGATGTAGGGTGCATATTTTTCATACAGGCTTTGTACTCCATAAGTACACCGTGATAGTTTCTGCATCTTCTTTTTTTCCGCTCTTTTCCCGCCGCAGCCTGACAAAGTGATACGGCGGTCACCATCGCCAAAAGCACAGCAAGTACTCTTATTCCATTTTTTCTTTTCATTATGAATTCTCCCCCTGAAATCGTGTTTCACCAGTTTCATGAATTACTTTTTACCAATAATTTTCCATCAACAGGCTTTGCAATATGTTCATTCATTCCCGATTCTTTTGATTTTAATCTGTCCTCGGTGAACGCATTTGCCGTCATTGCTATGATCGGTATCGTCTTAGCATCCTCTCTCTCCAGAGACCGGATCATCTTCGTTGCTTCATAACCATTCATGACCGGCATCATAATATCCATAAGAATAACATCAAATTCTCCAGGTCTGTTTTTTCTGAATATGTCCACTGCCTTCTGTCCATTCCATGCTTTTGTCACCACAGCCTCTTCGTTCTGAAGCACAAATTCAGCAATTTCCATGTTCAGCTCATTATCTTCTGCCAGAAGAATATGCAGTCCCTTTATAGATTTCCCTGATACATCTTCCTGTTCTTCCCATTTATCCAAATTCAGGTCTATTTTAAACGGAACCCGGATCACAAAGGTGGTCCCTATGCCTTCTGCGCTTTCAAAGGTAATCGTTCCACCCATTTTCTCAATCAATTTCTTTGAAATCGGCATTCCCAGACCTGTTCCGGCAAATTTTGTACGGCTTCCTGCATGTTCCTGGGCAAACGGTTCAAAAATATGTTTCTGAAACTCTTCTGCCATCCCGATTCCGGTATCCCGGCAGATAAATTCTATCGTCGTCATCTCTGGCTGTTTTGATGGAATCTCTCGGCAGCTAATATAGATATATCCGTTTGTTCTGTTATATTTCAACGCATTCGACAGAATATTCATCATTACTCGTTTCACATGTTCTGGACTTCCAATCAGATCTCAGTGTGTGATTTCTTTTTTTCTCCCAAAAGATCCGGATATTCTGTTCTGCAGCCATCTGTTCGATCACAACAAATATTTCCTTGAAAATATTGTTTAGATTAAATGGGATTTTTTCCAGAATCACTTCATCCGCCTCAAGCTTACTCATGTCCAGGACTTCGTTTACCAGCTCCAGTAGCAGATTGGATGCCTCTTTAACCTTTGCCCTGCATTCTGTCTGCTTTTCCATATCATCTGCATAATGCTCCGCAACATCGATCATGCCACAGATTCCATTCATCGGGGTCCGGATATCATGGCTCATCCTCTGAAGAAACTCGGTTTTTGCCTCATTAGCTGCTTCTGCCTTTTTGCAGCTATCAGAAGTTCTGCTTTATATTTTTCATCTTTTTCCTGTTCCAGCTTCTGATGTGTCTGATCGGTTTTATATGACCAGAGCCAGAATATACTGAACATAAGGTGATAAAGTAAACATAACGCTTATCACACTTAATGGAAGATTATGGAATACTTCTGTATCCTGAAGATATGCATAAATATAGTAATCCCGCTGCTTCAGCATGATTCCGTAACAGCCAATCCCTTCTTTTTTTAAATGAAAAATATGCTGACTGTCTGTATGCTTTTTCATTGCCTGAACAACTTCGTTGTCAGCCGTATTCTGCCCTAACAGACTCTGATCATTGCTGGCAACAACGATCCCGTCGTCTGCAACAATAATCGTTCCATCTTTCCGGTGCTATAGCCATTTAAAAGATTCTGTATGGTCAGTGTATAGTTTCTGGCAAATTCAGGAGATGTATAATAATAGATTGCAACAATACCCGGTGCATCTTTTCTGGCACAGGCTGCAATGTCGATACGTGATCCGTCTTTCCCTGTTAATCCGTTCTGAATAAGATCTTTCTTCATATCCGGCGAAATCCATGATAATGTCTTTTTGCAGATAATCTGTAATTTCGTCTGCCAGAAATTCATCTGTGCTGTATTCACAGTCCGTCTTTCCTTCTGCATTCAGTACAATGATACCATCCACCCAGAGAGTCTGCAGATTGTCTTTCAGGGAAACTCCTGACTTATCTGACCATCATTTTCTATTTTCATGTCGATATTCGTACTCATCTGTCTGGCGCTTTCAATCGCCCGAAGAAGACTTTTTGATTCTGAAGATTCATTATAATGAGTATAGGTGGAGCACTGCACTTTGACATAATTTACAATCTCCACCATTCTTTTCTCTGCCTGCTTTCTCCGCATGAAAAAATAAAACAGAGAGACTGCAGCCACACAGATTCCAAGCAGGCCACCGAGCAGCTGGATTCGTTTTTCTTTTTCTTTCTCTTAATATCCAAGATCATCCACCTCCAGATACTTCTCCGGATCATCCAGATATTTTTCAATAATTTTCAGGGATGTACCATCCTGACGCATTTCTTCCAGAGTCTGACTCCATCTGCTCACAGATTCCCCGGTCATCGTTTTTTGCGAAAGCAACACCTATTCCGGTGAGCATCAGAGGTTCTTCCAGAATACGGAAACTTGCATCATAATCTTTCATATACTGGACAACAGATTCTTCATGTGCGGCAACTGCATCCACATACCTTTTTCCCAGAAATGTATAGATCAGCTCCCGGTGTCCAAGACTGATCAGATTGCCCAGTTTTGGGATTCTTTCATCCGTCCGGTTCAGAAAGATGCCTTCCGGTTTGGTTGTGGACTGAACAGCCAGATTCTTTCCCTCCAGGTCACTCAGTTTATAGATATCACTGTTCTCATTTACAGCAACCACCTGACGGCTTGCTATATGTACGGTCCTGCCCAGCGGTAATCATCAAAGACGCCCTTCCATGGAAAAAACAGCCCATGATACAATCAATCTCTCCTGCTCTCCACCAGTTCTTTTTTCTTCTCCCAGTTGATCTGGACAACATCCACCTGATATCCCATTTCATCTCAACCGGTTTTGAAACATGTGCATTCATACCGGCTGCCAGAGAATGCTGGATATCCTCTGAAAATGCATTGGCGGTCATGGCAATGATCGGAATCTTCTTTGCCAGTTCATGGGAGCTTCTGCGGATTGCCTTTGTTGCCTCATAACCATTCATAACAGGCATCTGCACATCCATCAGGATCATGTCATAATCCCCCGGAGCAGACTGTTCAAATGCTCTCAAAACCTCTTCACCATTTTCACAGATGATGCACTCTGCGCCCTCAATTTTTAACAGTTCTATCAAAATCTCCGCATTCAGCTCATTATCCTCCGCACACAGAAATTTCATTCCCTGAAGGATATTGTCATCCTGTTCATCTTTTTCTTCCTGTACCGCCAGAGCAACCGTTCTATCCTCTGCAATTTTCAGATCCAGGAGAACCTCAAAACAGCTTCCCTGCCCCAATTCACTCTCCACATCAATGGTGCCTCCCATTGCCTCAACCAGATTTTGGTAATAGCCATTCCAAGTCCGGTTCCCTGTATCTTATTTGTAAGGGAACTTTTCCGCACGGGTAAACGGATCAAAGATTATCTCTTTGAAATCTGCCGATATTCCCAAGCCATTATCGCTAACTAAGAAACGGTACTTTGCATAGACAGATGAATTTGTCTCACATTCTTCTACAAAGAACTGAATTTCCCCACCTTCCTGGGTATACTTCACTGCATTGGAAAGCAGGTTGCTGAAAATCTGCATCAGGTGAACCTGATCCCCATTCACCCACTCATGCTGAATATTTTCTTTTATGATTGTAAGGGTCTGCTGCTTTTCATATATTTGAGTATGAAATATAGTGTCAAGTTCCTGTACAAGATCCAGAATAGAAAAGTCAGAATATTTGAAGACTGTTTTTCCTGCCTCAATTTTGCTCATATCCAAAACATCATTAATAATTCCTAACAAAAGCTGTGATGATGTATCTATTTTATCTGCATACTCTGTTACTTTCGCCTTATCACCTGCATCATGTCTGATCAAAGACGTAATACCAATGATTGCATTCATAGGCGTACGGATATCATGCGACATATTGTTTAAGAAATCCGTTTTCGCCTTATTTGCATTTTCAGCTGTCTGTAAAGCCTCTGTTGCAACGTTCTTTGCCTTTTTCAGTTTTTGATTGACTACTTCCATTTCCTTCATTGTTTGTAAATGAAGTTCATTATTTCTTTTTTCATATTCTGCTTTTTGATCTGCAAGACTAAGTCTGGAAATACTATAGAATAATCCGGCAAAAAGTAAAAATATAAAACCTGCCATGAGTATTGTTGTAAACAGCACCGTTTTCTGGTAATCCCTCAGCACATTGTCAATAACTCCCCTTTCCACAATACATACCAAAATGGTGTTGTTGCTTTCGATCGGGCAATACCCCAGATAATAGGGGTCCTGTTTTCCCAAAAGTGCAACTCCGGATTCTCCGTTATTAAACTTCTTTTTTGAACAAATCAGCCTCTTCTTCTGTAATAGCCTGTTCTCCTTTTAAATGTTTTAACAGGGAATAATTACGCTGGTATTTATCTCCACTCAGGTTCGTATACGTAATATTTCCGTCATGATCCAGAATGAACAAATAGGCTTTCCCATCATAACCTTTCAGTTTTAACATGGAATCCAGTTTCGAATGATCATACACAGTTCCAATTGCCGTATAAATTTCTCCATTGATAGTATATTCCTGACATGGAATCGCAACCAGATAACCGTCTTTTTTTCTTCTGATCATAATCAAGACGCACCAGTTTTCCAATATTGTATCCGTTCTTTAAGTCCAGCAGAAGTTTACTTGGCATATCAATCCGCATTTTTGTTCCACCTGCTGATATTGCCTGACCATTTTCCTGAAGGAATATAAGTGTACTTTCCGATTCTTTTTCCCATGCTTCAAAGAAATCTTTTGTTCACATCCGTTTCAAGAGACAGCTCCCTCTCATGAAGTAAGAATTCCTCAACCAACTGCAGCTGGCTGTAGTATCCACTCACCTGAAGATCATAGGTCTGCTGTATCTGTTCAACAACAGCTCCCATACTGCTTTTTCCATTTTCGCTGATATACTTATTAGACTTACTTATAAGATACTTGATACAAACTAAGCTTAAAAGAATAATAAGTAGTATAAGCAACAGCCTTGTTATTTTTTTTCTTTTATTTACCGTTTGTTCTATCTCCACTTTTACTGTTCAACCTCTATATAGTCTTCCGGTGCTGACGGCTGCTGTCCTTTTGACATTGCTTCGATCCATGCACTTGATAATGTTGTATCTTTAAGCTGCTCAATCTCACATTTCAGATTTATTTTTTTCAAAACAGACATTGTGGTGTCTGTAAGAAGAATAGAGTATTCCTTTTCTTTGTCTATTTTCTTATCATTAACTGTTAAGTCCTTTAACGAAAATCCACTTTCCTCTTGACTGACGATAATTTTCATACCGGATGCAATTGGTAATTCGTATTTATTGGTTACGTAAAAATTCTCATCAGCATCAGCAAAATAATTTTCCACGAGTTCATAAACCTGTTTACCATTAATTTTTGCAAAATATAATGCTGTATCTGAACTCTTCGCTGTCATCATGCCAACCCGGCTATTGGTGCATTCTCCTTTGTACATAGAAGAAGTGAAATAATAATATGGTGCCAGAGCCAGCTGTGCATCATTTTCTTCTCTGATCGTAGTTAAAATGGAAGATGCTGCATCACGGCCATTTCTATCGTTCAGTGAAATGGAATATTCATTTTCAAAATTCACCGTTGCTTTTTCTTCTGGATCTTTACGATTCATTACACTGCGCAAAGTATCATAAGCCTGCATTTCATCCATTTCCCCTGACAGTAATCCGTGAACAGCCTCAAGACTTGCATCAAATGATTTTTGAGCGGAATATCGGATATAAACAGCATTATTGTTTAATTTCATCTTCCAGTCCAGGCACATCCTGCATCATGGTTGGAACATCTGTATTCAATGAAATAACACCGCTTCCATCCGCAATCAGCTTTTGCCCCTCTTCTGAAATCATACAATCCAGCACAGCCAGCGCAGTATCCAGTTTCTCCCGATCTTTTCCAGGTTTTTGTTAAATGCAATGTTTAATGACGGAGTCATGTACACATAGGATTCATCCGATGTCTGTGAAAAGTAAGGGATACGGATCAACTCCGCATCCATCTGTTTCTGTAGCTGCTGCATAACCGTCGGATGTCCATGAAACATTGCTGATTTTCCCTCGACAAACATCTGGGTTCCTGTATTGATGTCAATATTGATATCTTCTTTGCCAAAATGCGAGTCTTTCAGAAACTGGCTGGTTTCTGAAAAAATACGTTTCCATAATGCATCATCAAACTTTACTTCATCAGATGCAGTCTCTGCACCGTTTCGCCATTCAATACCATCCAGGCTTGTGAACTCACCGATTGCCGCTGCCTGGATGATCTCATTATTAGACCAGTCTTCACCAAGATCCATGGAATACGGTTTTATGCAAATAAATTTATCCATAAATAAATTTAATCCTATTCCTTATAGTACCTTGAAAAATTCATATTTTGTAGTATATCGCCGAGGTTTGGGGAATATATGACGGGTATTCCCTACCTTGTTTTATGCAAGTACCGGATTTGGGGCATAGTTTCCCAGACCCTTCACATAATTGAAGAGTTTCCGGAAATTCAACGCTGCTATCTTGGAACCGAAAAAGAACTTGCCACGCTGTTTCCCACGAGGAATCTTTTCCAAATGGTAATTCTTACGGATATTTGACGGAACTGTTTCTACTCCATTACGCAGCCTTGCATAATTTTTGAATTCCTCGCTGTTCATGTTCCGCTGGATTTTCGCACGTTCATGCGCTGCCTTGGATGTTACTATTTTTGCTACCCGCTTAAAAATCTTTGGCTTGCATTGATCTTGATACGGACAGTTGGCACACTGCTCATGCAGAAAAGAAACGGCACACTGATCGCTTTGTTTCCTATAAGAACAGCTTTTTGGTGCATGGCCAGCCGGACACCGGAGGACTTTTGTTCCTTCTTTGTTAAATTCAAAATCAGCAAGGATATCCGGAGCTGGTTTCCCTGTCAGGCTTGTGGTAATCAGTTCTACGTTTTTATCAGCTGCAAGTTGTATGTTTTCTGTTCCGCTGTATGCTCCATCCGTAACTATAACAGTCCTCTCTTCCTGTTTGTCCATCTGCCCAAGATGCTCCTGGATAAACTGGCTGTCACTATGGTTGTTTTGCTCATACTGGTCCTCTGTTACAACAGAACCATTGGCTCCAACGGATTCTTCAAGATTAGCAGCATACCCTCGATGCTCTTTTCCTGCTTTATTTCGGAATGTAGCTTCCGGATCAGATGGATTCTGCATCATGGATGATTTCATGCCGCCGTCTTCTTTTTGTGCGGAGCCTGCGTTTTTCATTTTCAATAATGGTCTGTTCTGACAGACATCTGACAAACAGATCATACTCTGTTGAATCATTGTAATCAGACTCACATAAGGCAAGAAGCCTATCAGCATCCGCTAAAAGCTGCTTTTATACGATCATCTGCATCCGTACTTCTCTGATGATAGATCACTCTGTTAAAATCATTAGGATCCAGATAGTGTTTTAAATCATCTGGCAGGGCGGAAGCATTGGCTTTATTTACATGAATTGCCAGCTTTGAAATACAGGTATATAGCAGTTCCATCCGGCTTAGTTTACGGATGTTGATTCAATCATCATGGAGTCCATACGTCTGACTTTCCCGCTGATTCCCATCAGTTTTGCAATGGAAGCACTTAAATCTTTCACGCAAGCGTGGTAGAGATCCTTGTTGTGAAGTGTTTCATAATCATAACACCTCTTGCGGAAACGGCTCAATGTCTTGTCACTCAAAGGCTGTTCTTCAAAACTTGTTGTGTGCAGTGCGTACTGAATCCGAAAATCCAGCATAAGATTTTCAACCATTTCATCATCAGAATAGTCAAAAGCTCTTTGATGATAAGGGCACCAACAATCACATTGACTGGGGTATTCGGTCTGGATGCCTTATCGCTGTATAAGACAGAAAAACGCTTTTCATCAATGGCAGGAAATATTTCATCAGCAAAAACTTTTGCCCAGGATTTTTCCAGCGCTTTCTGCTCTCTGGCAGTTAATCCTGAAAAACTGTCTGTAAATGATATTTGCTGGTAAGCGTTTTCCTTGAATGACATAGAGACTACCTTCTTTCTTAAGATACCTCTATTATACAGCAAGTAAAGCATTTAAGCTTGTATTTTTAATAAAATATATGAACTTTTTTCAATCCGGTACTATTTCTACTATACACAAGAAAAAATTAACATTTTAACGTTCAAAAACAAAAGAACAGCCGATACATATACTGAACTGTTCTATTATTAGTACGTTACATTATTTACAATAAAACTTCCAGAAATATGATATCTATCATATTTTCTGGAAGTCCTGTCTTTGAGCAAGTGGCTAACTCGGTTAAAAAAGCTTTCAATCCTTATTTCAATCCCTCTGAGTTCATCATACAATCTGTCGTTTTACCCCTTATTTTCTGACATTTCTGTGGAAATATACTTTTTTCTTCCTCCTTCATTGCGAATCTTTCCGGGAAATGCTATAATAGCCAAAGTTGAAAGCGCGAAATCGAAGCATTTGCAAGCTGCTCCGGAAAAAGACCATCCCCGGACAAAAAGAGGGGATATGTCCATCCTACGGGACATAAGAAAGGAGTTATTCTATGCCTTATGATGACGTACAAAAAAATTTTCAGAGGCAGCCGTAAACAAAGCAAAGCTGCTGAAAGAACATTGGGGAAATACTTTCTCCGTGCAGTCATGGCCGGTTTCTTTATCGTGGTTGCCATGATTTTCTCCAACGTGGTAGGCAATACGTTCCAGAGTACAGATCCTGCCTGGGGAAAACTGCTTGGCGGTATTGTGTTTGCCATTGCGGTTCTGCTGATCGTTTTATCGGTGCAGAGCTTTTCACCGGAAACAATCTTGTTATGGCATTTGGGGCCTATGACAAAAAGTCTCCTGGGCACAGGTTGGAAAAGTATGGCTGGTAAGCTACATCGGAAACTTTGTCGGATGCCTGATTCTCTCCGTAATTTTCGTACTGGCAGGTGCTTCCGGTACTGCCGATTATTACGCAGGATTTATTGGAAATAAACTTTCCATTCCTGCCGGAGAAATGTTTTTCCGTGCCATTCTCTGCAACTTCTTCGTCTGCCTCGCCGTTGCGTGCGGGATGAAATGCAAAAAATGAAGGTGCCAAATTTTTCATGATTATACTTTGCATCGCCGGATTCGTTGTTGCCGGTTTTGAACACTGCGTTGCCAATATGGCCACCTTTGTTACCGCTGCACTTCTGGTCCCAGGCGGCATTTCTCTGACTGCCGCATTGCAAAGTATGGTCATTGTAACTATAGGAAACGCAATAGGAGGCGGTGTGCCTTGCCTGGCCGCTTCGAATGATGAGTGCAGATAAATGACAAAATCTTATACATTGCGGAAAAACCGAGCGTTGCTCAGGAGTTCGCAAAAGCGTTAAAACAGAATATGCAGCGCAGGAATGGATACTTAGAGTCGGGATCAGTCCGTCGTAACCTGGTGCGTCGGTCACCTGGTTACGATGAGCTATCCGGAAAAATATGATCCTGCGTTAAAAAGGTGGAGTCTCGAGACCCTGCCTTTTTTGCCTGAAAACTTCAAATATGAAATTATTCCTGCGGTAAAAAAAGCAGTTCACCATTGTGAGTAACCTGCTCCACCGGGAGGATATTGAAACCATTTATGTCTGTACCGACTCCAGGGCGTGAGGGAGAATACATCTATCGTCTCGTCGCGCAGATGGCCGGTATCAAAGAAAGAAACAGAAGCGTGTCTGGATCGACTCGCAGACAGAGGAAGAAATCCTGCGTCGGTATCCGCGAAGCAAAAGGATTTAAAGTGAATACGACAATCTGGCGGCATCCGCTTATCTCCGCGCCAAAGAAGAGTATCTGATGGGAATCAACTTTTCGAGGCTGCTGACATTAAAATACGGAAGCGCATGTCGCATCGTATCTCGGCACGAAATATTCAGTGATTTCCGTCGGTCGGGTCATGACCTGTGTGCTGGGAATGGTGGTCGCCGGGAGCGAGAAATCCGGATTTGTAAAAACTCCATTTACAGAGTCGTCGCCGGTCGATTGAAATGGACGCAAGTTTGAGGAGAATGGAAAGCAGTCAAAAAGGCTCACGATACTTCAAGTCATATGATCTCTATAAGGAAAACGGATTCCAGAAAAAAAAAGGACGAAGAAACTGATCCGGAATTTAAGCATGGAATCCTCTGATCCCGCATGTCCGGATCGAAAATGGAGCGAAAAAAGGAAAATAAAAATGCGCCACTGCTTATATAACCTTGCAGAGCTGCAAAATGACTGTGCCTGCTTTTTCAAAATCAGTCCGGATGAAACGCTGAAATTGTTCAGGAGCTTTACGAGAAAAAGCTGGTTACCTATCCGCGAACCGATGCCCGTGTGCTTTCTTTCAACAGCCGTTGCCAAAGGAAATCCAGCAAAAACCTGCGCGGCCTGCAGCAGTACGGCATCTGCAGCGGCCTTGCAAATGAAATTTTGCAGGGGTGAAAGCTGGAAAAGATTGGTTCCACCGCTATACAAACGATAAACAGATTACCGATCACTATGCTATCATTCCGACCGGACAGGGCCTTAACAATGCGGAACCTCTCGGAACTCTCCGCACAAAGTTTATGAGACGATTGTCCGCCGTTTTCTCGGTATCTTCTATCCGCCGGCGGTCTATCAGAAAGTTGCTCTTGTCACCGAAATCGGCGGCGAGCAGTTTTTCTCCAACTTCCGTGTTCTCGTGCAGGAGGGCTATTTAAAAAGCCATGCAGTATTCTTTCTTCCGTAAGAAAGAGGAGGACGACGAGGGCAGAAAGGAGGACGAGACGACAGGGACGATCCTCTTTTCTTGCAGCGCTGTCCCAGCTGCAGAAAGGCAGCGAGCTGAATCTTCTCGGCCTTTCTATCAAGGAAGGAGAAACCTCTCCGCCAAAACGCTACACCTCCGGTTCGATGATCCTTGCAATGGAAAATGCCGGACAGCTCATTGAAGACGAGGAGCTGCGCGAGCAGATTAAGGGAAGCGGCATCGGAACGAGTGCGACGCGTGCTGAGATTCTGAAAAGCTTGTCTTTATCAAATATCTTGCTCTGAACAAAAAGACGCAGGTTATCACCCCGACACAGCTTGGCGAAATGATCTACGACGTCGTACACCAGTCGATCCGCCCGCTTTCTGAATCCGGAGCTGACGGCAAGCTGGGAAAAAGGGACTTACCTATGTAGCGGAAGGCTCCATTACCTCCGAGGAATATATGGGAAAACTGGAAAACTTTGTTACACGCCAAACGGTAAATGTGAAGCAGATGCGGAATCAGTTCCAGCTAAAGAGCAGCTTTGATGCGTCCGCGCCGTATTACAGAAAAGCCTCTTCCACGCGCTCCCGTACCGGGAAACGTACCGCTGCAGAAGACTCCTCTGCAAAGTCCTATTCCACCGCCAGAAAAAAGGGCGCACAGAACTCCTGAAATAATGGTAAGATAAACAGGAACTAAAAACAAGAAAGGATGAATCACGCATGAAAGATGCAACCATTTCTGAACTTTATGATTTAACCCAGACCATTGCCGCAAAAATCTTTGAAGGCAAAACGTATCCATGGGAAGTGCTTCCGCTCATTAAAGATTTTATTCTTGAACTCGGCGAAACACTCGATCCGGCAGAAAGCTATGGCATCTGAGATTCTTCCAGGACTGACTGTTCATGGAAGCTCTGAACACAGACCTTGTTTGTGATGCTATTAACACCGCTATGAGAGAGCTGTTCCTTCAGATTGTTTACGGACGTTCTCAGTCTGCATTCTCTGAGGATGGACTTCCGGTAGGTGCTGGACTTGAAGACCTTGGTAAAAGGACTTCGTTCCCAGGTTGGTACCATGTATGGAACTCTGGCAAAAGGACCTCGTTATCTGGAGATGACCGAAGGCTATGTTACAGGTATCGCTCTGGACGCAGATAATGAAATTATCGGTTATCAGTTCGTAAGCCTTGGAAAATGACTGATTTCATCAAAAAAGGGATGATGCCCGAATACTGCATGGGAAAAAGCAAAGGTCAGTACGGCCGTGTTGCAGATGCTGTTAAGATCATCGACCCAAGAAAAGAATAAAGAACCGATTATAAGGAGGAGGATAGGAAAATGGCTTTATTTGAATCATATGAGAGACGAATTGACCAGATCAATTCTGTTTTAAACAGCTATGGAATTGCTTCTATCGAAGAAGCTGAGAAAATCACTAAAAGACGCAGGTCTGAACGTTTACGATCAGATCAAAGGCATTCAGCCGATCTGCTTCGAGAACGCTTGCTGGGCTTACACAGTAGGCGCAGCGATCGCAATCAAGAAAGGCTGCAGAAAAGCAGCAGATGCAGCAGCAGCTATCGGAGAGGGTCTTCAGGCTTTCTGTATCCCGGGTTCCGTAGCAGACCATCGTAAAGTAGGTCTTGGCCATGGAAACCTTGGAAAAATGCTTCTGGAAGAGGACACCGACTGCTTCGCATTCCTGGCAGGTCATGAGTCCTTTGCAGCAGCAGAGGGTGCTATCGGTATCGCTGAGAAAGCTAACAAAGTTCGTCAGAAACCATTACGTGTTATCCTGAACGGTCTTGGAAAAGATGCTGCTCAGATCATCTCCCGTATCAATGGCTTTACATTCGTTGAAACTGAGTTTGATCCATACACAAATGAAGTAAAAGAAGTATTCCAGCAAATCTTACTCTGAGGGTCTTCGTGCAAAAGTTAACTGCTACGGCGCTAACAGCGTTCCGGAAGGTGTTGCAATCATGTGGAAAGAGAACGTAGACGTTTCTATTACTGGTAACTCTACAAACCCGACCCGTTTCCAGCATCCAGTTGCAGGTACATACAAGAAAGAATGCAACGAAAAAGGAAAGAAATACTTCTCCGTTGCATCCGGCGGTGGTACAGGACGTACACTTCACCCAGACAACATGGCAGCAGGTCCTGCTTCCTACGGTATGATCCGGTGTCCAGCGGTGTGCGCTGTTGTTTGAAACAACCGGTGTCTCTGTCTTTGCATATTTTTCTTCAATTTTTTGATCTCGTCTTTGTCATATCTACTGCGGAAAATACAAAATCTACGGTAGATGCCACATTTTCTACATCATTTACATTCATCACAACGAGCATTTTTTCACTGCTTCCGGCATTGGAGTATCCATTTTCCAGCGTCCGCCGACTGCTTCTTCGTATGTTTTTCCGGCACTTCTCGGACTTGCTGCCAGGGTCACAACTTCAAACCACGGATGGTTCTCCAGCAGAGAAATAAATCTCTGACCTACCATACCGGTTGCTCCTAAAATTCCTACTCTCAATTTCTGCTCCATTGGTTTCATCTCCTTGTTCTTCTGTGGCGTACATTTGTGCGTCTCATGTCATACTATACCAATTTTTTCAAAATTGCAACTGTTTTTTTTCAATTTTCCTGTAAATATTTTTTATTCTGCTCGATGACAGCCAGCATCGCATCTGCTCCCGGCGCACCGATCGTGTTGCGTCGTTCTACGCAGTTCTTCATGCTGATGGCATCATAAATATCATCCTCGAAAGACCGGGCTGATCGCTTTTACTCTTCGAGTTTCATATCATCAAGGGAGATTTTGTCAATGCAGTACAGAACGAGACGACCGACAATGCCATGTGCATCGCGGAACGGAACGCCTTTTCCAACAAGGTAATCAGCTGCGTCCGTTGCATTCGTGAAACCGTTCTTTGCACTGTTCTCCATGCGGTCTTTTTTGAAGTGCATGGTAGAAAGCATGCCATTGAACAGAGCCAGGCATCCTTTTTACGGTATCGATCGCGTCGAAGGTCAGCTCCTTGTCCTCCTGGAGGTCTTTATCGTAAGCCAGCGGGATTCCCTTCATAGTGGTGAGCATTGACATCAGATGCTGCGTAAACACGGCCTGTTTTTCCTCGAACAAGCTCTGCGATATCCGGATTCTTTTTCTGCGGCATGATACTGCTTCCGGTGCTGTATGCGTCGTCGATGTCCACAAACTGGTACTCATTGGTATTCCAGATGATGATCTCCTCGGAGAAGCGGGAAAGATGCATCATAATCGTAGAAAGAGCACTGAGGAGCTCAATGACATAGTCACGGTCGGATACGGAATCCATGCTGTTTAAGGTCGGGCCGTCAAAGCCGAGCAGCTCTGCGGTGTAAGCGCGGTCCAACGGATACGTCGTTCCAGCCAGCGCACCGGAACCGAGCGGACAGTAATTCATTCTCTTGTAGATGTCTGCAAGGCGGCCTCTGTCGCGGCGGAACATTTCAAAATATGCGCCCATGTGATGTGCCAGTGTGATCGGCTGTGCTTTCTGCAGATGGGTGAATCCCGGCATATAGGTGTGAATGTTCTCTTCCATGATTTTTTCGAGTGTTACCAGCACCTCTTTGACGAGTGCATCAATCTCGGTGATCTCATCGCGGACATAAAGTTTCATATCGAGGGCTACCTGGTCATTGCGGCTTCTTCCGGTGTGCAGCTTCTTTCCGGCGTCTCCGATACGGTCGATCAGATTTGCCTCTACAAAGCTGTGGATGTCTTCATATTCGCTGGTGATTTCCAGTTTTCCGCTCTCTACATCGGCAAGAATCCTCCAGTCCTTCAAGAATCTGGTCTCTCTCTTCTTCTGTCAGGATTCCCTGTTTTGCAAGCATCTTTACATGTGCCATGCTGCCTTTGATGTCCTGTTTATAGAATTTCTGATCAAAGCTGATGGATGCATTAAAATTATACACTAACTTGTCGGTCTCTTTTGTGAACCGTCCGCCCCATAACTGTGCCATTTTCATTCCTCTTTTCCTGTAAGTTTTTAAATTATCATGCATTATTATACAAGCATTCAACCTTCCTTTGCAAGTCAAATCACCTACTTTCCCGAATTTCGGCGTTTTGTGTAGTTTTTTCCAGCCAGCCCAAGATGCCGTACAATCCTGCCGCAACGAGGCAGAGGATCAGGATGGACAGGATTACCCAGTCAAGTCTGAACAGATTTGCCCACCTTTTTTGCGGCAGAGACGCTCGTCAGCCGCCCGATTTGCCGCTATCCAGAGCTCTTCAGAGACGATAGCAGGAATTTTCCCCGCATAGACGTGCACTGCCCGCCCGGCGGTGTAGGGAGCGTTTTTCCGGTGTTAAAATCGTAATGCTTCTTGTTCATGACTACGGTGCCTTTATTCATGGGATTCCGCACCATGCGGATAATGTCTGTTCAGAGAATGGTTTTCCGGCGCGGCTGCGGACGCCCTCCGCTGCCAGAACCGCCGCAATTTTCCGTCCGCCGAGACCGTCTGCACAGAGTTCGTACATACGGCGCTTCACTGCGGCCTCCTCCGGGATGATCTCAATCGCTCCGTCTGCCGTCCGCCGGTAACCATAACTTTGAGGTCAGCACCGGCTTTCCATTATTCTGCTGCCGTTTCTGGTGCGCCAGATTCATCTTCTTGCTCAGCTCCCGGCTGTACTCCTCCGCCAGAATCGCCTTAATGCCGGTCAGAAGCGCGTCTTCCGGCGAATAGAATGTGTTCTCCAGATAAAAATACAGCCGCTTTCCGGCGCAGTTTAAGCGGTCTGCGAACAGATACCAGTCCCGCGTGTTCCGCATCAGGCGGTCCTGCGACTTGATTACGACGACATCAAACCGGTTCTGCTCGAGATCCTCGTACAGGCGGTTATATTCCGTCTGCCCTTCCGGCTCGTACCGGAGCGGCTCTCCACGTAGGCATCCACAAGCCTCCATCCTCTTGCCCGGATTGCCTCTTCTGCCTCCGCCGCCTGCCTTACCAGCGCATCCTTCTGGTTTTCCTCCTCGGTGCTGCACCTTGCATAATAAACCGCACTCAGCTTCTCCTCTTCCATCTCCTGTCTCACTTTCCAGATGCTTCTCTTTACTATATAGAAAAAGGACCGGAAAGTTCCTGACCCCTTTTTGTAATTTCTTTTACGGATTGCACCGTCCGCACGGCTCATAGCCTTCGGCAATCAGGTCCTCGCGCGGTCCCTGATATGTCGCCTTGTTTTCATCCTTAATCGAGCTGACGCTGGAGCATGACGGCAGGTGGAATTTCATGCTGGATGCGTTCATGACATATTCCTGCTGATCCGGCATCGTTCCGCTGCTTTCGCTTAACGTGCTGTCTCCCGTTGCATAATTAATTGAGATGCCCGGCTGATTGTTGTATGCGAAGATATGGAAGGAAATGCCCTCGCCGTCATCTTCCATGGAAAGTGCCTCCATCTCCACACCGTCCGCTACAAGGTTGTCCCCGGTAAAAATTGGTGTAACGCGGTACAGCACATGGTTTCCGGTCTCTTTGACGTAGTCGGCAACCATGTTTTCAAACGGCAGCATGCCCTCGACATTCAGATAACGTGTTCCAGTGATCAGATTCTTCTCGTTTGCATTCTCACCGGTCAGCTGGTATCCGATCAGATGGCAGCGGTTGTACAGATATTTACCTTCCACCTGATCGTATTTTACCGTATGCCAGCCCGTCGGCTTTACCTGGCCGATCGCGCCGCGCTTCTCCGTCGGCATCAGATCCTGGCCGACATTCGCCTCTGCCACGCCGCACCGTCCCAGGCTGTCCGGATCGCTGTAATGCTCGTACGACTCGGTCGTCTTTTCCTCATCGGTAAAATCCGGCTCATTTCCGTTTAAACGACATACGGTTCACCGGAAAACTCCGGAACATCAAGAACTGAAACGGCAGTCGGTGCCTGATCGGTAATCTGGGATTCCGTCATCGTATAAGCGGCCGTAACCTCCGAACCGGAATCTGCTCTCTCCGTCGAGAGAAGATCCTGCGCCTCACAGCCGGTCAGTGTCAGAGCAAGAAGCGCCGCCAGCAGCAGAAGCTGTTTTCTTAGTTTTTCATTTCTCATATACCTCTTTCGTTATTTTCTCATGGGAATAGCCTGCAAACTCCTCCTCGGACACTTTATTCCATTTGGAAAGATCCAGGTCGAATTTCCGGTCAGACGGATAATGCCGGTTCCACCAGAAAACGATGATTTTCTCTATCTTCGCTTCCACAGCCTGCAGTCCCGTATTCTCCACAAAGCAGTATTCTCCTTCGCCTGCCTGCTCCAGAAAATCTGCCGCCGCCTGAAGTGTTACCTTCCCACTCTCCTTCTGCTCCGCGAACAGCTTTTCCGAAGCCGGATTCATCCAGAGCGTTTTCCCCACACAGTTCGCAGATTTTTTCCGTTACCACGCGGTCCCGCGAAACGCGTCGTCCGCCAAACTGCATTCCTCTTCGTTCTTCCAGACATACGATTCCAATCATCTGTCAGCCTCCCTTCTCTTGCGTGTGCATATCTGAACACCTAACTGCCGTAGATAATCAGATAGCCAAGCCCCTCTCTTGCCCCTGATAAACTCTCCGATTACAACACCGACGAGGCACAGGCCGATGTTGACCTTCCACACGGCGAGCAGCCCCGGAAACGACCACGGCAGCACGACGCGGAACAGCATATCCTTCTTCGTTCCGCCGAGTGTTGCAATCAGGCGGAGCATATCCGGCTCCACACTCTGAAAGCTGCTGTAAATGCTGATCACCGAGCCGAATATCGCAACGGAAATGCCGGCCGTGATGATCGATTTTTCACGTTTGCCCCCATCCACACAATGAGAAGCGGGGCGAGCGCCGATTTCGGCAGGCTGTTCAGGACTACCAGGTACGGCTCCATCACCGCAGAAAAGCGCGGAAAGAGCCACAAAAAGCACAGCGAACGCCATGCCAAGTGTCGAGACGAGCAGAAAGCTGATTCCCGTCTCATACACCGTGATCCCGATATGGCGCAGAAGGTTCTGCTCCGTCAGCAGGGTCACGAACGTTTTTCCCACCCGCACAGGGCTGGAAAAGATAAACGGATCGATCCATCTCAGATCCGCCGCCACCTCCCATAATACCAGAAAACTGACGAGAAGCAAAGCCCGAAACACCCGCACCTGCTCCCTGTTCTCTTTTTTTTCTGCCGGAGATACGCCCCTGAAAGCTGCTCTCCGGCGTTTTGCCTGCTCACGCATTTTCATTCAGCTCCTTCCAGATGGTATTGAAATACGTTTTAAATTCCGGCGCACTGCGCGCTTTCATCGGCGTGCGCTCCTCCATCGCAAACCGGATCGGAATCTTTTTTTTTCACATATGCCGGCCGTGCCGCCAGAACAATCACACGGTCCGCCATGCTGATGGCCTCGAAATATCGTGTGTCACGAGAATTGCTGTCTTTCCCTCTTTTTTGATGATCTTTCCGATATCATCACAGACGTTCAGCCTCGTCTGGTAGTCGAGAGCGGAGAACGGCTCGTCAAGCAGCAGAAGATCCGGCTCCATCGCCAGTGTACGGATCAGTGCCGCCCTCTGCCGCATACCGCCGGAAAGTTCGGACGGACGGGCATTGGAAAAGGATTTCAGGCCGTATGTCTCCATCATCTCCCCGACTTTTTCTTTCCGCTCGGGTGTCAGCGTGCGCGAAATCTCAAGGCCCAGCAGAACGTTGCTGTAGATGGTCCGCCATTCAAACAGGTGGTCTCTGCAGCATGTAGCCGATATGGAGATCCGCCTCCGTGATCGGCCGTCCGCGGCTCAGCAAGTTCCCGCCTCCGGCTTTAAAAAGACCGGAAATCAAGTTCAGGATCGTGCTCTTTCCGCAGCCGCTCGGTCCGACAAGAGCAACAAATTCCCCCGGGGTTACCGAAAAGGTCAGATCGCACAGCGCCGGTGTTTCTCCTTTCATGGTGTGATAGGACAGTGATATATGCTCTAATGACAGGATTTGATCATCCATTTTTTGCATCCTCCTCTATCTATAAGATATCATATGCAGCTTGCATCCCAGCCGCGCTGAGGCTATAATAGAAAGGATTGAAAGATACCAGGAGGTTTGAAGATACATTATGGCCAATAAAAGAAATTACCAGAAGGAGCTGGATGCGAAGATTGCAGGACTTCACGGTGAAGTTCCGACCTTGCTGCTGCACAGCTGCTGTGCGCCGTGCAGCAGTTACGTGCTGGAATATCTGTCGCAGTATTTTTCCATTACGCTCTTTACTATAATCCCAACATCTATCCGCCGACGGAGTACGAGCACCGCGTGGAGGAACAACAGCGTCTGATCCATTCTCTTCCCGCCGTGCATCCGATTTCCTTCTGCCCCCGGCCCGTACGATTCTGACCGGTTCTATGAGCTGACACGCGTGATGGAAAATGTGCCGGAGGGCGGCGAGCGCTGTTTTGTCTGCTATGAAATACGGCTCCGCGAAGCGGCCGAAATGGCAAAGCAGCTCAAACTCGACTATTTTACAACAACCCTCTCCATCAGCCCGCTGAAAAACGCGGAAAAGCTGAATGAAATCGGAGAACGGCTTGCCGCCGAATACGGGATCCCATATCTCAATTCAGATTTCAAGAAACGGGGCGGCTACCAGCGTTCCATCGAACTTTCCCACGAATACGGCCTCTACCGCCAGGACTACTGCGGCTGCGTCTTTTTCCCGCCGGGAACGCGACGCACGGGCGGCAGCACAGGAAAATGGCAACAGCTGATGTGCTCTTTGAAGTGCCTGGCCAAAAGCTCCGTCAGGATATGCTGTACGAACTGATTTTCCTGAAACTTGTAACAGCAAACGCCCTTTGCAGCAGATCTTTTTTCCTGCAAAGGGCGTTCGTATTTCTGTCATATTTCTCATGATACCAGAAAACCAGCAGAACCTTACGTCCTGCGGGTTTCTAAAGAATAAGCCGAAAATCAGATTCGAACTGACGACCCCTTCATTACGAGTGAAGTGCTCTACCGGCTGAGCTATTATTTCGGCCTGTGAAATTCATTTCCTGAATGACACAATCATTATTATACCGTATTTTTTGAAATTGCAAGCATTTTTTGAAATTTATGAATCTTTTTCTAAAATTTGTTCCGCCCCACTGATTTCCCGCCGTTTCCATCCTTGTTGTTTTTCACCTCCCTGGCGCAAATTTTATGCATAAACTTTGTCCTTACTTTTCCAAAAATTAAGGAAAACCATCCCTTTTCCTTATAAAAATTAATGTATTTTGAAAGAAAAGCATTGACAACCGCCAAAAAAGTAAGTATAGTTTTTAACTAAAGGAAGAAAGGGGCTGTTGTCATGACCATGCAATACGATATCTGGAAGACAAGCTCAGTCAGCTTGTAGAGTATACGAAAGATTCCGGAAAGATTGATTTATCTTTATACACTGAGTACGATGTAAAACGGGACTGCGTGATTCCACTGGTAAAGGTGTTCTCACCGGCCTGACCGAAATTTCCGATGTTATCGGCTTCGATATTGATGAGCGCACCGGCGAAAAGTTCCGACCGATGGCCGTCTCTATTTTCAGGGCTATAACGTCGCAGATCTGATCAAAGGTATGGAAGGACGACGCTTCGGTTTTGAAGAGATTACCTATCTTCTTCTGTTCGGTTCTCTTCCGACAGAACCGCAGTTAAATGATTTCAACGAAATTTTAAGTATCTACCGCGAGCTGCCGGACACTTTGTCCGCGACGTTGTCATGAAGGCAACCAGCAAAAACATGATGAATACTCTGCAGCGCTGTGTGCTGACCCTGTATTCCTACGACGAAAAGCCGGATGACATTTCCATTCCGAACGTCCTCCGCCAGGCTTTGAGTCTGATCGCCAAAATGCCGCTGATCGCCGTTTACGGCTACCATGCATACCGCCACTACCACGAAAACCAGAACCTGATCATCCGAAATCCGAAACCGGAGCTGTCGATGGCTGAAAACATTCTGCAGATGCTTCACCCGGATGGAGATTACACTGCTCTGGAGGCAAAGGTTCTCGATGTTGCGTTAATTCTTCATGCAGACCACGGCGGCGGAAATAACTCAACATTTACGACACACGTTGTCTCCTCCTCCGGAACCGATACCTACTCTGCTGTTGCGGCTTCTTTAAGTTCCTTAAAGGACCGCGCCACGGCGGTGCCAACTTGAAGGTTATGGAGATGTTTGAAAATATTGAAGAGAATGTTACAAACTGGGAAGACGAAAACGAACTGCGCACCTACCTGACCAAAATGCTTGATCGTGAAGCATTCGATGGAACGGGTCTTGTCTATGGTATGGGCCATGCTGTTTATACCCTGTCCGATCCATGTTGTGTGATTCTGAAAGAATATGCAAAGAAGCTTTCCGCTGAGAAGCACCGCGAGAAAGAATTTGCTCTCTATGAGTCTGTAGAACGCATTGCCGGCGAGTGTATCGCCCAAAAGCGCCGTCTGCTCAAACCAGTCTGTGCAAATGTTGATTTCTACAGCGGTTTCGTCTACGCAATGCTTGGCCTTCCAAAAGAGCTCTACACCCCGATCTTTGCTATCTCCCGTATCTCCGGCTGGTCCGCACACCGGATCGAAGAGCTTGTCAACGAAGGAAAGATCATCCGTCCGGCTTATAAATATGTCGGTCATCATCGTCCGTACGTTGCCATTGAAAGAAGAACCCCAAGAAAGACTTCCCACAGTTTTTCAAATAACTAAAAATTATGCGAAAGGACACCTGCCCCGTACCGTTCTGGTATCGGGCAGGTGTCCTTTATTGCCAAAGTGATCTCTCGAAAAAACCCGCGGAGCGTGCTTCTCATGGTTATAAACAAAACTCTGCGTTATACCCGGATCTTTGTTCCCTTGGTGTCTCGTTTTTGCCAGCTTAATCTTCGCTGTCAGAGAAATCTCTTTGTCGTGATACGTGATCGTGTAATCCATCCGGCTTGCCAGCAGATACGCATGCTCTACCGCGTCGTCCTCTGCCATACGGATACCACGCACACCAACGGCTGCTTTTTCTTCTCCGGCACTTCACTCGTAAGGAAGCGCAGGAAGACACCGTTTTTCGTCTGCAGAACCACATACTCCTGCTCCTGGCAGACCTCGGCAAGAATCAGACGGTCCTCCTCGGATGAAAGCTTCGTCGCCGCGATCGTTCGTTTTACGACATCAAACTCGGATCCATCGACAAGTTTTACCATACCGGCCGCGCTGACGAACAGCAGCTTATTGTTCTTGATATTTTCCAGTGCATCGACGTAAATCATCTGCTCCTTCTGGCTGCTGTAATTTCCAAGGTTGTCGATCGGCGTTCCCTTGTCACGGAATCTTCCATACGGATGTCCATTACTTTGATGCTGTGCATCATGCCAAGATCCGTAAAGACGCAGATCTTATCGGTGTTTTTGCACTGGAACACATATTTGTTCTCGTTGTGCACAGCCTCTTTGTTCCGCTCGTAAGCAGACGTATCGATCGTCTTCGCATAACCGAAGCGGTCCATCAGGAAGACAACATCCATCTCCTCGACCTTCGGCTCCTCAAGAACAATCGCCTCAGCATTTTCAATCGCCGTTTTCCGCTTGTGGCCGTACTCTTTTTTATCTGCGTCAGATCTTCCATAATAACTTCCGACATCGAGTCGTAATGATTTAAGATATCCTCGTACTTTGTAATCTTCGCCACAGTCGCCTCATGATCTTTTTAAGAGTGCTTCCACTTCCAGTCCGATCAGTTTCTGCAGACGCATCTCCAGAATCGCCGTTGCCTGGCGTTCCGTAAAAGCAGAGCTGTGCTGCCATACGCTCACTTGACTTTGATTTGAAGCGGATACCATCGGTCACCCCCATAATCAGACACTCTTTGACCTGCTTCTGTGTCTTGCTTCGCGCAGGATCTCAATGATCAGATCGATCACATCGCATGCCTTGATCAGACCTTCCTGCACCTCGCGGCGCTCCATCTCTTTGCGGAGAAGGTTCTGGTATTTGCGGGTTGCCACTTCAAACTGGAAATCAACGTGATGCTCGATCACCTGTTTAAGGCTTAACGTCTCCGGTCTTCCATCTGCCACGGCGAGCATGTTGACACCGAACGTATCTTCCAAACGTGTTTTCTTGTACAGCAGATTCGTGATCCGCTCCACATCCGCGCCTTTTTCAGTTCGAGCACGATGCGTGTTCCTTCTTTCGAGGACTGGTTGGAAATGTCGACAATTTCCGGCGCTTTCTTGCTCTCCACAAGCCCCGCCACATCGTTCAGGAACTTTCCGATGTTCGCACCGATCATCGGGTACGGAATTTCGGTGATCACAAGATACTGCTTTCCGTTTCTGCCTTTCTCCACTTCCACTTTTCCGCGGATTTTAATCTTTCCGACACCTTTTTCGTAGATCGACAGCAGGTCATCTGATTGACGACAATACCGCCGGTCGGGAAATCCGGTCCTTTGATGTATTTCATCAGACCTTTGACGGTGATGTCGTTGTTTTTCATGTAGGCCTTGACCGCATCCACAATCTCACACAGGTTGTGCGGCGGAATGCTTGTTGCCATACCGACAGCGATACCGTCTGCGCCATTCAACAGAAGGTTCGGCACGCGCACCGGCAGAACAGACGGCTCTTTTTCCGTCTCGTCGAAGTTCGGTACGAAATCGACAACGTCTTTGTCGAGATCCTTTAAATAGACCTCCTGTGTAATTTTTCTGCAGTCTCGCCTCGGTATATCGCATTGCAGCGGCACCGTCACCCTCAATCGACCCGAAGTTTCCGTGACCGTCCACAAGCGGCTGCCCTTTTTGAAATCCTGTGCCATTACGACAAGAGCATCGTAAATGGAACTGTCGCCGTGCGGATGGTATTTACCCATCGTATCGCCGACGATACGCGCGCACTTTCGGAACGGCTTGTCGTACTGGATGCCGAGCTCATACATGTCATACAGAGTACGGCGCTGTACCGGCTTTAAACCGTCCCGCACATCCGGAAGTGCCCTGGAAATGATAACGCTCATGGCATAATCAATATAGGATTTCTGCATGACCTCAGAATATTCGGTCCGTATAATCTGATCTTCTGATTTTTCTTTCATCTTCCTTTGTCCTTCCTGTTAAATATCCAGCTCTGCATCGGTTGCATGCTCATAAATAAATGCTTTCGCGGCGGAACCTCGGTTCCCATCAGTACTTCCGTCACATCGGAGGCCATACGGGCATCCTCGATCTCCACACGCTTCAAAAGTCTCGTCTCCGGATTCAGTGTCGTCTCCCAGAGCTGGTCTGCGTCCATCTCTCCAAGACCTTTGTAGCGCTGCAGCGTAAATTTTTTCTTTGTGTGTCTTTCTGTATTTTTCCAGTGCTTTGTCGTCGTACAGATACTCTTCTTTTTTCCGCGGGACGGCATTGCCTTGTAAAGAGGCGGCATCGCGATATAGACATGTCCCTCCTGAATAAGCTCCGGCATAAAGCGGTAGAACAATGTCAGCAGCAGCGTTGAAATATGCGCACCGTCGACATCGGCATCTGCCATGATGATAATTTTATCGTAACGGAGCTTTGTGATATCGAAGTCGTTGCCGTAACCCTCGGAAAAGCCGCAGCCGAATGCATTGATCATGGATTTGATCTCGGCATTTGCCAGAACTTTATCAATAGAAGCCTTCTCTACGTTCAGAATCTTACCGCGGATCGGCAGAATCGCCTGGAAATTACGGTCACGCGCCGTCTTTGCGGAACCACCCGCAGAATCTCCCTCGACGATAAAGATCTCGCACAGCGACGGATCCTTTTTCTCGCAGTTTGCCAGTTTGCCGTTCGTATCAAACGAATATTTCTGCTTGGTCAGCATATTTGTCTTGGCTTTTCTTCGCTTCTACGGATTTTGGCAGATCGCTCAGCGCAGGCAAGAACATTTTTCAGCACTTCGAGATTGCGGTCGAAATACAGCGGAATCTCCTCGCCCGTTACTTTTCCGGCGGCCTTTGCCGCATCCGGGTTGTCCAGCTTCGTTTTTGTCTGGCCCTCGAACCGCGGATCCGGGTGCTTGATCGAAATAACAGCGGTCATACCGTTTCGGATATCCGATCCCGTAAAGTTATTGTCTTTTTTTTCTTTTAAGACACCGATCTCTCTGGCATAGCTGTTCATAATCGTCGTAAAGGTCGATTTGAAACCGGAAATATGGTACCGCCCTCAGCGTTGTAGATATTATTACAGAAGCCGAGCACGTTTTCCTGGAATTCGTTGATATACTGGAACGCACATTCTACGGTAATGCCCTCAGATTCCCCTTTGAAATAAATCGGATCGTGGATTGCCTCTTTGTTCTTATTCAGATCGCGCACAAAACCAACAATGCCATCCGGCTCGTGATACGTCAGGTGCTCCTCTTTTCCATCGCGCAGATCGGAAAAATAAATGGTAAGCGCCGGGTTCAGATATGCAGTCTCATGGAGACGGCTTTTGACCTCTGTTGCGGAAAAACGCGTTTTCTCAAAGATTTCCGGATCCGGCAGGAAGTTGATGCGGGGTTCCGCTGTTCTTCGTTTTTCCGATCTTCGGCAGCAGCCCATCCTCATCGAGTTCCTGTACGGCAACACCTCGTTCGTAGCGGTCGTGATAAACCCAGCCGCCGAGGCTGACCTGTACGTCAAGATAGGTGGAAAGCGCATTGACAACCGAAGAACCAACACCGTGCAGACCGCCGCTTGTCTTGTACGCATTGTTGTCGAATTTACCGCCGGCGTGCAGGGTTGTAAAACGAGACGCTCCGCCGGAACGCCTTTTTCATGCATGCCGACCGGGATTCCGCGGCCGTTGTCGGTCACGGTCGCCGAGCCGTCTGCTTCAAGTGTTACGTGAATGGTGTCGCAGTAGCCCGCAAGATGCTCGTCCACCGCATTGTCTACAATTTCATAAATCAGATGATTCAGGCCTTTCCGCGAGGTACTTCCGATATACATACCAGGGGCGCTTACGCACTGCTTCGAGACCTTCCAGCACGGAAATACTGCTGGCATCATACGTTTTTTGGCATAACTGTTCTATCCTCACTTATGTGTTACTGTCTTTTTTCTCTTAAAAATACTTCTGTCTGTCCCCTTTTGGGGCACAGTATTTTATTATATCATTTTTCTTCCCGGAATAGCAAGATTTTCTTTAGAAGAAAGAATCTCCTCCGTTCATCAGCTCCTTAAAAGAAGTCACGTAGCGGTCTGCTTCCAGCTCCATCTTTGCGCGGTTTCCTTCCCCGCTTCTGTCATACACGCCCACAGCCGCAAATCCGCCCATTTTGGCGCCGCGGATTCCCGCTAGGATATCTTCATATACTACACACGTTTCCGGCGGAAGAGACAGCTTTTCAGCCGCTTTCTCGTAGATATCCGGAAAGCCCTTGCCGCGCTTTACTTCCGAGACGGTGACAAATGCTTTAAAACACTCATAAATCCCATTTCTCTTTAAGGCCGGCTCATACAGCTCCGGGCTCGATGAGGTAGCAACCGCCATGCGGATTCCTTTTTCTTTTAAATAGCGGAGATATTCTGCTGCCCCGTCTTTTAACTCCACTTCATACGTATAGGCGTCGACCGCCATCTGATGCCACTCCTGAATCAGCTCTTCCGGCGTTTCCGGAAAGCCGAACCGTCTGATCGTGTAGCGGGCAGCCTCCAGAAAGCCGAGCGTGTAATCGCCTCCTGATAATCCGGCGGAACCTCAAGTCCTCTTCTTTAAAAATGCAACATCGATGTCATCCCAGACCCACATCGAGTCGAGCAGTGTTCCGTCCAGATCAAAAATGGCCTTTGTACTGTTTCATTTGTCTTCTCCTTCTCTATTCTAATCTTTTTTCTTTCTTTTTAGAACGTATTTCTGTTTTTCTTAGAACATTTGTTTGTTTTATCATACCATAACTGGCAAAAAATGCAAGTAAAATGCGAATTTCGCTACTTTTTGAAATTTTTAAATTTTTTCAAAAAAAAACACTTGCATTTTCTCCAGACATCGTGTATTATAAGCGAGTACGGTTCGTTGGTCAAGAGGCTAAGACGTCGCCCTCTCACGGCGAAAACAGGGTTCGATTCCCCACGAACTGCTGAAGGTTCGCAGGATGCCTTCTCTTTAAAAATCCTGTTTTAAGCGACATGGTTCGTTGGTCAAGAGGCTAAGACGTCGCCCTCTCACGGCGAAAACAGGGGTTCGATTCCCCTACGAACTGCTGAAGGTTTTTGCAGAATCCCTTCTCTTTAAAAATTCTGTTCTATATCATACGGTTCGTTGGTCAAGAGGCTAAGACGTCGCCCTCTCACGGCGAAAACAGGGGTTCGATTCCCCTACGAACTGTTGAAGGTTTCACAGAGTTCCTTCTCTTTAAAAAAAATTCTGTTCTATACCATATGGTTCGTTGGTCAAGAGGCTAAGACGTCGCCCTCTCACGGCGAAAACAGGGGTTCGATTCCCCTACGAACTGTTTTGAAGCGGAGCCTGTGCATGGCTCCGTTTTTGTTGCTTTGCATCCTGTCTATTTGAAAAAGCCCGGCAGCTTTCCTGTCGGACTTTTATTTTATCATTCTCTATTCTTTTTTCAGCTTCACTCTGCGTAAATCTTAACCAGCTCTTTCAGCATTGCCACCGCCAGTTCCATTCCCTCGACGGTAATGTGCTCATACGGTCCATGATACGCATATCCACCGGTTCCAAGGTTCGGGCACGGCAGACCCATGAAGCTTAGCGCGCACCGTCTGTACCGCCGCGGATCGAAGAATGATTGGCTCCATGCCGGCTCTTCTGGCTGCCTCTTCTGCATTTTCAATCAGATGGTAGCAGGACGAATCTTCTCGGACATATTGCGGTACTGCTCTTTGATCTCCAGCTTTTACGGTTCCTGCCCCGTATTTTCATTCATCTCTTCTTCAATCCGGCGCAGATTCTCTTCTTTGCTGCAAACTTCTCTGCATCGTGATCACGGATGATATATTCCGACTCGGCATGTGCTACATCACCGCTCATTCCGGTCAGGTGATAGAAGCCTTCGTATCCGTCTGTGTTCTCGGAGACTCTGCTTCCGGCAGGAGAGACTGAATCTCGCTCGCTACAGCAATCGCATTAATCATCGTATCTTTCGCACTGCCCGGGTGAACATTAAATCCGGTCACGGTAAATTTTGCACCTGCTGCATTGAAGTTTTCGAATTCAATCTCGTTCTCTGCTCCACCGTCTACCGTATAAGCAAATTCTGCATCGAATCCCGGAACATCGAAGAAGTCAGCACCTTCTCCGATCTCTTCATCCGGTGTAAAGGCGATGGAAATCTGCCCATGTGGAAATTCTCCGGCAAGAAGCGCTTCTGCCAGCGTCATAATCTCTGCTACTCCTGCCTTATCATCTGCACCGAGTACCGTCGTTCCATCGCTTGTAATCAGCGTTTTACCGGCCAGGGATGCAAGATGCGGAAATACCGCAGTCTCCAGCGTTCTGCCGCTTTCAGACAGTTTCAGATCCTTTCCGTCATAATTTTCATGAACCACCGGGTTTACAGCATGGTCCGCAAAATCCGATACGGTATCCATATGGGCGATAAAACCCAGCGTTGTTTTGCTCTCATATCCCTTCGTTGCAGGAATCTTTCCATATACATAGCATTTTTCATCTATGCGGACATCCGACACGCCAAGCTTCTTCATTTCTTTTTACCAGCTGCTCCGCCAGGACTCTCTGCACGCGGAAGACGGATGTGTTCCGCTTCTTTTCATCGCTCGGTGTCGGCACTTTAACATAATTCAGTAATCTTTCATATGCTTTCATTTTTCTTCTTCTCCTTCTTATTTCATCAGCTTCTGGATGGTTTTGCAGAGCTCATCCACGGCGCCTTCTTTTTTCCCTGCCGGATATCCTCCACAACGCAGGATTTGATGTGGCTGGAAAGCAGTACCTTGTTGAAGCTGTTTAATGCAGACTGGATCGCGGATACCTGGGTCAGGATATCGACGCAGTAGCGGTCGCTCTCCACCATTTCCCGTATTCCGCGCACCTGGCCTTCAATTCTCGAAAGACGGTGGATCAGATCTTTGTATTCTTTTTCGTCCCGCACTTTTTTCCGGTCGCATTCACTGCAGTGTGTACAACATTCACCCATGAGGTTTCCTCCTTGTGTTCCGTCACTCTATATACCCCGTCTGGGTATGAATTTATGATACTCTTTTGCCCCGGCTTTGTCAATCTTCGATTTTTGCCGCAAGCGCGCCGTACAGCTTCTGGTTTACCAGACTTGCCGCGCTGCACTCCGCCTCCGGCGCGTTCGCCGACGGCTCTCCGCAGAGATCGACCGCGAGCACCTTTCTCCCCGCAAGACAGTCCTTTGCAAGGGACAGCAGTTCATCCACACGCACATTTCCCTGATCCCAGTTCGTATCAAGCTCCTCCTTTGACAGAATGTCCTTATCGACCGACAGATATACCGGAAATGTTCCCGCATGGGATGCAAAAACCTCTTTGATCTTCGCCGCTCCGCTTCCGTCGTCGAGCTCTTCCTGTGTCACAAACCAGACATGCTCCATCGCTTCCGTTTCCCGCACCGACGCCTCCGGCGGGCCGATTACACAGATTCCTTTGATGTTTTGATACGCCCCGGCAGCATCCCGGATCCAGGAACCGCAGGAGAGCACCGGAAGAAGCGCCGGCGGCTGCATATCGGTATGGTGGTCGAATACGGCTAAAAAACAAATCTTCTTTTTTCCAGTCCCAGCAGCAATTTGCTCATAGTGATAATTGCCGGAATCCAGAAGGCGGATCCGCGGCAGCTCTTTCGTTTCTTTTTTTTCGGCCAAGTTCCGCTTCCAGAAACTGCTCCGTCTCCGGATCGAGATAACCGTCAGTTCCCCGGAGCTCTCTCAGATCCCAGATCTTTCCCGCCTGCTCCCAGGCCTATCCTTCGGACTCATAAATTCCGGAAAGGCTAAAACAAAATGGTTTCATCTTCTCTTTTACTCCTGTTATTTATTTAATGGATTCAGCTTTCTTCCCGCCGTCACAAGAAGAACGGCTGATATCAGAAGCTGCAGAACGGCACTCGCCTCCGGCAGATAATGGATCAGCGGATTCTGTCCGTAATTTCAAGCAGATAGCAGAGCTGTTCCATCTCTTCCATTCCCAAGCTGGCGGCTGATGATCCCCGCAAACGAGGTAAACGGATTGAAAAGAAGAAGGTAAATTACACCTCCTACATCGATCTGCTGATAAGCTGCCGTCATCTCCTGCTGCAGCAGTCCTGCGTAGTAGGCAAGCCCCGTGCAGGCGCATATTCCTACGACCAGAAAAACGACAATGACATAGGAAAGAACGGTCGCCAGTGTGGTCCGCTTAAAAACAACCGAACAGAAAATGCCGATACTGCCGACAAAAATTCCGGTCAGAAGAAGTCCTCCCGCCATCAGAAGCAGTCCGCCAAGGCCGATACCGCCGAACACCACAACAAGGGACAGCACCGGCAGTGCCGAAACCGTCAGTATCAGAACAACGCCAAGCGATGCCTCCAGCTTTCCCGTAATGATTCTCCACGGGTTCAGGTTCGTCGTCAGCAGCACATCCAGCGTTTTTTTCTCACGCTCCAGCGAAATGCTTCCTCCCGCAACCGCCGGAACTGAAAGGACGACGAGAATAAACAGAAGATACGTCATCAGAATATAGCAGTTCATCGGAACGCTGTAACTGACCGGTGCCAGATAGCCAAGCTGGCTGCTCTCCCCGAAATAGCAGACAAACGCAACCACGGCAAGCAGCAGATTGCAGACAAAAATAATCCAGGAAATCCGCGATGACCGCGAGTTCCGCTTCATTTCTTTTCAAATACAGGATTTAACCGCACGTTTCGTTCCCTCCTTATCCGATCGTGTTTCCGAACGTTTCTGTGTTTCGGCTCTTCTGTTCCGTTTCCCGGTCAGATGGAAGAACAGGGACTCCAGGCTGTTGTGTTCCCGTGCAAACGAAACCACAAGGATTCCGGCATCCACCAGTTTCTGCAGCAGATACGCCTCCTCCTCCCGGCTTCCCGAAAACCAGGCCGCAATCTTGTTTTCATCCACAGAAAGGCGGCTGACCTGCGGATCCTGCCGTAATAGTTCCAGCGCCTTTGGCACCTGGTTCAGCACAGTGATGCGCAGCGGATTGGAGCTGTCGATCGCAAGCATAATGTTTTCCAGCTTTCCCTGCTGTACCATGACACCTCCGTTGATGACACCGATGCTGGTGCACAGATCTGCTAATTCCGAAAGAATATGGGAGCTGATCAGAATCGTATAATCCTCCCGCGCCAATCGCTGCAGGAGAAGCTGAAAATCTTCTTTCTCGAACGCGGATCCAGACCGGAATTCGGTTCGTCCAGCACCAGAAGCTTCGGTTTATGGATCATCGCGCGCCAGACAGAGCCGCTGCTGTATGCCCTTGAGAGCAAATCCACCATCTGCTCCTCTTTTCCCGATAGTTCGACCATCTCCAGCACTTCCCGCGCACGGACGGTTTCCTGCCCGCCCGTAAATTCCATACGATGCGGCAAAAAATTCCAGATACTCTATCACGCTTAAGTTTTCATAGACGCCAAAGAAATCAGGCACAAAGCCGATCAGGCTTTTCTGCTTCAGAATATTTTTGTCGTCCGCACGCCGTCCAGCCACAGATCGCCGCCGTCGCTCTTTAAAAGCCCTGAAATAATGCGCAGCGTCGTTGTTTTTCCCGCACCGTTCGGTCCGACAAAGCCGTAAATATCGCCTTTTTACTTCCATATCAAGACCGTTCAGGGCATATGTTTTTCCGTATTTTTGGTCAGTTTCTCAATTTTCAGTATCGGCATTTGGCTCCTCCGTTAACAGGTTCTCCAGATATTGCTCCGGTGGGATCTCTTTCGCCTTTACGATCAGATTCGGTGCCTCATAGTATCCATAATTTTCATGATACTCTTCTCCCTTTTCCTCTTCGGAAAGACGGTACCGCACACGGATCTGGTTGTCCGCATTCACATACTGCGCCTCCAGTGCCGGATCACTCGCAAAATCGATCTCCCAGTCGGAAATTTTATCATACGTTCCCGTCTGAAAATTGTACAGATCAATGATTCCATTGAAATTCCGGATCTTGGTCCCATCCTCCGTGCGGGCTTTCTCGAAAGCAAGCGAAAGAATGGTTCCCCGTTTTCCTCCCCCGCCGGTTTCTGCCGCCTGGATCTTATCTTCTAACGCCGTCATCGCATACGGCCAGAATGCAGGATCATAGATTCCTCGGAATCCGGCTGCATCACGCCTTTAGCATACATTCCATACAGACACCAGATGTTGTTGTTTTCAAAGACACCGTTCAGATAATACGTTACTTCTGTTTCTCTTCCGAGATTCCGCCGGAATTCGGTCCCATTTCAAAGCTTACCGTGTTTCCGCCGTCCCATCCGCTGTACTCCTGCGCATACGGACAGTACACAACGCCGGCCTCTTTCATGTCCACAAACACTTCCTGATAGTAATACGAGATTCCATACGCTTCGTATCCGCTGTCAAGCTGGAACGTATCGTCATTGCCTGCCAGCTTTCCAAAGAAAAGGCAGTTGTCACTCCGGTTCGGCATGTGATTATAGATGACGCCGTCCAGATAATTTTCTCTATCTCCGGCAGATCTTCTGCCGCACTCCAATTTCCGAAATCCCGCACGCTGTCCGCTTCTATTCCATCCAGCGTGATCGTCTCCCCCCGTTTTGATGTCTCCAATGAGGGCACAGTAACCTGGAACGGCGATCACACAGCTCTCCAGATCATAGCCTGTCTTATTTTCCACGGTTCCGCTGATCTTCTGATCCCAGAAATGAAACGTGCCTTTCAGTCCTTCGCCTTCGTCCAGCGTTTCCATCCGCTGCATGCCGAACTCATTCAGGGCAAATGCAGCCTGATTGGAAATTTCTGCCTTGTTTTTCTGTTCTCCGAAACTGATCTCCGTCTTTTCATATTCCGCATCCTCCGTTTCCGGCTGTGCCGTACTGTTGGACATATAGTCCATACGGTTGTACGTCACCAGATCGTAGGACGGATCCAGATACAGCTCATAGGAAGCATTGTACGGCGCCTGTGCACAGAAATTAATGTAATCTTTCTGGTATGTATCGTACTGCCAGATTTCTCTTACATACGTCAGCACCGGGGCCTTGAGCCTCGTGCTCTGGCCAAACAGACTGATCAGCATAACAAAGACGGCCGAGCAGGCACAGATCGCCCCCAGAGATACTGACGTTTTCCTGTTTTTTTCAAAAGAAATACAATCCCGGCCCTGCCAGGACCAGATAGACCAGAATCAGGCCGCCGTACAGCACCGTATTCGGACGGTTCCGGATCTTAGTGTTTTCCAGAAGATCGGAAATCGTATAGTATTTCTGATAATTCGTATTTCGTTTTGCCAGAAGGCGGCTGGTGGTCTCTTCGTCCAGAATATTTTTCAGAAAAATCTACCGGCGCTTCTTTAAACGCACTGCGCTGGCTTTCCGCAAATGTCTCGTTTCCCGAAAGGTAATCAGAAGACCTCCCTCTGCCTGCCAGAGATCAATTTCTTTCTGGATTGTCTCATCCAGTTCTTCTTTGGACTGCTCCAGAAGGATCAGCACATCCGGCGAATACGACTCCGCAAGCCCGACAAGCTTCTCTGCCCGGACAGATGCAGCTTCCACCTCATAAATCCCGTCGTTCAGCGTAACTCCATTCAGCTGCTGCCCGTAATTAGTTTCTTCTTCCACAACGCAGACTTCCACCTTGGACTGGAAGAAGCCTTCACTGAAATCGTTTCTTCCCGACTGTACACCGTGTCCCTCTGGCTGTTCTCCAGGCGCAGGACACAAAAGACATATTTTCCACCAGAAGCCCTGCAGAAAAAGTCTTTGTAACGGTTCCGTTCGCCGGAATATAGATTGGAAAACGGTACGTAAAAAGGCTGTTTCTTCCATCGCCCGACCGCTTGACCCCCGGAAACAGTTTTGAGAGAATGCCTTCTCCACTGTTTCTGCGGTAAATCGATTCCGCGGCGTTTTTTATCTGAAAAAACAAAGTATCCTTCAAATTCAACAGCGCTCTCATTTGTGATTGTCACACGAATCGGTACGTGATTCCCATCCTGATAGTTTCCTTCGAATCCATAAGAAAAATCAATCTGGTATTCCCTGCGTAGCTGTTGGCAAGAAGCTGCTTTTCTTTCCCTGCCGCTTCTTCCGCCATCCGACGGCGTGTTCTGATAAAGTTCTGTCCGCGTTGTCATCGCAGACACCCTCTGAACTCCCGCCAGAAGCAGAATCAGCAGCAAAATACCGGACAGACAGCAGATTTTGCTTCTTCTTTTCCTGTTCATCGCTTTTCGTCCTCTTTCTTCCCCTTTGGCATTCCGACCGGCAGTTCCACCTCAAAGACGGTTCCCTGCAGATCACTTTTTACCCGCACCTGTCCGTGATGCAGTTCCGCAATCTGTTGTACAATCGCAAGTCCAAGTCCCGTCCCGCCGGTATCGCGGCTCCTCGACTGCTCTGTCCGGTAAAATTTCTGGAGAATATGATCCAGTTCCTGTTTTGGAATGATCCGTCCGTAGTTAATGACACGCGTGACCACATATTCGCCCTCTTTTTTCCATTGAGACGCGGATCTGTTTTTCCTTCTTTTCCGTATTTGACAGCATTGTTCAGCAGATTTCCAAAGAGCCGTGCCAGCAGCTCACCGTCCGCCTCGAGAAAAATCGCATGTTCCGCATGCAGAAATTCCACCTGAAGCTCATTTTTCACAAAAGACGGCGTCATCTCGTCGAGCATCTGCTCCATCAGCTGCACCAGATCAAGTTTTCCGAGATGCAGCTGCATCTCTTTGTGCTCCAGCTTGACGAATCCAAACAGCTCGTTCGTGAGCTGCTCCAGACGGAGTGCTTTCTGATAGGCAATATCGATATAATGATTTCTCATCTCCTCATCCAGATCCGTCCGCGTGCGCACCCAGCCGAGATAGCCGATAATCGAAGTCAGCGGCGTACGGAGGTCATGTGCCACGGATGAGACGAGATCGTTTTTCGTATGCTCCGCGATCCGTTCCCGTTCCATAATTTCCTTGATATTCTGCTGCATCGTATTTAAGTTCTCCGCCATCACAGAACACTCGTCATTTCCCTTTACCTCGATCGGATGATCAAAATCCCCTGCTGATATCTCCTTTACCTTTTCCAGAATCTTCCCAATGTATCGGATGGTTTCGCGCATCAGGAAATAAAAGGTCAGGCAGAACGAAAGCAGCGCAGCCGCCGTCAGAATCATCGTCCGCACCGATGGGCGGAGGCCTCCCGGTCCGATCCAGGCGCTCCGGTAACCGATGTTCATCAGTCCATTGCCGAAAAGGTCAGAATCCCGTCGGTAAGCGTCACTACAAGCACCGTGACAAGTGCACTTACAATCAGATCAAAGACCATCCTCTGGCTGAAGTTTTTTATAAAATCAGGCTTCAATTTTGTATCCACTCCCCAGACTGTTGTAATAATCTTATCTTCTCTTGTGTCGTCTTTCATTTTTCCGCGCAGACGGCGGATATGTACCATAACCGTGTTGTTCGCCTCATAGAATTTTTCATGCCAGACGCGCTCGAAAATTTCGTCTGTACCGAACACGCGGCCCGGGTTGAGGCCAGCAGATACAGAATATCAAATTCAATCGGTGTCAGCTTGATGCTTTCTCCGTAGCAGACAACCTGATGGGTTACCTTGTTGATTTCCAGATGCTTTAAAGGAAATCACTTCCTGGCGCTCGTGCGGCTTCGACGGATTCAGTTCGCGGTAGCGGCGGAGCTGGGATTTTACACGCGCCATCAGCTCCAGCGGATTGAACGGTTTTGCCACGTAATCGTCTGCTCCCGTTGACAGACCGACGATCTTGTCGATATCCTGCGTTTTGGCACTTACCATGATGATCGGAATGTTGTTCGTCTCCCGGATGCGGCGGCACATCGCAATACCGTCCATATCCGGCATCATCACATCGAGCAGCACCAGGTCGATTTTTTTCTCCTCCAGAATGCGGAGTCCCTCTTTTTGCACTGTACGCTTTAATACCTGAAATCCATCGCTGATCAGATAAATTTCCAGCAGATCCGCGATTTCTTTTTCATCATCCACAACTAAAATATTTGTTTCTTCCACGTCGTTTCCATCCTCTCTGTTTTTAACTACCGTAATGGTACCATGAATATTCAAAAAAATCTTTACTTAATTCTTACGTCTGTATTATCTATTATAAAAAGAAAAGCCGCCTTCCACAAGAGGCCGCTTTTCTTTTCTTCTTATATTTTTATCTTCGTACTGCGCGGCGGTATACCACAAGAGAAACCGCTGCGGAAATGACCTCTGTGATCCAGAAGGCGTGCCATACGAAAACGCCGCCTCCCAGATGGGACAGCAGGTAAGCTGCCGGGAGAATGACAATGACATTTCGGCAGAGGGAAATGATCAGGAAGATCCGCCTTTTCCGAGTCCCTCCAGCGCACCGGAGGATGTGATGGAAACTGCCGAAATCAAAAAGCCCGCGCTGATGCGTGTCAGTGCCTGTCCGCCAAGACGGATGGTCTCCGGATTGCTGCTGAACAGTCCGATCAGCTGTTCCGGAATGGCAAGGCAGATGCCTGTTCCAATAAGCATGATCACCGCACACATAATCAGGGTGATCTCATAAATCTTCCGCACACGCTTATGCTCGCCTGCACCGTAGTTGAAGCCGATGATCGGACGCATGCCCTGTACAATGCCGTTTGCTGTCAGATAGATGAACGTCTGCAGCTTGTAGTAAATGCCGAGCACGACAACGTAGCTCTGGGAATACACGGCCAGGATTCCATTCAGTGCGGAAATCAGAAGAGACGGCAGCGCCAGGTTCAGGATCGCCGGGACGCCGATCGCGTACAGTCTTCCGACCAGATTTTTTCCTTCTTTTAAATATTCCGGACGGATTTTGACCGAAATCGGGCGGATCTTGTAAATGATCCAGTAAATCACGGCCGGTGTCACCTGACCGATACCGGTTGCAAGCGCCGCACCCTCAATTCCAAGACGCGGAAACGGTCCGATTCCGAAAATAATCAGCGGATCCAGAATGATGTTGACAATACAGCCGATCATCATACCAGTCATCGTCACTTTCATCCGGCCGACTGCCTGAAAAACCTTTTCAAAGTAAAGGTTTGCCATGATTGCTATGGTAAACAGAAAGATAATCCGTGAATACCGGACACCAAGATCGATGACAGTTTCGGAAGAAGAAAACATCAGCAGGAAACGCTCGATGACCAGAAGGCTTCCGATCGTTAAAATAACCGCATGCAGCATGGTAAGGGCAAGGCCCTGTGTTGCAGCACAGCCGGCTGCCTTTTGTCACCCGCTCCCAGATAATACGAAATCACCGCATTCAGTCCGATTCCAAAACCGATGGCAACGGCATTTACAAAATTCTGTACCGGATAAACCAGGGAGAGCGCCGTCATGGCATCTTCGCTGATCTGTGCGACAAAGAAGCTGTCCACAATGTTATATAAGGAATTGACCAGCATCGAGATTACCATTGGAAGCGCCATCGAAACCAGCAGTGGAAATACTGGCTTTTCTTTCATAAAGTTTTCGTTCATTATTACCTCCATTTGTGATCTTTTCTGTTGGTGGACTTACGTGCAGGCACGGACTTTGCTTCATTGCCCACAAAAAGCCACGCAATTATCTGCTTTCGATAATTGCGTGGCGAAAAGAACTTTATTACAAGTTGAAAAATCCACACCAAGTTTGAGAGCAATATACCACACTTTGCCCGGGCTTGTCAAGATTTCTCCTGTAACTTTTTTATTCTGCATTTTTCAGTGCCTCGTCCATCGGAATCTTTTGGATGTGGCGGAACTGCAGCACAGCGATAACAGCATACGCCGCAAGGCCCATCAGATACATTTTTCCGTAAATTGCCGGATCAATATAGTATGTCAGCCAGCCGCTGTACTCGGAAAGCATAATGACATAAATCAGGCGGATCAGCGCGGAGGCAATGATCAGGCTGACACCGATTGAGATGATCACAACCCAGGTTGTCGCCGTCAAATACAGACTCAAAATTTCCCTGTTCTCGTAGCCGAGAATCTTTACCATCGAAATCGAAGTCGTATTCTTCTCGATGATCAGCTTCGTCAGCAGATAAATCAGCAGCATGAACAGTACAATCGAGAAAACATTGATCAGCTGGAACATTTCTCCCATCGACACATTGAGCTGTCGTGAAATCTTTTGTCATATCATCTTCCGTAATTTTCGTCGCGATATACGATTCCTCCAGGTCCGTGATCGGCTCGTTGGAGAAATAGCCGTTAAAGTAGTCCTCTGGATGATCGAATTTCTCGCAGAAGACATCCATCGGCAGAAATACCGCAAGGGCTCCCGGGTAGGCATAAATACTTTTTTTTACTTCAAAGCTGTACGTTTTATCCTCATACGGCTCTTTCAGTTCCAGTGTATCGCCGACTTTCATTCCATATTTTTCGGCATAACCGTCGGAAATCGTCACGCCGTCCTCAAACAGTTCAGCGGAAACATTTTTGCTGTCTTTCTGAATTCCATATACCGAAATGCTCTCGCCCTCCCGGTTTTTCGGAATATTTTTCAGCGATGTAAGAGCAAACGTTTCCACGCCTTCCGTATTTGTCTTCAGCGATGGCGTCAGAAGTTTCTGCACAATTCCCATCAGCGTGTACTCATCATCCTCATCGATCGGATCCGGGACATTTAAAATATACTGGTAATCTGCCAGCATATTTTCCACCGCCTCCGTCTGGTAATGTGACAGCAGCGGTTTCATCATCATACCGAACAGCAACAGAATATTGGCAAATATGATACCGAGAAACAGGGTAAAGTAACTCGATTTGTTCTGCAGCAGGATCCGCAGACGAAACCGCGAGAAGAACCGGAAGTTCGGAAGACGCACCGCATGGCTTTTTCCTTTCTTTGCAAAATCGTGGCGCAGAAAACGCAGCGGTGACAGACGCAGACGGCCGGAAATCAGCACCGCGTTGATCACAAACATCAGAATTGCCGGAATTACGGTCGTGAGCAGAAATGCATTGGCATTCCACCGCGTCTGATACGTCGGCAGACTGTAGCTTCCATAATACATACCGGCGCAGACATCTTTGAACGCCGTATATCCCAGAATATTTCCAATCACCGCCGACAAAATCGTAATCAGTACCGGCAGGGACAGATAATGCAGCAGAAGTTCCCGTCTCGTATAGCCGGATGCGCGCAGCGTTCCGATCACTGACGCTTCTTTTACAATCGTATTGTTTGTCGTAACTGCAAAATGAACGCCATGATGGCAATCAGGATGTACAGCAGTATCTCCACCATCGCCTTGTCACCGCCCATATCGTCGCCGGTAAATTTGATTGCCTGATTGCCGTAGCGCGGCAGATAACCCGTCAGCGAGGAATGAGCCGCCAGAACCTCGACGAAATTATCGGACCATTTCTTTTTCCTCGTTTTCATCTTTCGGTTCCGTATCGTATTTCCAGGAATAGCAGTATTTGATATGGTCATCGGTAATGGCATCATACCCTTCTTCGGTCATGATTCCCACACCGAATTTAACCGCATCGAACATCATGTCACTCGAATTGCTGAACAGCGCACTGTAATCCGAAAGTGCCACAAGACCGGTAACCGTCAGTTTTTATCAACCGAGATCACATCACCGACCTGCAGGTCATTATTGTCCGCATACATACGGTCAATTGCAATTTCATCCTTCTGCTACGGCATTTCGCCTTTCATCAGGCAGACCAGATTGACCTCTGTTCTGTTTTAAAAAGACGGATCGTGCTCTCTGGTTCCGAATCCAGATCCGTGTCGGCATCTTCGTCTTTATAGAAATTCTCGTAAATCGTTACCTTCTCTTTTTCCAGCCGTGTTCTCTGGTTGTCGGTGAGCTTCTGTTCTGTTGTAAAATTTCCGTTTTCCACGTTGTATTTTTCAAAGCTTTCATCGTAAGCATACAGCATGCTCTCATCCGCAACGAGAAAACCGGACACAAAGCCAATCGTCGCCGTCATAAACAGAAAAATAACGAGATATTTTCCAATATCGTTCTTCAGTTCCCGCAGCAGGCGTTTTCGTAATGGATTTTTCATACTTCCACCCTGCTTTACCAGTCCAGATCGCCGGCGGCGATTTTGGTCTCATTGACGTAGTTTTTACGGATCTGGCCGTCGCGCAGACGAATCACGCGGTCCGCCATGTTTTTGATCGCATCATTGTGTGTTACCATAATGACGGTGTTGCCGTACTTCTGATTGACGTCCTCGATCAGCTTCAGAATTTCCTTGGAAGTGTTGTAATCCAGGGCACCTGTTGGCTCATCACAGAGCAGAATGCTTGGATTTTTGATGATAGCTCTTCCGATTGAAGTACGCTGCTGCTGACCGCCAGAGAGCTGGTTCGGCAGCTTGTCGCGGTGGTCATAGAGCCCCAGTGTCTTTAACAGATTGTTGATGTCGAGCGGATGATTGCTTAAGTATGCGCCGACTTCCATATTTTCTTTCACCGTCAGGTTTGGGATCAGATTGTACATCTGGAACACGTATCCTAAATGTTTTCGTCTGTACCGTGTCAGCGACAGTCAGCTCCATGTGTTACCACACTTCCACCTCTGCCCTATCTACCTTGTCGTCTTCAAGGGGTCTTACTTCTTTCGAATGGGATATCTCATCTTGAGGGGGGCTTCACGCTTAGATGCCTTCAGCGTTTATCCCGGCCAGTCTTGGCTACTCGGCCATGAGCCTGGCATCACAACCGATCCACCAGCGGTCGGTCCATCCCGGTCCTCTCGTACTAAGGACAGCTCCTGTCAAATATCCTACGCCCGCGCCGGATAGGGACCGAACTGTCTCACGACGTTCTGAACCCAGCTCGCGTACCGCTTTAATGGGCGAACAGCCCAACCCTTGGGACTACTTCAGCCCCAGGATGCGATGAGCCGACATCGAGGTGCCAAACCACTCCGTCGATGTGAACTCTTGGGAGTGATAAGCCTGTTATCCCCAGGGTAGCTTTTATCCGTTGAGCGATGGCATTCCCACTTAATACCACCGGAGGTTTCCGACCATTCTGAGGGAACCTTTGAGCGCCTCCGATGCCTTTCGGAGGCGACCGCCCCAGTCAAACTCCCTGTCTGGCATTGTCCCCCGGCCTGATAAAGGCCGCTGGTTAGAAGCCCAGCAGCACAAAGGGTGGTATCCCAACAATGGCTCCCCTGAAACTGGCGTTCCAGGTTCACAGCCTCCCACCTATCCTGTACATGCACTGCCGGACCCCAGTACCAAACTGGAGTAAAGCTCCATGGGGTCTTTCCGTCCTGGCGCGGGTAACCAGCATCTTCACTGGTACTTCAATTTCACCGGATGCATTGTCGAGACAGCGCTCAAATCATTACGCCTTTCGTGCGGGTCGGAACTTACCCGACAAGGAATTTCGCTACCTTAGGACCGTTATAGTTACGGCCGCCGTTTACTGGGGCTTAAATTCAAAGCTTCGCTTGCGCTAACCTCTCCTCTTAACCTTCCAGCACCGGGCAGGCGTCAGCCCATATACCTCACCTTACGGTTTTGCATAGACCTGTGTTTTTGCTAAACAGTTGCTTGAGCCTATTCTCTGCGGCCAACTCTCGTTGGCACCCCTTCTCGAAGTTACAGGGTCATTTTGCCGAGTTCTTTAACAATGCTTCTTCCGCCGGCCTTAGGATTCTCTCCTCATCCACCTGTGTCGGTTTACGGTACGGGTATCTTAAAAACAATAGCGGCTTTTCTTGATTCATGGCTCACACACTTCCCTACTTTAGTTCGGTCCGCATCACGCCTCTGGATTGCCACACGGTTTTTCCTATGTGACTCCTCCTTCGCTTGCACGCGGCTTTCCGTTCCGCGCCTGTGCTCTCCACAAATGTCCCCACAGTTCTGTTTTAAGATAGTGCAGGAATCTCAACCTGCTGTCCATCGGATACGCATTTCTGCCTCTCCTTAGGCCCCGACTTACCCAGGGCAGATCAGCTTTACCCTGAAACCTTGGATATTCGGCCGAGAGGATTCCCACCTCTCTCTCGCTACTCATTCCGGCATTCTCTCTTCCTGGCACTCCACAGCTCCTTACGGTACTGCTTCGTTGCGCCAGCAATGCTCCTCTACCATACCTTGCGGTATCCTGTGCTTCGGTGTCGTGTTTCAGCCCCGGACATTTTCGGCGCAGGACCTCTCGACTAGTGAGCTATTACGCACTCTTTGAATGTGTGGCTGCTTCTGAGCCAACATCCTAGTTGTCTTCAATCCACATCCTTTTCCATAACACGTACTTTGGGACCTTAGCAGCAGGTCTGGGCTCTTTCCCTTTTGACTGCCCAACTTATCTCGTGCAGTCTGACTCCCGTTCAGCATCTTTACGGCATTCGGAGTTTGATATCCCTTAGTAAGCTTTGACGCCCCCTTAAATTCGGTGCTCTACCTCCATAAGACTCCATCGAGGCTAGCCTAAAGCTATTTCGAGGAGAACCAGCTATCTCCGGGTTCGATTGGAATTTCTCCCCTACCCACACCTCATCGCCACCCTTTTCAACGGATGTGCGTTCGGCCCTCCACTACCTCTTACGGCAGCTTCAGCCTGGACATGGGTAGATCACCCGGTTTCGGGTCTACTCTTACTGACTCTGCGCCCTCTTAAGACTTGGTTTCCTTCGGCTCCCGCACCTGCGATACTTAACCTTGCCAGTAAACGTAACTCACGCCGGACCGTTCTACAAAAAGTACGCGGTTGTGCACATAAGGCACTTCCACAGCTTGTAAACACAGGGGTTTCAGGTTCTCTTCCTCCCCCTCCAGGGGTCCTTTTCACCTTTCCTTCCCCAGTACTATGCGCTATCGGTCACTGAGGAGTATTTAGCCTTGGAGGGTGGTCCTCCTGCTTCCCACAAGGTTTCCGTGTCTCGTGGTACTCTGGATCTGCCAGCCTCTCTTCAATTTCGCCTACGGGATTTTCACCTCTCTGATCAGATTTCCCAAAACTGTTCGGCTATTGATTCGAGTACCTTATGCAGTCCACAACCCGCGGTGCACGCACCACGGTTTGGGCTCTTTCCATTTCGCTCGCCGCTACTTTGGAAATCGAGGTTTCTTTCTTCTCCTCAGGGTACTTAGATGTTTCAGTTCCCCGGTTTCCCTTCCATACGTTATGGATTGGCGTATGGATACTTGAGATTTGCTCAAGTGGGTTTCCCCCATTCGGATATCTCGGATCAAT
>VOFG01002643.1_pt1 | contig 66437 bp, 96 predicted proteins | sample 5384171 | NCBI WGS metagenome assembly VOFG01 (sample SAMN12384726, study PRJNA508395) | human gut metagenome | isolation source: healthy gut F | host: Homo sapiens
AAGTTACGTATTGCTCGAGCTCGGCGTATTCCGCGCCGGAAATTGTCAGCCACGGTCTCCATGCCAAAGCCTTTGCTTGAGCAGCGTTTTGAGCGAGCCGGCCAGCAGCTTTTCGTCCCCTACGATCACATTTCTAGCGGTATTAACTTTTCATCCACAGTATACTGCACAACGCGAACCTGAAAGGAAGCTGAAGGTCGGCACGCTTCTTTTCATAGTTTTTTCATTTGCCCTTGACATTCGGCGGGGAACGGTGGTAGACTCCACTCAATCCATAAGAAAACGCTTTGACGGGAAAGAGTACGAGCGGCGCCCGCATGCAGAGAAAAGGCGGTTGGTGCAAGCCTTTGATGCGTTCCGTTCGGAAGCCATCCCTGAGCGGCCGGGAGAAAATGCCCGGACGGAATCTCCCTGTTATACAGAGAACCGGTATGCAGTACCGCAGAGTGCGGACGTTTTGTCCGGAATTCAGGTGGTAACATCGGAGTATTTTTTTCCGCCCTGAGCCGTTTGGCTCAGGCGTTTTCATTTTTGCGAAAAGGAGAAATACCATGGAAAAGAAAATTACGAGCAGTCCAAAAAGCTCGACAACGTCTGCTACGACATCCGCGGTCCCGTAATGGACAGGCCATGCGCATGGAAGCGCGCGGCGCAAAATATACTCAAGCTCAACATCGGCAATCCCGCCCCCTTCGGCTATGCGCCGGACGAGGTCATTCTCGACATGATCTATAACCTGCGCAACTGCGGGGCTATTCCGACCCCTGCGGCCTCTTCTCCCGCCCGCAAGGCGATCATGCAGTACTGCCAGCTCAAGGGCATTTCCGAATGTCGGCATCAACGACATTCTTTACCGGCAACGGGCGTGGTGAGCCATCAATCGCTCACCATGCAGGGCCTTCTGGACGACGGCGATTTAGATTCTTGTCCCCGCGCCGGATTATCCGCTCTGGACGGCGTCCATCACGCTCGCCGGCGGCAAAGCGGTACACTATCTCTGCGACGAGCAGCAGGACTGGTACCCCGATATCAACGATCTTCGATCCAAGGTCACGCCGCGCACGAAGGGCATCGTCGTCATCAACCCGAACAACCCGACCGGCGCGCTCTATCCGAAGGAGATCCTTGAGCAGATCGTGCAGGTTGCCCGCGAGAACGACCTTATCCTCTTTGCCGACGAGATCTACGACCGTCTCGTCATGCAGGAGAGCCGGACACATCGCGCTCGCCTCGCTCGCGCCCGACCTTCTGACGCTCTGCTTCAACGGCCTTTCAAATCCCACCGCGTTGCGGGCTTCCGCGTCGGCTGGGTGTGTCTCGCCGGTGATAAAGTCCCACGCCAAAGGGATATATCGAGGGGCTGGAATCTTCTTGCCAAAATGCGCCTTTGCTCCAACGTTCCGGCACAGAGCATCGTCAGACCTCTCTCGGCGGCTATCAGTCGGTGGACGAATATCTGCCCCGGCGGACGTTTTTTACGAGCAGCGTGAGCTGATCTGGAAAACGCCTCAACTCCATCCCCGGCTTGAGCGCTGCCAAGCCGAAAGCGGCGTTTACATTTTCCCGAAGGTGGACACGAAGAAATTCAATATCCACAGCGACGAGCAGATGGCGCTCGATCTTCTGAAGGAACAGAAGATCCTCATCACCGCCGGTACGGGCTTTAACTGGGGCGAGCCGGATCATTTTCCGCATCGTCTACCTGCCCGGACCTCGTTTCGCTTAAGGAGGCCTCCGTGCGTCTTGAAAAATTCTTCGGCAGCTACCGGCAGAAGGATTAATCTTCCATAAACGTCAATCCCCGCAGGAGTGCTGCTCCTGCGGGGATTGACGTTTGGCAGATCGATTGACTTGAATGAAAAGAAGATATATCTTTGGACAGCGTTGAACTCATACCCAAAGGCAGAACTTCCGCCGATGTCTCATCGGATGCATCTTCCTGAAGCAGAATCCCGACCCAACATAAACGCAGCCAACGACGGTGCGCAATGTGACAACAGATTCTGATTCGTAGATATTATATGTTTGATGGAGAGTTGTTGTCAAGAAAAAGGAAGCATAACCGACATAGCGAGTGCTTCCGCTCTCACAAAAAACGTCCGAAACGTCTGCCGGGACTGCTTCCTTTGCCGAAGGCTCTGCGCAAGGCATGGCTCAAGTACAGTACAAGAGCGATATCAACGCAGATCCTTCGTCTATGAATACTATACGCCGGACAGAGAGAAATAGTCAAGCAAATATATCCGGATGGATCGTTCGGAACGGAAAATAAAACAGACAGTTTCACACAATGCAGAGACAGCGGATCGAGACAGAGTTAAAAACAAAGAGACTTCCGACTACACGCGAAAGTACGCAGCCCGTTTGGCCCGATCCTCTTTCACATTCGGAAACCTCTTTGCAGTCAAAATTATAGGCGCTGAAGAGAGAAAAGTCAAGAGAGTCTTCCGTGGGGAAGAAAGCGCAGCGTTATCGGAAACAAGCACATACCGGACTTGGATAAAAAGAGCCGATATATGGTTGATGCAGCTCAGGGTACAATTCCCGTCACGCCAACCACCGTATGGCTCTATAAGAAATATAACATATGCGAAAGAGGGTGTCAAGATCGCGGGGCGTCAAAAGGAAATCCCGACACATACGGCAAGCACGCAGCCCCTTTGGCCCGATCCTCTTCCGTATTCGGGGATTTCAAAAAAGCAGAATCCGGACCCGTTCAAGGCGCGACTGTAAACAGACGGCTCGTTGAACCAACAAATTCTGCTTCTGTGGACACTATACACTCCAACTTGGGAATAGTCAAGAAGATACTCTGGTTGCTTTATGCGGAAAGAAAAGAGAATCCTGACACAGCAAAGGCCGATCACTCTGTATAGAGCGGAGCTAACGGGGGGACAGAATTCTCTTTAATTATCACACACGCAGTTTCTTGTAAGAGTCAAGAATATGATCTGCTTTTTTAATGCAGTGACAATGCTGCGTCGTCGGCATCAAACGAACCCGCTCAGCCCGTTCGCTTTGCCGGCCTTTTTCTTCAAAAAACCAGATACAGCAGAAGGACGACCATGGCGGCGAGGAGCGCGAGGCTTGCCCAGCCGAGGGGGAGAAAGACGGCGCTGCCGTAGACATCCTTCAAAAGCGCAAGCGCCGAAGCGAAGCTCGCGCACACCGCTGCGGGAATGACTTTCGGCTCCAGGCAGCAGAGCGCGACAAGGAGCACCTCCGCGCCGTAAAGACTGTCGGCACACATCCACGGCAGGAACGCCACGGCGCAGAGCGAGGCAAGAGAGAGCGCCGTGAGCTGCCGCCGCCGGTCGGAGGCGAGACTTTTCCGGCTCATGCGCCATACGAGCAGCAGCGCGAAAACGATGTAGAGCGCAATGCCGGTCGGTGCGATGAACGAATGCTGCGAGAGTGAGTAAATGCCCGGCGCTCCGCCGAAAAGCGGCCGCGCCGTGAGCGTTCCGAGCGCCGGGTAAAACGGCAGACACTCGCTGCCGGGGCGGCCAAGCAGCAGCGCCGGGACCAGAACGGCGATATACCATCCGACGAGATGCAGCAGCGAAAACCATGTATTGCGCCGCACGGCGGTAAAGACCCAGAATACCGGCACGATCCAAAGCGCCGCGGGATGAAAGGCGACGGCAAGCGCGAGCATCCCCGCGCACCAGCGCCACTCCCCGCGCATGGCGCAGGAGGCTGCGAGCGCTATGAAAACCCACCAAAGACTGTCGCCTGCGGCGGAGCAGACGCCCTGAAAGATCCCGGAGGGAAGGAGCAGCACAATGAGAAAAGCGAAGAGACGCGGCTGCGCGCGCACTGTGACGCACTGGACGCACCGCTGCGCCGCCCATGCCATCGTAACTTCGGCAAAAACGCAGAGATATTTAAATAAGGTAAGCCCGCCGCCCGGCGCAAAGAGAAAAGAGCGCCAGAAAGTACTGCACCGGGATCGGATAGGGAAGAGCGGAGAGCGGATGCCCCAGAACCCTCCGGCGTCCCGGTACCAGGCGATCGCGTCCTCCACGGCGGCCGCCGTGTCGTTCGGCGCAATGCCGAAAAAAGGATAAACCGCACGCCGAACGCGGCGAGCAGCACGCCGAGCACGGCAAAACGCGCCCGGGAGGTTTTACAAGACCTTCGGTATACAGCAGAAGATAGCTCAGCCCGGCGAGGGCGAGCAGGATCACAAATCGTTCCATTGGCAGCTCCGGAAATGCGTTGTTTCTGTGTATTTTACGGCAAAGCGCGGGCGCGCGGCAACACAGAAATTATAAAAAAATCGCCCTTGACACTGCAAGGACGGCTTGGTATAATAAATTGCTATATGTTGCTATGGATAGCCGCATACAGCCCTTTTACTATCGTTAGTATATCAGCCGCTCTGCGAAAAAATCAACCCGAATGGCGATGTTTTAACAACGCATCCGGGCGTTTCAACAAAGCGGCGCCGCAAACCATATTCCCCCGGAACGGGTATTCTGCGCCGGAGTTAAGCTCCTCCGGCGGAAAAAGGGAGATTCGCCGATGCCTAAGGACGTACAGTACGGAAGAACAATCAGAAAGAGCTATGCCCGCGCGGAAGAGATCCAGGACATGCCGCACCTGCTCGAGATCCAGAAGAATTCCTATAAGTGGTTTCTGGACGAGGGCCTGCGGGAGGTCTTCAAGGGTGTAGCTGCCATTACGGACTACTCCGGCAACCTGGAGCTCTCCTTCGTGGATTATTCCATGAACGAGCCGCCCAAGTATTCGGAGGAGGAGTGCAAGGCGCGCGACGCCACATACGCTGCCCCGCTGAAGGTCAGTGTGCGTCTGCGCAACCGCGAGACCGAGGAGATCAAGGAGCAGGAGATCTTCATGGGCGATTTCCCGCTCATGACCGCGAGCGGCACGTTCATCATCAACGGCGCCGAGCGCGTTATCGTCTCTCAGATCGTCCGTTCCCCCGGTGTTTACTTTGACAAGAAAACGGACAAGACCAACAGCTCTGTCTACGGCACGACCATCATCCCGTACCACGGCGCGTGGCTCGAGTATGAGACGGACCTGAACGACGTGTTCTATGTCCGCATCGACAAGAACCGCAAGCTGCCCGCCACGCTTCTGCTCAAGGCTCTCGGCGCTTACAAGGCGGACAAGCCGCACCTGGCTCAGCTGCATTGACAATCCGTGGGCGGCGCCGTCACCGGCGACGCGCTCCGCGAGATCTTCGGCGACGACAAGCGTATCGTCACCACGCTCGAGCGCGACACCTGCATCTCCCGCGATGACTGCCTGCTCGAGATCTACAAGAAGCTTCGTCCCGGCGATCCCCGACGGTGGAGAGCAGCGAGACCCTGCTTGAAAACCTCTTCTTTGATCACCGCCGGTACGACATTTCCAACGTCGGCCGCTACAAGTTCAACAAAAGCTCGCGCTCTACCCGCGCGTTGCGGGCTACGCTCTGGCTGAGCCCGTTGCCGACCCGATGACCGGCGAGATCATCGCCGACGCCGGCGAGCTTTCCCGCGAGCGCGTCCGCGAGCTGGAGAAGAAGGGTGTTAACGCCGTGCGTATCACCGTCGGCGAGAACGAGACCGTCCGCGTCTTCTCCAACGGCATGGTCGATGCTGCCGATTTCGTCCGCTTCTCCGGACGACGATGCGGAGAACCGCCGCATCATCAAGGAAGCTCGGTCTGCGCGAGCGCGTCCGCTTCATCCTCCTGCGCCAGTACATGGAGCAGTATGAGGGCGAAGAGCTCAAAGGAAGTGCTCAAGGAGAACGTGGATCTTCTCATGCCGAAGCACGTCATCTGCGACGATATCTTCTCCGCGGCGAACTATCTCTGCTGCCTCGCGCACGGCATCGGTGAGCCGGACGATATCGACCATCTCGGCAACCGCCGCGTCCGCAGCGTCGGTGAGCTGCTGCAAAACCAGTTCCGCATCGGCTTCTCCCGCATGGAGCGCGTGATCCGCGAGCGCATGACGCTGCAGGATCTTGACATCGTCACGCCGCAGAGCCTCATCAACATCCGTCCGGTCACCGCGGCCATCAAGGAGTTCTTCGGCTCCAGCCCGCTCTGCCAGTTCATGGATCAGACGAACCCGCTGGCCGAGCTTACGCACAAGCGCCGCATCTCCGCGCTCGGCCCCGGCGGCCTGACCCGCGAGCGCGCCAACTTCGACGTGCGAGACGTTCACTACAGCCACTACGCGCGCCTCTGCCCGATCGAGACGCCCGAAGGCCCGAACATCGGCCTTATCAACTACCTGTCGTCTTATGCCCGTGTGAACGAGTACGGCTTCCTCATTACGCCGTACCGCCGCATCGACAAGGAGACCGGCGTCGTCACCAAGGAAGTCGTCTACATGACGGCGGACGTGGAAGACCAGTACATCATGGCCATGGCGCCCGAGCCGCTCGACGCGCAGGGAAGACTCATCAATAAGCGTGTCACCTGCCGCCACCGCGACGAGATCATCGACGTGGACCGCGAGAAGGTCGACTTCATGGACGTGTCCCCGCGCATGATGATCTCCATCGCCACCGCGATGATCCCGTTCCTCGAAAACGACGACGCGAACGGTGCTCTGATGGGCGCGAACATGCAGCGTCAGGCCGTTCCTCTGATGACGACCCAGCAGCCCATCGTTGCCACCGGCATCGAGCACCGCTGCGCGGTCGACTCCGGCGTCGTTGTCCTCGCCGAGGGCGAAGGAACCGTTACCCGCGTGAGCGCGGACAGCATCACCGTCCGCTATGACAGCGGCGAGAGCAAGGACTACAAGCTCATCAAGTTCTCCCGCAGCAACCAGGGCACCTGCTTCAACCAGCGCCCGATCGTCAAGGTCGGCGAGCGCGTGAAGGAAGGCGACGTCATCGCCGACGGCCCCTCCACCTCGCAGGGCGAGATCAGCCTCGGCAAGAACGTGCTCGTAGGCTTCACCACCTGGGAAGGCTACAACTACGAGGACGCCGTTCTCCTCAACGAACGTCTTGTCATGGACGACGTTTACACCTCCATCCATGTGGAAGAGTATGAGTGCGACGCCCGTGATACCAAGCTCGGGCCCGAGGAGATCACCCGCGATATCCCCGGCGTCGGCGACGACGCTCTCAAATACCTCGATGAGCGCGGCATCATCTGCGTCGGCGCCGAGGTCCGCAGCGGCGATATTCTCGTCGGCAAGGTCACGCCCAAAGGGGCGAGACCGACCTCACTGCCGAAGAAGCGCCTGCTCCGCGCCATTTTCGGCGAGAAGGCCCGCGAAGTGCGCGACACCTCGCTGAAAGGTCCCGCACGGCGAGAGCGGCATCATCGTCGATGTCAAAGTGTTCACCCGCAAAACGGCGACGAAATGTCCCCGGCGTCAATCAGGTCGTCCGCGTGTATATTGCGCAGAAGCGCAAGATCTCCGTCGGCGACAAGATGGCCGGCCGCCACGGCAACAAGGGCGTCGTTTCCCGCATCCTGCCGCGTGAGGATATGCCGTACCTGCCGGACGGCACCCGCTCGACATCGTTCTGAACCCGCTGGGCGTCCCGTCCCGTATGAACATCGGACAGGTTCTGGAAGTCCATCTGGGCTATGCGGCGCAGGCGCTTGGCTGGAAGGTCGCCACGCCGATCTTCAACGGCGCGAACGAGACCGCCATCCGCGAAACGCTCCGCGAGGCCGGACTCCGTGAGGACGGCAAGAGCGTGCTGTACGACGGCCGCACCGGCGACAAGTTCGACAACGACGTCACTGTCGGCTACGTCTACTTCCTCAAGCTGCACCACCTCGTGGACGACAAGATCCACGCCCGCTCCACCGGCCCGTACAGCCTCGTCACGCAGCAGCCGCTCGGCGGCAAGGCGCAGTTCGGCGGCCAGCGCTTCGGCGAAATGGAAGTCTGGGCGCTCGAAGCCTACGGCGCGGCGCACACCCTGCAGGAGATTTTGACCGTCAAGTCCGACGACGTTACCGGCCGTGTCCGCACGTACGAGAGCATCGTCAAGGGTCACAACATCCCGCAGCCCGGCGTGCCGGAATCGTTCAAGGTCTTGGTCAAGGAGCTCCAGTCCCTGTGTCTGGACATCAAGGTCCTCGACAAGGACGGACAGGAGATCGAACTCAAGGAAGACGACGAGGACGATTACATCCCCGGCATGCGCGACGATTACCGCGCGAGCGAGGAAGACTTCAGCGACGCCGGATTCAGCATTGACCGCAGTCAGTCGGTGTTCGGCGACGAGCCGGAGAACGAAAAGTCCTTCGGCGACGACGATACGGATGAAGTGGAGGAGAGAGAATAATGAGCTACACCCCGTTTGACGCCATTCAGATCGGCATTGCTTCTCCCGAAATGATCCTTTCCTGGTCCCACGGCGAAGTCAAAAAGCCGGAGACCATCAACTACCGCACGCTCAAGCCCGAGCGCGACGGCCTTTTCTGCGAGCGCATTTTCGGGCCCACGAAGGACTGGGAATGCCACTGCGGAAAGTATAAGAAGATCCGCTACAAAGGGCAAAATCTGCGACCGCTGCGGCGTCGAGATCACTAAGAGCAAGGTTCGCCGCGAACGCATGGGCCACATTGAACTGGCCGCGCCCGTGAGCCACATCTGGTATTTCAAAGGGCATTCCGTCCCGCATGGGCCTGCTGCTCGACATGACGCCGCACACCCTTGAGAAAGTCCTGTACTTTGCCTCTTATATCGTCACCGATCCCGGCTCCACGCCGCTCAAGCGCTGCGATCTTCTCTCCGAGAAGGAATACCGCGATATGCGCGAGAAGTACGAGGACGATTTCCAGGCGGGCATGGGCGCCGAGGCGATCAAGAAGCTGCTCGAGGAGATCGACTGCGAGCAGCTCTCCCACGACCTCCGCGAGGAACTGAAGTCCGCTTCCGGCCAGAAAAAAAGCGAAGATCGTCAAGCGTCTTGAAGTTGTTGAGGCGTTCCGCCAGTCCGGCAACAAGCCCTCGTGGATGATCATCGACATTCTCCCGGTCATTCCGCCGGAGATTCGCCCGATGGTCCAGCTCGACGGCGGCCGCTTCGCGACGAGCGACCGGAACGACCTGTACCGCCGCGTTATCAACCGCAACAACCGTCTCAAGCGCCTCATCCAGCTCAGTGCCCCCGACATCATCGTGCGCAACGAAAAGCGCATGCTGCAGGAGGCGGTGGACTCCCTCATCGACAACGGCCGCCGCGGCCGCGCCGTCACCGGCGCGAACTCCCGTGCGCTCAAGTCTCTGAGTGACATGCTCAAGGGCAAGCAGGGCCGCTTCCGCCAGAACCTGCTCGGCAAGCGTGTTGACTACTCCGGCCGAAGCGTTATCGTCGTCGGACCGGAACTCAAGATGTACCAGTGCGGCGTGCCGAAGGAAATGGCCATCGAGCTCTTCCGCCCGTTCGTGATGAAGAAGCTCGTCGAGGACGGCGTTGCCAACAACATCAAATCCGCCAAGAAGATGGTGGACCGTCAGAAGCCTGAGGTCTGGGACGCTCGATGTCGTCATCAAGGAGCACCCGGTTCTGCTCAACCGCGCGCCGACGCTGCACCGTCTGGGCATTCAGGCGTTCGAGCCGGTGCTCGTTGAGGGCCGCGCTCTCAAGCTGCACCCGCTGGCCTGCACCGCCTACAACGCTGACTTTGACGGCGACCAGATGGCGATCCACGTTCCTCTGAGCGCTGAGGCGCAGGCGGAAGCCCGCATTCTCATGCTCTCGGTCAACAACCTCCTGCGCCCGCAGGACGGCCACCCGCACTCCATCCCGACGCAGGACATGGTCCTCGGCTCCTACTACCTCACCTATGTGCGCGAGGAAGAGGGCACCGGCATGGCGTTCAGCACCCCCGAGGAAGCGCTCATGGCGTATCAGGCGGGCGCCGTCACGCTCCACAGCCCCATCAAGGTCCGCGTGACCAAGACCATCGACGGCGTGGAAAAAGTACAAGACCGTCGAAACGACCGTCGGCCGCATCATCTTCAACGAGCCCATCCCGCAGGATCTCGGCTTTGTGGATCGTACCGATCCCGAGCATGCGTTCGATTACGAGGTCGGCTTCCGCGTTGATAAGAAAAAGCTCGGCGAAATCATCGACCGCTGCATCCAGAAGCACGGCTTCACCATTTCCGCCGAAGTGCTCGACAGCATCAAGGCGCAGGGCTACAAGTTCTCCACCCGCAGCGGCATGACCATCTCCATCGCGGACATGGTCGTCCCCGAGGCGAAAAAGGAAAAGATCGCCGAGACCGAGAAGAAGGTCCTCGCGATCGAAAAGCAGTACAGGCGCGGTCTTATCACCAACGACGAACGCTACCGCATGGTCGTCGCTGAGTGGGAAAGAACGACCGGCGAAGTCGCCAAGGCTCTGATGGACAACCTCGACGAGTTCAACCCCATCAACATCATGGCGACGTCCGGCGCCCGAGGCAGCGCCAACCAGATCCGTCAGCTCGCCGGTATGCGCGGCCTGATGGCGAACACCGCCGGTAAGACCATCGAGATCCCCATCAAGGCGAACTTCCGGGAAGGTCTGAACATTCTGGAATACTTCATCTCCACCCGCGGCGCCCGAAAGGGCATGGCCGATACGGCGCTTCGTACCGCTGACTCCGGTTATCTGACCCGCCGAATGGTCGATGTCAGCCAGGACGTCATCATCCGCGAGCCGGACTGCGGCACGACCGAGGGCGTGCCCGCCACGGCGATCGACAGCCGCGGCTACGCCGTGTTTACGCTCGATCCCGAGGATCCGAAGTACGACGAGTATATCCACTCCTTCGGTGAGAACATCCACGGCCGCTTCCCGGCCAAGCCCGTCGTCGATCCCAAGACCGGCGAGGTGCTGTTCGATACCGATCACCTGCTCATGTCCGGCGATGCGAAGTTCCTCGCCACCCACGGTGTTGCGAGCGTTGAGGTTCGCAGCGTTCTCTCCTGCGAATCGCGCTGCGGCGTATGCGCCCGCTGCTACGGCATGAACCTTGCTACCGGCAAGCCGGTCAATTCCGGCGAAGCCGTCGGCGTCATCGCCGCGCAGTCCATCGGCGAGCCCGGCACGCAGCTGACCATGCGTACGTTCCACAGCGGCGGCGTCGCCGGTGACGACATCACGCAGGGTCTGCCGCGAGTCGAAGAGCTTTTCGAGGCGCGCAAGCCCAAGAAGATGGCCGTGCTCAGCGAGATCAGCGGCACGCTCACGATCGAGGAAGCCCGCAAGAACATGATGGCGCTCACCGTCACCAACGCCGAGCAGGGCGAGACCCGGGTGTATCAGGTCCCCGTTGGCGCCGGCATCATCGTGCAGAACGGCGACCATATCGAACAGGGACAGGAGCTGACCCGCGGCGCGCTCAGCCCGCACGATGTGCTCCGCATCCGCGGCGTGAACGACGACGAGTTCGGCCGCCCGGGCGTGCGCAACTATCTGGTGCAGGAAGTCCAGAAGGTGTACCGTCAGCAGGGCGTCGATATCAACAACAAGCACATCGAAGTCATTGTCCGCCAGATGATGCGCAAGGTCCGCATCGAGGATGCCGGCAGCACCGATTTGCTCTCCGGCTCCACCGTCGACGTCAACGAGCTCAAGGACGCCAACAAGGCGATCCAGGCGCGCATCGACGCCGGGGAAGAGGGACTCACTCTCGCCGCCGGCACGCCGATCCTGCTCGGCATCACAAAGGCGTCGCTCGCAACCGACAGCTGGATGTCCGCCGCGTCCTTCCAAGAGACGACCAAAGTACTCACCGAGGCCGCCATCAAGGGCAAGGTCGACCACCTGGTCGGCCTGAAGGAAAACGTCATCATCGGCAAGCTGATCCCGGCCGGCTCCGGTCTGGACATCTACCGCAACTTTGAAATGAAGACGGACGAGTCCATCGAGGATGAAGCCGACTACGTCGACCTCTCCGAGCTCAAAAAGCTCACCAACGCGCTTTAATCGAATAAATTCCGGGTGATCCTTCACTCCGGAATTTTTTCTGATCTTTGATGACTGCGGAGTGAAATTTTTGCTCGGAAAAATTACAGAATTTTCTTGACTATTCTTTGTGCAATCTGTTAGAATCAGAAAACGTGTGGGCGCACGCCCGCACGAGAGCATTTTTTTGAGGAAAGGAGGAAAATCATGCCCACATTTAACCAGCTTGTCCGTAAGGGGAAGAGAGCAGGTGACCTACAAGTCCACCTCTCCTGCCATGCAGAAAGGCCTGAACACTCTGAAGAACCGCGAGACCGACCAGTCTTCTCCCCAGAAGCGCGGCGTCTGCACCGCTGTGCGTACCTCGACCCCGAAGAAGCCGAACTCCGCTCTGCGTAAGATCGCCCGTGTCCGTCTCACCAACGGTTACGAAGTGACCGCCTACATTCCCGGTGTCGGCCACAACCTGCAGGAGCACTCCGTCGTTATGATTCGCGGCGGCCGTGTCAAGGACCTGCCCGGTGTCCGTTATCACATCATCCGCGGCACTCTCGATTCCCAGGGCGTCAATGGCCGCTGCCAGTCCCGCTCCAAGTACGGCGCCAAGAGACCCAAGGCGGGTAAGAAGTAAGCGAAACCCCCAACAGTGTCCTGTTGGTTATTGATATATTTTATTTATATGATAACCTTTTGGACACAGCGGCGGCAGAGCGCTGCCGTCGAGTACCTTTGAGATCATTTCATAATGAAGGAGGGAAGCAAAGTGCCCAGAAGAGGTAACGTTCCCAAAAGAGAAATCTTGCCGGATCCCGTATACAACAGCGTTCTGGTGACCAAGCTCATCAACGGTGTTATGCTGGACGGCAAAAAAGGCGTGGCCCAGAAGGTGGTTTACGACGCCTTTGAACTGATCAGAAGAAGCTGGATCGCAATCCGCTTGAGGTGTTTACCGAAGCTCTCAACAACATCATGCCGGCTCTGGAAGTCAAGGCCCGCCGTGTCGGCGGCGCCACCTACCAGGTGCCTATCGAGGTTCGTCCGGAGCGTCGTCAGACCCTCGGTCTCCGCTGGCTGGTCGGCTACTCCCGCAAGCGCAGCGAAAAGACCATGAAGGAGCGTCTCGCCAACGAGATCATGGACGCCGTGAACAACACCGGCGCCTCCGTCAAGAAGCGCGAGGATACGCACAAGATGGCCGAGTCCAACAAGGCCTTCGCCCACTATCGTTGGTAATTTCAGCAAAGGTAGAGATTTATGCCCAGATCATATTCACTTGAAAAAACCAGAAACATCGGCATCATGGCGCACATTGATGCAGGTAAGACGACGACTACCGAGCGTATTCTCTTCTATACCGGCGTCAACTACAAAATCGGCGAGACCCATGAAGGCAACGCCACGATGGACTGGATGGTGCAGGAGCAGGAGCGCGGTATCACCATCACCAGCGCGGCTACCACCTGCTTCTGGAAGGATACGCGCATCAACATCATCGATACGCCGGGCCATGTCGACTTCACTGCCGAGGTGGAGCGCTGCCTGCGCGTGCTGGACGGCTGCGTGACCGTCCTCTGCGCCAAGGGCGGTGTCGAGCCCCAGACGGAAACGGTGTGGCGTCAGGCGGACCATTACAATGTTCCGCGCATGATCTACGTCAATAAGATGGATATCACCGGCGCCGACTTCTACAACGTCATGGACATGATCTATGACCGTCTGAAGGCGAATGCCGTGCCCATCCAGCTGCCCATCGGAAAGGAATCCGACTTCCGTGGGATCATCGATCTCATCGACATGGATTCCGTCGTGTTCTACGACGATCTGGGTACGGATATGCGCGTGGAGCCCATCCCTGAGGACATGGCGGATCTTGCCGCCGAGTACAGGGGAGAAGCTCATCGATGCCGTATCTCTCTTTGACGATGAGATCGCGGAGATGTATCTGGAAGGCGAGGAGATCCCCGCCGACCGTCTGCGCTCGGTCATCCGCAAGGCGACCGTCAGCGGCAGCATGGTTCCCGTCCTCTGCGGTACGTCGTACAAGAACAAAGGCGTGCAGAAGCTGCTCGATGCCGTTGTCGATTTGCTGCCCTCTCCGCTGGATGTTCCGCCCGTTGTCGGCGTGAACCCCAAGACGGACGAAGAGGTCACTCTCCCCGCGGACGTGAACGGCCCCTTTGCCGGTCTCGTCTTCAAGGTGATGACGGACCCGTTCGTCGGACGTCTGGCGTTCATCCGTGTCTACCTGGCTCCATTAAGGCCGGCGAAACGGCGATGAACACCGTCCGCGGCCAGCGCGAGCGTCTCGGCCGTCTGCTGCAGATGCACGCCAACCATCGTGAGGACATCGACGCTGTGTACGCCGGTGAGATCGCTGCTGTTGTGGGTTTGAAAACACCCGCACGGGCGATACTCTCTGCGACGACAAGCATCCCATCGTTCTCGAATCGATGGAATTCCCCGAACCCGTTATCCGCGTTGCCATCGAGCCCAAGACCAAAGCCGGTCAGGAAAAGATGGCGATCGCGCTCTCCAAGCTGAGCGAGGAAGACCCCACCTTCAAGACCTATACGGACGAGGAGAGGGCCAGACCATTATCGCCGGCATGGGCGAGCTCCATCTCGAGATTATCGTGGATCGTCTGCTCCGCGAGTTCAAGGTCGAGGCAAACGTCGGCAAGCCGCAGGTTTCCTACAAGGAGACCATCCGCGGCACCGCTACCGTCGACATGCGCTATGCGCGTCAGTCCGGCGGCAAGGGCCAGTTTGCGCAGGCCAAGATCCAGATCGAGCCGAACCCGGGCAAGGGTTACGAGTTCATCAACGCCGTCACCGGCGGCGCCATCCCGAAGGAGTATATCCCCAGCGTCGATCAGGGCATCCAGGGCGCCATGGCGTCCGGTGTGCTCGCCGGTTATCCGGTCGTCGACGTGAAGGTCACCCTTCTCGACGGCAGCTACCATGAGGTCGACTCGAGCGAAATGGCGTTCAAGATCTGCGGCAGCATGGCCTTTAAGGAGGCCGCGCAGAAAGCCGGTCCGACGCTGCTTGAGCCCATCATGAAGGTCGTTGTCACGACGCCCGATCAGTATATGGGCGACGTTATCGGCGATCTTAACTCGCGCCGCGGTCAGGTCGTCGGAACGGACATCCGCAACGGCGCTGCGATCGTCACGGCGGAGGTGCCGCTCGCTTCCATGTTTGGCTATTCGACCGATCTGCGCTCCAAAACGCAGGGCCGTGCCAACTACAGCATGGAGCCGCACACCTATGTCGAGCTTCCGAAGAGCCTCCAGGAGAGCATCATCGGCAAGCGCGGCAACAACGCCTGATTTTAGGTGTTGCAAAATAAGCAAAGTTCCTGTAGAATAAATCCAAACCAAAATTTAATTTTTTGCTATTAGGAGGATGTTTCCATGGCTAAGCAAATGTTCAACCGCAGCAAGCCCCATGTGAATATCGGTACCATCGGCCACATCGACCATGGTAAGACCACCCTGACCGCCGCCATCACCAAGACCCTCGCGATGGCCGACCCCAACGCCGCTTCTTTCGTTGACTACGCCTCCATCGACAAGGCGCCCGAAGAGCGCGAGCGCGGCATCACCATCAACACTGCCCACGTTGAGTACCAGACGTTTGACCGCGTCGGCTCTCACGGCGCCACCAAGGGTGTGCAGATCCAGGGCCGTCACTACGCCCACGTCGACTGCCCGGGCCACGCCGACTATATCAAGAACATGATCACCGGCGCCGCTCAGATGGACGGCGGCATCCTCGTCATCGCCGCTTCCGACGGCCCTGATGGCCCAGACCCGTGAGCACCTGCTGCTCGCCCGTCAGGTTAACGTTCCCTACATTCTCGTTTTCCTGAACAAGTGCGACCAGGTTGACGACGAAGAGCTGCTCGACCTCGTCGAGATGGAAATTCGTGAACTCCTCAACGAGTACGACTTCCCCGGCGACGACACCCCGATCATCAAGGGTTCCGCTCTGAACGCTCTGGCCTCCGAGTCCACCGATCCCAACGCCCCCGAGTATGACTGCATCTGGGAGCTCATGGAAGCTGTCGACACCTGGATCAAGACCCCCCGACCGTAAGGCTGACCTGCCTTCCTGATGCCCATCGAGGACGTGTTCACCATCACCGGCCGCGGCACCGTCGTTACGGGCCGTGTCGAGCGTGGTACCGTCAAGGTCGGCGACAAGGTCGAGATCGTCGGTCTCGAGGACGATATCAAGGAATCCGTCGTCACCGGCACCGAGATGTTCCACAAGACCCTGGAGTACGCCGAGGCTGGCGACAACATCGGCTGCCTGCTCCGCGGCATCACCAAGAAGGAAGTCGAGCGCGGCCAGGTTCTCGCTGCTCCGAAGTCCATCAAGCCTCTGCGCAAGTTCAAGGGCCAGGTGTACGTCCTCTCCAAGGAAGAGGGTGGCCGTCACACCCCGTTCTTCAACAACTACCGTCCCCAGTTCTACTTCCGTACCACCGACGTTACCGGCGTCATCACCCTTCCCGAAGGCGTTGAGATGTGCATGCCCGGCGATAACGTTGACATGGACGTCGAACTGATCACCCCGATCGCCATCGAGAACGGCCTCCGCTTCGCTATCCGCGAGGGCGGCCGTACCGTCGGCTCCGGTGTTGTTATCGGCATCAACGAGTAATTCGCTTTTCGTAAACAAAAATGGCTGGCAGCTTTGCTGTCAGCCATTTTGTACATCTTGAAGCTTTAACGCAGCGCCGTCATAAACCCGGTGAAAGACGTGGAATGCACGTCGCCGCCGACCAGTTCCGACCGGTACACATAGAGCGAGGCGTCCGTTTCCTCCGCGTCGGGATGGTTCGTGATCCGATAGGTGTAGAGCGTCAGCTTTGTCCCGGCGTATTCCTCCAGATCAAATCCCTGCTGGCGCTGCAGCTCGTTGTACTGCGTCAAAACATCCGGAAAATCCTTCGGCATCGTGATCTCCTGCTCAAGGATCGGCGTCGGCTCGACCTCCCAGCCGAGCGACTGCAGATAGGCGATCCGTTCTTCGTTCGTTCCGGCGCGGATCGCGGTATCCGCGCTGCGCCGTCCGAGCGCTCCGGCGAGGAGAATCACCGCCGCGGCGAGCACGCCGAACAGGATCACCTTCACAGCGCCTTTCCGGCGTGCCGGTGTAGTTTTTCGCATCGTAAATCACCCCCGATCCAATGTATGAAAGAAAAGGAAAGCAATATGCCGCTCGTCCGTCTTGACAAGATCCTCACCGATACCGGTCTCTGCTCGCGCAGTCAGGCGCGGGAGATCATCCGCCGCGGACGCGCGGCCGTAAACGGAACGCCGTGCGCCGACCCCGCGGCGAAGTTTGACCCGGAAGCCGTCTCTCTCACCGTTGACGGCGAGCCGATCGACGGGCCGGGACATATCTATATCATGCTCAATAAGCCGGCCGGCGTGCTGACGGCCACGCGCGACCCGCGCAAGCCGACGGTCGTGGACGCTATGCCGGAGGACTGGAAGCGGCGGGGCCTTTTTCCGGTCGGGCGGCTGGACAAGGATACGACCGGCCTGCTTCTTCTGACGGATGACGGAACCTTTGCCCATAAGGTCATCTCACCGAAAAGCCATGTGAGCAAGCTTTATGAGGCTGTGGTGGACGGAACGCCGTGCGAGGCGGATTTCGCCGCCTTCCGCGAAGGGATCGTGCTGCGTGACGGTACGCAGTGTCTTCCCGCGGAGCTCATCGATCTCGGCGGCGGGCGTGTGCAGGTCGAAGTGTTTGAAGGAAAGTACCACCAGGTAAAACGCATGCTCGGCTCGCGGCAGATGAGCGTATTGCAGCTCAAACGTCTGCGCATCGGCGGCCTGTGGCTTGACGGCTCGCTTGCGGAAGGGGAGTACCGCCGCTTGACGCCGGAGGAGATCGAGAAGATACGGCCGGACATTCTGTCGAAATGACGAACGCCCTATTTTCGGTTTTGCGTGAAAATGTCGTTATATCATACAAAACCGTCCGGCGGATTTTTTATAAATCTGCTTTGATTTGATTAAGTGTAAAAAAAATTTACAAGTTGTAAAGAATTAGCTATTGAAATTTGCACAGAAATCATTTATTATGAAAATTACCTAAAAATGCCCTAAGTTTTTGATGAGCATTTTCGTATAGAAAGATGGGGGGAGGCAGACGTTATGTCCAGCAGGATTTTTTCCAGAGCATCATCATCCAGATGAAGGATGCCACCGACCGGTGCATCGGCGTTGTGGACGATCAGGGAGTTGTTGCCGCGTGCAGCGAGCTTTCCATGATCGGCACGAAGCTCGATGATTTTCACGGCGGCTTCGGCGATTATCCCGATCAGATCTTCACGTCCAATTTCCGCACATATAAGCCCGTCGGCGGGCTGAGCACGCGGCTGGACTATGCCGTCTTTGTGGACGGCCATGACGCCACGGCGCGCTGCGTGTGCATCCTTGCCTCGGTCGCTTTTTCAGGAGGCAAAGATCAATTACGAGGAAAAGCACAACAAGACGATCTTCGTCAAGAACATCATCTCCGACAATATCCTGCCGGGAGATATCTACGTCCGCGCCAAAGAGCTGCACTTTGCTACGGACGTACCCCGCGCCGTTCTGCTGATCCGCCAGACGGAGCGCACCGATATGGCCGCGCTCGAAGCCATTTCCAACATGTTCCCCGACCGGCAGAAGGACTTCGTCCTCAGCATCAACGAGACGGATCTCGTCCTCATCAAAGGAGCTGACCGGCCCTGCGGACAGCAACAAGGAAGTTTACGATATCGCCGAGGACATTGAGAAAAAGCTGCACGACGATCTCAATCTCAAGTGTGTCATCGGCATCGGCACGACGGCGAAGCATCTCCGCGTTCTCGCGGACAAGTACAAGGAAGCGCAGGTCGCCATCGAGGTCGGCAAGGTGTTCGATACGGAGAAATCCATCATCCACTACGATAACCTCGGCATCGGCCGTCTCATCTATCAGCTTCCCACGACGCTCTGCGAAATGTTCCTGAGCGAAGTGTTCAAGAGAAATCCGATCGAGGCACTCGATCAGGAAACGCTCTACACGATCAACAAGTTCTTCGAGAACAACCTGAACGTGTCCGAAACCTCCGTAAGCTGTTTGTCCACCGCAACACGCTGGTGTACCGTCTTGAAAAATCAAGAAGCTGACGGGACTTGATTTGCGTGAGTTCGACCACGCCATCATCTTCAAGGTGGCGCTCATGGTCAAAAAATACCTGAACTCTCAGAACGGGGAATACTGATCCCCCGGCTCTGACGCGGAGATTGATTTATGGTACTTCTCAAGGATGTCAAAATGAAATACCCCGGAAGCCGTGCGGAGACGCTGCGGGACATTGATCTCACCATTCAGGACGGTGAGTTCGTGTTCTTGTCGGCCCGTCCGGTTCGGGGAAAACCACGATCATCAAGCTGCTGACCGGCGAGATCCGCGCCACCGGCGGCCAGATCGAGGTCAACGGCTTTGATCTGCGCACGATGAAACGGCGGAACCTGCCCAAGCTGCGCCGCTCGCTCGGCGTTATCTTCCAGGACTACCGGCTCATCAAGGATATGACGGTGTATGAAAACGTCGCGTTTGCGATGCGCGTGATCGGCGCTTCCAACCGCGAGATCAAAAGCGCGTGCCGTATGTGCTCGACCTCGTCGATCTTTCGGGCCGCGAGGATCGCTACCCGCGGGAGCTCTCCGGCGGCGAGCAGCAGCGCGTGGCGATCGCGCGCGCTCTCGTGAACTCTCCGGACATGATCATTGCCGACGAGCCGACCGGCAACCTCGACCCCGCCAGAAGTCTCGAGATCATGCTGCTCTTCCAGAAGATCAACGAGCTGGGAACGACGGTGCTGATCGTGACGCACGAAAAGGAGCTTGTCAACGCCTTTTCCAAGCGCGTTGTGTCGCTGAGCGACGGCTGCCTCATCAGCGACGGAATGGATGGGTATTACGGCTATGAGTCTTAACAGAATCACATATCTCTTCAAGGAAGGATTGCGCGGCGTATTCTCGCACGGCTTCCGCTCGTTCGCTTCCGTCACGGTCATTGCCGCGTGCCTCATCATCATGGGGAGCTTCGGCCTTGTGGCGGTGAACGTGGATAATCTCATCGGCAATATGGAAGGGACAGCCAGATCCTCGCCTTTGTGGATGAGTCTCTCTCCGACAGCGACGCGCTTTCTATCGAAGGCGCGATCCGCAGCATCCCAATGTCCGGGACGTGCAGTTCATCTCCCGTGAAGAAGCCATGGAAAATTACAAAAATACCTATGGCGACAGCACGGTGTTTGAAAATCTGGACGCGAGCGTGTTCCGCAACCGCTATGTGATCCGGCTGAATGATATCACGCTCATGCGTGATACCGCTGCGACGGTTGACGCGGTCAACGGTGTGGCGGAAGTCAACGCTCCTGTCTCGATCGCGGAGGGCTTTATCGCGGTGCGAAACGTTGTGAGCGTTATTACGGCGATCCTGATCGTCATTCTGCTCGTGGTTTCCGTTTTCATGATCTCCAACACCATCAAGCTCGCAACGTTCACGCGGCGCGATGAGATCGCTGTTATGAAAATGGTCGGAGCAAGCAACAGCTTCATCCGCACGCCGTTCGTTGTGGAAGGCCTGATCCTCGGCCTGCTCGGCTCCGGCATCGCTTTCCTGCTGCAGTGGGCGGTGTACAACTTCATTGCGCAGAAGATCTCGGTATCCATCGCGGCAAGTCTCATCCAGGTCATGCCGTTCTCTCTGCTGATGACGCCGCTGCTGATCGTGTTTCTTGCCATCGGCATTCTCGTCGGCGCGTTCGGCGGAGCCATGGCGATCCGCAACTATCTGAAGGTTTGATCCTTCCCGGACTTTTGTACTTACTATGAAAAACATCAAGAAATCCCTTCGTTCTGTTTTCTGCGCTCTTCTCGCCGCGGCGGCTCTTGCCGCATCGCTGCCGGCGTATGCCGTTTCCCAGGCGGAGATCGACGATCTCCAGAAAAAGCTTGACGCTCTTGAGCAGCAGGCACAGGAACAGCAGGACGTTATCAACGATCTCACAAGCCAGAAGGCCCGCTTCATCACCCGCAAGCTCGCACTTGACGACAAAATTGAGATCAACCGCCAGATGATCGAGCTGATCGGCGAACAGATCGAGATCTACGATGAGATCATCGCCGAAAAGCAGGCGGAGCTTGATAAAGCTCTCGAAAAGGAAACGGCGCAGACCGAACTCCTCCGCTCCCGCATCCGCGCGATGGAGGAGAACAGCAGCTATTCCTACGCGAGCTTTATCTTTGATTCCTCCAGCGTGACCGAGCTTCTTTCCCGCATCGGCGATGTCAACGACATCATGCACTACGACAAAACTCTGGAAGAGGAGTACATGGCGGCGCGCGAGGATGTCGAGTCCATCAAGAAGAGCTACGAGGAGGCTCGTCACGAGCAGGAGCTCCTCCAGAAGGAACTGGACACCAAGCAGGCCGAGCTGGATGCGCAGGTCGAAGCGGCATACACCATGATCGCCGATATCGAGACCCTTTCCGACGACGCGCAGGCGGAATACGACGCCATCGCCGAAAGAGGAAGCCAAGGCGGAGGAGACGCTGCAGGAAGCCATCCGCAAGCGCGCCGCGGAACAAGCGAAGTACAACCAGAATAATAACAGCAATAATGGCGGCGGCGGAAACTCCGGCGGCAGCGGCGGCAATTCCGGCGGCGGAAGCTCCGGCGGCGGGTCGGCGACGAGCCTTTCCAATCTTCAGTGGCCGGTGCCGAGCTGCACGCTCATCACCTCCCGCTTCGGCTACCGCGTTGCGCCGACGACCGGCGCGAGCACATACCACGGCGGTCTGGATGTCGGCGCGGGCATGGGCGCGTCCATTGTGGCGGCCGGCGCGGGCGATGTTATTTACGCCGGCGAGAACGGCGGCTACGGCAACTGCGTCATGATCGACCACGGCAACGGCGTCGTCACGGTGTATGCGCATATGAGCTCCATCGGCGTGAGCTACGGGCAGTATGTCACCGCCGGACAGTATGTCGGCGCGGTCGGCTCGACCGGTGTTTTCCACCGGTCCGCACTGCCACTTTGAGATCCGTATCAACGGCGCACAGACCGATCCGGCGGCGTACTTCTCCGGACTTTCCTATTGGAACTGCTGATTTTCCCTTACGGGATCAAAGGAGCCTATGAAACGTAACAAATTACAGAAAACCGTTTTTCCGTGATTTGCATCGTGCTGGCGGTCATCATGATGCTTTCACTCGTCATCACCGTTCTTCCGGCGCACGCCGTGGACGAGACCGATCTTGAGCGGCTGGCGGAAAAACGAGCGCAGCGAAGAGCAGCTCATGGAACAGGAGCAGGTCATACAGGGGCTTACGGAGAACCAGACGCTGATCGTGTTCCGCAAAGCGGCGCTTGATAAGCAGATCTCGCTCAACCCGGGAGACGATCGCGCTCATTGAAGAGCAGATCGCTGTTTATCACGAACTCATTGACCGCAAGGAAGAGGAGCTAGCCGCGGCGACCGCCGCGGAGACCGAGCAGACGGCGCTGCTGCGCGAACGCATCCGCTCCATGGAGGAAAACGACAGCTACTCGTATCTCGCCTTTATTTTTGAGGCGAACAGCGTGCCGGAGATCCTCTCGCGCATCGCGGACGTAAACGATATCATGCACTATGACCGCGAGCTGGAAAAGTCTCTGCAGAAGAGCCGCGAGGACGTGGAGACCATCAAGCGCGAGTATGAGACTGCCAAGGCGGAGCAGGACGCCGTGAACGAAGAGCTCATCGCCCGCCGCGACCAGCTCAGCGCGCAGGTCACCGCGGCCTGTGAGCTCATCGCCAACCTTTGACGAGCTTTCGCAGAATGCGCAGGCGGAATACGACGCCATCGCGCTGGCCGAGGACGAGGCGATGCAGGAGCTTTTGAAGGCCATGCAGGAATACGCTGCGCAGCTGGCGGCGCAGAGAACATCGTACAGCGGCTCAACCGGCGGCGGAAGCACGTCCTCCGGAGCGGCATCCTCCGGCGCGGGCACGTCCGGCATCGGCGGAGCGAATGGGAATACTTCCAACGCCTCCGGCGCCTACAACGGTACTTTTATCTGGCCGGTGGACAGCACGTACATCACCTCGCGCTACGGCGAGCGTTCCGCTCCTACTGCGGGAGCTTCTACAAACCACAAGGCGGTCGATATCGGCGCAAAGTCCGGCGATCCGATCTATGCCGCTGCCGACGGGCAGGTCGCTTCCGCGACTTACAACAACGGTCTCGGCTACTATGTCAGCATCGAGCACGATGGGGAGACCGCGACGCGCTATTCTCATATGACGAACTTCATCGTGCAGCCGGGCGAGTATGTCAAGCAGGGCCAGATCATCGGCTATGTCGGCGAGAGCGGCATTGCCACCGGCAGCCACTTGGACTATGCCGTCATCAAAAACGGGCAGCAGGTCGATCCCATGCAGTATTACGACGAAAGCGCCGTTACCTATGATCCGACGGCCTGACCGCGGCGCCGAAAGAAAAAACATCCGAGGTATCAGCCTATGAAACGCGTACCGAAAATCGTCTGGTCACTGCTTGCGTGTGTGATATGCATCGTTGTCACCGCTGCTGCGTGCCTGATCCTTGCGGACAGCGGCGCGTCCTCCGATAAATATATGGAAGTCATCCGCGTGATCGAGACAACGTTCTACCAGCCGAAGGATACGTCCTCGCTGGAGGACGCCTCCGCGAGCGCCATGGTGGCCTCGCTGGGCGACCCGGCAAGCTACTATCTGCCTGCTTCCGAGTATGAGGAGTATAAACTCACGCTGACGAACCAGTATGTCGGCATCGGCGTGACCACGCAGTACAACGAAAATTACGGTTATCTGACCGTCCTTTCCGTAACGCCCGGCTCTCCGGCCGATCAGGCGCATGTGAAGGTCGGCAACATGATCGCCAGCGTGGACAGTATTGACGTATCCACCTACACTCCCGAACAGTTTGACGAGCTGCTGCGCAGCTACGACGCGAAGGAGACAGAGGCGGAGAAGTATTTCACGCTCCACCTTCTCAACACACAGGGGGCAAGGCGGACGCGAAATGAAGTGCGAGCTCATCTATGCCGAGCCGGTCGTCTATTACATTCTGGACAGCGACGCCAACAAGGCGAACAGCAGCTCCTCTGTCGGCTATCTCCGCATCCGTAACTTTGACGACAGCGCCGCCGCCAGCGTAAAAACGGCGGTCGCCGCGCTGCAGGATTCCGGAGCAACGAGCCTTATCATCGACGTGCGCGACAATACGAGCGGCAAACCTGCGGAAATGGCGGATGCGCTCGATTATTTCCTGCCGAAGGGCGATCTGTTCCTCCTGCGTGACCGCGACGGGAAGGAGACGACGTATTCGTCCGGCAGCTCGTATCTCAATATGCCGATGGTCGTTCTTGTCAACGAGAACACCACCTGCGCGGCGGAAGTGTTTGCCTGCATCATGCAGCAGGCGGGCGTGACGATCGTCGGGCGCCGGACGCCCGGCAGCGCGCAGAGCCAGGTGATCGTGGAGCTCTCCGACGGCAGCGCCGTCCGTCTCTCCAAATTCGAGTATCTCACGCCGGATAAAAAGAGCATGACCGACCTTGGCGGCGTCACGCCGGATATCGCGTCCTACCAGATCGAGGACAGCGATCTGGACGTGCAGCTCGAGGCGGCAAAGGACGCCCTGCATTAACGGCGTCCACCCGCGAAAATTCTGCGGAAATCTACAAAGAAGGGACCAAAGTTCCGTCTTGACATGGGACGCCGGATTCCGTATAATAGCAGGACAAATTCCCGCACGGAGTTACTCTGTGCGGGATTTGCGAGCATGTAAGTATCGAAAGGAAGTTTAAACTATGTCCGTTGAAAGCCGTTACAGAATGAGCCAGGAGCGTCTGGAAGAGCTGAAAAAAGAGCTGGAATATCTTCAGACGGTTCGGGAAAAAGAAGTCTCCGAGCAGATCAAGGAGGCTCGTTCTTTCGGTGATTTGTCGGAGAACAGCGAATACGATGAAGCGAAGACCGAGCAGGGCAAGCTCTATTCCAAGATCGCCGAGATCAAGAACCTGATCGAAAACGCCGTCATTCTCGAAAACGTGCCGACCGGCAGCGCGATCTCCATGGGCAGCCGCGTGACCGTCCGCGAAGTGGGCGAGGAGGACGAAGAGACCTATGAGATCGTCGGCAGCCAGGAAGCCAATCCCATTCTCGGCCGTATTTCGGACGAATCCCCCCTTGGCCGCAGCCTGATGGGCAAGAAAAAGGGCGACCGGATCGAGTTTGAAGCCCCCGGCGGTGTTATCTACTACGAGATCCTCAACTGCGAAAACTGAACGTAAATTACAGATATAGGGAGATTACTATGGCAGAGGAAACAAGGACCGGAGCGCCGGAGCTCTCTCTCAATGAACTGCTCCGCATCCGCCGTGAAAAGCTGACGAGCCTGCAGGACGCAGGACGGGATCCCTTCGCGATCACCCGCTACGATGTTACCCACCACAGCGCGGAGATCCTTGCCGCCGGTGACGAGCTGGTCGGCAAAGAGGTGTCCGTGGCCGGGCGCATGATGGTCAAACGCATCATGGGCAAGGCGTCCTTCTGCAAAATTCAGGATAAGCAGGGCGTCATTCAGTGCTATGTCGCCCGCGATGATCTTGGGAAGAAGCGTATGCCGAATTCAAGAAAATGGACATCGGCGATATCATCGGCGTCAAGGGCTTTGTGTTCCGCACAAAGACCGGCGAGATCACCGTCCACACGAAGGAGCTTACGCTGCTCACCAAGTCTCTCAAGCCTCTGCCGGAGAAGTTCCACGGCCTGCAGGATACCGATGTGCGCTACCGCCAGCGGTATCTTGATCTGATCGTCAATCCCGAGGTGCGCGATACGTTTGTCAAGCGCTCGCAGATCCTGCGCGAGATCCGCCGTTTCCTTGATGACCGCGGGTTCATGGAGGTCGAGACCCCCATGCTCGTGCCGAACGCCGGCGGCGCGGCGGCGCGCCCGTTTGAGACGCATTACAACGCGCTCGACGTGGACGTCAAGCTCCGCATTTCGCTCGAGCTTTATCTCAAGCGCCTGATCGTCGGCGGACTGGAGAGAGTCTATGAGATCGGCCGCGTGTTCCGCAACGAGGGCGTCGATACGCGCCACAACCCGGAATTCACGCTCATGGAGCTTTATCAGGCGTATACCGACTATAACGGCATGAGGGATCTGACGGAGGACATGTTCCGCCATCTCGCCAAGGTCGTCTGCGGCAGCACGACGATCACCTATCAGGGCACCGAGATCGATCTCGGCAAGCCGTTTGAGCGTCTGACGATGATCGACGCCATCAAGAAGTACTCCGGCGTTGATTTTGACACCGTCAAGACTGAGGAAGAAGCGAAGGCGCTTGCCAAGGCGCACAACATCGCTTTGAGGAGCGCCACTCCCGCGGCGATATCATCAACCTCTTCTTTGAAACGTATTGCGAGGAAAACCTTATCCAGCCGGTGTTCATCATGGATCACCCGGTGGAAATCAGCCCGCTCACGAAGAAGAAGCCCACCGACCCGACGAAGGTCGAGCGCTTTGAGCTCTTCATCTATGGCCGCGAAATGTGCAACGCCTATTCCGAGCTGAACGACCCCATCGACCAGCGCGCGCGCTTTGCCGCGCAGGATGCTCTGGCCGCCGCCGGCGACGCCGAGGCGAACCACACCGATGAGGACTTCCTGAATGCGCTGGAGATCGGCATGCCCCCGACGGGCGGCATCGGCTACGGCATCGACCGCCTTGTCATGCTGCTTACAGATTCCGCCGCCATCCGCGACGTACTGCTTTTCCCGACAATGAAGCCGCTGGACTCCGATAAGAAGGTTTCCAACGAAGTTTCGGCTCCTGCGGAGGCCGCTCAGGCGGCGCCTGAGACGCAAGAAAAAATTGATTTTTCCAATGTGGAGATTGAGCCGCTTTTCAAGGATTTCGTGGATTTTGATACCTTCTCCAAGAGCGATTTCCGGGCCGTGAAGGTTAAGGAATGCGAAGCCGTGAAGAAGTCCAAAAAGCTCTTAAAGTTCGTTCTGGACGACGGAACCGGCGTAGATCGGGTCATTTTGAGTGGTATTCACGAGTATTATGAGCCGGAGGAGCTGGTTGGAAAGACCTGCATCGCTATCACGAACCTCCCGCCCAGAGCGATGATGGGCATCGACTCCTGCGGTATGCTCATCTCCGCCGTGCATCACGAAAACGGCGAGGAGCGCCTGCACCTCCTGATGGTCGATCCTCACATTCCGGCAGGCGCAAAGCTCTATTGATTGCCCCTAAATTGGCGGCGCTTACGCCACAGCTTACGCCAATTTACTCCGAGCTTACGCCCGAAATGCATAAAGAAAAAGTTCCTGTGATTTAAGCCCGCTGATTTCGGTCAGCGGGCTTTTCGGTATTTTTTCAGCGGATGAAATTGACAAATTTTTGTACATCTGTTAAAATAAGTAAACACTACACCAAGTATTTGGATAATCCTGGCGAACAATTCTTTGGAAAGGCGGAGCGAACCGATTGGAAGATAAACGTATCACCAAAACGAAACGCAATATCAAAGCGACGCTGACAGCCCTTTTGCAGGAAATGCCATTTGAGAAAATCTCCGTTGCAGAGATCTGCCGCCGCGGGGATATCAGCCGGATCACCTTTTACGCGCACTATGAGGATAAGTATGCTCTCGCCGAGGAGATATTTTCCGATCATATGCAGGAAGCCCAAGACAAATACCACATGCTGCAGGCGGAGAATAATCCGAAAAACAACGGCTTCATCGGCTATCAGAATCTTCTGGATGCCATTTTGAGCCTGTATTACGATAACTACGCCTTCTTTTCCCATACAACCTCAAGCGAAAATCCCTATCTTTTTCTTCGTACTTTAACCGGATGAATGCCAGCGTGGATGACTATCTCCGCCGCCATACTTACCTGAAACCGCGTTTCCCGTTCCACCAGACGGCGGCGCTCATATGCAACGGCCTGTTCGGCGTTATCAACAGCTGCGTAGCGGATCACCTCTCGGAGGCGGAAACGCGCGCTTTGGTCCGCGATATCTACGCCGTTCTTTTGAGCTCGGATATGTTTGAAGAATAAGTGGGGAAAGGAATACTTTCATGGCGCTGTTAACGCAAAAGGCGATCCTCTCGACCTTTGAAGAGATGCTGGAGGAAATGCCGTTTGACAAGATCACCGTATCGGCTCTCGTCCGGCGGTGCGGCGTGAGCTCCAACACCTTTTACTATCATTATCAGGATATCTACGATCTTTTGGACGTATGGATGAGCACGCGGCTCAGCATGCTGAAGAAGTCCGTCCCCGAAAGCAAGGGCTGGAAGGAAGAGGTGCGCGTATTTCTCAAATATTGCCAGCGCCATCCAAAGCTCGTCACGAATCTTCTCTCCTCCACCTCCCGCAGCCATCTGGAGCAGTACATTTTTACGGAATCGGACATTTTCTTTTACGATTATGTTCGGGAACGAACCGCCGGTATGCCGCTTTCGGAGGAATCGATCCGGTACATTGCGCAGTTCTACCGTTACTCTTTTATCGGCTTCTTCCTGAAATTTACCTGGGAGAAGATGCAGACCGATGTGGATGAAAGCGTGGATCGGCTCGAGAAAGTATTCAACGCCTTTATTGACAGCGCCGCGGCGCAAATGGAAAGAGACCCGCTGTAAAAAGCAGCCGGTCTCTTTTATACTTTTATGTGAAAAAGTTTTTGCGCATAAACGCGAAAATATCACAAATGGGGCATTTTTCCGGATGTGTTAGAAATTACGACAACGGCGTTTGTTTGTCCATGGAAAAGCCGGTACGATTCGATATAATGAAAACACTAAGAAAAAATCCTATATAAAGAAAAATCCTATAAAGGAGCGTGTTTTTAATGAGCGTATCGACGACCGTGAAGAGGTACGGCATCGAACAGGCGATCAAATTCATGTACAAGGACCCCGAGAAGAATCTGCCCAAGCTGATGGACTGGGCGGACACGTTCTGCAAGGGACGCTTCCGGGCCAGCGCGCCGCGATCCGCCGCGCCATCGAGGATCCGACGTATCCGTACTATGACTTCATCCGCCACATGATGAATGAGGTCGATCACGATGTTCTCACGACGATCGTGGTGACTTTCTTCATCAACGCCAACATGGTCGGCGTCGAACAGCAGGAAAGCTCCGCGAGGAGCATAACTGCAACATCCCTGGGCGATCCTTCTTGATCCCACCAGCGCCTGCAATCTCCACTGTACCGGCTGTTGGGCTGCGGAATACGGAAACAAGCTGAATCTGACCTTTGACGAAATCGACAGCATCATCCGACAGGGCAAGGAACTGGGCATTTACATGTACATCTACACTGGCGGCGAACCTCTCGTCCGCAAGGCCGATCTCATCAAGCTCTGCGAAAAGCACGACGACTGCATCTTCCTCGCCTTTACGAACGGCACGCTCATCGACGAAAAGTTCGCCGACGATATGCTGCGCGTGAAGAACTTTGTCCCGGCCATCTCTCTCGAGGGTTTTGAGGAAGCGACCGATTCCCGCCGCGGTGACGGCGTTTACGGCAAGGCGACGCACGCGATGAACCTTCTCCGCGAGCGCAAGCTGCTCTACGGCATTTCTTCGTGCTATACGAGAGCGAACTTTGAGTCCATCACCTCGGAGGAGTACTATGACAGCCTCATCCGGATGGGCGCGTACTTCATCTGGTACTTCCACTACATGCCCGTCGGAAACGACGCTTCGCCTGAGCTTCTCCCGACGCCGGAGCAGCGCACCGAGGTGTACCGCCGCATCCGCCGCTACCGCGCCGAGAAGCCGCTCTTCGCGATGGACTTCCAGAATGACGCCGAGTTTGTCGGCGGCTGCATCGCTGGCGGACGCACCTATCTGCACATCAACGCCAACGGCGACGTGGATCCCTGCGTGTTCATCCACTATTCCGACTCGAACATCCGCGAGAAAAACGCTGCTCGAGACGATGAAATCCCCGCTCTTCATGGCCTACCACGATGGACAGCCGTTCAACGACAACATGCCCGGCCCTGCCCGATGCTCGAAAACCCGGAGAAGCTGCGCGCAATGGTCAACTCCTCCGGCGCGCATTCCACGGATTTGCAGTCCCCGGAGACTGTCGATCACCTCTGCGCCAAGTGCGACCGATATGCCGCCGAGTGGAAGCCCACAGCGGATAAGCTCTGGGCGGAAAACCGCGCGGAGCATGACGCAAAGTAAATCGGAAACCCTGTATACGGATGCGGTAAACTGCCGCATCCGTGTGCGTATATTTATGATTCCCAAGAAAGGTGAATGGTCATGGAAAAGAAATCTCTGAAAACCTATAAAACATGGGCGATCGTACTCGCCGTTGTTACCATGGTACTCGGTCTCATCATGGTATTCTGGCCGGGCATTTCGGCGGTCGCGATCTGCTATCTGATGGGCGCGGTCTGCATCGCCGCCGGTATCTATGAGATCATCCGGTATTTTTGATCTCGGTCTCATCGGCGTACTGTTCCGTTACGACCTGTTTCTCGGCATTATGAGCGTGCTTGCCGGCGTGCTGCTGCTTCTGCACCCGAACGGAGCGCTTGTCATTTTGCCGGTCATTCTCGGCTTTTATATCATTCTTGCGAGCGTGTTCTCTATCCAGATCTCGACGGAAGCCCGTCATTTCGGCTTCTCCGGCTGGTGGGGCGCGCTGCTGCTCGGCATTGCGGGCGCGGTGCTCGGCGTGCTGATGATCTTTGATCCCTTTAAGGGCGCAAAGGCGCTGATGGTATTTACCGGTATTTCGCTGCTTGTGACGGGCATCGAGAGCATTTACGCCATTGTCTGCATTTCCAAGGTGTTCCGTTCCTCCGGACACCAGCAGATCATCGATGCCACGTGGCACGATGTCTGATCCAGGTTTATAATACGTTGCAAAAGGCGCCGGCTGATTTTCAGCCGGCGTCTTTTCATGCGGGAATGTCTTATTCAAGCGTGAGGAACACTGCCATTTTGAAGCGCTTGTCCGCGCGGACATAGTGTTTGCCGCCGCGGGCAAAGCGGAAATTCTCACCGGCGTGGATGACGTGTTCTTTACCTTCGTAGCCGATGACGCCCTCGCCGTCAAGAGCGAAGATCAGCGCGTCGCCGGGAGCGGCGTGCTCGCTGAGACCCGTACCGGCGTCAAACGCCATGAGCGCGAATTTCATTGTTTTGCTGCTGGTAACGTCCATGTTGACGATCTTTCCGTCCTGATAGGGGACAAGCTCGCCGAGACGGAAAACCTCCCCAATTTTGACTGCCTGATTCATTGACTGATTCCTCCCAATATTGATTTCAAGATAAACGGCGGATGTGTCTGTGCGCATCCCGACCGGGACATCTGCGGGCGTTACAAGAGCGTCCAGCGCGTGAAGCGTCCGCGTCTGACTGCCGGGCAGACCGACTTCGAGCGTCCCTTCGGCGACAATGAGCAGCTTGGGGGAAAAGTAGATCTCCGCGCTGATATCGGTACCCGCGGCGAGCGAATAGCATACGACGTCCGTTTCGCCGCTGCATATCGCTTCCGATACAGTGCAGCCGGGAATCGGCGCGTTTTTCTCCGCAAGGGAGAACACACAGCCGGGGAATACTCCATGGCGGTCTCCTTTCGCTTATTTTGTATAGTATATCACAATGCTCGGCGTCTTTCCATCTTTTTCAACGGCTGCGCCGAAATCCGGGGAAAAAGGTTGAAAAGTGACCTTTTCGGGGGTAAGATAAAGCCATTACAGGAATCTATGGGAGGAATAGCTTGAAATTCTTTCATTTGTCCGATCTGCATCTTGGAAGGCGCATGTATGAGTTTTCCCTGATCGATGACCAGAAATTCATACTTGAAGAGCTCCTCTGCCTGGCGGCGGAGGAGCATCCCGACGCCGTTGTGATCGCAGGTGATATATACGACCGCGCTGTGCCGAGCGCCGAGGCGGTCGAGCTTTTCGATTCTTTCCTTACCGAGCTGGCCGGGCGGCGCATTCCGGTGCTCGCCATCGCCGGCAACCATGATGCGCCGGAGCGCATAGCGTTCGGCGCGGGGCTCATGGCGCCGAGCGGCGTGCATCTCTCGCCGGTCTATAATGGGCGCGTGGAGCCGGTGACACTCTCGGACGCCTATGGCGAGGTGCGGTTTTATCTGCTCCCGTTCATCAAGCCCGCGAACGTCCGCCGCTTTTATCCGGACGCAGTCATCGAAGCTATACCGACGCGCTCCGCTGCGCCGTGGAGCATATGGATATTGCCCCGTCGACGCGGAACGTGCTCGTAACGCATCAGTTCGTCACCGGCGGCGTGCGCTCTGAGTCAGAGGATATCACGGTCGGCGGCACGGACAACGTGGATGCCGCGGTGTTCGACGGTTTTGACTATGTTGCGCTCGGCCATCTCCACGGCGCGCAGAGCATCGGGCGCGAAACGCTCCGCTATTCCGGCACGCCGCTCAAATACTCTTTCTCGGAAAAGGATCAGGAGAAGAGCATAACGGTCGTGGAGCTGGGAGAGAAGGGAAGCGTGTCGATCTCGACGCTGCCGCTCAGACCGCAGCGCGATATGCGCGAAGTGCGCGGCACCTATGACGAGCTGACGCTCCGCGGAAATTACGCCGGAACGAATACCGACGATTACATCCACGCCGTTCTCACGGACGAAAACGACATTCCGAACGCGTTTTCGCGGCTTCAAAGCATTTATCCGCAGTTGATGAAGCTCGATTACGATAACCGGCGCACGCGCGCCTCCGTCGTGATCGCCGCGGAAGAACGTCGCCGGACGATGACCGATACGGAGCTTTTTGCCGAGTTTTTGAAATACAGAACGGGCAGAAGATGACGGACAAACAGAGCGAATATGTAAAGGACGTCTTTGCTACGGTTCGGGAGGAAATGCTATGAGACCGCTGTATCTTACGCTCAGCGCCTTTGGTGCGTATGCGGGCAAAACGGACTTGATCTCCGGCAGCTCGGCGAACGCGGGCTGTATCTCATCACGGGCGATACCGGCGCAGGGAAGACGACGATCTTTGACGCGATCGCCTTTGCGCTGTTCGGTAAACCGAGCGGCGGCAAGGGCGGGCGCGATGTATCCATGCTCCGCTCAAAGTATGCCTCGCCGGAGACGCCGACGGAGGTGGAACTTACTTTCTCCAACGGGGGGAAAGACCTATAAGATCAAGCGCAATCCGACGTATGAGCGCACCAAGCTCCGCGGCACCGGAACGACCGAGAAAAAGGCGGACGCGGAACTCCTGATGCCGGATGGCAAGATCATCACGGGTACGAAAGCGGTGGATGAGAAGCTCCGCGATATCCTTGGAGTGGATAAGGATCAGTTCTGTCAGATCGCCATGATAGCGCAGGGCGAATTCCGCGAGCTGCTGCTAGCGGATACGGAGACCCGCCGGAAGATATTCCAGAAGATATTCAACACTAATCTGTATTCACTCTTCCAGAAGGAGGTAAAAGAAGACTTTTTTGCGATCGGTCGCGAGCTGAAGGAGGCGGAAAACTCCTTTAAACAGTATGCCGCAGGGATCGTCCTGCCGGAGGACACCGAGCTCCCGCCGGAAAATGAGCTCTCGGAATTTCTCGCCGGTCTGCTGAAAGCCGACCGCGCGCAGGATGACGCATGGGAGAAAGAGCTCGCGGAGATCGGGAAAAAGCTCGATACGCTGACCGCCGATGCGGCCAAAGCGGCGGTGGACGAAGAAAACCGCAGCGAACTTCGGAAAGCAAAGCTCTCCCTCGCTGAAGCCGAAAAGGCGGTGAGTGAGTCCGGCATCGCGCTGGAAAAGGAAAAGGCGTGCGAGCCGGAGCTCGTGAAGCTCGCAGAAGTGCTCAAGGCGCTGGAAGATGAGCGGAAGGCGCACGACGAACTGATGGACACGGAAAAGAAGGCCGCCGCGGCGGAGAAAACGGCAGACGATGCGGCGGCACGCCTTTCCCGGCTCGAAGTATCGCGCGATGAGCTGCGGGAGCACCTTTCGCGGGAGCGGGAGGAATACCATGCGCTTGCCGCCTCTGCGGAGAATCTCGCGAAGCTCCAACAGGAAAAGACCGTTCTCTCCCAATATCTCGACGACCTCCGGAAGTATGAAACGGCCCTTCAGACGGTTGCAGAGCGCAAAGATGCGGCGGACGCCGCGCGCGATGCCTATACGAGGGCGCGGAGCGAAGAAGAGCATCTTTTCGCCGAGGCGCAGGAGCTGCGGCGAAGATTCAACGACGAGCAGGCGGGGGTGCTGGCCTCCACGCTTCACGAGGGCGAACCCTGCCCCGTCTGCGGCGCGCTGACACATCCGCACCCCGCACAGTGCACGCCGGACGCGCCCGACGAGAAGAAAGTGAAGGACGCCGAGAAAAAGGCCAAAGCGGCGTGGGAGCGAGTAAATAAGGCGAGCGAAGCTTCCGGCATTGCGAAAAACGCTTTTTGAGACGGCGCAGAAAGAGGAAGCGGAACAGAGAGAAAAGCTCTTCGGCGTGAAAGAGAAGATCGATCTCGAAGCCGAAAAGAGGGCTGCTGCGCGCCGCTGCGCCGAAAAAGACGGCGAGATCCGGAAAGAATCGGAAAACGCCGCGCGTTTCGAGACTCTCGGACGGAAAATTCCGGAGGAGGAAAAGCGTCTTGCCGAAATGGACGCGCCGATCACCGAGGCGCAGAAGACGGCTGCCGACACGCAGAGCGCGCTCACGTCTCTCCGTCAGACCGCGGACAAGCTTCGTACGGGGCTGAAATACGAAAATGCGGCGGAGGTCGAAAAGGAAAAACAGCAAGTCCTTGCCCGTCAGAGCGAGATGGAGCATGCGCGGGAAAGAGCCGAGGAAGCGCTCGTCGCTGCCAAGGAACGGCGCTCCGCAGAGCAGGGAAAGGTGGAGAAGCTCGAAGAGCTTGTTTCCGATGCGCCTCTCGTTGATCTCGCGGCAATTGCCGAAGAGAAAAAATTGTCTCACACAGCGGAAGGACGACCTGACAAACCGCCGCCGCGCTCTTGACCGGCGCATCACGGCAAACGACAGTGCCAAAAAGGGAATCGACAAAAAGCCGGCGAGCGCCGCGCGCTCGAGGAGCGCTGGACATGGATGAAGCCGCTCTCGGAAACGGCGAACGGCGGACTCAAGGATCATATCTCGCTGGAAACGTATGTGCAGATGACGTATTTTGACCGCATCCTTGCGCGCGCCAATGCGCACCTGATGCAGATGTCCGGCGGGAAGTACGATCTCAAGCGGCGCGAGGGCGCAGCGAAGAATGGCGGCCAAAACGGTCTTGACCTTGACGTCATCGACCACTACAACGGCAGCGAGCGCAGCGTAAAATCACTCTCCGGCGGCGAAACGTTTCTCGCCTCACTCTCGCTCGCACTCGGGCTTTCGGAGGAGATCCAGTCGAGCGCCGGCGGCGTGCAGATGGACACGCTCTTCGTAGATGAGGGCTTCGGCTCGCTCGACGAGGAAACGCTCCGGCAGGCCATGCGCGCGCTGCGTGAGCTCTCCGAGGGCGACCGGCTTATCGGCATCATATCCCACGTTTCCGAGCTCCGCCGCGAGATCGACCGGCAGATCGTCGTCAAACGCTCGAAGGACGGCGCAAGCCGCGCGGAGATCATAACCGAATAAAACAAAGGAGAAAACGATCCATGAAAGTTCTCATCATCAACGGCAGCCCCCGCGCAAACGGCAATACGGACATCGCGCTGCGCGAAATGGAAAAAGTCTTCGCCGAAGAGGGTGTGGAGACGAAGCGGCTGAACATCGGCACGCAGATGATCCACGGCTGCGTTGCCTGCAACGCATGCCACCGCACAGGAAAATGCGGCTTTGACGATGTGGTGAACCGCGCCGCCGATATCCTCCGCGGCTGCGACGGCCTCGTTGTCGGCACGCCGGTGTACTACGCCTCCGCGAACGGCACGGTCGTGTCGTTTTGGACCGGCTTTTCTACTCTGCACCGTACGATCTCACGATGAAGGTCGGCGCCTCGGTCGCCGTGGCGCGCCGCGGCGGGACGAGCGCAACGTTTGACGAGCTCAACAAATACTTCACCATCAGCGGCATGCCGGTGGCATCAAGCCAGTACTGGAACAGCGTCCACGGCTGTCAGCCGGGTGAGGCGGCGCAGGATGCCGAAGGTCTCCAGACGATGCGAACTCTTACGCGGAACATGACGTTCCTGATGAAAAGCATCGCGCTCGGAAAGGCAAAATACGGTCTTCCGGAGAAGGAAGAGCGCGTTGGAACGAATTTTATTCGTTAACTCTTTGGAAATATATAAAATATTGTATTGATTTTTTCTCCTGCGTGACGATATGATAAAATGAAAACCGGCTCCACCGGCCGGCGAAGAGGAAAGGACAGGCGCTTCGCCTTTTTCTATGGAAACGATCACATCCCGGAAAAATTCCCGCGTGCAGGCGCTGCGCGCGCTCGGCAGAAACAAGGCATATCGCCGTGAGCAGGGGCTTTTCCTCTGCGACGGAGAGAAGCTGCTCTCCGAGGCGCTCGCAAACGGCGCGGATATCGCGGAGATATACCTGCGCGGCGCAAAGCCGGCAGGGAATATGCCGGAGGTTCCGGTGTATTCGCTTTCCGAGGATGTGTTCGACTATGCCTCTCCGCTGGAGCACAGCCCAGGCCCGCTTTTCACCGTTCGCGCAAAGCCGCTTCCGGAGCGCGCCCGGCCCGAGCGGGTCATCGTTTTGGAAAACGTGCAGGACCCCGGCAACGTGGGTACAGTGCTTCGCACCGCGGCGGCGCTCGGCACGGAGCTTGTGGTGCTCCTCGGCGATTGCGCCGATCCCTACAACCCGAAAACCGTCCGCGCCGCCATGGGGCGCTTTTCCGTCAGCGGCTCTGGGAGACCGATCTTGCCACGCTCTGCGCGAAGCTCCGCGAATGGGAGCTTCCGCTCTGCGGCGCGCGGCGCTCCGGGCAGAGAGCGTTGATGTAAAATGCGTTTCGCTCCGCCGCGCGGCCATCGCCGTCGGCAATGAGGGACGGGGCTCACCGACGCGCTTCTGGAAAAGTGTGATACGAAGATCATCCTTCCCATGACCCCCGGCAGCGAATCGCTCAACGCGGCGGTTGCGGCCTCCATCCTTATGTGGGAGATGTGGACACAGCGCGGATAATCTGAGGAAGGGAGAAGGGAAATGTCGCAGCTTCGGTACTGGGTATGGCTTGCCTCCGTGGACGGTGTGCGCACGATCTCGCTGTGCCGAGTTCTGGAGCATTTCGGCGGGGCGATGGAAGCCTATTTTGCGCCCGAAGAGCGGCTTTCGGAGCTCGAGGATCTTTCACCGCAGGAGCGGCGCGCCCCTCTGACCGGAGACTTGAGCGCACCGAACAGATCCTTGCTCTCTGTCAGGAGAAGAACATCCGCATTCTCACGCTGCACGATGCCGCTTATCCCGACCGTCTGCGGCAGATCGCCGATCCGCCGCTCGTATTATACGTCCGCGGGAATCTCCCGTTTCTCGATGAGCTGCCTACGATCGCGATCGTAGGCACGCGAAAGGCGAGCGCCTACGGGATCAATGTGGCGACCCGCCTTGGGCAGGAGATTACTTCTTACGGCGGCTGCGTTGTTACCGGCATGGCGCTCGGCGTGGACGGCGCTGCTGCCCGGGGGCGCGCTGCTCGCGGGCAAGCCGTGCGTCGGTGTGCTGGGTACGGCGATCGACGTCAATTATCCCGCGGCCAATTCACTGCTTATCGACGATGTAGCATCTGCCGGGGCTGTCATCAGCGAATTTCCTCCGCTCTATCCGACGAAGCCGGAGAACTTTCCCCGCCGCAACCGCATTATCAGCGGCCTTTCCTGCGGCGCGTGCATCGTGGAAGCGCCGGTGCGCAGCGGCGCGCTCATCACCGCCAATCTTGCGCTGGAGCAGGGGCGCGATGTGTTCGCCGTTCCGGGTAATATCGACAGCCCGAACAGCACCGGGACCAACGCGCTCATCCGCGACGGCGCCAAGGCGATCACCGGCGCACAGGATATCCTTTCGGAGTATGAAGGGCTCTATCCCGGCCGCATCCAATACGATACGGAGCTGTATTCCCCGCCGAAAAGAGCGGAAAAGGTATCGGTTTCGGCAAAAACAGAGATTGACAAGCCGCAGACGATACCGTATAGTGACCTCGAAAGCCGTCTGACGGAGTACACGGAGGACCATCGGGCACTTCTGCGCTGCATTTCGCGGGGCGAGACCCATGTGGACGAAATGTCGGCTTCGACCGGCTTTTCCGCGGCAAAGGTACTCGCGTGCATGACGGTGCTCACCATCCGCGGCGCAGTGAAACCCCTGCCTGGAAAACGATATTCTTTTGAACCTGAAGTAAGGACGATAGTATATTATGGCGCAAGCAAAAAGGATCTTGTCATTGTGGAGTCTCCCGCCAAGGCACGGACGATCGAAAAGTACCTCGGCGGCGACTATAAAGTTATTGCATCCATGGGCCACCTCCGCGACTTGCCGAAGAGCAAGCTCGGCGTGGACATTGAACACGGCTTTACGCCGGAGTATATTCCGGTCGCTGCGCGGTCGGACGTTATCAACGAGCTGAAAAAGCGTTCCAAAGAGGCCGGAACTGTGTATCTCGCCACCGACCCGGACCGCGAGGGCGAAGCGATCAGCTGGCATCTCAAAAGGAGCTTCTGAAGATCCCCGACGAGAAGGCCCGCCGTGTTACCTTTAACGAGATCACGAAAAGGTCGTGCAGGAGAGCATTGCCAACCCGCGCGATATCGATCAGGATCTGGTGGACGCGCAGCAGGCGCGCCGCATTCTGGACCGCATCGTCGGCTATAAGCTCAGTCCGCTCCTCTGGCGCAAGGTGCGCCGGGGTCTCTCTGCGGGCCGCGTGCAGTCCGTTGCCATCCGCATGGTCGTGGACCGGGAAAACGAGATCCGGGCGTTCCAGCCGGAGGAATACTGGTATCTGGATGCGCATCTCGACCGCGCCGGGAAGAAGGGCGGCTTTGTCGCCCGCTATTACGGCACGGCAGACAAGAAAAAGAGCTTCACAGTGAAAAAAGAAGTGGAGGACGTCATCGCCGCCGTGGAAAAGGCGGCGTGGGAGATCGGCTCCGTCAAGCGCGGCGAGCGCCAGCGCAGCCCGTCGCCCCCGTTCATCACCTCCACGCTGCAGCAGGAGGCAAGCCGCCGTCTGGGGCTCACGCCGCGGCGCACGATGAGCATCGCAGCAGCAGCTCTACGAAGGCGTGGATATCACCGGCGAAGGCACGGTCGGTCTTATCACCTATATGCGTACCGACTCTCTGCGCCTTTCCGAGGAAGCCATGGCCGCCGCGGGCAGCTTTATCCGCAGCTTTTACGGCGAGGAGTACTATTACGGCAAACCCCGCCGCTATAAGACCAAGGCCGGCGCGCAGGATGCCCACGAAGCCATCCGTCCGAGCAACGTGAATCTCACGCCGGAGCGCGTGAAAAAAAGGATCTCACGGCGGAGCAGTACCGCCTCTACCGCCTGATCTGGGGCCGCTTTACGGCGAGCCACATGGCGAACGCTGTCTACGACAACGTGGTGATCGACGTGCTCAGCGCCGGGCATTGCTTTAAGGCAAACCATTCCTCGCTTCGTTTCCCGGGGTATACTGCAGTGTATGAGGACCCGAACGAGGACGAGGAGACCGGCAGGGGAAAAAGCCGCTGCCCGATCTTGCCGAGGGCGAGATCGTAACGCTCAAAAAAGCTCGACAAGGAGCAGCGCTTCACCGAGCCTCCGGCGCGTTATACGGAAGCGACGCTCATCCGCGCCATGGAGGAAAAAGGGCATTGGCCGTCCGAGCACATATGCCCCGACCATCAGCACCATCACCGGACGAGAGTATGTTGCCAAGGAAGGGAAGTACCTCAAGCCGACGTCCCTCGGCGAAGTCGTCACGGGACTCATGGAGGAGCGTTTCCCCGATATCGTTGATCTCAAATTCACCGCGCATATGGAAGACCGGCTCGACGAGATCGAAAACGGCAAGATCGACTGGAAAAACGTTCTGGAAGATTTCTACGGCGATTTTGATAAGGAACTGACCGAAGCGGAAAAGGCGCTCGAGGGCGTGCATATCAAAGTGCCCGACGAGGTCTCCGACGAGGTGTGCGACAAAGTGCGGCCGCCATCTTGTCGTAAAGAGCGGACGGTTTGGCCGCTTCCTTGCCTGCCCCGGCTTCCCGGAGTGCAACTTTACAAAACCCATCGTCATCGAAATGCCCGGCCGGTGCCCGAAGTGCGGCGGACGTATCTTCAAGCGCACATCCAAGAAGGGCTATACGTATTACGCCTGCGAGCGCGGCGCGGAGTGCGGCTTTATGACGTGGGACGTTCCGGTCAAGGACGTTTGCCCGTCCTGCGGCAAAACGCTCTTCAAGCTCTCGGGCAAGGGCGCGAGAAAGCCGTTCTGTGTCAATCCCGAGTGCGACATGTTCGTGCCGGAGGAAAAAACGCGGCTACCGCCGCAAGGCCGCCGCGGATAAAACGGCCGAAAAGCCGCAGGAATCGGCGGCAGAGAGCACAGAAAAGAAAGACACACCGAAAGAGGATAAATGAACGCTGTAACGGTTGTCGGAGCCGGTCTTGCCGGTTCCGAAGCGGCTTATCAGCTTGCCATCCGGGGCATCCCGGTGCGGCTGATCGAAATGAAGCCGAAAAAATGACTCGGCGCACGTCTCTCCGTATTTTGCGGAGCTCGTGTGCTCCAACTCGCTGCGCAGCGACGAGCTTACCAACGCCGTGGGGCTTCTCAAAGAAGAGCTGCGGCGGCTCGGCGCATCGTGATGCGCTGTGCCGATGAGCACCGCGTAGCTGCCGGCGGCGCGCTGGCGGTGGACCGCGAAGGCTTTGCCCGCGCCGTGACTGAGGCCGTCCGCGCCCTTCCCAATGTGGAGATCGTTGAGGAAAGAGGCGGTGGATATTCCCGACGGAGAAGTCATCATCGCAAGCGGCCCGCTCACCTCGGATGCGCTCGCGGAAAACATCCGTCGCCGCACCGGCAGCGAAGGGCTGCACTTCTATGACGCCGTCGCGCCGATCGTATCGCTGGATTCCGTCGATATGGAAAGCGCGTTCCGCGCCTCCCGGTATGATAAAGGGAACTGCGGATTATGTAAACTGCCCAATGACCGAGGAGGAATACACCGCGTTCTGGAAGGAGCTGACGACTGCCCGCGAAGCGGCGGTCCACGGCTTTGACGACGGCGGCGTATTTGAAGGCTGCATGCCGGTCGAGGTCATGGCGCGCCGCGGCTTTGATACGCTGCGCTACGGGCCAATGAAGCCGGTAGGACTGCGCGATCCGCACACGGGGCGCGAACCCTATGCCGTGGTGCAGCTCCGGCAGGACAATGCCGACGGTACGCTCTATAACCTCGTCGGTTTCCAGACGCATCTGGCATTTCCGGAGCAGCGGCGGGTGTTTTCGATGATCCCGGCGTTGCGCGAGGCGGAGTTTGTCCGCTACGGCGTGATGCATCGGAATACCTATTTGCAGTCTCCCGGAAAGCTCGACCGGTATTACCGGCTGATCGCTGAGCCGCGTATTGCCTTCGCCGGACAGATCACCGGCGTCGAGGGATATGTGGAATCCTGCGCCTCTGGCATGCTCGCTTCGCTTGAAATGGCGGCGCGGCTTTTGGGGCTGCCGCCGGTCGATTTCTCGCAGGAAACGGCCATCGGCGCGCTGGGGCTGTATATTTCCCACGGCAGCATCGGCGATTTCCAGCCGATGAACATCAATTTCGGCATCATTTCCCCGCTGACCTACCGGGTCAAGGGAAAAGAAGTAAAAATGCGGAGATCTCGGCACGTTCGCTGGCGCAGATCGACGAGCTGGTGAAAGAGACCTTTGGAATGCGTATTCTCATTGACGCCATGGGCGGCGATAATGCGCCCGGCGAGATCGTCCGCGGCGCGGTGGAAGCTTCGCGCGAGTTTCATAGTGGATGTGGCGCTTGTGGGCCGAGAGGCGGAGATCCTCGCTTGTCTGAACGAGATGGATGTCATGCCCGGCGAACATATTCAGATCGTGAACGCGCCGGACGTCATTTCCATGGAGGATGACCCGAGCACAGCCACGCGCAAAAAGCCGGAGTCTTCGATGTCCGTTGCGCTCCAGATGCTTCACCACGGCGAGGGTGACGCCGTTATTTCCGCCGGAAGTACCGGCGCTCTTTTTGAGCGGCGCTACGCTCACGGTGCGCCGCATCCGCGGCATCCGCCGTGCCTGCTTTGGCCCGGTGATCCCGAACGGCGGCAAAGGTACGCTTCTGATCGTCTGCGGCGCGAATGTGGAATGCACGGCGGGTATCTGCTGCAGTTTGCCTATATGGGCAAGTTCTACACGCACGATCTTCTCGGGTGCGAAGATCCCCGCATCGGTCTTTTGAATATCGGCGCGGAGGAGACGAAGGGAACGGAGCTTCAGAAGCAGACCTTTGCTCTTCTGAAGGAAGCTCACGAGGCTGGGCGGCTTAACTTTGTCGGCAACGTGGAAGCGCGCGACGTTTTCTCTCGGAAATGTGGATGTCCTTGTGTGTCACGGCTTCTCCTGAAACGTGCTGCTCAAAGTGCATTGAGGGCACAGCCATGATGCTTATGAAGCGTCTCAAAGGCATTTTCTATAAAAATACCGCCAACAAGCTCGCGGCGGCCGTGCTCAAAAAAGGATGTGTATGCGCTCAAGTCGCTCTTTGATCCGAGCGAGGTCGGCGGCACGGCGCTGCTCGGCATTTCCAAGCCCGTCATTAAGGCGCACGGCTCTTCGGATGCTCGCGCTATCCGCAGCGCCGTCCGGCAGGCAATCACATTCATCGATTCTGACGTGATCGGCAGCATCGAGAAGAATGTTGCATATATGCGTATTTCACCGAACGAAGGAGAATAAAAAAGACATGGTACTCGAACAAATCATCAAAATGGTCGCCGAGCAGTTTATGATCGACGAAAACGAAATCAGCGCGGATACGTCCTTTGTGGACGATCTCGGCGCGGACTCTCTCGACGTCGTGGAGCTTACGATGGCGCTCGAAGAGACCTTCTCGCTGCCCGACACGCCGGAAGACGAGCTGACCAACATCCACACCGTCGGCGACCTTGCCGATTACGTGTCCCGCACAACGCAGGAATAAGCGCATGACCGCTCTGGAAGAGAGACTGGGCCATTCGTTCCGAAACCGGGCGCTGCTCGAAACGGCGGTAACGCACAGTTCCTATGCCAACGAGAACCGCGCTTCCGGTATCGTCTGCAACGAACGGCTGGAGTTTTTGGGTGATTCCGTTCTCGGCGTTACGGTCGCGGATTTCCTGTACCGGCATTTTCCCGATATGCCGGAGGGCCGCATGACGCGGCTCCGCGCGGAGCTCGTCTGCGAGCAGTCGCTCCATCGTGTGGCGCTGGAGCTGCATCTGGGCGACTATCTCCGTCTCGGCAAGGGTGAGGAGCACAACGGCGGGCGGGAGCGCGCGTCGATCCTTTCCGACGCTGTGGAGGCGGTCATTGCCGCTATGTATCTCGACGCCGGCATGGAAACAGCGGCGGGATTTATCCATCGCTGCCTGCTGGACGATGTCCGCACCATCGAAACGCCGTCCTTCACCGACTATAAAACCGCCCTGCAGGAGCTTGTGCAGCGTCAAAGCGGGCAGGTGCTCTCCTACGAGCTTGTCGGCGAGGAGGGGCCGGATCACGCAAAGACGTTCCGCATGCAGGTCTGTCTGAACGGCGAGCCGGTCGGACTCGGAACCGGACGCACCAAAAAGGAAGCGGAGCAGACGGCGGCTGCCAGCGCGCTGGAGGCGCTGCGGAAGTGACGCCGCGCCGCCGTATTCTTCCCATATTTGTCCCTCATGCAGGCTGCCCGAATGACTGCGTTTTCTGCAACCAGAAACGCATCTCCGGCAGCCTGCTTCCGGCTTCTGCGGAAACGGTGCGTGACGCTGTTTCGGTGCTTGAGCCAGGCAGCGGATACGAGCTGGCGTTTTATGGCGGCAGCTTTACCGCCATACCCGAAGCCGAGCAGGAAGCGCTCCTTGCCGCGGCGATCCCGGCGCGGGAATCCGGCGCGGTTTCAGCGCTTCGCGTATCGACAAGGCCGGACGCCGTGACGGAGGAGAAACTGGCGCGCTTGCGCCGTTACGGTGTCGAGACGGTGGAGCTCGGCGCGCAGTCCATGTGCGATGAGGTGCTTTTACGCAGCGGGCGCGGGCATATGAGCGAGGATACCGTGAAGGCGGCAAAACTTGTGAAGGACGCCGGCTTCACGCTGATTCTGCAGATGATGACCGGCCTTCCCGGCAGCGACGATGCGCGCGATATCCAGACGGCACGCTCTATCGCCGCGCTTCACCCGGACGGCGTGCGCATTTATCCGACGGTCATTCTCCGCGATACGCCGCTCTGTGACCTGTGGCAGGCGGGGAAGTACCGGGAGCATACCGTGGAGGATGCCGTGCGCGTATGCGCGCGTATTCTGCCCATATTTGAGAATGCCGGGATCCCGGTCATCCGTCTGGGGCTGAACCCCTCGGACGAACTCTCCGGCGGCGCCGCCGTCGGCGGAGCATATCATCCCGCGCTTGGCGAGCTGGTGCGTTCGCGGCTCTGGCGCGATAAGGCCGAGGCGATCCTCTCCGGCGTCGAACCGGGAGCGGACGTCGTTCTCGGCGTTTCGGCGAACCGTATTTCCGTGATGACAGGGCAGCATCGCGCTAATCTATCGTATCTTCAGGAGCGATTCGCGCTCCGGTCGGTGTGCGTTTGCGCGTCCGACGTACCGGACGGGGAGATCGTCCGGATATAAGTTGCAAAAAAAGACGATTTAGTATATAATAAATTGTTTTGATGCATCTTTAATTGCTGAGGAGAAGAAACCGTGTATTTAAAAGCGCTGGAACTCCAGGGCTTCAAGTCGTTTCCCCGAAAAGACGCGGCTGAGCTTTGAAAAAGATATAACCGTGATCGTCGGGCCCAACGGCAGCGGCAAATCCAATTTGTCGGACGCGCTGCTGTGGGTCATGGGCGAGCAGAAAACGCGGATGCTGCGCGGCGGGAAAATGGAGGATGTCATTTTCGGCGGCACAGAAAAGCGCGGCGCCATGGGCTTTGCGCAGGTGACGCTCGTGCTGGATAATACAACGCGCATCCTGCCGCTCGATACCGACGAGGTCAGCATCGCCCGGCGCTACTACCGCAGCGGCGAGAGCGAATATTACATCAACCGCGAGCAGGTACGCCTGCGTGACGTAACGGAACTGCTGATGGATACCGGTCTCGGCTGCGACGGCTACTCGATCATCGGGCAGGGGCGTATCAGCGAGATCGTCTCCGCCAAATCAACCGACCGGCGCGAGATATTTGAAGAAGCCGCGGGCATTGCCCGCTTCCGCCACCGCAAGGACGAGTCCGAGCGCAAGCTCGCCCGCACGGAGGACAACCTCCTGCGCATCGGCGATAAGATCTCGGAGCTTGAAATACAGGTCGAAACCGCTGCGCAAACAGTCGGAAACGGCGCAGAAGTACCTTGTTCTGCGCGACCAGCTCCGCGAGCAGGAGGTATCGCCTGATGGCGAACCTCGATCGGCTGCACGAGCAGTCGGAGCTGCTGCGCTCGGACTATGAGCGCTCGGTCGGAGTGTACGGCGGCACGCTCGGAGCAGGACCGTTTGTATGCCGAGAGTGAGCGCCTTTGCCGTGCGCATGCGCGAAATGGACGTGAAGTCCGAGAATCTTCGGGAAAAGCTTCGCACGACGGAGGCTGCGGCCGCAGACGCCGAAAGCGGCGCCGCCGTGGTACGCACGCAGCTTGCAAACAACGCTGAAACGCTTTTGCGTCTGCAGCGCGAGATCGGCGAGCAGAAGGAGCGCGCCGGAGGGCTATCCCGTCAGGTCGGGGAGCACCGCGCACGCATCGAGAGCATCGCCGCCGAACGGCGCGCGCTGGCCGACCGCGCGGAGGAACTCCGCCGCAGCGAGGCGGAAAACGCCTCCGGCATGGACGAACAGAACAAGCGTCTTTCCGCCATGCTTGCGCATGAGAGTGAGCTCACCGGTACGCTCACCGAGAGCCGCACGGCGATCACGCTTCTTGCGGAAAACCGCGAGACGATGGAAGAGCGCGCTGTGCAGGCAAAGGAAGAGCTCGCCGCCGCGGAGCGGAAGGACGAGGAAGCCTCGGCGCGTCTCACGGAAGAGAAGAAGCGCCTGAATGAGATAAAGGAAAAAGAACAGAGCCTTGCCAACGTGATCTCCGGTCACTCCATGCTCATGGCAGGGCGCGAGCAGAAGGCGACAGAGACTGCCGAACGGCAGACAAAGCTCACCGTGGAGCTGCGCTCCTGCGATTCGCGCATCCACCTCCTTTCGGAACTGGAAAAGGAGCTGGAGGGCTTCAGCAAGGCCGCGAAGATCGTTATGCAGGAGTCGGAGCGCGGCACGCTGCGCGGTGTGCACGGGCCGGTCGGCAAAATGATCCGCACCGAGGACCGATACGCGCTCGCCGTGGAAACGGCGCTCGGCGCGCACGTCGGCGATATTATTGTTGATACGCAGGATAACGGCAAGGACATATTCGCGCTCTTGAAACGGCGCGACGGCGGGCGCGTAACGCTCCAGCCGATGGATGTGATCCGTCCGGCGCAGCTGAACGGTGAGCCGAGAGGCGAGGCGGGCTACGTCGGCGTGTGCTCCGATCTTGTAAACTGCGATAAACGCTACAGCGCCGTCATAGCGAGCCTTCTCGGGCGCACGGCCGTTGCGGAAACGCTCACCGACGCCATCGCCATTGCACGCCGGCACAATAACAGCTTCCGCATCGTGACGCTCGACGGACAGATTTTGAATGCCGGCGGCTCGATGACCGGCGGCAGCGCCGGGAAAAACACCGGAATCCTCTCGCGCGCCAACGAGCTCAAGCGTCTCCGCGAAAAACGCGGCGATCTGGAAGCGCAGCTCTCGCAGACGGAATCGCAGCGGCGGGAAGCCGAGCGCGAGCTGCAGAGCGCGCGCTACGATCTTGAAACGGCCCGCGAAGAACACGCTGCGGCGCGGCAGGAAACGGCGCGGCAGGAGGGCCTCGTTGCGCAGGCGCAGCTTCTGCGCACAGCAGCGGCGGACGCGCTCGACGCGCTCGACGAGGAGATCCGCTCTGCCTCCGCACGGCGGCGTGAAAACGAGAGCCGCACGGCGGCACTGCAGGAAACGTGCGCCGCGGCGGAGAAGGAGCTTGCCTGCCCGCGCGGATATGGAAAAGCAATCCGCCGGCATCGAGAGCTTTGAAGCGCGCCGGCGGGAGCTCGAGGAGAGCTTCAGCGCCATTCGCGCGCAGCAGGCGTCGCTCGACGCCGAGCGCAGCACCGTGCTTCGCCATCGAACAGCTCGAACGCCTGCGCGCCGAGTTGGAGAGCGATTCCGGCGCGCGCCGCAGCGCTATGAGCGCCGTGGAGCAGCAGAAAGCGGAGCTCGAAGAGCAGCAGACTACGCTCGCGGAGCGTTTGAAACGCTGCGCGCACAGGCGCAGCAGGAAAAGGACGCGCTCACGCAGCTCACCGCAAATAAAATGGAGCTGGAAGGCCGCCGCAGCGCCGCTGACAAAGCCGCGCAGGAGAAGAACCGCGCCCTGCTCGATCTCGAACGCAGCAGCGCCCAGCTCGAACAGAAGAAAATGGCGGCGGAGATGGAAGAGCGCCAGATCGTGGAAAAACTCTGGGACAGCTACGAGCTCAGCCGCACGGAAGCGGAAAAAGTCCGTCAGCCCGTCGAAAGCCTTGCCAAGGCCGGGCGGCAGGTCAGCGAGCTGCGCCGGAGCATGTCCGCGCTCGGTACGCCGAACCTCGGCGCGATCGAGGAATATAAGCGCGTGAGCGAGCGGTACACCTTCCTTTCCGAGCAGCGCGACGATGTGCAGAAATCCAAGGATGAGATTTTGAAGATCATCGCCGATATCACCGCGCAGATGGAAGAAATCTTTGTCCGCGAGATCCAGGAGATCGACGAGGCGTTCCGCCAGATATTTGTAGAGCTCTTCGGCGGCGGCAAGGCGTCGCTCTCGCTGGAGGATATGAACGATGTGCTCAACTGCGGCATCGATATCCGCATCCAGCCGCCCGGAAAAGCGGTTTCAACATCAGCCTGCTCTCCGGCGGCGAAAAGGCGTTCGTTGCCATCGCGCTGTATTTTGCCATCATGCGTGTCCGCCCGACGCCGTTCTGCATTATGGACGAGATCGAATCGGCGCTTGACGAGGAAAACGTTGCCCGGTACGCGGCGTACATGCGCCGCATGTGCGGAAAAACGCAGTTCATTGCCATTACGCACCGCCGCGGCACGATGGAAGAGGCCGATCAGCTCTACGGCGTCACCATGCAGGAAAAAGGCGTCAGCACCGTGCTGGCGATGGATATGGAAGAAGCGCTCCAAACCATTCGCTGAAAGGAGAAAACAGCCATGGGATTCTTGGATAAAATGAAAGCCGCGTTCAACAACGCAATGGCGGACTTCACCGGAGAAAACGAGGAAGCCTACGAAACACTGGAGGAGATGCTCATTCTGTCCGACGCCGGTATGGATACGACGGAGGATATTATGGAAAAGCTGCGCCGCCGCGTCCGCGACGAGGGCTGCCGCGGCGAGGAGCAGCTCCGCAAAATGCTCGCGTCCATTCTGACCGATACGATGGACGCTGGGGATAACGCACTGCATCTCGACACAAAACCGTCCGTCATTCTCGTTGTCGGCGTCAATGGCGTCGGCAAAACGACGACCATCGGCAAACTCGCCTCCCGGCTGACGGCGGAAGGAAGATCCGTTCTTCTTTGCGCGGGCGACACGTTCCGCGCCGCCGCTGCCGAACAGCTCACCGTGTGGGCAGATCGCGCGGGATGCGATATCGTGCGCCACGAAGAGGGAGCGACCCCGCCGCCGTCGTGTTCGACGCGATCGCCGCGGCCAAGGCGCGCGGCCGCGACGTCATCATCGTGGATACCGCCGGACGGCTGCACAATAAGGCCAATCTTATGAACGAGCTCTCCAAGATCCGCCGCGTCATCGACCGCGAGCTGCCGGATGCGAGCGTGGAATGCCTGATGGTACTCGACGCTACGACCGGTCAGAACGGTCTCATTCAGGCGAAGGTTTTCGGCGAGTCGGCGGGGCTCACCGGCATCGTCCTCACGAAGCTCGACGGCACCGCCAAGGGCGGCATCGTGTTCGCCATCAAGCGGGAGCTCGGTCTGCCCGTGAAGTTCATCGGCGTTGGCGAGGGCGTGAACGATCTCAAGCCCTTTGTACCGGAAGAATTTGCGGAGGCGCTGCTCGAATGAAGCTGGTTTTGGCATCCGACAATAAGAACAAGCTGCGGGAGTTCCGCACGCTTTTTGAAAACTTCGGCGTAGAGCTTATAAGCAAAGCCGAGTCCGGCTTTACGGAAGAGGTCGAGGAGACCGGCGAAACGTTTGCGGAAAACGCCCGCATCAAGGCCGAAGCCGTCATGCGCGCCACGGGGCTTGCCGCCATCGCGGACGATTCCGGCCTCTGCGTGGACGCGCTCGGCGGCGCGCCGGGCGTGCATTCCGCGCGCTATACCGGAAACCATGCCGATTCCGACGCCGACCGCTATAACCTCCTGCTTCGGAATCTCGGCGGGAGAGACGACCGCGCGGCGCGGTTTGTCTGCTCGCTCTGCTGTGCTTTCCCGAACGGCGACGTACTTACCGCCGAGGGGACGTGCGAGGGAACGATCCTTTCTGCGCCCCGCGGCGAGAACGGCTTCGGCTATGATCCGGTTTTCCACCCGGACGGATTTGACCGCTCCATGGCGGAGCTGACGATGGAGGAAAAAACGCGATTTCCCACCGGGGGAAAGCGCTGGCGCAATTCAGACAGAAATGGGAGAAATACTATGATCACCAGTAAACAGAGAGCGCAGCTGCGCGGCATGGCGGCGGCGCTGAATACCGAGCTGCAGATCGGCAAGAGCGGCATCACCGAAAACGTTGTCCGTCAGGCGGAGGAAGCGCTCGCCGCCCGCGAGCTTATCAAGGGCCGTGTGCTTGATAACTCCCTGCTTTCGGCGCGGGAGGCGTGCGACGCGCTGTGTGAGGCGTGCGGCGCCGACGGCGTGCAGGTCATCGGCAGCAAATTTGTTCTTTTCAAACAGAACGAAAAGGACCCCAAGATCGTCCTAATAAACGATCGCAAAGGAAAGAAGTAACATCTATGCGTCTTTTGATCTACGGCGGGACGTTCAATCCGCCGCATCTCGGCCACATTGACGCGCTCTCCTGCGCCGCGGCGTCTCTCAGCGCGGATCGATGCATTGTCGTCCCGGCAGGCATCCCGCCGCACAAGGCGCTTGCGGAGGGCAGCCCGACGGCGGAGGAACGGCTCCGGCTGTGCGAGCTGGCGTTTCCGGACGCGGACGTCACGCCCATGGAGCTGCGGGCGCGAAGGGAAGAGCTACACCGTGGATACACTGCGGGAGATATCCCGCGGCAACCGGGGGCGGAGCTATATTTTCTCGTCGGAACGGACATGCTTCTCTATATGGAGCAGTGGTATGAGTTTCGCGCTCTCTTTTTTCGCTCTGCACGCTCGCGGCGCTTCCTCGTGCCGACGGTGATCTGGCGGAGATCGAACGGTATGCGGCGTATCTGCGCGAAACGTACGGCGCGCGGATCGAGATCATAGCGAAAACGCCTCTGCCGATGGATTCTACGGCGCTTCGCGCGGCACTGCCGCGGCGCGGCGGTACGGAACGGCTCTGCGACGCCGTGTATTCCGAGATCATCCGCTGCCGGCTGTACGGTGCCAAACCGGATCTTGCGTGGCTGCGGGGAAAGACGGACGCTTACCTCAAACCCACGCGCATACCGCATGTGCGCGGCTGCGAGGAGACGGCGGCGCGGCTGGCGCTGCGCTGGGGCGAAGACCGGAGGATGCCGCCGAGGCGGGTATTTTGCACGACATTACCAAAAGGCTGTCGGACGACGAGCAGTTGCGTCTGGCGGAAAAATATGGTATTGTGTTGAATGCTGCCGATCTCGCCGCGCCAAAAACGCTGCATGCCCTCACCGGTGCAAGGTTCGCCCGTGAGCATTTCGGCGTGCCGGACAACATTTTTTCCGCGATCGAATGGCACACCACGGCCGTGCCGGAATGGCAGCACTCGAGAAAAATCGTCTACCTTGCGGATTTTATCGAGCCGACACGCGACTTTCCCGGTGTACAGGTTGTCCGAACGCTTGCTTTTGCAGATCTGAACGCCGCCATGATCCGGGCGCTGCAAATGAGTATGGACGAGGTCAAACGCCGCGGCGCTTCGCCGCATCCAAGGTCGGCGGAGGCTCTCCGCTGGCTGCAAACACAGAATTGAGAAGAAAGCTATGAGTAATTTTTTTCCCACAAAGGCGGCGCTCACGAAAACGCCGCAAAAAGAAAGAGACAAAAGAGGAGAGCTTCGCCCATCGCATGGAAACACTCTCCGGGGAAACGGACGGCAGAAAAAAACCGTCCCAAAAGCAGAAAACACGCACGCTCACCGTGGTGCTCATCGTGATCGCCGGTGTGCTTGCGCTTCTTCTGCTGCTGCTCCTTGCTTACAGCATCTGGTCCACGGCGCCTGAGACCGACGATTCCGGTCTGAAGACGCAGACGACGGCGACGCCGGATATGCCCACAGCGTCCGCCACGCCTGCCGGAGCGACGGCGCAGCCAAGCGCAACGCCTACGGCGTCTCCGACGCCGAAGCCGACAGCCGAGCCCGCCGGACGAAAGGACAACGTTTACACGCTCCTCGTCGTCGGCCGCGACCGCGTCGGTCTGAACACCGATACCATCATGGTCGCGCGCTTTGACTGCAACGACCATACGGCCAACATCGTGAGTATTCCCCGCGATACGCTCGTCAACGTCCCCTGGGCGGTGAAAAAGGTCAATTCTGTTTACGGCAGCGCCGGTATCGATGGACTCGTTACGGAGATCGAGGATCTTGTCGGCTTTCGGGATCGACAGCTATGCTGTCGTGAACACTTATGTGTTCCAGCAGATCATCGACTGCATCGGCGGTGTATATTTCGATGTCCCGATCTATATGTACTACGACGACCCCGATCAGGATCTGCATATCTCGCTCGCGCCCGGCTACCAGCTTCTGAACGGGTATCAGTGCGAGCAGGTCGTGCGCTTCCGACAGAACAACGACGGCACCGGCTATCCGAACGGTGATCTTGGCCGTATCGAAACGCAGCACGCCTTCTTTGCGGCACTGGCCAGACAGGTGCTCCAGCTCGGAAACATCTCCAACCTGCCGCAGATCATCAGTCTCGTTATCGACAACACCGACACGAACCTTTCGAGCGGCAACATCGCGTTCTATGCGCAGGAGTTCCTGAAAATGGGTATGGACGATATCAGCTTCTACACGCTTCCGTACGATACCGTCTATATTCGCGGCGGCTCGTATGTCAGCATCCAGCTCGAGGCGTGGCTCGATATGATAAACACCTATCTCAACCCGTTCAACATGGACGTCACCGCAGCGAATCTGGACGTGCTCTGCTTTGACGGGGCAAACTTCAGCTCCACGACCGGCAACATTCCGGACATTTACAGCTTCTACGACTACTTCGCCGGCTGACGCCCGGCGCATACAACAAAAAGAAAGGATGCGGCATATGCTCACTTCCAAGGAAATCGCTCATCTCGCGGTAAAAAGCGCTGGACGACAAGCTCGCCCGCGACATTCAGATCTTAAAAAACCGATAAGGTAGCGGTGCTGGCCGATTACTTCATTCTCTGCACCGCCGGCAACTCCACGCACGGGAAGACGCTGGCTGACGAAGTGGACAAAGTCCTCGCAGGCCGGGGAGCAGCCGCTGCGCCGTGAGGGCTACCGCTCCGGCGGCTGGACGCTGCTGGACTTCGGCTGCGTCGTCGTTCACATTTTCTCCGAGGAAATGCGCTCGTTCTACTCGCTCGACCGCCTGTGGTCCGATGCGGAAAAGATCGACTATAAAGACTTCCTTTAAACAAATGAGAGAGCAGGGGACATACCGTCATGGAGTACAATTACGCAGAAATTGAAAAGAAATGGCAGAAATACTGGGTCGAGCATAAGAGCGGCCGCGCCGTCACCGGCTCGGACAAGCCGAAGTTTTACGGCCTGATCGAGTTCCCGTATCCGTCCGGACAGGGACTGCATGTCGGCCATACGCGTCCGTTCACGGCGATGGATGTCATCTGCCGCCGCAAGCGGATGCAGGGCTACAACGTTCTTTTCCCCATCGGCTATGACGCCTTCGGCCTGCCGACGGAGAACTATGCCATCAAGAACCATGTGCATCCGTCCATTGTGACAAAACAGAACATTGCCAACTTTGAAAAGCAGCTCCACATGCTTGGCTACTCGTTCGACTGGGACCGTGTCGTGGATACGACCGACCCGAGTATTACAAGTGGACGCAGTGGATCTTCCTGCGGATGTATAAAAGGGTCTTGCGTACAAGGCCTCCATGCCGGTCAACTGGTGCACAAGCTGCAAGTGCGTGCTTGCGAACGAGGAAGTCGTGGACGGCGTGTGCGAGCGCTGCGGCAGCCCGGTCGTCCGCCGCGAGAAGAGCCAGTGGATGCTCGCCATCACAAAGTACGCCGACCGCCTGATCGACGATCTGGACGATGTGGACTTCATCCCCCGCGTAAAGACCCAGCAGCGCAACTGGATCGGCCGCAGCGAGGGCGCGGAGCTCACCTTCGGTACGACGCTCGGCGACTCTCTCACCGTTTACACCACCCGCTGCGATACGCTCTTCGGCGTGACGTATATGGTCCTCTCTCCGGAGCACCCGATCCTCGACACATGGAAGGACAAGCTCACGAACTGGGACGCCGTGGCGCCTACCGCGAGGAAGCCGCGCACAGTCCGATTTTGAGCGCAGCGAGCTCAACAAGGACAAGACCGGCGTGCGGCTGGAAGGCGTATGTGCCGTTAACCCCGCAACGAAGGAAGAGATCCCCATCTTTGTCTCCGGACTACGTTCTTATGAGCTACGGCACCGGCGCTGTTATGGGCGTTCCGGGCCACGACCAGCGCGACTGGGAGTTTGCCACGAAGTTCGGCCTGCCGATCATTGAAGTCGTCGCAGGGCGGCGATATTACCGAAGGAAGCCTTTACACTCAAGGACGACACCGGCATCATGGTGAATTCCGGCTTCCTAAACGGCATGACCGTCAAGGAGGCTATCCCCACCATGAAAAAGTGGGTCACGGAGCATGGCATCGGCCATCCCAAGACCAACTTCAAACTCCGTGACTGGGTGTTCAGCCGCCAGCGCTACTGGGGCGAGCCCATCCCTCTGGTGAAGTGCGAGAAGTGCGGCTGGGTACCGCTGCCGGAGGATCAGCTGCCGCTCCTGCTCCCGCAGGTCGAGAGAGCTACGAGCTGACGGACGACGGTGAATCTCCCCTCTCAAGATGACCGACTGGGTGAACACCACCTGCCCCAAGTGCGGCGGTCCGGCCAAGCGCGACCATGCCGCAGGGACCGATTTCACCATGGCCGCAGTGGGCAAGTCCGGAAGCTCTCAAGTACTGGTCTGGGACTGGTACAACGGCGGCATATATGGCTCCCTCCACCGCTTCGACAAGTTTTCTCTACGACGAGGGCCTTGTCCCGACGAAGGAGCCGTACGCCAAGCGCACGAGCCACGGCATGATCCTCGGCGAGGGCGGAGAAAAGATGTCCAAATCCCGCGGCAACGTCGTGAACCCGAACGACATCGTAGAGCAGTACGGCGCGGATACGCTGCGCGTGTACATCATGTTCATCGGCGATTTCACGAAAGCCGCCGCATGGTCGAGCAACGCTGTGGCGGGCTGCCGCCGCTTCCTTGACCGCGTGTGGAATCTTGCAAGCGAGCCGCTCACCGGCGACGAGATCTCCCGCGACAACGAGAAGGAGATCCACCGCGCCATCCAGAAGGTGAGCTCTGATATCGACGAGATGAAGTTCAACACTGCCATTGCGCAGCTCATGTCGCTCGTCAACCAGTTCTACTCAAGAAACCGACCCGCGGCGATATCCGCGTGCTGCTGCAGCTGCTCTCTCCGTTTGCGCCGCATATCTGCGAAGAGCTTTGGCAGATCCAGGGCTTTGAGGGCCTTGCGAGCGAGGCTGAGTGGCCGGGCACGATGAGGCGAAAATGGTCGATACCGAAAAGACCATCGCCGTGCAGGTTAACGGCAAGCTCCGCAGCACCGTTGTTGTCCCGGCGGACAGCACGGTGGAGGTCGTTTCCGCTTCGGCTCTCGCGGATAAGAAGATCGCGGGCTATATGGAGGGCATGGAGATTGTCAAGACGATCAACGTCCCCAACAAGCTCATCAACTTCATCCTCAAGCCGAAGAAATAATTTTTAAAAAGCAATGCGCCCGAAAAACTTCGGGCGCATTGCTTTTTGTAATAAATCCGGAATAATACGGCATACTAACGGCGGATTTCTTGTTAAGGAGGATTTCGCATGAAAAAGTGGATCGTATATATTCTTTCGCTCACGGCGCTGGTTGTTTCGCTCTGCGCGTGCGGCACGGCGGGAAAAGCCCGCGGCGACGAACGCGCCGAGGCCGTCGGGTACCCCGATGACCGCGACGCCGGACATGAACGACGGGATCGTAAACGACGATGACGGCATCATCACCGACGACGATACCGGCGTTGTGCCCACGCAGACGCCGATGGCGGACACGTCGGCCGAAAAAACCGTCCGCCTCTGCGCAGGCGACGGATGGCGCAGCAAAAAAGTGAAAAACACCCCGCCGGATCCGAATGGATCGGCGGGGTGTTTTGTAAAGCGAGAAAGCCTGTAAGCCGGGTTCTGTCATCGCAGCCATCTATCTAGACGCACCGTTGCCGATGCGTTCCAGCCGCCTCCTCGGGACGACCGGGCCGGCCGTATGTCCCTCCACGGTGTTGCTCCGGATAGAGTTTACAGCACCGTTCCGTCTCCGGACGGTGGGTGAGCTCTTACCTCGCCTTTTCCACCCTTACCTGCCCAAAGGCAGGCGGTATATCTCTGTTGCACTTGTCCTGGGGTCACCCCCGGCGGGCGTTACCCGTTATCCTTGCCCTGTGGAGCCCGGACTTTCCTCACGCACAGGCTTTCACCTTATGCCCGCGGCTGCTTGGCTTTCTCGCACAGGTATTTTACCTGTTCAAAGCGCGCTTGTCAACGGCGATAGGTGTTGAATTTCTGCCGGAAAGCGAATATAATATATAAGTTAAAGAAGATATTCAGGAGGAAATTATGACACTCGACTCTTATATACAGTCTCTGCGCGGAAAAAGCATTGCGGTCATCGGTCTCGGCGTGAGCAACCGGCCGCTGCTGCGGCTGCTGCTCGATGCTGGTTATACCGTCTCGGTGCGCGATAAACGCACGCGCGAGGCGTTCGGCGAGACGAGGCCGCAGCGCTGGAAGCGGCGGGCTGCCGTCTTGTGCTGGGCGATGGTTACCTTGCCGGTATCACCGAGGACGTGATTTTCCGCACGCCGGGGCTTCACCCCTTTACGCCGGAGCTCGCCGCGGCCAAAGCGCGAGCGCTTCTTACGTCGGAAATGGAAGCCTTCTTTACCGTCTGCCCGTGCCGCATCATCGCCGTGACCGGCTCGGACGGAAAGACGACGACTACCACCATTATTTCCGAGCTCCTGAAGGCGCAGGGACACCGCGTATTTCTCGGCGGCAATATCGGCACGCCGCTGCTTGACAAAGCGCCGGAAATGACGAGCACAGACTGGGCGGTGCTCGAGCTCAGCTCCTTCCAGCTCCACAGCATGAACTGTCGGCCGGATATCGCGGTCGTTACCAACGTTTCGCCGAACCATCTGGACATTCATCCGAGCTATGAGGACTATCAGACCGCCAAAAGCAGATTTTCCTTTCACAGGGCTGTGCCGGCGTCACGGTGCTCAATGCCGACAACGCTATCACACGCGCCTTTGCGAAAGATTGCCCCGGCAAAGTCCGGTTTTTCAGCCGTGAGACCGCCCCGGAAAACGGCGTGTTCCTGCGCGAAGGCGTCATTTACCGGTCTCACAACGGGGAAAAGACCAAGCTCATGGACGCAGAAAGCATTCTGCTCCCGGGTTTACATAACGTTGAAAACTATATGGCGGCGTTTGCCGCCACCGACGGTATCGTCTCGGACGATACCTGCCGCGCCGTGGCGGAGAGCTTCCGCGGCGTTGCGCACCGGCGAAATGATCCGGACGCTGCATGGCGTTACCTACTGCAACGATTCCATTGCATCCAGCCCCACGCGCACGATCGCGGGACTTCACGCGCTGCGGCAGAAGCCCATCCTTATTGCGGGCGGGTACGATAAGCATATCCCGTTTGACAAGCTCGGCGACGAGATCTGCCGCCATGTCAAGGCACTGTTCCCCCACCGGTTTTGCCGCGGAGAAAATTTACGATGCCGTGACAAAATCGCCGCTGTATGACCCCAAGGCGCTGCCGATCCGGAAGATCGACGATTTCCGCGAGGCGGTGCTTGTCGCCGCCGCGAGCGCGGAGGAGGGGGATCTCGTGCTGCTTTCTCCGGCCTGCGCGTCGTTTGACCATTTCAAAAAACTTTGTGGAGCGCGGCGAAACTTTCCCGCTCCATCGTTAACGAACTGAAATAAAGGATATACTGCCATGAATTACGAAGAGCTTTATACACTGGCCGCCCAGGTGGAGGAACGGCTCCAGCCCGTTTTCCGCGGATTTGAGCGCACGGCGGAGAAGAATACGAAGCGCGTGCTGGATGCCTTCCGCACGCACCGCGTGTCCGAGCCGTGCTTTGCCGGAACGACCGGCTACGGTTACGATGATCTCGGACGCGAAACGCTGGAAAAGGTCTATGCCGATGTCTTTGGCGCGGAAGCGGCGCTCGTGCGCACCACGTTTGTGAACGGCACGCACGCGATTGCCTGCGCGCTTTACGGAGCGCTTCAGCCGGGCGATACGCTCCTTGCCGTCACGGGAGCGCCGTACGATACGCTCCACACCGCCATCACCGGCTCCGGCCGCGGCTCGCTTCGCCTCGCTCGGCATCCGGTATGAGCAGCTGGAGCTTGCTTCCGACGGCGGGCCGGACTATGCCGCGATCACGCAGCGCGTATCGGAGCTTCGCCCGGCAGCGGCGTTCGTTCAGCGCAGCCGCGGATATGCGCCCCGGCGCGCGCTTTCGGTCGCGGAGATCGGGGAGATCGTCCGCGCAGTAAAGAAAAGCTGCCCGGACACGGCGGTCATTGTGGATAATTGCTACGGTGAGTTCACCGAGGAATGTGAGCCGACGGCGCTTGGCGCCGATCTCATCGCCGGTTCGCTCATCAAAAACCCCGGCGGCGGACTCGCCCCCCATGGGCGGGTATGTTGCCGGCCGCGCCGATCTCGTGGAGCAGGCGGCGGAACGTCTGACGCTTCCGGGCATTGGCAGCGAGTGCGGCGCTTCGCTCGGCGTGAACCGGACGCTCTTCCAAGGCTTCTTCTTTGCGCCGCACACCGTGTCACAGGCGCTCAAAACGATGGCCTTCGCCGCCGGAATGCTTGAAGAGCTCGGCTTTGAGAGCTTCCCGGCATCCGATGAAAAGCGGTCGGACATCATTCAGACCATCCGCCTGAAAACGGCGGACAACCTTGTGAAATTCTGTCAGGGTATCCAGAAGGGCTCGCCTGTGGACAGCTTCGCCCTGCCCGTCCCGGCGCCGATGCCGGGGTATGAAAGCCCGGTCGTCATGGCGGCGGGAACGTTCATTCAGGGCGCGTCGCTCGAGCCTTCCTGCGACGGCCCGGTGCGCGAGCCGTATCTCGGCTTTTGCAGGGCGGGCTTACGTTTGAATCCGGCAAGCTCGGCGTGCTGAGCGCCTTGTCTGAAATGCTTGCCTGACGCATATACTTTTGGGCATAAGGGGTGTTCCCGTATGCCGTTTCCGCGAAAAATCACACCGCAGCAGACGACCGTGCTGCTGCTCCTTGCGTTCACCGGCGCACTGATCGCGTTTCTGATCCCCGCCGTGCGCTATTTTCGGACGCTTACCGGCGCTATGGCGGTATCAACGCATCGGATCTCATCACGCAGACCGTGAGCAACATTGTGGAGAACGAAATGCGCCTGCCTTGGGCCGGACGGCGGAAAATTCGTATCCTTTGAAAAGGACGGCGACGGGCAGATCAGCGCTATTGTAACCGATACGTCGCGTGTGAATATCCTCTCCGCCGAGCTTCTCAACGCCATCGTGGGAGGCCTCCGACCGGGGGAGATCTCGATCTTTCGATCCCCTTTGGAAACCTGCTTGGCATCAGCTTTTTCCTTGGCCGCGGGCCGACCGTACCGGTCAAGATCACGATGCTCACATCTTCACGGGTGGATTTTTCGCAATGTGCTGACGGATGCCGGCATCAACCAGACGAAACACCAGCTTCTTTTGGAGGTTTGTGTTGATGCGGACGTCCTGCTGCCGTGGGAGATCCGCTCTACGCAGATCGTCACGGAAGTGCTGGTTGCTGAAACGATCATCGTCGGACGTGTTCCGCAAACCTATTTCTATACGGGAGAGACATGATGGACTATTTACAGGAGATCGCCGAGCTCCGCGAAGAGCTGCGCCGCCACAGCATAGCCTATTACGACAAGGATGCCCCCACGATTTCGGACTTTGAGTATGACGCGATGATGCGCCGTCTGGAAAATCTGGAAGCGGAGCACCCGGAGACCGTTACGCCGGACTCGCCGACGCAGCACGTCGGCGGTCACCGTTCGGAGAAATTCTCGCCCGTGCACCATGCCGTTCCGCTTGAATCGCTCAGCGACGTTTTTTCCTATGAGGAGCTGACCGACTTCATCCGCAAGACGAACGAAACGCTCGGCGGCGAACCGCTCTATACGGTCGAGCCGAAAATCGACGGGCTTTCTATGGCGCTGGAATATCGGAACGGCGTCTTCTATCAGGGCGCAACGCGCGGCGACGGCGTTACGGGCGAGGACGTAACGGAGAATCTTCGCGTCCTGCGCAACATTCCGCTCAAGCTGGAAAACGCGCCCGAGCGGCTGATTGTCCGGGGCGAGGTGTATATGGCTCGGGAGGTCTTTCTTGAGCATAACCGCCGCCGCGAGATCGAGGGGAAACGCTCCTCGCCAATCCGCGCAACGCCGCGGCCGGGTCCATGCGCCAGCTGGATCCGAAGGTGACAAGAACGCCAGCTCGACATCATCGTTTTCAATGTCCAGCTCACCTCCGGCGAACAGCCGAAAACACACGCGGAATCGCTGGACATGCTGGAAAAGTTCGGATTTTATACGGTGCCGCATAAGGTGTTCCGCACCGTGGAGGAATGCTGCGAGGAGGTTCGACGCATCGGCGATACGCGCGAGAGCTATCCCTTTGATATTGACGGCGCTGTCATCAAGATCAACGACCTTGCGCAGCGCGAATTTCTCGGCAGCACCGCCAAGGCGCCGCGCTGGGCAGTGGCGTATAAATACCCGCCGGAGGAGAAGCCCTCTGTGGTGCGCGACATTGTCGTGCAGGTCGGCCGGACCGGCGTTTTGACGCCGAAAGCCATTGTGGAGCCGGCGCGTCTTGCCGGTACGACCGTCACGGCGGCTACGCTGCACAATCAGGATTTTATCGATAAGCTCGACGTGCGCATCGGCGATACGGTCATCGTGCGCAAGGCAGGGGAGATCATTCCGGAAGTCCTCCGCGTCGATCTCACGAAGCGACCGGAGGGAACCGTACCGTTCCGCCTGCCGGATACCTGTCCGGAGTGCGGCTCGCCGGTGGAGCGCGACCCGGACGGCGCAGCAGTGCGCTGTACGGGCGTGGAATGTCCGGCGCAGAGGCTCCGCAATCTCGTCCATTTCGCTTCCCGCGAGGCAATGGACATTGAAGGGCTCGGCTTCTCGCTTGCCGAGGCGCTGGTGAACAGCGGTATGGTGAAAACCCCGGCAGATCTCTACCGGCTCGACCCGCAGACCGTTGCGACGCTCGACCGCATGGGAAAAAGTCTGCGGAAAACCTCATGGACGAGATCGAGAAGAGCAAGCAGCGATCTTTCCCGCCTTCTGTGCGTTCGGTATCCGGACAGGTGGGGGCAGAAGGCGGCCAAGGTGCTTGCGCGCACCGTTCGGCTCCATGGACGCCATCGAAAATGCCACGCCGCTGGAGCTGACTGCCGTGGACGATATCGGCCCCATCACCGCCGAGAGCGTTGTCTCCTGGGCGCAGAACCCGCAGACGCAGCATCAGCTCCGCATGCTGCGCGAGGCAGGCGTCAACATGCTCAGCCGCGAGGAGCGCCGTGACAACCGCTTTCTTGGCAAAACGTTCGTTCTTACCGGCACGCTCACGAAGTATACGCGCGACGAGGCGAGCGCTATCGTTGAATCCTTTGGCGGCAAGGCGTCATCCTCGGTCTCCAAAAACCTCGTACGTCCTCGCGGGGAGGCCGCCGGGAGCAAGCTGGACAAGGCGCGTACGCTCGGCATCCCTGTTATCACGGAGGATGAATTTGAAAAAGATGATCCGCTGAAACATAACAGCAGCCCCTTTTCATGGAGAGAAAAGTATGAGCACGAGAAAAGAAATGATAACCGAGTTCTACGACCGGAGCGACGAGAACGGCCGGCTGGAGAAAAGCAGGCACGGTCAGCTCGAGTACGCGATCACGATGGCCTACATCCACCGCTATTTGAACCCCGGAGCCAGGGTTTTGGAGGTCGGCGCGGGGACTGGTCGGTATTCCAGAAGGTTTCGATGTGACCGCGGTGGAATTTGTTGAAAGCAACCTTGCCGCTCTTAGAGAAAATAGCTGCGGGCTTGATTTGATCCGTTCCTATCAAGGCGATGCTACGGATCTTTGTCTGTTTGACGATGGCTCTGATATGACCCTTGTTCTCGGCCCCATGTATCATCTGTTTGCTCCGGAAGACGTGAACCGGGCAATTGACGAGGCGATCCGGGTCACGAAGCCGGGCGGCACGCTCCATTTCGCGTTTCTTTCGATATACGCCCTTATGTACTCAATGCCCTCTACGGCAGCTGGGCGCCTTATCAGGAAGAAAACTTCACGAAGGATTTCAAGGTAAGGCACTTTCAGGAACAGCTGTTCACCGGTTACGATGTATGCGAGTTTGAGCGTCTGTTCGATGAAAAACCGGTAGAGCGCGTCACAACCGCTGCCATGGACGGTCCGCTGGAGGCGCTGGAGAAACGTCCGGATTTCTTTATTTCGGACGAGAATTTTGATGCTGGCATCTTGCGTTTGCCGAAAAGCGGGAGCTTTTGGGCGGGTCAACCATCTGCTGTATATCTGCCAAAAGACGAAGCGATAACGATGCATAACCTCCCGCAAGAACTCATGCGGAGGCTTGCCGTCTTTTGCTTCAGGCGCAGTTTGTCCTGCTGCTTATTTTAAAACTTTAAGACTCTTCTCATAATTTTCTTATAATTGTTTTGTATAGTATTATTCGAAAATATTGCTTTTTTTCCGCAAAGTCGGATAATCTGAAAGCGACTTTAACCGAGCCTGGGGGACCTCTTTTGGAGAACAACATTCTGAAAAAATATCGCGGCAGATCGTGGATAAGCGCGTGATCATCATGATCGCGTTTCTGGCCGCGTGCGTTTACTGCGCGCTTTCCATCAGCCGCGTGCATGTGAATAACGATATAACCTCGTTCCTTCCGCCGGATACCGATACCCGCCGCGGGCTCACGATCATGGAGAATGAGTTCACGACGTATGCAAGCGCCAACGTTATGCTTGCCAATACGACCTATGAGCGCGCGAGTGCCGCTGCGGAGAAGATCGAGACGCTCGAGCACGTGACCGGCGTGACGTTTGATAATTCTCCGGCGCATTTTGTGGATTCCGCAGCGCTGCTCACGATCTCCTTTGACGGCACAAGCGATGATGAAAACGTCATTGCGGCGATGAACGAGATCCGTTCGCTCACGGCGGGCTTTGATACATATACCTCCTCGGAAATCGGCGCGGACCTCCTGGGGAGATCGCGCAGCAGATGGTTGGCGTCGTGGCACTGGCGGCGGTGGTCATCATGGCGGTGCTGCTTTTACGTCGCGCAGCTATTTCGAGGTCGTCATTTTTCTTATCGTCTTTTTCTGTCGCGGCGCTGCTCAATATGGGCACAAACTTCTGGCTGGGCGAGATATCCTCCATCACCAATTCCATTGCCGTTATTTTGCAGCTCGCGCTCGCCATCGACTATGCCATTATTTTCTCCCATCGCTATCAGGACGAGATCGACCGCTTCCCAACGGAACGCGAGGCGCTGATCGAAGCGCTTTCCAAATCCATCGTTGAAATTTCCTCCTCGAGCCTTACGACGATCTCCGGTCTTGTTGCGCTGATGCTCATGCAGTTCCGGCTGGGCTATGACCTCGGTCTGGTGCTCTCAAGGGTATACTTTGCAGCCTTATCACGGTATTTCTTCTGATGCCGGGACTGATCGCCTCATTTTTCCGCCCGTTGCGCAGAACGACGCACAAGTCCCATGTGCCGGATATCACCGGCTGGGGACGGTTCCTCATGAAAAACACGCTTCGGCTTTGTCGCGGTGTTTGTTATTATCCTTCCGCTTGCTATCTGGTGCTCGAGCCGGACGGAATACGCATTCAACGACGCGGGCATCGACGAACTCAAATACTCCGAGAGCGCGCGGCGGCGCGGAAGATCACCGGCACATTTGCGAACGACACGACGATCGCCGTGCTCGTTCCGAGCGGAAACTACGAAGCGGAAAAGCAGTTCCTGCGCGACGCCGCGGAGCTCGACAATGTGAAGACCGTCACCGGGCTTGCGAATATCGAGATCGAGGACGGGAAAGTGTTGACGGATTCCTATACGCCGCGCATGTTCTCCATGCTGCTGAACATCGATTTTGAAGAGGCGGAAATGCTCTATGCCGCCTACGGCGTGGAGAACGGCAGTATCAGCCGATCTTCGGCAATGCCGAGACCTATTCCGTGCCGCTCATCGACATGTTTCTTTTCCTCTTTGAAAAGATCGATCAGGGCATCGTGACACTCGACGCCGATTCGCAGGAGACGCTGGACAGCCTCCGCGGTGAGCTGGAACGCGGTGAAGCGCAGCTTCGCGGCGAAAACTGGGACCGTATGGTCATCACGGCGGACGTACCCATCGAGGGTGACGAGAGCGTCGCGCTCGTAAACGCACTGCGCTCGCTGGCCGACGGACGCTACGGTGAAGGAGCGTGCCTCGTCATCGGCGACGTGACGAGCGCCAAGGAGCTGGCGGATACCTTCAACGGCGATTCGCTGCTCATCAATCTGCTCACCATCGCCTTTGTTTTCATCATCCTGATTTTCACCTTCCGCTCCGTGGTGGGCGCGGCGCTCCTCGTGTTCGTTATTCAGGGCAGCATCTGGATCAACTTTACATTTCCGTACCTGACACATACCCGCGCGTCATTCGTCACGAATATGATCGTCTCCGCCATTCAGATGGGTGCGACGATCGACTATGCCATTGTTATCATGAGCCGGTATCTGGATCTAAAAAGCTCCATCCGCCGCAGGAGGCGATGGCGCGGGCGGTCAACGAGAGCTTTCCGACCGTTATGACCTCCGGCACCATCATGACCGTTGCAGGCATTCTGATCGCATACCGCGTGTCGGACGTATACATCGGCCACATCGGTCTCGCCGTTGGCCGCGGCGCGCTCATATCGGTCATCCTCGTTTTAAGCGTTCTGCCGCAGCTCATCGTGCTGCTCGATAAGGTCATTGAAAAAACCACATTTCGGAAAAAAACGACGACGGAGGTGCCGTGGAATGAAACGATGGATCGCAGCGCTGCTGAGCGCGGTGCTGCTTCTTTCCGTGTCCGGCGCGGCACTCGCCGCCGACCCGGGATACCGTTGAGATATCCTCTGCCGAGGATCTCGCGGAGCTTTCCGCGCTGTGCACGTCGGACGCATGGTCGGAAGGGAAGACGATCGTGCTCACGCGCGACATCAGTCTCACCGGCTGCGATTTTTCGCCCATCCCGCTTCTCTCCGGAACATTTGACGGCCGCGGCCACAGCATACTCGGCATTTCCCTTGACGGGGATGCATCAACACAGGGACTTTTCCGTATGGTGCTGAAAAGCGGCGTCGTGAAAGATCTCACTGTATCCGGCACTCTCCACGCCTCCGGGAATGGCGAAAACATTGGCGGCATTGCCGGTGTGAACTACGGAGCGATCGAAAATTGCCGCTTTGACGGGGATATTCTCGCGCAGGCCGCGGCGGGCGGCATTGTCGGGCTGAACCAAGAGGGCGCTCTCGTGAGCGAGTGTAAAACTTCCGGCTCCATTTCGGCCTACCACCGTGCGTGGGCGGCATTGCGGGCGAGAACCGCGGCGTGCTCAGCGAGTGCGAAACCGCATGAGCGTTAATACGGATTATATCGCAGTCGAGAAGCCTGACCAGAAAAAATCGTTTGATATTTCCACGCTCACTCTGGAATGAGGAAACCATCATTGATATCACGGATCTCGGCGGCATTGCCGGGCTGAATACCTCCGTTATAAAATACTGCGACAACTACGGCGACGTGGGATACCCCAACACGGGCTACAACGTTGGCGGCGTTGCCGGACGGCAGAGCGGCCGCATTCTCGGCTGCACAAACGCCGGAGAGATCACCGCCCGCAAGCGACGTCGGCGGCATCGTCGGACAGGTGGAGCCGTATACCTATGGAACGTTACCGGCACAGGTCTCGGCGAAGTGCAGTCCCAGCTTTACCGGCTGGAGAGTCTGCTGCGCACGACGCTCGGCGATTTCGGCGATTCGCAGGCCGAAGCCCGTGCGCTGATGCAGCAGATCCTGAGCTGCTCGGAAACTGCAGCGATATCATCGGCGGAATGTATCCCGACATTCCGTGGCCGACACCCGGAGGCGACGGCGGCAGCGATACCGGAGATACCGGCGGGGAGAGCGACAACGGAGATGCCGGCAGCGGCGATGACACCACCGGCGGATGGATCGATCCGAGCAGCGGCTCAATGGACGATCTTTCCGATAATCTTCAGCAGATCGTACGTCTTTCGGCCAGATGACGGACGTCTTTACGAGCGACGCCGTGATCGAGGATATGCAGAACGTCCTCTCCCAGCTCATGAACGTCTCTTCGGCGATCATGAGCATGGCGTACAGTCTCGGCAATGCCTCCGGTTCAGCTTTGAGGACATTTCCGACACCGACGATGACGATGAAGCGCTCTGCCTCATCGCGCAGTGCGCCAATACGGCGTCCATCACTGCCGATACGAATGTCGGCGGCATCGCGGGAAACGTGTCGCTCGATATCTCCTTTGACCGGAGAGGATCAGCTCAACATTTCTCCACGCTGATCGGCAGC